>OGIB01000431.1_pt1 | contig 20276 bp, 14 predicted proteins | sample 1571691 | NCBI WGS metagenome assembly OGIB01 (sample SAMEA2582058, study PRJEB24529) | metagenome | biome: Human gut stool | place: China | collected 2011
GGGTGTCCTTGTTGGCGCCGCAGAAAGCATCCACGACGTACAGGCGCTTGTTGGACAGCTCCTTCTGAGCGATCTCCTTGACAGCCTTCCAAGCCTCCTGGGAAGCGGGGTGGTTGTCGTTCTTGTACTCATCGCTGGTCCACCACACGGTGTCCTTGGAGTTCTCGTCCATCACGATGAACTTGTCCTTGGGAGAACGGCCGGTGTAGATGCCGGTCATCACGTTCACAGCACCCAGCTCGCTGACGTGACCCTTCTCGTAGCCTTCCAGCTCGGGCTTGGTCTCCTCGGCGAACAGCTGCTCGTAGGAGGGGTTGTGCACGACTTCAGTCGTGCCGGTGATGCCATACTTGGTAAGATCCAACTTTGCCATATTTGCGTACCTCTACTTTCGTTTGATCCTTACATAACTCTGTGTAGGAGATGCAGCGCCATTTATGGTACGGACACCGCATAAGGGGGAGACAGCACAGAACGATGCAATGCAAATTCTCCTGTCTATCATTATACACAAAAGCTTTTCAAAAGCAATAAATGGAAGGTTCTGTTTGCAAAAAAGAAACAAATTTCATAAACAAGCTTTCCCACATTAAGTAAATTCACGAAGCCCGGCAGGGATGCAGACTGTGAAAAATAAGGCGGGACGGGGAAAAACCGACATTTTGATAAAACTTTGACAAGCAGGGATACAAGAAAAAGCAGTCCGCCTTGGGCAGTTTTTGCCCGCGGTTTGCCGCCGATCTTGCTCCAATGTGCAATTTTTGCGTTGGTTCAGCCGTTTTTCTGGCAAAAGGACTTTCGTTGTGCTATACTTATTTTAAACAGAAACACTTTTCCGCCCGCCGCGGCGGCCCACATATAAAGGAACTGCCATGAAAACCATCTACATCCTGCTCACCCGCTCCGGCACACTGCTGTCCAAACTGGTCTATGCCGCCACCGGTGCCAGTTATACCCACGCCTCCATGGCCTTTGATGCAGAGCTGAGTTGCCTGTACAGCTCCACCCGCAAAAACGGCTACACCATGTTCCCCGCAGGCCCCAGCAAGGAATACCTGAACAAGGGCGTTTTCCGTCTGCGGGACAACGCCCCCTGTGCACTGTACGCGCTGGAGGTGTCCGATGAGGCCTATTCCCACGCACTGTGCCGCGCCGAGGAGTTCATGCGCCGCAGCGAGGAGTACAGCTTCAACACGCTGGGGCTGATTTTGTGCGGGCTGCATATCCGCTGGCAGCGCCGCCACCATTATTTCTGCTCTCAGTTTGTCAGTGAGGTGCTGGAGCAAAGCGGCGCGATGACGCTGCCCAAGGACAGCACCCTGATGCACCCCAACGACTACACCCTGCTGCCCCAGCTGAAGTGCCTGTACAAGGGTCGCTTAGCCGACCTGCCCCAGCGCAAGGCCATGGATCTGGGCGAGACGCCCTCGATGGTCAGCATCTATACCGGCCTGCTGGTGGAGCTGCTGCAGCGCCGGGCGCAAAGGTTTTTTGAGTGATTTTTTGTATAGAGCCGAATTTTTCGCTTTTTTGAGCGCTGCTCTTGCTTTTTGCAGCCAATTGTGGTAATATTATTCGGCGGTATTGTTTTGCCGCAGAATATGCGCTCGTAGCTCAGCCGGTAGAGCATCTGACTTTTAATCAGAGGGCCAGGGATTCGAGTTCCCTCGAGCGCACCAAAGGAAAACCCACGATTGACCGTTTGAAATACGGTACAAATCGCGGGTTTTTCTGTTTTTATATGCCAAAATCAGGCCGAAAAATGCGACAAAAACGCGACAAATCTGAAATTTTTCAGGAGTAACCGCCTTGTTCGCTGGGGCGAGCGTCCGCTAACCATTTTTGATGTGAACTCACAAACGGTACAAGCGGAGTCTGGGCAACGGCGGTAAAAATTTTTCAAGCGAACATAAAAAGAGCGCTACCACCCTGAACTACAAGATGGAGCGCTCTGAAATCTCAACCAATCGGAAGAGTCGTAGGCGACAACATTTTGGCGGTGTAAAATCGGCACTCGTAAATCGCTTACGCACGCTGAATTCGCATGGTTAAGATCGTCCCTGACCGAGCTTATGTGGCAAATTTTGCGCTGCGGTTTTACGATAATACGTCGATTCTAAAATTAGGAATACTGTGCAGAATCCGCACTTATATACAACATATTGCCATCTATATTGGTTCAGTTAGGGTGTCTCTAACCAATAAAAAGAGAAGCGATAGTCGTTAGGCGTTCGTGTGTTTCGTCCAGATCGGACCAGCTCAACAAAGCCAGCATCTATAAGCTCCTTGATGCTGAAAATGCCGTTTTTTACAAAATAATGTTTGAAATGGAAACAAAACCATTGATTATCGTTGACAGTTGGCACAAACAGTGGTAACTTTGATAGTAAGATTCATCGTATCTTTTATAGCGTATATAGCGTAAAAAACGGGAGGAATCATTGTGAAAAAGAAATTATTAGCCATAATGGTGTCTGTTCTAGTGGTTTCCACACTTTTGCTGACGGCCTTTGCTGTTGAGCCATTGTCCAACGAGGAAGTCATTGCTCAAAAACGTGCGTGGTATCCGCTTATTAAAACTTGCGAAGAAAAGTTAAACGAGAAAGCTAAATCTAAGTCGCTTCAAAATATTGAAATTGACCGCATCGTTGTTGAATCAACCAAGTACCTTACTACTGAAAGTGAAGTAAATGCTGCTGCAAGCGAGAGAAAATTTATTCCGAACATTACAATTTACCTTCATTTCTCGTCAATACAGCAAGGGAAATCTTCTAAATATATTTACACATATATGCCCCAAAACAATTACGAGGACTTATATGATGAAACATCTTCAAATCTAACTGTTCATAATTATAACGCCGAAATTTCTATTCTTTCAGGAAATTTTGACCCATCTTTTTGCACTTTTATAGGTGATGAATACGTATATAATTCTACGCTATCTGGGCGCTATTATATTGCGCTTGACATTGCGGACTATCAAAATTATGTTTCTACTACTACGGCTTCCACTTCAACTGCGCCAACTCCAACCCAAGTTGAAACGTCTGAACCCAAGCCTGAACCAGTCGAGAAATATACTAAAAATCAGGAATTGGTAATTTCCGGAAAGACGGATTTTAACTATTTCTATACTTACAAGGATGGCTTAAAGTATAAATGCTTCTCTTTGACAAAGGACGGAAAGCGCTTCTATGCTTCTGTACGTGAAGACCTTTATGACTACTATAAAAATGCATTCCAAAATCACTCGCTTACTCTAAAAGGTACATATAAATTTACCGCAGGAGATGGTTCGCCTGTCGTTTCGGTTTCTACGCTTGTTGAAGGAACAAAAGAAACCAATTTGAGAAGTTACCTCTGGACAGTGAATAAGGGTTCCGTTAAGAATCCGAATTTTAAAGCATATGCTGACCTTAAAGGTGACGGATTGGTCCTTTCAGCGGCTGAAGATGGGAAGTCTATTACGATTGATTCTAACCCGTGGGGCGCTGCTAAGGGTTCGCAGGCATACAAGCTTGATAACGATTTTGCTCTGTTGATGATTAAAGAGTTAAATTCTGAGCTGGGCCTGCCTGATTGGCTCTATACCGAAATGATGAGTACACGCGCTCTTGATGGTCGTCAGAAAGAAGTTTTCGATTATGTGACAGTTAGTTGGTCTTATCACCCGGATAGCGGAATCAACATTCTCTATCGCAAGAACAATTAAATAAATTGAAATAGTGCCCTTGCTCTTTTGCACAAGAGTGAGGGCGCTTTATTATATGAAAGAAGAGGGATTTTGTAAATGCACTTTCAAATCCGGGCAGTTGTCTCCAAATGTTCTCGTATCATCCGTTCCAGTGTCGGACGAGTGACATGAAGGGCTTCCGCCAGCTGTCCTTTAGTCATTTCCCAGCGGGTGTACCGGGTATACAGAGCAGGAAAGCTATCGGGCAGAGCGGCCTTCTTGCGTCCTTTATGTTCGATTTGTTTTTTTCGATTTGTTGCCTCCTCTTTCGTGGAAAAACTTTCCCATTTGTTGCAGTTTTTACCCTGCTCGTCTTGGTAAGTATAGCGGACACCATAGGAGCTGCCGCGTTTCGTAATATATGCCATACGTTATCTCCTTTTTCAAGCTGCCCGGAGCCACGCATCGAAACTGTCTTTCGGGATGCGGATGCTTCCGCCTACCCGCAGGACACGAAATTCGGTGGTGCTGTTGCACAGGTTGTAGGCAGAACGCAGGCTGATGGACAGCATCTGCGCGATCTCTTCCACCGTGTACACCAGTGTTATGGCTTTCAGGCTGTCAGTCGGAGACTTGACGGCATTGGTTTGAGTGACCACTTCCATTGTATCGTTATTCGGAATGGTCTGCAAGATATTTTTCGTATAATTCAAAGATTTCACAGTTTTGGTCGCAACAGGCCGAGATTTGTTCATAGTCAAAACCTCCATGTTTTATTTTTGATGTAAGTTCAAAATTGCCTGCTCACTCTGCGCATCCTGCACCTTTTGCGCACTGTGAGCAGGCTGAGCAGGGCTTTTTCAAGTTGATTCTTATTTTTTAATCCCATGGGCTTGGAACATCCACCGGGAGAAACAAGTCAATATCCACATTGTGAAAGCCCCGGTTTGTGCCAATGCACTTATCATCGTAGACGATGCCCAGACTTTTCTGGTTGTCTTTCAGATGGTGGATAAAGGTGGATGCTGCCAGCGGCTTTTCCAGGTTATCCAGACACCAGCGTTCATAGACTTTATAGAAATCCGTGGATTTGCACTTGGCCCCCTGCCGAATTTCAAAGTAACCCTCAGATTTGAGAAAGCCCAGGATATTGTTGCCCTGCTCCATCGCTTCTTTCAGATTCGCGGCGGTGCGTTCGCTGATGGTAAATTGGTAATTGTTTTGAATCAGCCGATGCAGCCCCTCCAATGCCCAAAGCAGGATACCCTCTTTTTCACCCCGCATCTTGTCAATGAGGAAAGGATCATCCACCCGGCCAACAGGTTTTTCCTTAGTGGTGAGCAACAGTTGGCGGCGATAGAAGCCGTTGGATTTGTCATAGAGCGCATGTAAACTGCCGTTTCCGAAGCAGGCAAACCGCACATATAGCGTTCCCTGTACACTCTGCTGACCTTTGCGCTCAATGTCAATTTTATCTTCCAGCGTGACAAGGGTCTTGATGTTGTTGGTCTGCGGCAGGGCCTCAGTTTTCATGTCATCGTCCACCAAAAGCAGCTTGTACTCCAAGTCTGCACGGGCAAAACGATTGGTTTCCACTTTTTGTAGACTGCCTGTGTACATACTGCTGCCGAACAATTCTCGCAGGATCAGCCCGATTCTGGATTTTCCCTCACCGCCCTTGCCGACCATCAGCAGCATTTTCTGCGCTTTGGTAACAGGCAGCAGGCAATAGCCAATGTATTCTTGTAAGGCCGGAATATCTTCTTCGTATAGCAGTTCGTTCAAGAATTGCAGCCAGCGTGTCGGTGCTGGTGCTTCTGGCACATAGGAGATGGGCAGTCGGTTCATGCAGTATTCTTTTTCAGGGGTAAAGTGACCGTCCACAAAGTATGTGCCGTTTCGGACATGGATGCGGTCTGTCTGAATCTCCGGCGGCTCGGATGCGCAGGCCAACTTGATGGCCTGCATGATATGTTCAATGCGCCGCGCTACGCTGGTGGTTGCATAATAGAGAATCTGCTCATAGATTTCCTTCTTCAGCGGAGCTTCATCCTCCACCATGCCATCTACCGTAAATAGCCTGCCTTGAAAGCAGCGCATGGGGTGCAGGCTCAAAAAGTAATCTGCGAACAATGGTTCAATAATTTTTCCGTTATCACCCACCCAGTTTCGGGCAGGTGCACTATGCTGCTTCTTCGGCTTCCTTGCATCGTTCGATTGCTTCTCCAAGGGCGGTCACTTCCTTTCCATTGAGTAGTTGTTGTTTTTCATGCGAGCTTCCCTGCAAAAGAATGTCCAGCAGATACTGCACACGGTCTGCGTAGTGTATGCTTGCGATGAAGCAAGGATGCAGGGGATCTTCTGGATTCTGCGGCGCGTAAGTTATGCGCCAATCTGCCAGCAGAGAACGATAGCCACACAGGATTTTGTAGAATTGCTCTTTCTGGTTCAATGGCTTTTCCACGAGCTTATAGCGTATCGATGGAAAAGTGCCTGTTGCAGAAAGCCCAAAATCTGCGGCTAGCTTTTCAACCGCTTGCAGCAGAGACAGTTGAAACAGTTTTGCGGTGAAGTCTATCACATCGCCATCCGCTCCACAGCCAAAACAGTGAAATCGAAAATCCACTTTCATGCTGGGATTGCGGTCTGCATGGAATGGACAGCAAATCATGCTGCTGCGGTTTGGACGAAAACCATAGGCTTCTGCGGCCTGTCGAGTAGTGATATTCCGTTTTACGATTTCAAATAAATTATTGTTCTTGAAAGTTGGCCTCCTTTACAGTTCCATGCCATGCCTGCGCTTCTTTGGTTTGGTGCGTGTCTGCTCACGCTGCTTGATTTCTTCCTGTCGCTGCTGTAACTTTTGCAGAACAGACAGACGAGCATTTTCTTTGATTTTCTCGACAGCAGGCTTTTTGATTTCTGGCTTTATAAGGGCAGCTGTCAATCTTGCGGTAAGCCTGCTTACCGCTGCAACAATATTTTTTCGTAGCGTTATGATTTGGTATGTGGTGTAGTCCACTGTTTCCTTGCTTGCCTTTCGTCCCGGCTCTTTTAGCCAATCCAAATAAATATCAACCTGCTCCGTGCTTTCTCTTAGAGCATCCTTTGCAGCTTTCTCGGAAACAACCGCAACTGCTTTGTCATAGGCAATCGCAGAAATTTCTTCCAGAAAATTCTCGGTATCTTCGATTTGCTGAGAAAGCTCATCTATCCGTTTTTCCTGCTTTTGAATTTTCTTGTCGTTGCGCATAATCGTCAAAGACTGATATGTTGTGCGTCGAACTTGCAGAAGATTTTCATTCTCATGTTCCTGTTTCAAATTTTCAAGCTGGACGGTTTGCTCCTGCACAGCTTTTTCCTGTTGGGCAAGCTGCTCTTTTTGCTTTGCCATGATATAATCCTGCTTTTCCAGATAAGCCTGTCCGCCGTATTCCGGCACTTCGTCCAGTTCCAAGCCGTGGCGTTTGGCAATCTCGAATAGCATCGTGCGGCAGGCTGCATCAAATGTGATCTTGCGGTTGTTGTAGCGTCCAAGGGGCTTGTCTGGTTTTGGCAGTTCAAAACCCAGTGCTTCCAATGCCTTTTCCTGCTGCGGAGCAATCTCGCCATACTTGTTTTCACAGTCAAACACATGGCGTTCGTGGATGTGCGGCGTACCTTCATCCAGATGCAAGGCCCAATCCAGAATGTGAACGTGTTTGCCGAAACGCTCATGGAACTCGTCCATAAATTCTGTGGCGATTTGAAAAAGTTCTTTCGGGGAAGCATGACTTTCCAGCGTTCCCAACTGATAGATACTTTCTTCGGGACAGGTCTTTTTGCTGGTTAGCAAATCTTCTGTTGAGCGGTTTCGTTCCGTGTGCCGGATTTTGGCGTTGCGCTCATTCTGTCTTTCGGTGAAGTTGGTGTAATGGAGTTTGTAGTAGAGCTTTTCGACTTCTTCAAAGGTGTCAGCCAGACTATCCACATCTTTGGGCAGCAAGGCAGAACGGATGCCGTTGTAGCAATCCCAATAGATGTTTTGCCGGACATGTTCCGGGTCGATATGCTCGCTGTTGGTAATTTCAAAACTGCGGTCATTGTGCTTTGGGTTATAAGTGCCGTGCTTTCCGGCGCGGCCATTGTGTCGGGTCAGTTTCAGCGACCATCTCTCCTTTCTGGGGGTCACGCAGAGAACGCCGTGCGCGGGGTAGGGGCAACGCGGTGCAGCGGAGCTGCAAATCTGCCGCCTGCTATGCGCCAGATAATACCCAGTAGGATATGACGCAGGGCATCACATCCACTGGGCAAGGCTGCCGTCCTTGACCCGCGCAAAGATCTGCGATCTCTGCACTCTTGCGCCGAACAACCTGACAGACAAGACTTGTGAAGTCCTCTCTGCCAGCTTGCCCGGTTCTTCTTCGGTGTCGGTCTGCCCGCAAGCTGTTCCTGCCCGATTTCCTCCGGCGTATGGCTTCTTCTTGGTGCGCTCTTGTCGTGGCGGCACTTCTCCGAAAAAGCATATTAACTTGCAGCCGATCATGTTGTTGTCAAGGTACAGTGTGGTTTTGTAAGAAGTTGTGGACTTTCCAAAATGCCAAGGGGTTCGTTTCTGAAAGTAGTCCCTACACCCTATACAAACTTAAAGGGGTATTTTTAAACGGGGTCTTATGAAAATTTGGGAAATTTTCACTTTTTCAAACAACCTCCTATACCTATAACATTCTAAAAAGGGTGTTTGGCAACCTGATTTTCAAATTTTGTTTGGAAAACTTCTTACACCAATATGAATCTATAGGGCCGTTTTGGAATACAATTTTGGACAAAAAGAAAAACGGCAAAGTTCGCAATAGAACCTTACCGTTTTGGGGAATGCTGCACAGCAGCACCGTATTATTATTTCTTTGGGTTTATTATTTCATAACTGCGTTCAGCAATGTCTGATAGTCACTCACCACATCGTATACCACGTTTTCATCGTTCAGTGCCTTGAAATGTGCACGGGCACAATCAATTTTAGCCTGTTCTACTGGGGTGATGTGATTGAGCTTCATGGAATCCAGTGTGCCTTTGGTTTCAGCAACAAAGTAGATGTGCTTGACTGTGCCCTCATAGAACGCAATCGCCCAGTCGGGATTGTATTTTCCAACAGGTGTGGAAATATAGAATCCATCTGGCAGCTTTACATAGACTGCCACATCACGGTTCGTATCGAGGTCGGCGGCAAAATCACGCTCATTGCTTGAATCGTAAATCAAATGGTCATACAGATGCCGCTGTACTTTCATGACGTTCATACCGAGTTTTCCCTTCAAGGTCGGCTCAGTGAAAATGTCTGTATCGTAATGCTCATCCAGAATATTGTAAGTGATATGCTGGATGATGGCTGTTGCCTTTTCGTCATTGATAAGGGCAGCTGCTTTCAGAATGAACTCTTCCGGGTTGTCCTTGAACTGATCGAACACCGCTTTTTCAATGCCGACCAGAATCTGTACAATCGCCTTGCGGGTCAGCTTGGTTTCAGCCACCAGCTTGCCAATCAGGTCATACTTGACGCTCTGGCTGGCGTGAATTTTGGTCTGTGGGTCATATTTATGCTGATCCGCTTTTGCGAAAGCAGAGCCATCTAACAGAGAATCCTTGGATTTGATCTCCGTCATTTCACCGGATTCTACTTTGAAGTAAATCTTCGATACGTTCAGATTGCGGTTGAGCGAGCGAATGGACTTTTGCACCAGCTCATCTGTGTCAAAATCCACCACATAAACCGATTTCGGGCTGATTTTGTTCCAAAGGGCCTTGAACTCCGGCATGGCCAGCTTGTCCGGGTCGATTTTTAATTCCACATTGTTGGAACGTGCATTTTCAGGCAGCATGACCTTATCGCTGTAAACAGAATCCAACAAATCAATGACCGATGCTGCACAGTCTGCAACTTCTTCTGCCACCTGCACCGCATGGTTTGCATGGTCGGCATAGTACTTGTCCGTCAGCGCACCATGGCGGTCCACATAGCCATTCTGGATCAGATCAAAATAGATGGCAGCGGCGGTGTCTGCATCCACAATCTGTTCGTTGCCGTTTGCGTCCGTAAGAACCTTGCCGACAAACAAGGTAGCATCCACCTTTCTGGGACGGTTCGCAACTGCTTCGGCCAGTTCGCTTTGCAGGCCTTTGGCGAAGCTGTCATAACTTTCGCTGGCAATGACAGTCAGGATATTGATGTTATGCACATCGTTGCCCAGAACATTCGCATCCATACGTTCACCGTTCTGGTTGACGCATAGACGCAGGCCGCGGCCAACCTCCTGCCGTTTGCGGACTTCACTGCTGCTCTGTTTCAGGGTGCAGATCTGGAACACGTTCGGGTTATCCCATCCTTCCCGGAGGGCAGAGTGTGAGAAGATAAAGCGCACGGGGGAACGCTTGGGGTCACGGTCAAGAAGAAGCTCCTTATTTTTCATAATCAGGTCATAGGCACTGATGTCATTGGAGGTTTTCTCCCGCTTGTCATCGCCTGCAACCTGATTGACAAAATGGCCCTTCTTGTCCACCGAAAAATAACCCGCATGGGTATCGTGCGCAGAGATTGCTTTCAGGTAGCGGATGTAGTCATCCTCGCCCAGCGAAAGCTGCATCTGGCCGACAATATCCTCGTACTCCTGCTCAAACATCTCTGCATAAATGCCGTTATAGGGCTGGCCTGCAGCATCATAGCACTTGTACTTGTCCACTTCATCAATAAAGAACAGGCTCAGCACTTTAATACCCTTGTGGAACAGCTGACGTTCCCGCTCAAGATGCGAAAGGATCGTTTCCCGAATCTGAATGCGGCGCAACTGGTCCTCATCCACCTTGCCGACCACATCTCCGGCAAACAATCGGACACCATTCAGAAATTCAATGTGGTTGTCCCGGCCATCAATCTCTTTCACCACATAGCCATCCTTGTATTCGTCCAGATTGCCGGAATAGTCATAGAGGTTGAATTTCAGCCCAACGGTGCGCGTTACCTTGCGCAGGCCGGATTTTCCCTTGCAGTCGAACTGGATCGTTGCCGTAGGGTCTGCCTTGGAAAGATTGATGCTTTCCAGATAGACAAACCCATCCGTAGCGGTACTGCCGGATTCCGTAATGCCCTTGACCACGATTTTCTTGACCAGACGCTTATTATAGGCTTCCATTGCATCCAGCCGGTAGACCATGTTGTAGATGCTGTCTGCACGGTGGGTAGCCGAGTAGCGCAGGGTGATCATCGGGTTGAACTCTTTCATCCGCTCTTTGGTCTGCTTGCCCTCTACCGACTGCGGCTCATCAATAATCAGGATCGGGTTCGTCTTTGCAATAATGTCAATGGGCCGACGGGAACGGAACTCGTCCAGCTTCATATTAATACGGCGGGCATCTTTGCCTTTGGCATTGAACGCCTGCGAATTGATGATCATGACATTGATGGAACTATCCGAGGCAAAGCGGTCAATTTCCGTCAACTGTGCGGAGTTGTAGATAAAGAAGCGAATCTTCTTGCCGTACTCTTCTGCAAAGTGATCCTGTGTGACCTCAAACGATTTATACACGCCCTCACGGATGGCAACACTGGGCACGACCACGATAAACTTACTCCAGCCGTAATGCTTGTTCAGCTCATACATGGTCTTGATATAGGTGTAGGTTTTGCCGACACCTGTTTCCATCTCAATGGTAAGGTTATAGTGTCCCTCCAACTGCTTGGATGGTTCAATCTGATTGGTGCGCTGGATTTTTTGCAGGTGCTCCAGAATAATACTGTCGTTCAGCTCTGGTACAATATGTTCATTGCGCCAGCCTGTGAAGCTTGTTTCCATATCAGTCTGGTAAATGCCGCTGCCGTTGTCGATGCGGTAATTTGTGGTCAGGTAGGGCTGACCCGCAAAGACGTCCACCACGGCTTTTGCGGCATCTGCCTGAAATTTCTGGTGTTTGAATTGAAGTTTCATCTGCTGTTCTCCCTCAAATCACCTTGACATCGGTATCCTGTGCATACAGCTTGAAAATCTCAAACACATTGATCTTCTCCGGGCTGCTGGCAAAGGAAGAATCCCGGAACACTGCACGGCGCGGCTTGCGCTTGGCAATTTCCTTGATAACATTTTCCGGCACATTGCTGTCAAAGCAGGCAATCAGGGCATCGGGAACATTCAGCGCAGCATCGCCGGGTGCGTAGGTGTGGACGGTACAGTTGCCGATTTTCTCAGACCGATACGGCATGGACAGCGGCAGTCCCCAATCCAGCAGACAGCCAAACAGCAAATCAAGGTCGGTGCGGTCCTCCTTGATGTTGCTTTCCAAATCTTCAAGATTGGTCTGGGAGTATTCTTCGGCAGAATAATAGACGTCCTTCATATTGGTATCGTCCAGCTTGAAAACACGGAAGCCCACATCGGGATTCTTGCTGATATCCACCATTTCAATCGGCGGCTTTCCATCTCCCGCGTCAATCGTTTTTACAATTTTAGCAGTGGTATCATCGCCCGGCTTAGAGCCATCCATGCGGTTCAGAGGAACGCACTTCCAGCAATTGTTTTCTTCATCCACTTTTTGTCCGGCACGGCGAATGCGTTCTTTTGAAAGTTCTGTAATAAAATGCGGCTTATGAATCTCATCCAGCACCGAAATAGCATTATCTGCCACTCTCTTTGCATTTGCTGAACTGCTAGAAAGCATCTTATCAATATCTTCAGCCAGCTGAACAAGAATAAATTTATTGTTATTTCCACTAAACAAATTTGCGTTCATCACAGCATCTGCCGTTGTTCCAGAACCGCTAAAAAAATCCAAAACAATATCGTCTTTTCCCAAGCAGAAGCTCAGAAGAAATTCTATCAGTTTTACTGGTTTTGGATTAGAAAACACATCTTTTTTAAAATATTCATAAACATCACTCGCTCCGGTGCTTGTAGTTCCTTTAGTAGAAACAACTGGAGCCGTAGTAAAAATGCTGCGCGGCGTTTTTCCCTCAGGGATTCTCTGCTTGAACTGCACAGACCATTTTCCATTAGCGTTTACGAAACGAACGTCCCCTATTTTCAAGTCTGCTTCAAACCTAGCTTTAGAACGAAGCCAGCTGATAGGATTCCCATCGTCATCGTATTCCAAAGTCGTTCCATCCGGGCATGTAATAGGATAATACTGCTTTCCCGCCTTACGTTTGAATGTGTCCCAATAAAACCTACCAATGGAATCTTCTTCTTTATAACGCTTTATATATTCATCGGAATAACGCTCATAAAATTCAGCAAGCAGTTCTTTGTTGCTTGCATAAACCAGAATATACTCATGCTCAATTGCAATGTGCTTAGAATCGTTTCCGCCGCCCTTTTTATTTTGCCAGATAAGCTGTGCAACAAAATTGGAATTTCCAAAAATTTCGTCACACATATTTTTGAGATTGCGCACTTCAGAATCATCTATGGAAATAAAAATAGCGCCATCATTTGTCAAAAAATCTCGTGCCATCAGCAATCGTGAGTACATCATACTACACCAATCCGAATGAAATTTTCCATTCGTATCGTTATTTTTGAACAAGCGATTGTCTTCCTCGTCATACATTCCCATCTGACGATTTTCCTCGTTCTGAGAGCGCATAAAATTGTCTGCATAAATAAAGTCATTACCTGTATTGTAGGGTGGGTCAATATAGATCATTTTCACTTTATGCAAATAGCTTGTTCGTAGAAGCTTCAAAACTTCCAGATTGTCACCCTCAATATAGAGATTCTCGGTATCATCCCAGTTCTTGCTTTCTTCCGGGCAGGGGCGCAGGGTCTTGCGGATGGGCTTGTTAGCTTCCACAATGGAGGCCTTTTTGCCCACCCATGTAAACTCGTATGCTTCATCTCCATCTACAACGTCCGGCGAGAGCATCTGCTTCAGCAGTTCAAAGTTGATGCCGCGCTTGTAAACCTTGTGGTCGGGGGTGCTTTTCTCCTCGTCCAGCATTTCTGTGATGCAGTTGGGGAAGAGCGCGGCGATTTTATCAATGTTCTGGGCTGTCAGGTTGGGAGTCTGAAGGGGAAGTTTGTTGTTCATTGGGAGAGTCCTCCTGTTTTTTGCTTGTACTATTTATAAAATCTCTAATATCTGCTAAAGATACATCTTCATATGATATCTTATTTAAAACTCGTTCGGTTCGGGATATGTATATTGATCTATATTTAATGAATTCTTGGTGTGCCGCAATATATTCTGCAAGCACTTTTTCGCCAAGTGAATCGGACGTTCCTGAAAAATAGTGGTCTATAATTTCTTCAGTTGCATCACTTAATCTAATAATTGCATCGCAAACCTTTTGAGAAGGAATCCCCTTATTCCCAGAAATTTCAATAATAAGATTTTCTACTTTTATTGTGAGATCACGGCTACATTCGCTTAAAAGGCTTCCTCGTTCAGACATATCTGCTGCCCTTGTATATGCTGATTCTATAGTCCCTGGACTAGATACAATTTCAAATTCAAAAAAGCAAGTTTGAAGGCGTTGTAATTTTGCGCTACGGTTATCTATAATTTTCCCAATTATCGCTAACTCGTTTGCCTGTTGTGTCAACTTTTCCAGTCTTTCTTGTGCCCTATCATTTTCTTCCTTGAATTTTTGGTTTTGCCAAACTGCAAGCAAACCCAGAGCCACCGTGCTTGTATAGGTTAAAATATCGCCCGCACCCCATTGGGCTTGAAGTTTATCACATGGCGCATCGGTAACGAATAGAATATGAATCAAAATAGCAAATACAATACTGGCGATAATCCATGTTTGGATGAGATGTTCCTTAATAAATTTTTTCATAGTTGTGTTTCTTTGTCTTGTTCGGCAGTTTTATTATCTTTGAAAAGTAAAAGGAACAATTTGAATTGTTTCCATTGCCCTTTTGTAAATTGTTGGCAGTCAACCAACCACATACTAAAAAACACCAATGCACACGATGCAATTGATATTGCGTTGTTTATCTTTGATGGAAAATCAAACGGCACAACAAATGAAGCAAACAAAACAATGTACGCCACACTTTTTATGCTACTTGATATTATACTCCAAATTTTGGTTTTGCGATTATCCGTAAAACAGTCAACATAATTTTTTAGAAAAGCTATCATTTTCTCGTCACACTTTGAATCCAAAGTCTCATTAAAAATATCTACTTTTTCTTCTAAAATAGTGGTGGAAAAATCAAGTTGAGAATCAATCGCTTGCGAAATAGCCAATAAAAAAGTGAAAAGGCCCAGTCCGGCAATAATCCGTGAATTGACTTCCCAGAAAAATGAGATCACGCATAGACCTGTAAAGCCAACTGCAAGAAAAAGCATACCATTGTTCTTTTTCACAGTTCTTTCAACTCCTTTCGTAATGCTATTAAAGTTGCATTCATCTCCACCTGACGATTGAACTGTTTTTCTTTCCGAATCTTATTCTCCAATGCCGCAATCTGCTTTTGCAGTTTTTCACGTTCCGCAGAGCGTTGGATGTTCTCCGCAATGCTGTATGCGGCACTCCATCTCTCACCCTGCAATCGGGCAATCTGACGCACCAGTCCATCGTAAACTGCCTCTAAGCTCAGGCCGCTTATCGCAAGGGACAATTCTGTTTCTGGCATCCAGTCTGTATACAGATAGCGGCTTACCTTGGCACTGCTGTTTGCAGATGTATCTTTACAGCCGATCCAAGCTTGCACCTTATTCTCATAAGAAAGAACAAACAGAATGTGATAGGGGATTTCACTGTCGATTTGGCGCAGAACAGCTTCATCCAGTTTTGGTTCGGTCAGACACAGCTCGAAAATCTCGATCTCTGTCACCCGCTCTCCGGCAGTGAGATTCAAGGTGGACACTGCCAGCTTGTTGCGCCAGTAGATACAGCGCAGCTGGTCTGCAAACAATCGCTTGATTGCCGCTGGAACGGCAGCGTTTTCATAGAACTTCTGTTTCGGAATCCGTTTGTTAAACTCCGTGGAGGGTGGAAAGCCCAGCATTGATCTCACCTCTTATTGTACCACAAGGAAGCAAATCAGTTCAAAGTCATCCAGCCCGGAAATCGAAGAAAGCAGGGCCGTCGTACCGCCCATCTTGAACAGACTGTCAATGTCGCTCTCTTCCTTTGCATCCAGAATGGAACGGATGGCCTCGCTCAGCAATTCAGAATAGGCCGACATATTCTTTCCATCGTCCGTGGCCTGATTGAACTGTTGGCAAAGGCTCTGGTCGGGTTCGGTTTTGCCTTTGCAGAGCAGCCGCAGACGATCCAGCAGCTCTTTCGGAGAAAGATAATCGCAGACAGTCGAGCCATCCTGCCCAATATAAACCATGTAGAATGGATGCAGACGGTTTTGCTGATCCACATTGATCTCATTGTTGATGTTTTTCAGAACAAAGATCACACCCGGAGGTGCATCGGGCGTAGATGCAACAATTGCGTGCATCCCAAGCGGCGTATGCTCCACATCATCGTGTTTCTTCATATAGTCCAGCAAGTCCAGCCGGAACTCGTTCAATCCCAAGTCCATAATGGAAATGCCGCCCGACATTTCTTCCAGATCGACCACCTCGTTTTTCAGCCGTTTGAGCAGGTTAATGCTCATCAGACGGCGGATTCCCTCTTCACGGCCTGCCTGCGTCAGTCCCTTTCCATGCTGGCTGGGGTCGATGTATTTGGAGATCCGAGAGGACAGAATAAAGCTGGTTGGTGTGTAAATGTGCAGCGTCAGCGAATCCAGTACACTATAAATCTGTTGGTAGTTGATTGCATTATCAAGGCTTGTCAGGCATGGCTGCACAGAGATTGGCTTCAACCGTTCCGGGAAAGTACCAACATCAGAAATATTATAGTATTTTTCGATATGTCGGCGAGAACGTGCAATCGTCACACTGTCCAGCACCTCAAAGAAATCGAAGTCCAGTGCCGCAAGCAGCGCATTTGTGGTACGCTCTGTGACAGGAAGCTTGCTCCATGTATTGAAAGCCTTTTGCGCCTGCCGGAAAATTTCATCAATCGGAGACGAAGTATTCAGCTTTTCATTGATTTTTCCGGCATCTCCCTCATAGGCAAGCGCAAGCTGGTTTTTCAAATCCACAAAGCGATTATTTACGGGTGTTGCCGAAAGCATCAGCACCTTGGTGCGCACCCCAGAACGAATCACGCGATTCATCAATTTTGTGTAGCGGTTTTCGTTCTCATCAGTAGAGGTATTACTGCCATTGCGGAAATTGTGGCTTTCGTCAATCACAACAAGGTCAAAGTTCCCCCAGTTAAGTGCAGCAAGGTCAATACCGTTAGAGGTTCCGCCGGAACGGCTCAAATCTGTATGGTACAACACATCGTAACGGAAACGGTCTTCTACCAGTGGATTGTTGACGTAGTTGCCTTTATAGATGTTCCAGTTTGCGGCCAACTTTTTGGGACAGAGTACCAAAACGGATTTGTTGCGATTTTCATAGTACTTGATTACAGCCAGTGCAGTGAACGTCTTGCCAAGGCCCACGCTGTCTGCAAGAATGCAGCCGTTATACTGTTCCAGCTTGTGGATAATGGCCAACGCTGCATCTCGCTGAAAATCATAGAGCATATTCCAGATTTTACTCTGCTTGAAGCCCGTAGCTTCATTTGGGAGATTGTCTTCTGACACATCCTCCAAAAATTCGCTGAAAATATTGTAGAGGGTGAAGAAATAGATAAAGTCCGGGCTGTTTTCTCGATAAGCTGTGCTGATGCTTTGCAATACAATGTCTGTAACATCCTGAAGTCGGGAAGAATCATTCCAGATTTCATCAAACAGCGACAAAAAGTAACGGCCGTTTTCAAAGGCTTCGGTTCGCTGAACAGGGTAGTATGCGTTGTTTCCGCGTTCACAACCAAGGTCGACCGTTGTAAACCCACTGATTGGCATATAGGAACTTTCACCAACCGTCATGAAACCGGGCATTTGCTCTCCACTGACATTGGAACGAAATTTTACTTTCCGTCGCACCCAGTCGGCACATTCTTTCGCCAGTGCTTTTTGAGTGAGTTCATTCCGCAAGCGAACCTCAAATTCTGTGCCGTAAAGGCTCTTTTCGCGGGTCAATTTCGGAATATAGAACTCTCGCCGCTCTTTTGGCGTGTTTTCCTGCACAAAGGTCGGTGAAGTAAAAATAAAGCGAAGTTCCGCGATTTCTTCCAACTGTTTCTTTAATTCCTGATACGCATAAATGGAAAAACAGGCCGCAGCAATGGACACGCGGCTTCCTTTCTGCATAGTATCTTGTAAATCTTCCCGAACAGTATGGTTGATATTATCCAGAATTTTCATAGAAGAGTCCCCGCAATCGACTGACTAAAGCGAAAATTAACTTTCAACGACAAGATACAATAATTCATTTTAATGATACTCTAATCAGGTTGGAAAATCAATCGTTGCTCAGGCAGAAAAAGCTCAGCAGATACTAAACAGATAAAAAGTTTTGAATTTGGCCTTCAAATAAGGTATAATGAATTTACAAACGCTAAAGATTAAGAAGCGAGCAGGTGATACCATGCCTTTCCCCCTCGACCATTACATTGAAGCCTCCCATGTGGATTACAAGGAACGTCTTGAAGAGAAAAAGCCACGCAGCTGGCTGAAATCCGTGTCGGCATTTGCCAATACCGAGGGCGGACACCTGATTTTTGGCGTAAAGAATGAGCCGCGCGAGGTCGTAGGATTGGAAAATCCGCAGGCTGTGGTAAGCAGATTGACGGAACTTATCAAAGTCCGCATTGACCCTACACCACGCTATCGGGTGCGGGAGATCGAAATAGAGGGCAAGTCCTGCGTTGATTTGGAAGTACAGGACGGTCCGGCGTATCCATATTATTATGCCTTTGACGGTTCCCATACGGCCTATGTGCGGCATGGCGACCAGTCCGAAGAAGCCACTTCACGGGAACTGAACGAGCTGATCCTACAAGGTATGAACCAGACCTTTGATGCCCTGCCCAGTTCTTATCGAGTGGGTGATGTCAGTTTTACACTGCTGGCCGCGACGTTTAAGACTCTGAAAAAAGAGGATTTCGACCTTGAAAAAGACTTGCCCTCCGCAGGATTGGTAACAGATGATGGACAAATCACGAATGGCGGCCTGCTGCTTTGCGATCAGGGCGTTCTGAAACAATCCCGTATTTTCTGCACTCGCTGGAAAGGCAACTACAAGGGCAGCATTGAAGAAGATGCTCTGGATGATAAGGAATTTCAAGGTGCAAGTCTGATCACGCTGCTGCAAAATGCGGAAGATTTTGTTCGCAATAACAGCAAAAACCCGTGGAGCATCCGTGGTATGACCCGCGAAGAACGCAGTGATTACCCGTATAAGGCCGTTCGTGAGGTGCTGGTCAATGCGCTGATCCATCGGAATTATCAGATTCTTGGTTCGGAGATTCATGTGGAAGTGTTCGATGACCGACTGGAGATCACTTCACCGGGCGGTATGATGAATGGCCGCAGGGTGCAGGACATGGATATCCGGCACATTCCGTCTATGCGGCGCAATCAGGTGATCTCGGATGTGTTCTCACGGCTTGGCTTTATGGAGCGCCGTGGCAGCGGCATTGACCGCATCCTGAACTCTTATGTGGAAGTAGCCCAGAAGCCGACTTTCTACTCAGATTCGGATTTCTTTATCGTTACACTGCCGAATAGAAGTGTAGCGACTCCGGCACAGATCAGTATGGAAAGTGTGGCAAGTGGTGCGGAAAGTGCGGAAACCTCTGCGGAAAGTGCGGAAACTTCTACAGTGCTCCACGGAATGAGTACGGATGCCGAAGTGAGTGAACTTTGCAAAAGGCTGGATAATACCAGGCTGACTGTAAGTACAAAAGAACGGACGCTTGAACTTTTCAAGAGATATCGGTATCAATATCAGTTCCGCAGCATAAACGTTGCACAGCTATATGGCGTTCAGAAATCGCGTGCATCCTCTATCATCAAGAATCTTATCAAGCATGGATTGGTGACGTCACCAGAATATGGCGTATACCAATTTGTGAAGAAGTAACACCGCTATCAACAGGTGGTTTTTGAAAACCAAGCGGTGAAGCTGTTACAGCCCATGGAACGTCTTAATATAATTTGAATTATCATAATCGAAATTATATTAACCACCCGCGTAGAAATGCCCACTTCCCTGAGGATTCCTCAGACGAGTGGGCATTCTTCTTTCCATGTATCAAATTTACCTTTGTGGTCACTCAAATCGCCATCAAGTCAGTGGTTAAAACTATCATTTTTTATTTGTTCCAGAGTAAGTGCACGGTTTCTGCACTGTTTTTGCACGGTTTCAAGGGATGCAATGGGCACTCTGACTTGCAAAATACGACAAAGGGTGCAGAAATTGCCGGGCGAAAAATCACGATGTTTTGCGCAAAAACGACGTAAACTCGAAAGTTTCAAAATCAGAGTACCCCGCCTGAGGGGCTCTTTTAATCAGAGGGCCAGGGATTCGAGTTCCCTCGAGCGCGCCAAAATCCAACGAAGAATCGTAAGATTCCTCGTTGGATTTTCCATTTTCTGGGGCTCTACACACTTTTTGCACACTTTTTGCACACCGGCGGGAAAGCCGTGTTTTTCCTTGCATTGTC
>OGIB01000437.1_pt1 | contig 20179 bp, 11 predicted proteins | sample 1571691 | NCBI WGS metagenome assembly OGIB01 (sample SAMEA2582058, study PRJEB24529) | metagenome | biome: Human gut stool | place: China | collected 2011
TTTTATATGTGCGCAAGGCGATGATTGCTGCGGAATTTGAGGAGTCTGGAAGCAGATATTTGCAAAGTTTGCGTTCTAAAGAAGAGGTACGTATGAGTTTGCTTCAGGCAGAAATGCAGTTGGTGCAACATGAGGAGAATATGTTGGATATACGTAAGCAAGCATACGATGAGGAACAGAGTCGTCGGACTGATTTAAAGAATGCCATAGGGCAGTTAGCCGCGCAATTGAGTGCATGGGAGCACTCTTATTTATTGAAAAGTCCGGTCAGGGGGAAGGTTACTTTTATGACGGTTTGGAGTCGTAACCAGAATGTGAAAGCCGGTGAGACGGTTTTCACGATTCAGCCATCCGACAGTTCAAGGGTGTTAGGTAAGGCTCTACTTCCTTTGCAGGGTTCGGGTAAGGTACATGTGGGACAGCGGGTGCATATACGTCTGAATAATTATCCCGACCAGGAGTTTGGCTATGTAAAAGGGCAGGTTGCAAGTATCTCTCCTGCTCCAACGGAAGAGGGAATGTATATAGTAGAAATAACTTTGCCTGACGGCATGCAGACCAACTACGGCAAACAGCTGCCTGTTTCGCGTGAGTTGAAAGGTACGGCAGACATTATCCTTGCTGACAAGAATGTATTGGAAAGGTTGTTGGCTCCGTTGAGGAAAGTGGTGGAATATGAAAAATAGTTCTATGTAAATTTCGTAATTCATTTGTTTTTAGTATGTTTGTGCTATTCGTATATATAGTATGAAATACTAAGGAAGAGAATGTTCTTAATGAAAGTATGAAAAGAAGAGTTAAAGCATTGACTGTTGTTTTGGCAATATGTCTTATAACTGTTTTTATTCGATGTCAGTCGAATGAAACTCCTATTCAGCAACTTATAGTTGTTGTGAATGGGGATTCTATTGAGATGGTTTTTGTGAAAGGAGGTACATTTATGATGGGATGTACAGATGAGCAGGGATGTGACTGTGAGGATAACGAGAAACCAGCACGTAAGGAGTCGGTATCTGATTTTTACATAGGAAAATATGAAGTTACTCAAAGGCTGTGGAGGGCGGTTATGGATACTGATTCCATTTTGCCGTTTAATGGGGGATGCGAAGATTGCCCGATGGAAAATGTAAGCTGGAAAAATGCGCAGGAGTTTATCGGTAGATTAAATGCTATGACCGGTAAAACATTTCGTCTTCCGACTGAGGCCGAATGGGAATACGCAGCGCGTGGTGGACACAAAAGTAAGCACTATAAATACAGTGGCAGCAATCAGGTAAGTGAGGTGGCTTGGTATGTTGGGAATTCCTCTGGCGGACAATATGGAGAAGCTGGAACTACCCGTCCGGTAGGTCTGAAAAAAAGCAATGAATTGGGATTGTATGATATGAGTGGCAATGTTTGGGAGTGGTGTGGTGATTTGTACACTAAAGAATACAAGCAAGGTGGTAAGTCTATCCATCCGGGATGGCCTTTTGAGGGTACTTATCTTTTTTTCCGCCGAATATTGCGAGGTGGAAGTTGGGGAGGAACAGCAAAGGGGTGTCGGGTGTCGTACATTGATTACGACATTGAGAATTATAGTGACGAGTATGGAGGTTTTCGCCTTGTGATGGAGCCGGAATCGATTAAATAATGTAATTAATGATGATAAGTGATATTTTACTACTTTCAGAGTAATGAATAGAAATGGTATGAGATATATGTGGAAATTCTTTTTATTATTGATGTTGGTTGTAACTTCGTGTTCCGAAAAGCAGATTGATGGCAATGTAATTAATGTTGCGGAAGCAATGAGTAGATTGTCAGAAGGACAATCTGTACAAAATTTGTTTTCCAGCATAAGTTATATTCCTTTGGAGACTAATGAGCAGGCTATTATAGGAAAATATCCGGAGTGCATAATTATGGATAGTGCGATATTGGTATCTTCTGTCCATCAGAATCTGAAGCTTTTTGACCGTACTAACGGGAAGTATATTCGGGATATTGGACACGTAGGTACTGATCCGGAAGGATATGCAAAGGATTCATGGGGGAAAGTGAGCTTTTGGGCTGATGCGGTTCGGAGAACCGTTTATCTATTGGGATGGAATAATGATTTCCTACTATATGGATTTGATGGGAAATATAAGGATAGAATTCGATTGCAAGATACAGTCAATTGTATTCTGTCCCAAAATTACTATTTGATGGATGCGGACAGAATTTGGGGACATAATAAAATGAAACTCTCTCCGGAGACGCCATCAGTCTTTTATATGGATAGAAATACGATGTCATTGACCGGTATTGCTACATGGAATTCAGCCCTGCTTCCCATGGATGAGGTTTTGTCGGTTTCAAATTTGTTGGGGGGCAATGTTGCTTATGGAGGTGACTTGGCAATGGCAGAATTTGTTGGTGACCGGAAATATTATACGGCAATCAATAGCCCTTCGTTATGGAAATCTAAGGATGCCATCCGAGTGAAACAAGCTTTTAATGATACTATCTATACTATTTCAGAGCAGGGACTTACTCCATATCTGGTTTTTGAACTGGGTGAGTGGCACTGGAATGAGCAGCAGCAATTGGATGTAGAAGGATGTGATAAAAAAATAGCCATAGACTATATTCTGGAGAATGCAGAGTACATCTATTTCCATTTTCATACAAGCTTATATTTAGAAGAAAGTCAGTCATATTGTGGATTTTACCATAAGGAAAAGAAAACTGTTGTTTGCCAAAAGGGTGATAGCTTATTTGATAAAATGAATAATCAGCATATCCAAATCAGGGGAGTCACTTCGGATGGACATTTTTTTGCTTTGTTACAACCGGATGAACTCAGTGATGATAATCAACGGAGAATGGGAGTAGAAGAGGAAGGTAACCCTATTATGGTCATGCTTTATTAAGTACTTATTCCGTCGTCTTCCCCCTTGCATCCAAATACCCTCTTTTAAACATATCCACGAACAGAAAGAATAGTGACAAGAGCAGTGGCCCGAAGATGACACCCATGAATCCGAAAAGGGACAAGCCGATTACAACTCCGAAGACAGTGATAAGCGGATGAATGTCTGCCATTTTCTTCTGGATGATGAAGCGTATCAGGTTGTCGAGCTGTGAAATGACTGCACCGCCATAGATGGCCAGGCCGATAGCTTGAACCCAGTTGCCTATCAATGCCATGTAGACAGCTATCGGAAACCATACCAGCGCTGTTCCTACCATTGGGATGATGCTGGCGAAGCAGGTCAGGAAACCGGCGAACAAGATGTTGGGAGCACCGAAAATCCAGTAGCCTATCATGGCTACTCCTCCTTGTATGACGGCGAGTAAGGGGATGCCGATGGCATTGGAGCGGACAATCATGTTGATTTCGTGGATGACGTTTTGTGTATTGTCATCGTTGAACGGCAGTAGGTCGTTGACGTACTGTTCCATCTTTTTGCCCCCTATCAGCATGAAGTAGAGTACAAAGACCAGTACGAAGATGTTGACGGCAAAACTGCTGATACCTCCCATGATGGCTTGCCCGATGCGGGGAAGAATTGAAATGACGTATGCCACCGTGTCTTTCCCCAAGATATAGTAGCCGGTTTTGGCTTTAATGATGTTGGCCGCTTCTTCGAAAGGAGCTATAATGGCTTGCGGGTCCAGATTGATGTTTTGAAGATTGACCACAGCCAGCCATACCACCAGCCCAAGTGGAACCAGAAAGCAGAGAATTGCCTCTGCCGTAATGAGGGTGGCAGCTATGCTGCGCTTCATTTTCCGCTTGTCGGAAAGGTACATCATCTGCTTTCTCACCAGGATATAGATAGTCAAGGCTCCCAGCAGACCGCCCATGAATGGGGCTATTTGTCTGAAAAGAATGATTCCCAGCCCGATAATGATGGCTATCAATGAATATTTCCAGTATTGTTCTTTTGTGCTCATAAAGTTCCTGTATTTCTTAGTAAAGAAACATAAAAGAAGTTGAAAAGGTTTGGAAATTGTGGCCGGAATTCAATATTTATCCTTCGTCCAGCCAGCCTAACCCCTGGCGTATGATTTCCGGCTCCCCATTGGTGCAATCCACTACGGTAGAGCCTTCCGTACCGCCGATACCGCCGTCTATTACCAAATCGACAATATCACCGAATTTCTCGTCAATCAGTTCCGGGTCTGTGCAGTATTCAATGTCCTCATTGTCCTCATGCGGCAATGTAGTTGTCATGATGGGAGCATCCAGCAGGCGGGCTATTTCCTGAATGATGGAATTGTCCGGCATACGGATGCCGACCTCCTTACGGTTGCGGAATATCTTGGGCAGACGGGTGGTGCCGTTCAGAATAAAGGTGAAGGCTCCGGGCAGATTACGCTTCATCAGCTTGAAAGTGGCGTTATCTACTTTGGCGTATTCGCTTACTTTACTCAGGTCGTAGCAGATGATGGAAAGATTGTTCTTCTTGGGGTCGATATTCTTGAGGCGGCAGATGCGCTCGATGGCGCGCTCCTTCAGTCCGTGGCAGCCGATGGCATACATGGTGTCGGTAGGGTAGATAAGGATACCACCGTCATTCAGTAGGTCGACCACCTGCTGCAGGTCGGCGGGATTGTTATTTTTTTCATAAAGTTTCAGAAGCATGGCAGAAATGGATTTGAGTTTTATATTACATGCAAAAATAGATAATAATCGGCTTATAAACAAGCAATTCACCTTTTTAGCATCTCTTTCTCCAGTTTCTTTATCTTCTTCCAGGCCTCTTTGAATTTGGGACAGAGGGTGACGGCTTTCTCATAGTTTTTCATGGCCGCCTCCTTCATGTCATGCTTCAGGCATTCGTCACCCATAAGGATGTATTCGCGGGCATACTTCACGAGGGCTTTCTCTTTCTCCAGTGCTGCTTGTTTCAGTGCACGGTTTTCCTCTTTCAGACGGTTGATGATGTTCAGCTTCCGGCGGATGAGGCGCTGCACGTTGGGCTTCTCGATGTCGTAGCGGGAATGGATGGCTTTGAAAAACTCATCCAGGAAAGTGCCGAAGTCCCCTTTGTCGAAGGCTTTGGCGGCGGCAACGTATTGAACGTCTGCCTGTGCTTGCTTCAAGGCACGGTCGATGGCGGTGCGGTTGTTGAAGCGTTCGGAGAAGCTGACAATCTCCGGACGCACGAATACATCGGCACGGCTGATGGGCTTTTTCAGCTGGATGCCTTCCAGCGAGGTGCAGCGGCTGAGGGCTACGTATGCCTGCCCACCGGCAAACACGCCGCCGGTAAAGTCGATGACTACCCGGCTGAAGGTCAGCCCTTGGCTCTTGTGGACGGTGATGGCCCATGCCAGGCGCACGGGATATTGTGTAAAGGTTCCCAGTTCTTCCTCTTCAATCTGTTTCTTTTCTTCGTTGTATTTGTAGCGGATGTTTCGCCACGACTCTCGTTTGACGTCACATTCCTTGCCGTCGTCGGTGATGACGTAGAGGGTCTCTTCGATAGGGTCGAAGCCGCTGATGACGCCGATGGTGCCGTTCACCCAGCGGCGGTCGAAGTCATTCTTGATGAAGATGATTTGTGCGCCCGGTTTCAGTACCAGTTCCTGCGAGGTGGGGAGGCTGCTTTCGGGAAAGTCTCCCATGATTTCGCCGTAGAAGGTGACCGGGTCACCGGGAAGTTCCGCCAGTTTTTTGTCGTTGATGTAGTCCACATTGTCACGGCGGGTGGCGAGGGTGATGTACATGTCGGCTTCCGATTGCTCTATTTGGGTGCCATAGCGGGTGTTGAGCAGCTGAAGTTCGGCAGAGCCGACGGTATTGTTGCGGATGTGGTCCAGCACATGGATGAACTTGCTGTCTGTTTGCCGGTATACTTTCTGCAGTTCGATGGAGACAAGGTCTATCTGGCCGAATACCCTGGCAGAGAAGAAATAAGGGGTAGGGTAGAATCGGTTCAGTATCTCCCGTTCATCTCCTTTGACGACGGGTTCCAACTGGAACACATCGCCCACCAATAATATCTGTTTGCCGCCGAAGGGTTCGCGCAGGTTGCGGGAATAGACGCGCAGGATGCGGTCTACGGCGTCGATGATGTCGGCGCGTACCATGGAAATCTCGTCGATGATGACCAGTTCCAGTTCTTCCAGTAGTTTGCGGTGGGGTTTGGTGTATTTGAAAAATTCGTGGATGCGTCCCCGTTGCAGACTGAAGTTCGGGTCATCGGGCAGCAGGGGGTAGAAGGGCAGTTTGAAGAAGCTGTGCAGGGTACTGCCTCCGGCATTGATGGCGGCTATGCCGGTAGGGGCAAGCACTACATGCTTTTTCTTCGTATTCGCGCAGATATATTTCAGGAAGGTCGATTTGCCCGTACCTGCCTTGCCCGTCAGGAATACGGACTGACGGGTATACTGAATGAGGTTCAAGGCATCTTGAAACTCTTTGTTTTGTGTATCGGGAACGAAGCTCAAAAGATTTCAGATTTATGATGGATTCCCGACTATGCCGAAATATTTCAGGGCGTTGGCGATGCCGTCTTCATCAACAGAAGTGGTTGTGTAGTTACTGGCAGCTTTTACGTCGTTATTGGCATTGCCCATGGCTACACCGATACCGGCATGGCGCAACATGCTGATGTCATTTCCTCCGTCGCCGAAGGCCATGGTCTCTTCCAGCTTGATGCCGAAGTGGCGGATAATCTGGTCGATACCGTTTTGCTTGGTGTTTCCTTTGGCTGTCACGTCTACGAAGGCAGGATGCCAGCGGCCCATCTCGCAGTGGGGGACGGAGGGCAGGATGATTGCTTCTTCCTCGGCGTTGATAAAGGGAGTCAGCTGGAAGAAGGCTTTGTCGGCATGGCTGTCGGTATAGGGCTTTGCTTCGATGGGGTCCACTTTCAATTGGTGATGGAAGATTTCCTCCACTACTTCGCCGGGCTGGTTCACGCAGATGTCGTGCTCTCCCACCAGGATGCATGGGATGTTGCGTTCGTGGCAGAAAGCTGTCAAGGCATCCACTTCCGCTGTCGGTATGGGGCTTTTGTAGATAACGGTGTCTTCTACAAAGCAATAGGCGCCGTTCATCGTGATGTAGCCGTCTATCAGATTCCGTTCCTGCAAGGCGGACAAGTTGTTGATGATGACGCGCGGACGTCCGGTAGAAATGAAGATATGTATGCCTTTGGCCTTGGCGGCAGTCAACGCTTCAATAGTGGAAACGGGAATTTCGTGGGTCTTGAAGCTGACCAAGGTTCCGTCGATGTCAAAAAACAGAGCTTTTATCATAAGGGGTTCTTTTATCTTGTGCGCGAAATTACTTAAAAAAGCGAAGATATTTCGTACTTTTGCGCACAAATAAATGATAAATAACAAATGAAGAAACATTCTTTGAAAGATTGGATGATAGCGGTGCGTCCGTGGTCATTCCCCGCCTCTTCGATGCCGGTGGTGGTGACGTTGGCATATCTGTATTGGATGCAGCAGGACATAAACTGGGTGAACGGCATCTGGGCATTGCTGAACATCGTCGTGTTTCACGCTGCCGGGAATACCTGGAGCGATTATTTTGACTATAAGCATAAGGTCGATGCAAGGGATACCTTTGGCGCCAAGACCTTGACCGACGGGATGTTTGCTCCGCGCGAGATATATGGCTTGTCGATGGCATTGCTGGCAGTTGCCCTTGTTGCGGGTGTCGGCCTGCTGTGGCGTACGGGGTTGCCGTTGCTGTACATCGGTATAGGCGGCGCGGCTTGCTCGTTGCTTTATCCGCCGCTCAAGTATCGTGCGTTGGGCGATGTCGTCATCTTTTTGGCGTATGCCTTGCTGCCGACGTTGGGTACCTGCTATGTGGCTACGGGAGTAGTTGACTGGAATGTCTTGTGGATAGCTCTGCCGGTGGGACTGATTACGGTGGCCATTCTGCATGCCAATAATACACGGGATATGCGTACCGATGCCCGTGCCGAGATTCAGACACTGGCCATGAAGCTGGGAGGAAAGGCGTCGATGTACGTTTATTGTGCCGAAGTCCTTTTCCCTTTTGGCTGGATAGCCGGCTTGATAGCTGCGGGAACTCTTCCTCTATGGACCCTGCTGGTGATGCCGGCACTGGTTCCTGCCATAGGCAATGTACGGGTGGTGTCCCGTTTTCCCGGAAAGGGAGAAAGTGCCATAGCCGGTCTGGATGAGATGACGGCAAAACTCCAGTTGTTGTTCAGTCTGCTGTTCACGTTGTCGTTCGTTGTAGCCGGTTTGCTGTCATGAAGAAGCTGATTTTTACCATTCTGCTGGCTGCCGTGCTGTGGACGGTCATGTTTTCGCCTTGGACGGCTCCTTTCGTGAATTTCTGGTGGATGATGACCGGTTCTGCGCTCACGCTGTCCGTGTTTGCCACCTTGTTCAATCCCGGCTGGTGGCGGGAGGTGAAGTGGAGCTTGCCGAATGTCTTGCTGGGAATTGGCATTGCTGTTGCTTTGTGGGGCGTTTTCTGGTTGGGAGACAAGGTGTCATCTTGGATGTTCGATTTTGCCCGTCCGCAGGTGGACTCCATTTATGGGATGAAAGAGGGAGAGTCTCCTTGGCTGTTGGCGGCATTGCTACTGTTGCTGATAGGGCCGGCGGAAGAGATTTTCTGGCGCGGCTATGTGCAACGCACGCTTTCCAAACGCTGGAATCCGAATGCGGGTTTTGTGGTGGCTACTTTGATTTATGCACTGGTGCATGCCGGTTCCTGCAACTTCATGCTGGTCATGGCGGCTCTGGTGGTGGGGGCGGCATGGGGCGCGCTTTACCGTTTCTTTCCGAACCGCTTTGCCGCTATTATCTTGTCTCATGCAGTGTGGGATGTGGCGGTATTTATATTTTTCCCGATATGATTATTATTTACAAAAATAAGGTGGCAGTAATGGATTGTATACTGAGCCCTATTCAGTCGTATACTGAACCTATTTCAGTATACGACTGAATAGGGCTCAGTATACGACAGAAATAGGATGTATTTATACATGTTGATAATCAGATAGTTGTAAATTCTCTTTCGGGCGGTATAAAAACAAGACAAATTGATGCGTTGAATTAGTGAAACTACAATAAAAAGACAAGCAAATGACTTACAATTTTGATGAAGTAATAGAGCGCCGTGGTACCGACTCCGTGAAATGGGACGGTGTGAAGAGTGTATGGGGACGCGATGACCTCCTCCCCATGTGGGTGGCGGATATGGATTTCCGCACGCCCCCGTTTGTGATGGAAGCCTTGCGGAAGCGTCTTGAACATGAAGTGCTGGGCTATACGTCTGCGTGTGAGGAATGGTATACTTCCATTTGTAGCTGGCTCAGTCGTCGCCACGGTTGGGACGTCACTCGCGAGATGCTGACTTTTGTACCCGGCATTGTCCGCGGTCAAGCCTTCGCATTGCAATGCTTCACCAATCCCGGCGACCGGGTAATGGTGATGACTCCCGTTTATCATCCCTTCTTCCTGGTGACGCAACGCATGAAGCGCGAAGTGGTTTACTCTCCGCTCGACCTGAAAGATGGACAGTATCAGATTGACTTTGAGCGTTTCCGTAAGGATATACAAGGATGCAAAGTATTGATTCTCTGCAATCCCCATAACCCGGGCGGGCGTGTATGGACGGTGGACGAATTACGCCGGATTGCTGATATTTGTACGGAAAGCCATACGTTTGTCATCTCCGATGAAATTCATGCCGACTTGACTCTGCCACCTTACAAACACCATCCTTTTGCTACTGTTTCGGGGGCTGCCGCGCAGAATTCCCTCACCTTCATGGCACCCAGCAAAACATTCAATATGCCGGGATTGGGAAGTTCGTACGCCATTATCCTCAATGAGGACATCCGCCACCGTTTTCAGGAGTTCATGGAAGCGGGCGAGTTCAGCGAAGGGCACATGTTGGCCTATATCGGTGCGGCTGCTGCCTATATGCATGGTGAGGAATGGTTGGAACAGCTGCTGGACTATATAAAGGGCAATATCGATTTCACGGAGAACTACCTGCGCGAGCATATTCCGGGCATCGGCATGATACGTCCGCAGGCTTCTTACCTGATTTATCTGGACTGCCGGGGATTGGGGCTGACTCAGGAGGAACTGGTGAGACTATTTGTGGACAAGGCACACCTGGCACTGAATGACGGCACCATGTTCGGTGAACCGGGTAAGGGATTTATGCGGCTGAATATCGGCTGCCCGCGTTCGGTGTTGGAGCAGGCGCTGAAGCAACTGGAAACTGCGGTTGCAGACAAATGATAGAAAAAACTATATCTCCTATATTATGAATAGATTACCTTTCCTTGGACTATTGTTTGCGTTGCTGTGCCTTGTTGCCTGCCGGCAGATGAATGAGGCACATCTGTTACATCTGGCAGAAAAACAGGTGAATATGAATGTGGACAGCGTGTATGCCTTGCTGGTACAGATAGAGAGGCCATCGCAACTTTCGGATGAGGAGAGGCTGTTGTATGGATGGCTGAATGCTTATGTGCACTATAAGCGGCACAACTCGATGGCGGAAGATTCCTTGATATTGCCTGCTTCCGATTATTACGTCTTCCGCAACGACACGGCGAAGAATCTGTTTTCCTATCAGTTGAAAGCCTGGTACTGGTATTGGCTGAAAGAGCACGAACGGTGTATAGCTGCCATTGACAGCGGCGTAGCTTTGGCCAAGGCGCTGCAGGACACGGGAAGAATGGCTGATATGCTGATTGATAAGGCATACTGGTATGTGTATGTCTGGAAAGATTATGAGAAAGCGATAGAAACTTTCCGTACCGCCATAGCTTTGGACGCAAGAGCCGGAAGCTTCTTCTCTATGGGAATTGCCATGGGGCTGAACAAGAATGATTCTGCATCCTATTACATGGAGCGCAGCATAGAACTGGCAGTGGAGGCAGAAGATACCAGTAAGATAGTGCATTATTTGCGTAACTATGCCCAGATGCAGGCTTACTCTTTTGATGAACCTTCCGGTGCAATAGCTACTATTCGTCGTATGGAGCAGTATGTCATCGACCCGGTGCAGTTGCGTATGGGAGATCTGGTGAAAGTGGAAGTGTTCTTGAAAGAAGGGCTGCTTGATTCGGCGGAATACTATTTGAATAAGGAGAGGAAACGTGGCGAGGGCCGGAACCGGTTTTTGACGGAAGAGAATATGGTGGCGGTATATAGGGCATTGATAGATTATACACGTCACCGTACGTTTGATGTGCTGGACGTGGCGCGCTATAATGATTCTGTAGCCAATGCTCTTACTGCGTTGCAGAGTACTGTCCGGCGTAAGGACGAGTCGAAGGAGACGCTTTCGCAAGCCAACTTGATTCTGACGGTGGAACGGAAGCAGGCACAACTGAATTTGTTGCTGGCACTGTTGGTACTGGTGCTTGCAGGTGGTGGTGTGTCCCTTTATATCCGTAACCGGCGCAACCGGCTGATTGAAGCGGAAGAACGGGCGGAAACACTGACCCGGTTGCTGGAAGATGCGACCAGGAACCAGTCGAAAGGGGAAGACGGGCAGTTTTTTCGGAAAATACTGTTGCAGCAATTAGGCATGATACGGCTGGTGGCTAAACAACCTACCTCACAGAATCAGGAGCTGCTTCGCCGCATTTCGGGTATTACCAGCCATGAACTGCCGGTAGAGAGTTTGCTGGTATGGGAGGACTTGTATCCTATCATAGACCGGATTTATGATAACTTCTACACAAAGATGGACAGCTGTTTTGGCGATGTGCTCATTGACAAAGAAAAGCAGCTTTGCTGCCTGCTCTGTGCGGACTTCTCGACGAAGGAGATTAGTGTGGTGACACAACAGAGCATTCCTACCATTTACCAGCGAAAGACGAATATCCGCAAGAAACTGGGGATGGGGGAGAAGGAAGGCATCGTAGAGTTTATAGGCAGCATATAGACCGGAAAAGGCATAATATAGACTTTTGTAAAATTAAAGTGTTGATATGTAGTGATTTGTAGTTTTGGGATATAGACTTTTTATTCCTCGATATAGACCGTTTGAGGCATGTTTTACCCCTACCTTTGTATCAGCGAAATACAAGGTGTGAAATATTGAAATCAAACGCATGATGAAAGAAAAACTACTGAACAACGTTAGAAAAAGAGTGATGGTATGGGTGGCCTTGGCAAGTATGGCAACTCTGCTTCCTGCTCAGACTTACCGGCTTTCCGGTTGTGTGCAGGACGAGAACCGCCAACCGGTAGAGGTGGCGAATGTGCTGCTGAAGCAGGCAAAAGACAGTACCTATATTACCGGTATGCTGACCGACACACAAGGTTGTTTTTCCTTTGACCAGCCACTGGGAGAATACTTGTTGCATATTACCCTTATCGGCAGCGAAGACCTCTACGTTCCCGTTGTGCTGCAAGGAAACAAAAACGTTGGCGAATTGACATTGAAATCTTCTTCCGCCTTGCTGGACGAAGTGACCGTTACGGCCGCGCGTCCCGTTATCAAGCGTCTGGTGGATAGGGTAGTGTTCGATGCACATAATACCATAGCCTCTGCCGGAGGCAGTGCACTCGACCTTCTGCGTGAAGTGCCCGGTCTGCAGGTTGGACAAAACAGTATTGGTATTATAGGTAAAGGGGGTATCAAGGTTTATATCAACGACCGTGAGACGAAGCTGTCGGGAGATGAACTGATAGATTACCTCCGTTCCTATGACGCCTCCCAGATACTGAAGGTGGAGGTGATTACCACGCCTCCGTCCAAATATGATGCCGCCGGAAATGCAGGCATCATCAATATTCGCTTGAAGTCACGTCCCAAAGATTACGTGGGTGGTACGGCTTCCGCTTCCTACAGCGCTGGTGAAAAGGACAATTACGGATATGGCGGGGTAAGCCTGAACCTCAGCAAGGGGCGCGTGTCATCCTTCCTCAACGGGGGTACTACGCAGGGCAACTATGAGACGCGTGAGAAGAATTACCGCTATTTTCCGCAGAACACCTGGAACAGCCGTGCCGACTACACCAATTACATGAATAGCTTCTACCTTCAGGGAGGTGTGGACGTATCGTTGGAACGGGACTGGACTGTAGGTATGCAGGCCATCTATAATCACAGTGCTCCCAAACCGGGCAACGCCCTTTCATGGACGGAAGTTTACGATGCCTCTACCGCCGTATTGGATTCTTTGCTGTACTCCAACAGTGACAAGGATACCAGTTCCGACCGCCTCAATCTGAATTTTCATACCGATAAGGTCTGGGATGACAAAGGCAAGAAAATGACTTGGGATGTGGATTACCTGCGTGACAACCGGGACGAAAATATGGGCTTTCTCTCGAAAACCCTCCTGCCTGACGGTACGGAGATTCCGGGCACAAACTTCGATTACAACTATCTGCAACATCGCAAGGTAGATGTAGTCTCCTCCGCTCTTGATTTCATCCTTCCTTTTGAAAAGTACAAGATAACGGCAGGTGCCAAGGTCTCCTTTACCAACACTCGCAACGGTATCAATTACGATACATCGGACCCTACGCTGGTGCAGGATGATTATTTCCGTTACAAGGAGCAAATCTATGCCTTATATGCTGATTATAGCCGTGAATTTTCCGAACGTTTTTCCATGCAGTTGGGCTTGCGTATGGAGCACACCCGCACTACCGGTATTTCCGAAGCGAAGGATACGGAGGACAAGCACGACTATACGCGCTTGTTCCCTACTGTCTATCTGCTTTATTCGCCTACAGACGGGCATGCGCTGAACTTCAGTTTCTCCAACCGCATCTCCCGTCCGTCACAGAATATGGTCAATCCTTTTCCGTTCTATCAGAACAAATATACGTATGCCTGCGGACGTGAGGACTTGAAACCCAGCTACACTTACAATGCAGAACTGGGATATACGTTGAAGAACAACTTCAATGTTTCCGCTTATTATTCTTATTCGGACGATGTATTCTTCCAGGTTGTGGACTTGGATGCCGAAACGAATGTGACTTCTTTCCTTTGGGAGAATTTCATGCAGACGCATGCTTTCGGGCTTAACAATTCGTACACTTTCCGTACCAAATGGCTGCAAGCTTACGCCCAGCATGGAGTGAGCTATCGCCGGACTACCTCCAGCGCTGCCACCACCTCTCCCGAGGAGAAAGGATGGGCTTATGACGCCAGTCTGCGCAACACTTTCTTCTTCAATGAAAAGAAGACTCTTCTGGCCACGTTGTCCGGTTCCTATTCTTCCCGTCAGTATCAGGGCATCTATCTGATGAGTCCCACTTACAGCGTCAGTGCAGGTATGCTTTACCGGTTGTTGGACAATAAGCTCAACCTCAGCCTGAATGTCAACAATTTGTTTGTCAGCCATTCCAAATTGGAAACCATGTCCAACGGGCTGAAGATAATTGCCGACAATCAGTTTGCCTTTGCCAGTTTCCGTATCGGTGTATCCTATACTTTCGGTGGTGATATACGTAGTAAGGGTCAGCGGAACAGTAACGGGGATATTCAGAGGAGGCTATAATAAGAAGTTTATTGCGTGTTGGCAATTGGAAGAAAATATTTATCTTTGTGATACAAGCGATTGTAACAACGATTAATATAAAACTATGATGAAACAGAAACTTCTTTACCTTTTGCCACTCTTCCTATTGTCGGGATGTGGACAGGCTACTTACAAGAATGCATCTCTGCCGGCAGAAGAGCGTGCCGGACTTTTGCTGAAGGAACTGACGCTCGAAGAGAAGGTGTCCTTGATGATGGACAGCTCCAAACCGGTGGAACGCCTGGGCATCAAGCCCTATAACTGGTGGAATGAAGCGTTGCATGGAGTGGCGCGTGCCGGGCTGGCCACAGTGTTTCCCCAACCGATTGGTATGGCGGCATCTTTCTCGCCGGAGACTGTATACGAGGTATTTACTGCCGTATCCGATGAGGCCCGTGCCAAGAATGCCTACTATACATCCCAGGAAAGCCATGAACGCTATCAAGGATTGACGATGTGGACGCCTACAGTGAATATCTATCGCGACCCCCGCTGGGGAAGGGGTATAGAGACTTATGGGGAAGACCCTTATCTGACCAGCCGTATGGGTGTGATGGTTGTAAAAGGTTTGCAGGGTACGAACGATGGAAAATATGACAAGCTGCATGCTTGTGCCAAGCACTTTGCCGTACACTCCGGTCCGGAATGGAACCGCCATGAGTTTAATGCGGAAAATATCAAGCCCCGTGATTTGTATGAAACTTATCTTCCTCCTTTCGAGGCTTTGGTGAAAGAAGGAAAAGTGAAGGAGGTGATGTGTGCCTACAACCGTTTTGAGGGCGATCCTTGCTGCGGTAGCGACCGCCTACTGATGCAGATTTTGCGCGATGAGTGGGGATTTGACGGTATTGTCCTTTCGGACTGTGGAGCTATTGCCGATTTTTACAGAGACTATGGTCATAAGACGCATCCTGATGCAGAGTCCGCTTCGGCGGCTGCGGTGCTGAGTGGAACTGACTTGGAGTGCGGTTCGAGTTACGAGGCCCTGGTAGAAGCGGTGAAGCAGGGAAAGATTGATGAAAAAGCAGTGGATGTAGCAGTCAAGCGTCTTTTGACGGCTCGCTTTGCCTTGGGTGAAATGGACGAGCCGGAGAAGGTGTCCTGGACCGGCATTCCTTTTTCTGTGGTGGCTTCTGCCGGACACGACTCTCTGGCGCTCGACATGGCTCGCAAGTCAATGACACTGCTTATGAACAAGGATAATACCTTGCCGTTGAAGCGTGGAGGGCTGACTATAGCCGTGATGGGTCCGAACGCCAATGATTCTGTGATGCAGTGGGGAAATTATAACGGTATGCCTCCGCACACAGTTACCATTCTGGACGGAATTAGAAAAGCTTTGGGGAGTGATGATCGGCTTATTTATGAACAAGGCTGCGGATGGGTGGAGAGAGCTCAGATACAGAGCGTCTTCAACCGTTGCAAGACTGCCGACGGGAAACCCGGATTTACTGCACGCTACTGGAATAACGTGACTCGTGACGGTGAGCCAGTCACTACTGCCCAAGTGACCACTCCTTTCCATTTCTGTACATCCGGTGCCACGGTTTTTGCTCCGGGTGTGAACCTTACCGACTTCTCGGCTACCTACAACAGCGTATTCACTCCCGACCAGTCGGGAGAGGTGGTCTTTGACATCTATGCTTATGGCTCAGGGAGATTGCGGATAAATGGGGAGGAAGTGAGAGGATTCTCCAATCAGCACGGTGGGCAGAAGAGTGCTTATACTTTGCAGGTACAAGCAGGAAAAACGTATGACGTTGAATTGGATTTTGAATATTTCCGTAGCGATGCACAGCTGAACTTTGACCTTGGATTTAAGAATGAAGTGGATGTGAGGAAATCTGTGGAGCGTGTAAAGGATGCTGATGTCGTGGTCTTTGTGGGAGGAGTCTCTCCGAACCTCGAAGGCGAGGAGATGGGTGTTGAGCTTCCCGGATTCAGAGGAGGCGACCGTACCGATATAGAGTTGCCTGCTGTCCAGCGGGAACTGATTGCCGCTTTGCACCGTGCCGGTAAAAAGGTGGTGTTGGTGAACTGTTCAGGTTCTCCTATCGGCTTGGAGCCGGAAACCGGGAGGTGTGGAGCTATCCTGCAGGCATGGTATCCCGGTCAGGCAGGTGGTACGGCTGTAGCCGAAGTCTTGTTCGGTGATTACAATCCGGCAGGACGCTTGCCGGTCACCTTCTACCGTAATGTGTCACAGCTTCCTGATTTTGAGGATTATAATATGACCGGCCGGACTTACCGTTACATGACCCAGGAACCGCTTTTCCCCTTCGGTCATGGATTGAGCTATACCTCTTTCTGCTATGGCGCTGTGGTGCTTGGTTCGGATAATATAAAGTCCGGTGAGAAATTGAGATTGAATGTCCCCGTAACCAATACCGGCAAATGTGACGGTGAAGAGGTTGTGCAGGTCTATTTGAAGAAAAACGATGATGTCGAAGGACCGAGCAAGGCATTGCGTGCTTTCAAACGGGTACATATCCCGGCAGGAAAGACGGTCGATGTAGAGTTTGATTTGGGCGATAAAGAGTTGGTGTGGTGGAATCCGCAAAGCAATACCATGTGCGTTTCCGAAGGCAGTTATGAACTTATGGTGGGCGGTAGCTCGCAGACTGCTGGTTTGCTGCGCCGGTCTTTTGTCATTCAGCCTTGATACATTGCTGACAAAGTCGAAAAAGAAAATTCCGCTTGAAGGTAAGTCATGACCCTCAAGCGGAATTTTTGTGTACTGGGGTGTTGGGTACCATGGTCACCGCGTCCACCGGCACGCCCATGCGGTCGTAGTGGGCGCGTAGCGCTTTCATGGCTGCTTCCAGACAATAGGTCTTGGCAGAGATATTGCTGGCTACGCTGGCAGGACTGGAACGCCAGTAGTAGAGCAGATGCGGGATGTGCACGATCTTTTCTGCCTGCTCGGTCAGGCGCAGGTAGAGGTCGTAATCCTGACTGCCGTTGAACTCTGCCCGCTCGTCGCCGCCCACCTTTGCCAGCAGCGCCGCGCTGAACACGCTCAAATGGCAGATATAGTTGTTGGAGCGCAGGTTATCCAGCATATAATCCGGCTTGAAGTGGTAGACCGTCAGGTGGTCGATGTCCCCTTCAAAGGTCACTTCGTCGGTGTACACAAAGTCCGCGCCCTGCTTGGCGATGGCTTCCGCCACATACCACAGTGCGCAGGGGTGCAAAATGTCATCATGGTCCAGCAGGGCGATATAGTCACCGGTGGCAAGGCCAAAACCCTGATTGGTGTTGCCCGCAATGCCCTCGTTGCTGTCCAGTTTCCGGTAGCGGATACGGCTGTCGGTGCGGGCACGCTCCTGCACGAGGGCACCCACGTCCGCGTCCTGTCCGGCATCCACCATGCACAGCTCCCAGTTGCGGTAGGTCTGGTTCTGCACCGAGTCCAGCAGCTCCACCAGAAAATCGTGGGGGGTGTTGTACAGCGGCACCACGATGCTGATGCGCGGTGCAGCGGGCTGGTCTGCGGCCTGCTTTACCAGCAGTTCCACGTCCGCAAAGCGGTCGGCGGGCATGGCCTTGCCCGGGAACAGCTTTTTATACTCCCGCTTGGCCTTGGCCTGTGCCATTACGCCCGCAAAGCCCACCCGGCGCAAGGTGGCAAAAAAGACGAACAGCGGGAAGGTGCGCCACAGCTGGCGGCACTTGCTTACCAGATACCGCAGCGGCCAGCTGGCCTTCCAGAAGGTGGAGTTGACCACGCTGTTCAGGGTTTTTTCCAATTCCTGCTCGTGGCTGCGGCTCAGGGAAAGGTCGCTGCGCAGCCGCTCCAGCTGGGCAGCCTGCTGGGCGGCGGTGTGCTCGGCCAGCAGGGTGCGCTCCCGCAAAACGTCCAGCTGCTGCTCGTAGCCATCTTCAAGTTCCGGCAGCTCCGGGGCAGCCATGCGGCAGAACAGCGCCGTCAGCTGCTCCTTGCCGCGGTCCTTCCACGCAAGCTCCCGGCAGAAGCCCTGCGCGGCAAGTTGCTTTGCGCAGTCTGCCATGCCGGCGTACTCTGCGCACACCAGCAGCACCTTTTCCGCCTGTACGGCGGGCAGGGTGACCCACTGGGGGTCTGCCACCACCAGCAGCTCCGGGGCGCTTTGCACCACCGCAGTATTCATTTTACAAAAAGCTTTTTCCAGCAGCCCGCTGTCCTCCAGCACCTGTACGCTGCGGGGAGCCAGCTCCCGCACGATGCGCTGTGCCAGTGCACGGCAGCGCTCGGCGGCCTCCTGATTCTGCTTTTCCTGATCCAACTCCATGCTGATACTCCAATCCGTGCGTTTTTCTGCGCAGTTATGTTTCCCGTTCATTTTTCACAAACGGATATAGTATACCAAATCCTGCGGCGTTTGAGAAGGTTTTTCCAAAATTTCAGTGAAACACGCTCAGCGGAACAATCCCGCCAGCCAGCCGAACAGTCCGCCGCTGCGGGTAGTGCTGGTACGGATCTTCGCCCCGGTGTAGTAGTGCTGCAGGATCTGCTTGTAGTTCATGCCCTCCTCGGCGGCGTAGCCCACTGCGCCGCACTGGCTCATGCCCACGCCATGACCATAGCCGTAGTAGGTCATGCAGGGGGTGCCGCTGGCATCGGTGCCGAAATCGAAGCAGTAGCGGGAGGAAACGAACTGGTTGATGTACCGGTAGCTGCGCCCGTTGGACACCAGTGTGTTGTACTGTACAAAGCCGCCCAGATCCTTGTGGGTGGTGTCGGCGCTCTGGTAGGGCTCGCCGGTGCGGCTGTCGTTGTATTCTATATAGGTGTAGTCCTTGCCGATCACCCGGCGCAGCAGCTTGTGGTACTGCTCTTCGTAGGGGCTTTCCACGCTTTGCAGGTAGGGCACATCCGTGCCCCATGCGTCCAGACTGGCGCAGGTGCCGTACACGCCGGTCTGGGTGTTGTAGCCCGCACTGGCCGACCATACCGCGTCGCACACGCTGCCGTTGTACACCAGCACCTCATCCTTGACCGCCTGCACCGCCTTGCGGATGGCATTGCGGGCAGAGGCCGGGATCTGATCGACCGGGGTATAGATCAGCGCATTGGTGGACGAGCCGTACTGCTTGTGGTATTCCAGATAGGAGTGCACCGCCACCGCCTGCGCCTTCCACGCCTGCTGCGCAGCGCTGGCGCTGACATAGCTGCCAATGGAGCCAAGCTCGGTGTAGGTGATGCCCACCAGACAGTCCTCAAGATCCAGCGTAACATTGCGCTTGAGCCCCTGCCCTTTGATGTTCAGGTAGGGCATGGTGATCTTATTCTTGGAGCCAAACAGCCAGCTGAGACAGTTTTCATCCTCTGCGGGGATCAGGGTGGTATCGGCCCCGCCGATGGTGGTGGCAGCCGAAGCCGCTGCCGCCGGGATGCAGACGCACAGCACCGCCGCCAGCAGAAAAGCCGCCGCGCGGCGGGCAAAAGAATGCAGATGTTTCAAAGTCCGGTTCCCTCCTTGTGGGCATATTCTTGCAGTTTGATATGACCTTAGTGTAACACAGCCAGCGCCGCCGGGCAAGAACCGGAGTTATGTATTTTACAGTACCGTTTTGGGGAAGCGCTGCCGCACCCGCAAAAAAGCCGCCGCACGGTCAGGTGCAGCGGCTTTTTTCTTCACGTACCTTCTATGGAAAAACGCTTTTTACAGGGCAGCCACGGCAGCCTTCAGGGCATCCACGCGGTCGGT
>OGIB01000453.1_pt1 | contig 19806 bp, 14 predicted proteins | sample 1571691 | NCBI WGS metagenome assembly OGIB01 (sample SAMEA2582058, study PRJEB24529) | metagenome | biome: Human gut stool | place: China | collected 2011
TGGAATGCAAAGCAGGCAGTTGACGATTTATATTGGTAGGCTGCACCGTGTCCGCATCCACAATCGTCATCCGCCCCACACCTGCACGGCATATCATTTCGGCTGCATAAGCGCCTACTCCACCAAGACCTACAACCAGCACATGCGCCTGTTGCAGCCTTTCCATTTTCTCCTCTCCCAGCAAAAGCCGGGTTCTCTGTTTCCAATCCTCCATCATCGCCAACCACTAATCATTAATCACTAATCGCTTACTAATCTTCCTTAAACCATTTATAAACCCACTTTCCTACCTTCTCGTAATGCTGCGCCTCATTTCGCGGATTAGAGAAAGAGACGGCATCCTGGGGTTCGCCCAACTGGTCGGGATAAAGTACAATCAAACTATTATTGGAAAAATATTTGCTCAACTGCGCCGGAAGTTTCTCGAAAGAACTGTCGTAGGAGATAGAACCCCTACGCGCGCTTATCACTACCAGCAAATGGTCGTAATTCACTTGTCCGGTCAATATCAGCAAGTCCCCCCAATCATCCAGACGAGAGAAATCCGTCAAGGTCTGTCCATACTTTTTCTTCACCAATGCCTGCAACTGTACAGTTGTTTCCTCGTTTGCAAAGAAATGTACCCGGCAGCCCAACGTACCGCCCATCCGGCAAAAATGCTCCACCCACTTCTGAAAGCCTGCTTCGTATTCCGCCTTGGGAGGAACGGCTATGATGATTCGCCGTATCGTATTAATCGGAATCAGGAATTTGGCAATCATAACTTCGCGATGCAGTCCTTTCAACAGGTTCTCGGCAAGCATACCGAAGAAAGAGTCTACAATATTGACCTTACGGTGCAAACCGATAATCACATCGGTCACCTCATATTCTTTCGCCGTATGGATAATACCCGAAGCAATATTCAAGTCATACCGTGTAATCTGGCGCAACGGCACATCGGCAGAAGCCGTAATCATGGCTGCCTTCTCCAAATACCTTTTACCGCGAAGCTCCAAACCCTCGGAAGTATTGTTGTCATTGATTACGTTCAAAGCCAACAGATTATCTTTCTGTTTGGTATCACGTATCAACAAGGACAGGTTCATCAGATATTCAATCGTATCCGGATTCGCCACCGGAATAAGAATCCTTTCCGCCTCAACCGTACGCTCCTCTTCCAGATGCGCCTCGCACATGGCAATCTTGCGTGCGGCCCTTTCCGTAATAAAGGAGCTCACCACACATGTCACAAGAATCAGCAATACCGTACCGTTCAGCACATCCTCATTCAACAAACGCTCACCGTTCGGCAAGATGATATTATAACCCACCAATACCGCCGCCAGCGTAGCTGCTGCTTGTGCATTGCTCAAGCCAAACATCAGCTCACGCTCTATGGGAGCCATTTTATAAATTTTCTGCGTCAGCCAGGAAGCGATCCACTTGCCCACCAGCGCCACAACAATCATAACGGCAGCCACCTTCAAAGCGTCTCCCTGCCCGAAGATGACATGAATATCAATCAGCATGCCCACCCCTATCAGGAAATAAGGTATGAACAGAGCGTTACCGACAAACTCCAGATGATTCATCAACGGTGATACATGCGGTATGAGGCGGTTCAAAACCAGCCCTGCCAAGAATGCTCCCAAGATGCCTTCCATTCCCACGAACTCCATTAAACCCGCTCCCAGAAAAACCATGGCAAGCACGAAAATAAATTGCATCACGTTATCATCATAGCGGCGGAAGAACCAGCGTCCGATGCGTGGGAACGAATACATAATCAGCGCTCCGAGGAATATGACCTTAACCACCAGCCACAGCCAGAACAGTCCGCCGGACTCTCCTTTAAACAGACCGCCCACCACAGCCAGCACCAGCAACGTAAGCGTATCCGTCACAGCCGTACCGCCCACAGCAATACTTACACTGCGATGGCGGGACACACCGTAACGAATTACAATCGGGTAAGCCACCAGCGTGTGCGAGGCATACATACTTGCCAGCAATATGGACGTCACGAGACTATACTTCAGCAACATCATATTGGTAACCAAGCCTATGCCTATCGGAATGACGAAAGCCAGCAATCCCAGCATCACAGCCTTTCCGCGATTCTTCTTGAAATCGCCCATATTCATTTCCAACCCTGCCAGGAACATGATATAATAAAGTCCGACCTTGCCGAACAACTCGAAACTGCTGTCGCGCACCAAGATATTGAAGCCATGCTCGCCAATCACCAATCCCGCCAGAATCATACCGATGATGTGCGGTATACGCAATTTATTCAGCAATATGGGCGCAAACAATATAATAAGGAGTACAAGGAGGAATATCCATGTAGGGTCTGTTACAGGAAGTGTCAAACTGAAATTGAGCCAGTCCATACGCAGTGAGTTTTAGGTTTTAACTGCAAAATAACGAAAAAGTTTTCACTTTATGCGGTGTCATACAGCAATTTGTTATAAATTTGCAGCCAACTCTATCATTTATAGATAGATTAGAACTATTTTATAAACTAAATTAAAACAAAAGAAAAATGAAAGTAGCTATTGTTGGAGCAAGCGGAGCCGTAGGACAAGAGTTCCTGCGAGTGCTCGATGAAAGGAATTTCCCGTTGGACGAGTTAGTATTGTTCGGTTCTAAACGCAGTGCCGGCACTAAATATACCTTCCGCGGTAAACAGATCGAGGTTAAACTCTTGCAACACAACGATGACTTTAAAGGGGTTGACATTGCTTTCACTTCCGCAGGCGCAGGCACCTCTAAAGAGTATCTTGAAACAATCACCAAGCACGGCGCTGTGATGATTGACAATTCAAGCGCTTTCCGTATGGATGCCGATGTTCCTTTGGTTGTACCCGAAGTCAATGCCGCCGATGCCAAAGACCGTCCGCGCGGCGTTATCGCCAATCCTAACTGTACTACTATCCAAATGGTAGTGGCACTGAAAGCCATCGAACAGCTTTCTCATATAAAAACCGTACACGTATCCACGTATCAGGCTGCCAGCGGTGCAGGCGCCGCTGCTATGGATGAGTTGTACGAACAATATCGCCAAGTATTGGCGGGTGAACCCGTGACCGTGGAGAAATTTGCCTATCAACTGGCATTCAATCTGATTCCCCAGATTGATGTGTTCACTGAAAACGGATATACCAAGGAAGAGATGAAGATGTACAACGAAACACGTAAGATTATGCACTCCGACATCAAAGTCAGCGCAACATGTGTCCGTGTACCTGCCCTCCGCTCGCATTCGGAAAGTATCTGGGTAGAGACAGAACGGCCCATCTCTATCGAGGAGGCACGTGAAGCATTTGCCAAAGGTGACGGACTGGTATTAATGGACAATCCGGCAGAGAAAGAATATCCGATGCCGCTGTTCCTCGCAGGAAAAGACCCTGTATATGTAGGACGTATCCGCAAGGACCTCACCAACGAGAACGGATTGACTTTCTGGATTGTGGGCGACCAGATCAAAAAAGGTGCTGCATTGAATGCGGTACAGATTGCAGAGTATCTGATTAGAGAGAAAGCGCTTTAAAATTTCTCCTAATCCATAAACCGACAAGGGTGTGTCAAAAATAGAATGTCATTACTATTACAGCATTCATTTTTAACACACCCTTGACTATGTTGCTTGAGACTTCCGATTTCAGGTCATTTTAAGTATATCAATAAGACACAGTTTCTGAAATCTCACTTTCTGCATTATTTTTGAATAACGAAGTCACAAAATAAACTCCCTTTTCCGATAATTTAAATGACGTTCCTTGGGTAATACCTACCAAATCGGCTTTCCGCTCTTTCCCATTATCTTTATATATAGCGTAATAAGCAACATTTGAAACCGCTCCCCAAGACAAATCAGCCCCATTCAACCTGATATTGTCCGGTGCCGGAGGAAGCACTGCAGCAGTTCGTCCTAAATAAGGAGGCAATACTTTCTTTCCATATATAGCCTTGACCGCATCTGCAATACCAACCTTATTTTCTACCAAGTTCTTGGCACTGTATAATACACTTCCCTTTACCTTCGGCTTTGCACTTGCCAGTTCAAACTGCTTCATTAAATCATCTGACGATTGAAACTTACTTCCATATTGCGAATCGCCAAATTTATAAATGCCATATCCTATCAATAAGTGGTTTTCATATGTATATTGCGACCATAAATCCAACCTCAGATTAAAACTGGTAGCATCATTACCTGTGGCAAAGTACAGCTGCGGAATAACCACATCCACCCAGCCTTCCTTTGCCCACGTATTGACATCTGCAAACAATGTATTGTAGTTACGCTCCATATCAGCTGCCGGACTAATAGAGAAAATCACTTCCGGACGAGTCTCAATAATAGTTTTCTGGATATTCCTAACTACGGTATTTACATTATTACGCCTGAAATCCTCGATATTCTTAAATTTATCCTTCCCATATTTTTGAAATTCCGTACCATCATTCATTGTCTCAGAAGCTTCCAATGACGGATAGAAATAATCATCCATGTGAATACCGTCAACGTCATACTTGGTAATAATTTCCTTGACAATATTTACAATCCGTTCCTGAACTTCCGGCAAAGCAGGATTATAAACTCTGATTTTCTCATAATCCTTAACCAGTTCCATGGGTATTTTGGCATCCAGTTTTGGGAAAGCAGCATTCTTATTTGCACGCGTAGCTATACGGTATGGATTTAACCAAGCATGAAACTGGATACCTCGCTTATGAGCTTCCTCAACAAGAAATCCTAAAACATCATAATCGGGTCTTACCCCTGCACTTCCTGTAATATACTTACTCCAAGGCTCATATTCCGATTCATAAAATGCATCTGCCATACCTCTGATTTGGAAAAATACCGCATTCATGTTATACCCGACCAATAAATCCAGATAATCTGTATACAACTTTTTCTGAACATCGGCATCATACTTTTCCATAGGCCAATCGAGCCCCCATACCGTAGCTATCCATACTCCTCTCAGTTCCTTTCCGGGCAGAACAGACGAAGAGGTCTGACCTCCTCCCTGAGAATGGCTGCCATCATCCAAAATGCCTTCATCGTCTTTACTACATGCTGCGACCAGCACAAGTAAAATGATTATATATATATATTTCAAATGTTTCATCCTTAAATTTCTAATAAGAAAGCCGCCTGATAATTTTAAAATAGACGGCTTTCAAGTTGACAATATAAAAATTCAATTTAAATGTAGAAAATCAGCATATTATTCCTCTTCCTGCTTAATAGGGAACTCGCATATTACAAATCCTGATCCTGTGCGTGATGCAAACACACAAAGCTTGGCATCTTTCCCGTTCTCATCTTTCTCTATATAATAATCTGTCTGCGCCAGGGCGTTTCCATTTCCACTTCCACCTAATTTAAATTGGTACAAAGGATTGTGATTATCTCCTTCGTCAAATTTCCGCAAAGCCTCTTCTATGGTAGCTCCTTTGCTCAAATCATAAATTTCCAAAGCAATGGTTGCAGTAGATGCACTACCCTGACCAGCGGTACAAACCAACAGATAACGCTCCTCATTAAAATTGATTATCCTTGGAGCCACAGCCTCTCCTTTTATGCTCGACGCATATATTTCGCCTACAGACTCATTGACCAATGTTACAGGAATTCTGACACCCGACCATAAATACTGGTCTGTATTTCCCACTCTATATACATTGGTCACCATCGTAGCATCAGATTTTGACGGTAATACTTTAATGGCAGTGGCATCAACTGTTTTATAGCCGCTTACGGGTATTCTTAGAAAATCAGTAGCTGCATTATCACCAAAGAATATAAATCCGTTACCATTCTCATCTATATTATAAGAGGCATTATCACCATGTCTGTTTCCTGCTCCGGAGATACTTCCAACATTAATATTGGCTATCGTTTCCGGTTGGGAATCCGGTGTTTCCCAATGATAAATCTTAAGAGGAGAAGCTTTGGCACCCGACAAACTTGAAAGATATACATGACCATTACTCAACGCACCCATGTTATAAGAGAAAGTACCACCGCTAACTCCAGTCAAATCCAGCAGAATCGGATTGATTTCCCCTTTCTTCAAATCCGACACTTTAAGAAGATGAGGTTGTGTAGCTCTGCTGACAACCAATACATGTTCGCCATCATAAGAAGCACAACGGGTAGATGCAGCATCGGCATAATCACTATAAATGTTATCTCCTGAAAAATTATATACAGTAGGCTTTTCAAAATCAGCCCCATACACAGGAACTCTTTTCCGGACTTTAACAAAATATTCCTTATACCTCTTATTATTTACAATCCGAAGTATCAAAGTCTTGTCGGAAGTTTCCTCATCCATTGAGAAATCCATGACCGGAGTCTGAAGCTCCGCGCCCTCAGAAAGTTCCGCCTCAAAGCTCAAAGCTGAAAAATTAGTCTCAACATCCAAACGGGGAAAATTAATTGTCTTATTGGCTTCATCAATTGTTCCTTCCACCACTGTTTTCCCGTCTGCCCCGGCATTAACTATCTTTATTGCTAAAAGCTCCGTATCATAAGGTGCTATATGGCTTTTAGGATAATCCTCCTCACAAGAGACAAGACTAATACCAAGCAATACAGCCATAAATCCTAAACTTTTTATTAATTTATACATAATCTCATGTTTTAATTAAAAACCATTGTTAACTCACAGATGTATCCGTCAATTCAAACTTGCCGGCCATCCCTCCGTTTGAGTAAGTGTATACCCTCTACTCTTATAATCTTCAATCTGATTAATTCCGATAGGTGAGAGATATGGGTTTACATTAGGCACATTCAAGAAGGGCAGTCGTCCTTTATTCTGTTCCGGATAGAAAAATCCTTTCATAGCAGCAGCATTAGTGCCATCATAAACGGTCAGACTTCCATCCTTGCCCATAACCCTGATTTTCCCGCTATTCTCTGATTTCAGTTCTTCGGGAACCTCATCCTTGAAATTTACCCAAGTACCTACCAGCAAATCCTGATTTCTATCGGTATCCATGTACTCCAATTTTTTCCAACGTCTCAAATCGACGATACGTGAGAATTCAAAAGCAAATTCCATTCTTCTTTCCCGTCTGATTTCCCAAAGTAACGGAGATACGGTGACATCTCTACCCGGATCATCAGGCAGGGCATCTAACTTCATGTCTGCTGTCCTGACAACACCCAACGCTTTTGCTTCCTCGGCAATCGGTCTGTTACGGATCTTGTTAATAGACTCATCTATATCAGTCTGGACAACCGCCGGCCCTCCCAATGTAGCAAGTTCCGCTTTAGCCTCAATCCAATTCAATAAAACTTCAGCATAGCGGATTACCGGATAGCCAGTCACATTCTTTTCACCCTGGAATTCCGGAGCCGGAGAACCGCCTTTTTCAATATACTCCAATGCACTCCGAGGGATAAACTTAGTTACATACAAATAACAGCTTTTAGCTCTGGGAGTCGGCTTATTGTAAAAACTTGCCTCAAATCTGGCATCTCTTGTCTTTATCAGGTTACTTAAAGTAAAATCGGCTGCGTTGGCAACTGCAGAAGTTTGCCAGTCCTTACCATCCGTACAGATAAACGCCTTAATCAAATCCAAATTCGGACCGACATCGGTAGGGTCATTCATGTTACAAGTCGATGCTATGGAATGAGTCACACCCTTATCCGCATCATAGGTACGATACAGGATACAGTCTTTCGTACTTTTCGTCGACCCGAATAAAGAGCGGAAATCAGTCACAATATCATATTTTCCACTGCTCATTACCAAGTCAGCCGCAGCAATAGCCTGCTCAAAAAATTTCTTCGCACGTTCATCATTCTTATAATAATATTTTTGCCAACTTGCTTCAAACAATGCCCATCTCGAAACAAAAGCAGCCACCACATAACGGTTCACATATTGTGCATCCCCGTCATCCAAACGGACATTCTTCATGGCAAAATCAAAATCATCATAAACGGCATCCATCACTTCATTTCTCGGAGTACGATCCTTATACAAGGCATCCTTATCCGTATTCAACACCTCTGTATCGTAATAAGGGACATCACCAAAAACATTGACCAGACGAGCATACTCCATTCCTCTGAAGAAACAGCCTATTCCCATCCAATGATTGTATTGTTCTTCGGTCAGAATATCCTTCATTCTGGCAGACACACGATCAAGCATGACATTCGCTTTCCTTATCCAAGCAAAATTCCATGTCGGACCGGTAAATTCGCTCTGCCACATCATATCCAGACTCGTTGAGCCTTTTGATGTAGGGACAGTCCGTCCAAACTGCGTTTGGGTGGACAATCTCACTGCATCATCATTAAAAGTATAATTTGCATTAGGAGCATACGTCGTTTCATACTTCAATCCATATCCTACAAAGAAGTTGGTATAAAAGGCATTGGCATACAAACGTACCCTATCCTCACTGGTCCAGTAAGCATCATCTTCCGATGTAGTCAATGAAGGACGGTCCAGCACATCATTACAATTCGTAAACAGGAAGATGATTCCGGTTAAAATCATATATATTTTAAATCTCATAATTACTCTTTTTTAGAAGGTTAATTGAACGCCACATGATAAAGTCTTGAAAACAGGTGTGCCCATACCCGTACGTCCCAAGTTATAGTTTGAGTCAGACCTGAACATCGAATAACCTGAGATAGCCTCCGGGTCGATAGGCAATCCGTTCAGCTTGTCAAATGTAAAGAAGTTCTCTAATGACATATAGAGTCTGGCCTTGGATATATACACTTTTGAAAGAAGATTCTCCGGGAAAGTATATCCCAACGTTATATTCTTGATTCTCAGGTAAGACATATCCAGCAAATAGCGTGACTGTTTCTGCATACTGAAACCAGTATTGCTTCCACCCAAATTCCATGCTCTCGGATAAAATGCATCCGTACGCTCTTCTGTCCAATAATCGGTTGTAAAGGTTTTGGGAAGAGCACCCTCTTTGGCATTATATCCGGGAATAGCCAACTGACCGCTACCCCAAATCTGACGCTTGCCGATGCCTTGGAAGAAGATTGAAAAATCAATCCCCTTATAATCCGCTCCCAAACGGAAGCTATACTCATAACGAGGAGTAGAATTGCCAATCACAGTCTGGTCACCGGGATTACCATTCGTACCTGTTCCCGGCGTGATATAACCGTCTCCGTCCAAATCCACGAATTTAACGTCACCCGGTGCAAAAATCAATTTGTTATTGTCTTCATAATGTACCTGATACACCGGATATGGGGAAGATTGTTTATTGGTTGTATGCGCTGTCCCGTTATAAATGACAGTAATTTTTTCTATTTGTCCGTCTGCTCCGTAAACAAAGTCCTCTTTTTGAAACAATCTATCTGTCACAAAACCATAAATATCGCCATATCGTCTTCCGGTAGAATAGGTTGTCCCTAATTTACGGTCTTCCCATGGAGTCAGATAATCCGCACCTTTGGTTATATAGGTAGTTGCATCGGAAATAGAAGCCATAACATTAATTCCCAATCCATTGGAAAAACGATGGGTAAAATCAGCCGACAACTCCCAACCTTTGGTTCTCAAACTGCCGTAATTACCTTTAGGAGCTGTAGCACCAAGTGTCACCGGCAAGCTTTCTCCTTCAATAATCATGTTTTTCGTATCCCGACGATACCAATCGAAAGTTACTCCGAATTTATTCTTAAAGAAACGCAGGTCTACTCCAAAATCCAAAGTCTCAATCTCTTGCCAACTGATATCACTGTCCACTAACGAAGGAGTACCGTACAAAGGCATCTTATTACCGCTTCCGTCCAGCCATGACGATTGGCCGTCAGCCAATATGGCTTTGTACAAGGTATTGGATACCGTCTGGTCACCAATACTACCCCATGAAGCCCTAAACTTACCAAAGCTCAAAATATTTTCAACCGGTTTCATGAAACTCTCATTGGTAAACACCCAACCGGCAGAAAAAGAAGGGAACCAACGCCACTGCAAATTCTTCGGAAATTTAGATGAACCATCCCTACGTATATTAGCTTCTAAGAAATATCTGTCTTCGAAAGAATAATTCAGACGTCCGAAGAAACCTAATTGAGCTTCCCAATTGCGGTCTCCTTCAATGAACTGGTCACCGGATGCCAATGGAAATTGCGGGTTTGTCAAATCAATAAGATTTGTTTTCCACCCTTTATGCGAACTCCATTTACTGGTAACCCTGTTCATACCCACCATAAACTTAAAGGCATGCTCTTTTTCAGCTCCCAATTGCAGGTTATAGGTGGTATAAATATTAAACGTATTATTATCTACCGATTTATTCTGATAGCCGACCTGACTAGCTCCCGGACCCGAACTGTTATAATATTTTTCTACAGGGAAACGGTATGCCGGCATACCTCCCGTGTCTACTCTTTCGCCTTGTTCATTGACAAAGACCTGACTGCCGTTCTCTATCCACGCCGTAGGCGCATACCATGTAGCACCGGCCTCGTATTGGGTTACAGACGAATTTGTTTCCGAAGTTTGTCTGTCGTAAGTATAATCAAATTTAACATCCCAATTCTTCGTAATATTCAATGTAAAACCCAGGTTAACGTTATAATATTTATTTTGCAGATTATCTGTATTTGATGCAGCCATTTCATACGACGGCTCTTTCAAAGGATTGCCATGTTCTGTCACTCCCATCGGAAACAATGGGCTCCAACGATACATATACAACCAAGGGTCAGCAGAAGTATTACCAATACCCGGATAACGTTTATTACGGTCGGAATAGATAGAACTGGCTCTTCCGACCATGTGGAGGGAGAGTTGAAGATGTAACGCACGATGACCTGATAAGTGGTCAGCACCACCATGACCGTCATGCTCAGACCTGCCAGCAGGTTGAGCACCTTGTTCAGGGTATTTCTCAGTTTTTCCATGATGCTCCTCCTCAGTCCGCAGTATGGGCAGCGTTGTGCTGCTGGATCAGGTCATAAATGGGCTGCAATTCCGGGTTTGCTGCCAGCACGGAATCGTGCAGGGGGGCCATAGCCTCCTGAAACGGTGCAGTGTCCGGGTAAATAAAGTTGACGTGCTGCTCATTCTCGGCCTTATCTTTCGCCTCAGCCACAGCATTCTCCCAAGCGTCCTGCTCGGTGCGCTTCACGATCTGGAAACCCTCTTCAAAAATCGCGCGCTCCTCGTCGTTGAGCTCGTTCAGGAAAGCGTAGTTTGCCACCAGCAGGTCCGGCACCATCTGGTGCATATCATAGGAGTAATACTTGCAGATATCGCCGTGACCGTTATCGGTCAGAGCCAGTTCGTTGTTCTCGGCACCATCCAGAATACCGGCCTGCAGCGCGGTGTACACATCACCGAAGCCCATGGGAGTAGCGGTGCCGCCCAGCAGACGCATCATTTCCACATTAGTGGGCGACTGCTGTACGCGGATCTTCAGACCCTTCAGGTCGGAGGGCTGGTTGATGGGGGCCTTGATGGTGTAGAAGTTGCGGGTACCGGCATCCAGCCACGCCACCGTTTCCAGACCGGCTTTAGAAGTCGTCTTGAAAATGGGGTCCGTCACCTCGGGGTCGTCCATCGCCTCGTGGTAGGCTTCTACGCTGGAGAACAGGTAAGGCAGGTTGAAGATTTGGTATTTGGCGCTGAAGGTCTCCATGATGGCATTGGACGCCACCACAAAGTCGATGGCACCGGTCTGGGTCAGCTGCACCATTTCGGTCTGGGAGCCCAGCAGCTCGCTGGGGTACACCTCCACGCGGTACTTGTCGCCCAGCTTCTCGTTGATGTAGTTGGCAAAGGCTTCCAGTCCCAGATGATCCGGGTGGGTCTGGGACTGCACATGGCCGATGCGCACGATCTTGCGGTCGTCATCGGAGCCGGCGCCGCAGCCGGTAAGCATCATGCTGCTGGTCAGTGCCGCCGCGCCCATCAGCGACAGAAACGTTCTTCTCTTCATGAATGGCATCCTCTCTTTTCGCGCTTTTTCTATGATTATATTTTAACAACTCGTTCATTTTTGCGAAACCGGATTATTTTGTGAAACGCAGTACGATTTTGTCTTTGTTGTATCCAAGTACAATTTTTGTGTTTTGCGGACGAAAGAAACTGGCAAAAACAAAAAAGCACCCGTCCCTCTTCTGCTGACAGGCAGGAAAGAACGAGCGCTTCTTTTGGATCCGAGTTATTCTTGTACCGCTTTTTCCGCTGCGGCCATGCGGTATTCCGAAGGGGTCTGGCCGGTCAGGCGCTTGAACACCCTTGTAAAATAGTTGGCGTCGCTATAACCCACAGCAGCGCCGATATCTTTCAGGCTCAGGCGCGGGTCCAAAATCAGCTGGCGCGCCTTGTTCACCCGATATTCGTTCAGGTAGGCCGAAAAGTTCACCTTAAAGCACTGCTTGAACAGCTTGCAGAAATAGGCATCGGAGTAGCGCAGCGCAGCGGCGGCATCCTGCATGGAGATATCCTCCCCATAGTGGGCGTCGATGAAGCGGCTGATCTCGGCACGGATGATGGCGGTGCGCATATCCTCATCCTCTTCCCGGCGGAGGGGCTCTGCAGGCGCAGGGGGCTGTGCTGGGCGGGCAGGCAGCTGCACCGACACCTGCCGGATGGCATCCTCCACTGCGAATACCAGTTCCTGCTCGTTGTAGGGTTTGAGCAGATAGTCCAGCGCCCGCACAGAGATCGCCTGCCGCGCATAGTCGAACTTATCAAAGCCGGTCAGGAACAGGATGGCGCAATTTTTGTCTGTTTCGCGGATCTTGCGCGCCACCTCCAGCCCGGTGAGACCCGGCATTTCAATGTCCAGCACAGCCACCTGCGGCGCTTCGCGAGCGAAAATTTCCAGAGCCTCTCTGCCGTTTTTTGCCTCATACAGGCTTATCAGATCTCCCAGATACTTCTGCAAGGTCCTGCACAGCACTTTGCGCTCGATCAATTCATCCTCTGCCACCAGCAATTTGCACTTCACGAGAACGTCTCCTCCTTTTCTTCCGGCTGCTGCGTTTGCGGCAGTTCAAACCGCACCACAGTGCCATGACCTGCGCGGCTGTACACCTGCATTTTACCGCCCGGATACAGCATCCCGATGCGGCGGGAAATATTGCCAAGGCCGATGCTGCGGCCGGTCTGCTCGCTCTGGGCAATTTTGGTTTGCAAGGCGTCCAACTCCTCTGGGGTCATCCCCTTGCCGTTGTCCGCGACCGTGAGCACCAGCACCTTGCCCTGCATCCATGCCCGCAGCAGGATACGTCCGCCTTCCTCGCGGGACTTGAGCCCGTGCGAGTAAGCGTTTTCCACCACCGGCTGCAGCATAAAGGACGGCACCAAAACCGCCGCAGACTGTACATGGATGCTTTTTTCTACGGTAATGCGTCCATCAAACCGCATCTGCTGCAAATAAATGTAGTCCTCCAGCCCGTCCAGCTCCTCTTCCAGCGTGATCTGCTGGCGCTTGGTGCGCAGGTTGTGCCGGAACAAACTGCCCAGATGCACGATCATCTGGTCGGTGGTGGAAGCATCCTCCAGCCGTGCCATGCAGGAGATCATGTTCAGGGTGTTGAACAGAAAATGTGGGTTTACCTGACTTTTAAGCACCTCCAGCCGGGTGTGTTCCAGATCTTTTTCCAGCGCAAGGTTCCGCACCTCTTCCCGGTGCAAGGCCTGCTGGGTGGTCAGCTGCTGCGCCATGGCGTGCTTCATCTGGTTGAAGGTGGCTGTCAGCCGCCCCACCTCGTCGCTGCTTTTTACCGGAAGATCCGGGCTGGAAAAATCTCCCTCAGCAATGCTGCGGGAAGCTTGCGCCAACCGCAGCAGCGGACGCACCACCGCGCGGCTCAGCACCCGGATGAGCAGCAGCATCAGCACAGCCGCCGTCAGGAACAGCCCCAGATACAGCCACGGCAGATGCCGGATGTGAGCCGCCGTGCTGCTGTAAAGGGCGTTTTCCTGTTCCAGCGTGGCCTGTGTCAGACGCAGCGCATACTCAGCAAGGTAGTCTTGCAGCGCCATCACATGGTACATCTGTTCAATATAGGTATCTGCCGAGGGCGAAAGCTGCAAAAAAGCATCCCGCTCCTGCCGGTAACCCGCGTACCCCTGCAAAAGGTTCCAGGTACGGGCATAGCGTTCTTCGCCGATACGGGCGTAATCGAAGGGCAGGGCCGCAAGGCTCTGCTCGGCAGCAGCGCAGGCGGCGGTATAGGCCTGCTCTGTTTCAGAAGTAGGCTGGCGCACATAGCGTGCAAAGGCCTGTGCTTCGTCCTTGAGAGCGTTTTGCACCGTGTAACAGACGGCGTTGTCGGCCAGCAGCGTATCAAAGGAGCGCACCGTCCACTGCCCCGCCATGGTAGCAATGCCGGTGGAAAGCATGGCGACCAGCAAAATTGCGGCAAGCCATGCCGTGACCCTGCTGCGCAGGGAGATGCCGCCCTGTGCGGTTTTGTTCCGTGCCATACGCTTTCCCTCCTGCCCTTGCAGCACTCGGTCTTTTTTATAAGATAAGTATAATAATCTCCCGGGAAAAGTGCAACTGCAAAAAAGCACCGGTTTCCGCAAGGAAGCCGGTGCTTGCAGGCAGTGTACCACGCGGTCAACGGGTCAACAGCTCAAAATGATTCCGTTTGGTGATCAGCAGCCCTTCCTTTTGCAGCTTGGAAAGCTCCACCGACATGGCGGCACGCTCCACGCAGAGAAAATCCGCCAGCTGCTGACGGTCAAAGGGAATGTCAAAGGAAAGGGAGGACTGCCGGATGGATTCGGCGGACAGGTAGGACAGCAGCTTTTCCCGGGTGGTGCGCTTGCTGACATGGGTGATCTTATCGTTAAAAAGCAGTATTTTGTTTGCCAGAACGCTGACCAGATTGCGGATGAGCTTCTGGTGATGGTCGCAGGCGGTGGGGCAGGAGGTGAGCAGCCGCTTGACGTTCAGCAGCAGGATCTCGCAATCCTCCTCCGCCACCACGCTGATGTTCAGGATGGCACCGGGGGTGGCGGCGTAAGGCTCCCCGAAAAAATCTCCGGTATTGCACTTGGACAGGATATTGCGGTGTCCCCAAAGATCCTCCTGGATCACAAGGGTGGAGCCGGACAGCATGAGCCCCATGACCTCTGTGGAATCTCCGGCACGGAAAATATAGGAGCCCCGGGGGCGGGTGATCTTTGCTGCACTGACGCAGTGCAGGATGGACAAAATCTCATCATCGGTAAGCCCGGTAAAGAAGGGGCAGCTCCGCAGAACAGGCAGATATTTTTGCATAAATGCTCTCCTTGTTGGAATTCAAACATACAAGATGGCTTTAGTATACTATAATAAACCTGCAAATGCAAAAAACACCCACAACAGGAGAGTATAGATATGATTCGGAAGATCATCCATATTGACGAAGAAAAATGCAACGGCTGCGGGCTGTGTGCGACCGCCTGCCACGAGGGAGCCATTGATATTATCAACGGCAAGGCAAAGCTGGTGCGGGAAAATTTCTGCGATGGCTTTGGCGACTGCCTGCCGGGCTGCCCTACCGGTGCCATCACCTTTGAGGAGCGGGAAGCCCCTGCCTACGACGAGGCGGCGGTGCAGGAAAACAAAAAGAAAAAGGAACTGCAGGAAAAGATGAAGCACCTCCACGAGGGCGGCTGCCCCGGCTCCCGGATGCGGATGCTGGAACAGCCGGAGACTGCCGAAAGTGCAGTTGCCGCCCCTGTGCAGCCGGTCTCCCGCCTGCGCAACTGGCCGGTGCAGATCAAGCTGGCACCTGTCCATGCGCCCTACTTTGAGGGTGCAAAGCTCCTGATCGCGGCGGACTGCACGGCCTATGCCTACGCCAATTTCCATCAGGAGTTTATGCGCGGCAAGGTGACCCTCATCGGCTGCCCGAAGCTGGACGCTGTGGATTACAGCGAAAAGCTCACTGAGATCCTGCGCAGCAACGACATCCAGAGCGTGACCATCCTCCGCATGGAGGTGCCCTGCTGCGGCGGCTTGGAGATGGCGGCAAAAAAGGCACTGCAGACCAGCGGAAAGTTCATTCCGTGGCAGGTGGTCACCATCTCCATTGACGGAAAAATTCTGGATTAAAAGCACAGGGCAAAAAAGAAACCACCGAGAAAACACAGACCCGCTAAACGAATACCGCCGAGGAGCTTCCCAGTTGGGAGGCATCCTCGGCGGATTTTTGTTTATGCAGCAGGTTTAAGATGTTGGATTTATTCTGTTAAAACTCAGTCCTGCTCTCTGCCGGTCACGGCATCCAAGTCAACGCCCTGTTTTTGCTGCCCGGTATTTTCCGGCGGAGAACGGCAAAGTTTTTTACTTGAAACGGTGCGCGGATACGATATAATAAGGATGGATAGAAAAATAACATTCGAGCAGCTCTAAGGTTCTGCTGCCCGGAAAGGAGCTTACTGTTATGCGCTATACCATCAGTGAGATGGCATCTCTGCTTGGTGTCACAACCCATACTTTGCGCTACTATGAAAAAATGGGCCTGATCCACCCCGAGGTCAACGAGGATACCGGCTACCGTTACTATACAGTCACTGATACCCGGCGGTTCAACCTGTGCAGGGAACTGCGGGCGGCAGAGCTCTCGCTGGAAGAATGCCGGGAGCTGATCGGCGCACCCACGGTGGAGCAGAGCGACGCCATGTTCAACCATCAGATCGCCCAGCTGCGGCGCAGGCAGGTGCTGGACGAACTGGCTATCCGTTTTTTGGAACACAAGCGGGAGCAGTACCGCACGCTGGAACAGAATGCCGGGCGCATCTGGGTGCAGAATTTCCCGGAAATGTGGCGACTGACCTTCTCACAGGAAGAAGCAGCAGACCGGGATAAAGAATTGCAGCAGGAAAAGGCTGAATGGCTGGAATGTATGCCTGCGACCCGCTGGGTGAGCCGCCTGCCCCGGCGGGTGATGGAGCAGTTTCGGGTGGGACGCAACGAGTACGACTACGGCCTTATGATTGAGGCTGATGCCGCCCGCAGGCTGGGGCTGAAGCGCACAAAGCATGTGGAGGTGGTGTGCGGCGGAGACTATCTGACTACCATTTGGAAAAAGGATTATCGCGGGTCCTTTGGGTGGGACTCGCTGGACGACCTGCATGCGGAGATCGTGCAGCGCGGGTTCCGTGCGGTGGGCGAGACCTTCAGCAGCATCACTGCTAGCCGGGAGCAGCCCGATGGGAGCATCGTGAATTACCATCTGACGCGGACAAAAATATATACATAAAATTGCAATATCACGAGAATTTGTTATATCAGACAAATTCTCGTGATATTTTTGTCAAAATAGCCCTTGACCTTCGCGCTGCTCTAACGTGTAAACTTTGTTTAGCAAGTAACAAAGTTTGCGGACTTTGCTGCCAAACACGGATCACACGAAGAAAAAAGAAAAGGCAAGGAGAGCTATTATGAGCGAAAAGATCTCTCGCCGCAACTTCCTGCGCACTGCAGGTCTGGGCACCCTGGGCGCTGCTGCTGCCGGTCTGCTGACCGCCTGCGGCGACAAGGCTGCTTCCGGCAGCGTAGCCGCTGCCGCCGGTACCTACACCGCAGGCACCTACAGCGCCACCGCTACCGGCATCAACACCGCCACCCCCGTCACCGTGACCATGACATTCAGCGCTGACGCCATCACCGATGTGCAGATCGACGTTGCAAACGAGACCAAGGGCTACGGTGCCGACATCGCCGATGAGATGGTGAAGAAGATCTTGGATGCACAGTCCAGCGAGGTGGACGGCCACTCCGGCGCAACCATCACCTCCGACGCCATCCGGAAGGCTGCCGAGAGCTGCATCAATCAGGCCAAGGGCGTGGCCGTTGCCCCCACCGAGGCCAACAAGGCCGAGACCGTTGTCCCCGACGGCCTGAGCGTGGAGGAAGTGGAGTCCTCTGTGTGCGAGCTGGGCGACATCACCCCCGACGAGACCAAGGACTTTGACGTGGTCGTCGTGGGTGCCGGTGCTGCCGGTGTGCCTGCTGCTGGCTGGGCTGCCGAGCTGGGCGGCCATGTGGCTCTGCTGCAGAAGCAGAGCATCGTGGTCAGCCAGGGCAACTGCGGTTCCGCCATCATCAAGTCCAAGTCCACCGACGCTGGCAAGAAGATGTGGGTGCACATGACCAACGGCCTGTGCGACTGGCGCGCTGATACCAGCCTGCTGAACGCCTACGTCGAGAACTCCGAAGAGGCCCTGATGTGGTACCTGAACCGCGCCGGCCTGACCGACCAGACCGAGTACGGCGACGGCAGCCTCGTGGACAGCAACAAGAACCCCTCCGACCTGCTGCACAACGACGAGAAGGAGATCTTCGCCTACATGTGCACCAGCCAGGATCTGACCGGCGTGTGGAAGGACCGCATGGACACCTACGACTTCGGCGATGAGCACTGCTACTTCTTTGCTCCGTGGATCGGCCCCAAGCCCAAGAACGTGGGCGACGTGCTGGCCACTGTGCTGGAGAACGTGCAGGCCAAGAACTCCAATCTGGAGGCCTTCTTCAACACCCCCGCCGTCAAGCTGGTGCATGAGAACGGCAAGGTGACCGGCGTCATCGCAAAGGACGAAAACGGCAAGTACATCCAGTTCAACGCTTCCAAGGGCGTCATTCTGGCCACCGGCGACTACATGAACAACGAGGCCATGGTCAAGCGCTGGTGCCCCGATGTGGACGGCTTCGACAAGAAGCAGTACCAGAAGACCGGCGACGGCCACATCATGGCCATCGATGCAGGTGCAAAGATGGAAAATCTGGGCCACACCAAGATGATGCACGACTTCGACTCCGGCCTGATGTACGAGGAACCCTTCCTGTACGTCAACATGGAGGGCAAGCGCTTCTGCAACGAGGACACCGGCTTTGTCTACATGGGCAACATCACCAAGTATCTGCCCAAGTTCAACGGCAACAACGTGGATGCAAACCATCCGGACGGTTCTCTGGGCTGGTACTGCCAGATCTACGATAACGACTACATGAGCTACGCCAACGGCCCCATCCCCGAGCAGGTGATGACCAAGTACATCCCCGGTGCCGTGGAGAACCCGCAGGGCGTGTTCACCAACCTCATCGATACCTACAAGGCTGACACCATCGAAGAGCTGGCCGGTCTGCTGGGCGTGCCTGCAGACGAGCTGCAGAAGACCATCGACCGCTACAACGAGCTGTGCGACAAGGGCGCTGACGTGGACTTCGGTAAGAAGAGCGCTTACATGCACAAGATCGTCACCGCTCCCTTCTGGGGCATCCGCAAGCACATCCGCGTGTCCTCCATCGACAGCGGCGTGAACACCAACGCCAACGGTCAGGCTCTGGATGCTGACGGCAACGTCATCGACGGCCTGTACTGCGTGGGCAACGTGGGCGGCGTGTTCTACGGCGGCGCGGACTATCCGTTCCACCAGACCGGTCTGTCTCTGGGTCGTTGCTACACCTTTGGTATGCTGGCTGCAAAGCATGCTATGGGCCAGCTGTAATTAAGAAAAAGCTGATTTTGGGGCTGTTGTAAAATAGCATCCCTTTATCGAAAAGCCGATCAATCTGAATGTTTTTGTACCGCCCCTCCGAAAATATCGTTGATGCGGATAGAAAGCTGTACAGAAGGACGTTCTCAGACCGCAGCATACCCGATAAGCGAATACCGTCGAGGACTCTTCCCATTGTGGAGGTGTCCTCGGCGGCTTTTTTGTATATAGGGCAGCAATTCTTGAGCGTTTTTTGTGAAGGTGATGAGTTACGAGATGGAGCACAGCTTTCTTTGCAATGATCTCGATTGAAAACAACTGCACATATAAAGCAAAAAAGGAATATTCT
>OGIB01000457.1_pt1 | contig 19692 bp, 13 predicted proteins | sample 1571691 | NCBI WGS metagenome assembly OGIB01 (sample SAMEA2582058, study PRJEB24529) | metagenome | biome: Human gut stool | place: China | collected 2011
GATGGTGTTGTAGACCTGTCAAAGCGTAATGGCAAGTATGACCCCGCACTATATGATTATGCTTTCCGTATCGCTACTGTTGTCTACTTTACAGACACTGATACTACTGGCATGGATCAGAACGCATTGAGCGAGCTGGCGTTTTCTGATGAGACCACAAAGATGATGAATGAAACGCCTCGCAAGTATATTCTTGGCACGTTGAACAAGGCTTGCCGTGAGAAGATCGAGATCGAGCGTCAGCAGTATATGGCATTGTTCGAGGCAACTGCAAAAAATCAGCCGTTTGAGGAGTTGATGAAGTTGTTCAGTGAAGTTCTGAATGGCATTGGTGAGCAGTTTAACATGAAGGAAATGATTGAAAAAATCGCCGAGGAAAATCTGAAGAAGCCAGTGCAGAAGAATGATAAGTGGAACGTTAAAACTCCTGAAGGTATGCTTGATGGAGCGCCTGCCGTAAAATTCCAAGTAACTGCCGCAGACAAGGAGTAATATTATGGCAAAAAAGTCGTTCAGCACTGTCAATCAACTTCAGCGCGAAATCATGAGACGCGCAAACGAAGCTCTCAAAAATGAGGTAAAAGATTACGTAGAAGGCAAGATGAAATCTCATGTTGAGAAAGATGTTTACGCAACGTACTCCCCTGTTGAATACGAACGTCGTGAAGCGAATGGCGGATTGTTGGACGATTCGAATATTAGAGATGTTGTACATGACCGAACTTTGACCGTGTACAACGAAACTCATGTCGAAGGCCCTCGCCTCGATCATAAAGAATATAAGAATCCGGATGGACTCCCCAGATTGTTAGAAAGTGATAATATCCGGAATCCGTGGACACATAAACGGTATCGCTGGATGAGTCCGCGTCCCTTTATGACAAATACGCAGAAAGACATCAATTATCGTTATGCCGATATTGTAGAGATGTTAAGAAAGCGGATCAATCACGACACAACCAAATAATTAAAAAGATGAGCAGACTTATTAAAGCCTGCTTTTTTTAGATTCGGAGATTGATTGCTCCAGAAGGAGGAATATAAAATGGCGAGAGAACCAGAGCTGAGCATTAAAGTCAAGGTAGACCCACAAATTGATGCTGCAAAACTTAAAACTTCTGTAGAACGGCAGGTAAAAAATGCCAAGCAAATTCCAGAAATAGAAGTTAAACCAAACGAAGAAAAACTTCGTGAAAATATTTCTACAGCATTGAAAGATACGCCCGTTACTGTTACTCCTGTTATTGATACAGCAAAACTATCAACAGATCTTCAAACTGAAATTAGCAAAATCAAAAATCTCCCAAGAGTACACATCAATGTAGATGTCAATGATTTCAGTAATGAGTTAAATGAAAGACTTAAAACGGAACTTAAAGAGGTTAATAGGCAGTTAAGTTATTATTTAAAAAATCTAACTTCTAATCGAAATGGGTTAGCCGAAGTCTCTTCCAATCTTTTAGGTGGGAAACAAATTTCAAAGGAATCTGTTTCGAAATCTTTTGCTTCAGAGATGAAGTCCACCAAAAAATCGATAGACGAAACTTCTGATAGTCTAAAGGGATTTGATCAACTGTTATCAAAAACAAGAGGGCTTAATGGATACAATTCTACCGAAAAATTATTAGCTTTATTCGATAAAGCTCGCGAAGGAATCCTAAAGCTTTATGATGGGGTGAATGGCGGAGATTTAAGTAAGTTTAAAGAAAATATCACGTTCATTTCAAGGGATGTCTCTAATTTGGAGAATGTTTTATCTACACTTTATGAGCGTATTCAATCTCCTGATGTAATGAAAGCCCTTGGTTGGAATCAAACTGACATCGAAAACAACTTAGATACCATTGAAAAATTCATTACAAATATTTCAATGCTTCCGACCCAAACAGATTTAAAAGAAGATTTAACGGGAGCTTTATCTGGTATCGATACAGATTTCTTTGAAGAATTTGGTGCAAGTGCAACAGAAGCGGCTGAAAGTATTGGTTATGCACGAGAAGATCTTCAAAGCTTTATAGATCTTTGCAATAAAACAAATTTTGAATTTCCTTCAATCAAAGAGCCTGTTGTTAAAGCCAATTACGACAAAAAGCTTGAAAAGACCAATCAATCAAATGCTTCTGGCTATTTTGACACAGAACATCTTGATAGTTATGTAATGGCTTACGACAGGGCTATGAGTACCCTTGCGAACTGGCAGAGTAAAATTAACGACTACAAAAAAGAAGCTCTTCAGCTTGAAGACAAACTGGTTATCAAAACAAATATTAATAGTGGGCTGTTAAAGAAACAAGCCTCAGATTTGAAAACTCTTCTTGATGGGATAGATGACTCCAAATTAAGCAAAGCAACCATTGAATCGTTGAAAATTAAAGCAGACAAGGCGACAATTCAACAAGATGTAGACAATTTATTTTCAGGCATTACTGCGACAGTAAAATTGAAACCGGCGTCTGATACAATCGCAAATATCAAAGCCGAACTCGAATCGTCTCTAAAAACACTTGATGTTACAATCAACGATACAAAATCATCCAATCCCAAAAAAGAAAAAAAAAGTGATGGCACAGTAAAATTAAAGGGTCATGTTACTATTGAATCTTCTGATATTGATGTCCCCAAAGAGCCTGTAGTTATCAACGGTAAAATCAACATCAAGGAAAAAGATATTCAAATTCCTGATACTCCGATAGATATTAAAGCAAAAATCACAGATATTGAATATCCTGATTCTGTTAATAATGTTCCGCCAATTTCTTCTACTGCGGATAATTCCAAATCTGAAAAGGTAAAATTAGTAAAAGCCTCTACTTACGATGCTTCGACTCAAGCTATGGACCGATACGTCCAAAAAATGGGTGAGGTTGGTGTTGCTCAAGAACTTTTGATTCAGTGGACGGACAATCTTACTCGCGATTTGCAAGAACAAAAGGATATCTTCAAAGAAGTTGCCGAATATGCGGACAAGTATATTAGAGCGGTCGAACTTCAGAACAGACAGCAAGGTTCAAAATCCGGTTCTGATATTAACGGAGTCGTAGGTGTCGGACAAATCACATCTGCATCGCGGCAAATTGGACAGTTGTCTGCCGCTTCTGCAAATACTAAAAATATCAGCCTTATTGCAGAATACAATGCGTTGCAGAAGTCTTTTGACACTTTTGTCGCTAGCGGAGATCGTTCACTGAATACTTTCACGGATATTGCATCTGCTATTGGTAATCTACAGCAAAAAATTTCCGATTTCAAAAAAGCTCAGGATGAATTGAATGAAAACACTTCAAAGGTAACTGAAAAAACGATCACTAACTTTAATACCATGATCAAACAGATTGATTCTGGTATGTGGACTCTAAAAAAACGTAACAAAACGGAGCTTCCCGAGTATCAAGATATTAGTGCTCTTTCTGAACGGGTACATTCTTTGCAATCTTTGTTGAGTGAAAATATTGGCTCAGATGAAAATGAGATTGCTCAAAAATGGGCGGCCAACTATCCCGATCTTGCTGGTAAAATCAAAAAACTTTCTGAGGCTTATGACAGTCTAAGACAATCGGCAACTAAAGCTGGAATTTCTATCAGTGAAATTTCAAATGAAGCTGTTCAACAAAATGCTTCTATACAAGCACTAACAAGAATTGCAAACTTACAAAATCAATTACATGATTATCTTGAGAGATTTCCGAAAATTGAGCAAAGCAAACTTGCAGAAGAAGTAAATGAACTTCGAGACGCACTTAATAGTCCAACCGCTTATCAGCAAGCAGATAAGCTTGGCCAAAAAATGGCAGAACTTAAAAAGCACGCTAAAGACCTTGGACTCGAATCGAAAAACATTCTTGATATATTTGAAAATCTTTTTGGACAGCATTTGAGTACAATGATTACTATGGCGGCTTTACATAAAATACAGGAGTCGCTACAGCAGATTTACCAGAATGTTGTTGAAATCGATTCTGCGATGACCGAACTACGTAAAGTCACTAATCTTACTGCTTCAGGTTATGAAGAGTTTATGGATCGCGCTGCTGACAAAGCACAAGAGCTCGGTATTAGTATTAGTGATTTCATCAATAGCACAGCTGATTGGGCGCGTCTTGGTTATAACGAGCAGGAAGCCGAAGAACTCGCACGTGTCAGTAGTCTTCTTAAAAATGTTGGTGATGGAATTGAATCTGCAAGTGATGCATCTGCTTATTTGATTTCTGCTCTACAAGGCTTCGGTCTTGCTGCCGATCAGGCCAGTGAATTCCTTGATGTCTTGAATCAGATTGCCAACACAGAGCCGGTTACTGCAAACGACCTTGGCATTATTATGCAAAAGTCGGCTGCCGCTATGAATGCAGCTGGTAATACATATCAAGAAACCATGGCCATGGCTGCTGCAGTTAATGGCGTACTTCAGGATAGTGACGTTAGTGGCACATATCTAAAAACGCTGAGTATGTATCTCCGTGCCGCTAAGACTGATGCCGAAAATGCGGGTATTGAAATCGATGGCATGGCCAGTTCTGTATCTGAGCTTCGTAGTGAGTTGAAGCAACTTACTGGCGTTGATATTATGAGCGATGCGGCCGGCAAGAATTTCAAATCCACATACCAGATTATGAAAGAACTGTCTCAAGTTTGGGGCGGTCTTTCTGATGTTACGCAGGCTAATGTCACTGAATTGATTTCTGGCAAACGTGGTGGACAAGCCACTTCTGCCCTGCTCAATAATTTCAAAGTTGCAGAGGATGCCATGAAACAGGCTTCCAACGCTGCAGGTAGTGCGCTGGCTGAGAACTCTAAGTATCTTGATAGTATTCAAGGTCGCCTTGCCCAACTTGACGCCTCTTTCCAGTCTCTATCCACTCATGTTTTGGATTCTGGAATTGTCAAATATGCGGTTTCTTTCTTAACTACGATTGTCAAAATCACAGACAATATCACCAAGCTTTCGGGGGCACTTCCGCCGATTGCTGCCGCCGTTTCTGGTATTTTGTCTGTAATGCAAATGAACGGTAAACTCGAAAATGGTGCGGGTAAAGTTAATATGCCCACTTATGCTCGTTGCGCTTAAGAGCATAGGATGCGACACCATGTAAAAAAATAGCCCCTAGAATGCTGGTAAACCCTAAGAGCCATATCGCCTGTATAATAATATAGGAGTTGAAAAGCAGAAACAAAGATATGGATGCCGCACGCTGAGACAAAAGCTTGGAATCCCAGGTGCTAAACGGTATTTATAATGGGCGATCAGCAGCCTACCACTTAAAAGTGAAATGGTACATCGACTACAAAGGGTCGGCAAGCAACTGCCGGAAGGATAGTCAGTTCTATATGAAAATATAGGAGTCCACCTCAGACGTAAAGACGACTTCAAGAAGTAGGTGGAATTGAGGAGACGCGCTTTTCTCTAGCGCGATATAAACAAGAGAAAATATTCAAAATTACAATTCGACATAATTCATATTGACAGCTAATGCGCCGCAAGCTATAATAAAAATACAATCGTATAAAACAATTTTACGGAGGTATTTATTATGCCCAGACCTAAAGGAAGCAAGAACAAAGTCGTCGTAACTGCCGACACTTCCATTGATTATGCTGCACTGATCGATGAAAAACAGTCCGCAAAAGATGCGTTGAATGCAGAGGTTACTTCTATCGCAGCTAATATCGATTCTTTGAAGGCTGATCTGAAATCCAAGAAAGCTGAGATCAAAAAGCTGGATAAAGAGTTGGCTCATCTTGCTGAAAAGAAGGATGAAGCTGACAAGAAGGCTGCTATCGAAGCCAATAAGAAGAAAGCCGAAGAACTCGTTGCAAATGCTTTAGCCAATGGCATGACTGCTGAAGATATCGCAGAGCTTCTGAAATAACTGCTGTGCAACCATCATAATGAACGAGCCCGACTTCCCTATTGCTGGGAGGCCGGGCGTTTTAATTTGTGGAGGTGAATTCGTATATGAAAATTGAAATTGAAACAAAAGAACTCACTGCCCTTCTTGACTATATCAAGGGGCAGCGAGAACCTGTTGGCGATATCCAGTCACTCGCTAAAGAGCTTGTCAGAGGATTACCTCAAGAAGTTTCTTTGCTTAGTCGTCGTATTTAAGTACGCCAGCTTTTTCGAGAGCGGATAAAACAATACTTTCTGAAGCAGTAATAGAACTTGCCATGACTTTAACCAAAAAATTTTCTTGGCTCATGCCGCTAGTGTCCTTAAAGCTCTCGCAAACTTTGGCAATTTCTTTTTCACGCACTTCAGAAAGAATCTCATTGAACTCTTCTCTGGTCATTATAACTTCCTCCTTTCTTCAGTCTTCATTTAAGTCTACCATAAAAAGACAAAAAGTAAAGAGTTCGCAGGCTTAGAAGTTACTTCCGCACTGTTTACAGTGCCACTGCTTCTGCTGCGCAGTTAATAATTATCATCGTCTTCGTCATGCCCAAAGGTACAATCAGTATAATCTGCTTCTAGTTGAGCAAAATCAAGACCATAACGATTTTCCATCATTTCAAGAGCTTTTTCGATTCCTTGCCCAATGTAAAGTTCGTTTCGGCCAAACTTGTAGTACGCTGAAACCGCATCTGCATAATTTTGAGTTAAAGTATCTTCTCTTTCATAATAGTCATCGCCGCCGTTTTCAGTCATTCTTACTGGATAACGCTTCCATTGATCGTAAGGTCTATAATATCGATACGAAGCTATTTCTCGTTCAATCAGACCAATGAGCCATGCTGTATTCCCATCTTTTGTCATGATAATCACCACTCATATCCGCAGTTTTTACATTTGAACTGATGTTTGACCTTATTTGAGAAAATGCCGAGCAGAGCGAAAGACACTGCTTTAGACGTACCGGAAATCTTTTCGATATCAGGACTACCGCATGTTGGGCATTTAGGAACATACTTCGGATGTTCTTTCTCCTCCAAGCCGGCTCTATATTGAGTGTCAAATTCGGTAGCTTTGAGTTGTATTTTCTTTAGGTGCTCTTTATCAATCTCTGAGATATTTCTTTTAGGATTGGTTTTTGCTTTCCAATCGTACTGTTCTCGTTCTTTCATTCGAGTCCAGTTCTCATATAAAATAAGATCTCTTATACAAAAAGCACACAATGTATCCCATCTTGAATAAAATTTATCGCAGAACGGGCAGTATTTAACATATTTTTCCATTTTTTGATTTCTCCTCTCAAACCGATATTAACTTTCTTCGGCGTTAAAGATGGAAAGATTGAAGCGACTGCACTAAAGCGAATTGCAGATTCCTTAAACAACCTCATTAACACTTATGTTGCATGGGCAGACACTGTTGGGCAGGATTATAGCATATCTAATTTTATCAAATGGTTAAAAAACAGTCAAGGTGAGATTGTAGCAACAGAGCTTAAAATGTACGCTCTCAAAGCGGCAACACTTGCTTTGAATATGGTTTTTGCCATGTTTGCAGGATGGGTAATTTCTGCTGGAATGAACGCATTCATTAACTGGATGAAGAATGCGAAGACGCACTCCGAACAGCTGATTTCTACGATGGAAGGTGCACATGATGCCGCAGAAGAAGCACAGCAGGATGTTGATGACATCCAACAAAAGCTGGATGACCTTGACCAAAAGGTAAAAGACCTTGGTGCAGAAAAAATTGAGGACATTGTTGACCCACAAGAGAAAGCAAAGATTCAGGAAATCAACAATCTGCTGGAGACCCAATTTCGATTGAAGAAGCAAATCGCTGACGATGAAAATAATAAAGCAAACAAGGCTGCGTCTGACGTATTCAACGACAAGTCAGAAGTTGTAGTATCTAATGAAACCCCAACGTCTTATGCAGAAGCTGACCCGAATGGCATTGGAGTGACTGTCACTCCGTCTAAGAATGTCACACGGACGGAAGCTTTGCGTGAGCATACAGCTAGAGTAAACGAGCTATCGGATGCTTATGTAAAACTCATGTCGGATGAGAATGCAACCGATGAGGAACGTGCTCAGGCAAAGAAAAATCTTGAAGATGAAATCAGCCTTACAAATGATGCTGGCACAAAAGTTTCTGAGCTTGCGGATATGTATGAGACAGATGCTTCTAAATACGGAGATGTTTCTGCCGAAGTTCAGGAATGTACAGATTCAATGCAGGGAGCAAGTGATGCTCTTGAGCGTGCAAACAATCTGCTAAACGATACAACAAGCGTCGAAAATACAAATCTTGATGCCTTTAAGAGTAAATTTAAGGACGTAATCGAGGAAATTGATAATGGCTATCTGTCTATGCAGGAAGCTATTGCTCAATACAAAGACCTCTCTCCCCTGCAAACATTTGGCAGTATGACTGGCGAAGCCATCATCAACATTGATTCTGACACAGCTCATCAGACTGAAGCTGAAGCTACCGCTCTTGCAAAGCTTCATGAAATTGCTGACGCAAATAATATCTCGTTTGAGGATTTAATCAGTGCATTTGAACAACTTGGTATTGTTGCCACAAGCGATACTAGCGGAATTGCAAACTATGCAACTCAGCTTGAAGAGACCATGAAAGCCATTGATAGTTTGCAATCTTCGTATAAATCTTGTTCTTCTGCCGTCGAAGAGTATAACAAGTATGGATATATGAGTGTCGATTCACTGCAGTCTCTGTTGCAGATGGACGATGAATACCTCAACACCCTTGAACTTGTGAACGGAAAGCTTCAGGTCAACCAGAGCGCTTATGCCGATCTTTTGGCCACTCAATATGCTCAAGCGCAGATGGAAGCCATTTCTCAGGCGATATCAGAACTAAATGCAATCGCAAAGGGAGATGTCGCAGAAAAAGCAGAGACATTCACAGAAGCAACTGAAGACGAAAAGAATAAACTTGAAGCTCTTTGCCCCGCTTTAAAAGATGCGACTATTGGCACTGGTGAACTAGCCGGTGCGATTGCAGGTGTCCGTGCCGCTGAAAATGGTGATAACGCAGAAGAAATGGAAGCCAAAATTTCCGCTGTTATGAATGCGTTGAACACGCGACTTTCGTTGATTAGCACAAATATGCAGAACGCCATGAACGGTGCAAGCGGGCTCAAAAATCAGCTCAACGGATTCAGTGATTCTGCCAATAAGTCCTCTGGTGCAGCTCAAACATTCCTTGACGCATGGTCTACACTTACCTCTGCTATGAAAGAATTCAATGAGCAAAATTATCTTTCAATGCAAACAGTTCAGGATTTGACTGGACTCGAAGATAAGTATACCTCCCTCCTCAAGAAAAACGACGTAACCGGAAAACTTGAGATTCAAACCTCCAAATTCCAAGATCTGATGGAAGCGGAGCTTAAAGAGGCCAAGATCAAGGGCGATAATGCCACTGCTTCTCAGTACAATAAGACTCTTGAGTGGACAGACCGCAATATCCAGAAGCAGACCATGTCCTACTGGGATCTGGTCGCTGCTATCGAAGGTTATTCTGCCGCACTCGAAGAAGCCAAGGGTATCATCGACACCTTCAAAGACGCATGGGACAACGGCAAAACTGTCAAGGAGAAAACTGAAAAGAGTCGCACCGGCGCACTTGACTACGAAGGTACCGAGGCCCAATCCTCTGCCCTACAAGATTTGCTCAAGTACAGCGAGTATGACCCTGAGCTGATCGGAAAAGCTTTTAACGAAGAGACTGGTAAAATCGACCTGAGTGGTGACATGCTCAAGAATGCAGTAGTCAAGTCACTGAAGGATCAAGCCGAAGCTGCCCGCACTGAAGGCGGTGCGGCCGCAGAGGCCATTGCCCAGAGCTATGAGAAATCTGCCGCGAATATCGAGAATGACGTCATCTCTGTTCAGGATTACTTTGACGGTCTGGGTTCTACAATCGATGAAGTCAATACAAAAATCGACGACATTCAGAGTGCGTTCACTGACCTCGATGATGTAGCGAATGAGTATAACGCATATGGTGGCCTCAGCGTCGATGCTATGCAGAAGCTACTCACTATGCAGCCTGAGTATTTGGCATGTCTCGAAATGAACGGTGATCAGTTAGTATTCAATCGGGACAAAATGGTTGAGTTGCTGATTACTCAACTCGAAGTCAAGAAAAACGAACTTGCATCCAAAAAAGAGACAGAAGATCAGGCCCAGATTATTCAAGCGATGATTGATGCCCTCAAAAAAGACGGCGTGAATGCTATAGCTGGAATGACCTATCAGGCTGATAAGCTTCAGACAATCTTCTCCAATCTAAAAGACCTCTTCTCTTCCCTGCTTGATGTTTTCAATAAGTTCAACGATAACAATTCCAACGACCTCAAGATTTATGGCGATGCCATGACTGAAGAGATTGATAAACGAATCGAAGCTCTTCAGAACGCAAACGACGAGCAAGAAAAAGCTATCGAACTAGCAAAATTGCAAGCCGAGCTTGAAAAAGCCGAGACTCAGAAAACCGTCCGTGTCTACACCTCTAATGGTTACGAGTGGCAGGCTGATGAGTCTGCTATTAAGGAAGCCCGCGATAATCTCAACTCTAAACAGCGTGAGAACGCTTTGAATGACGAGATTGATAAACTGAACAAGCTGAAGGATAAGTACGCTGAACTGATTAACCTGATTGGTTCTAGCTACGAAGACTATCAGAAGAAACAGGAATATGCCGCGAAGATCCAGGGCATGACATTTGACCAGATGACCGCCGGACTTGATGGCTTCGAGTCTACCGTTATCGCCAACATGAAAGCGATTCAGGGCGCAACTAATGTCAACAATGTCGTCACCAATCTGACCAATTTGGTTAATACTCTGGTTAAACTGAACGACGTTCTAAATGGTTTAAGTACTGGGACTACTCAGAGTGGTGGTATTACCGGCCTGTTCAATCGACTGCAGCGTGCCATTGGTACGTTCTCCGACAAGAGTTCCGGTAAGGGATTCTTTGGTCGCCTCTTGGATGCAGGAAAGAGTATCCTTGGAATCGGCGATGGCAGTGCTAGTAGTAAACTTACAGCCGATATTGTTCCAGTTATAAAGTCTGGCGTCGGTGATGGCATCACTACTGGACTGGATGCCGCAAAACCGTCTATAGCTAAATCTGCGCAGGGGCTCTTCTCCGGCAATGGCGGATTGAAGTCTATCTTCCAAAAAGGGTTCAGTGGAGTCGCATCTATTGCCAAAAACGCGGTTGGCGGGCTTGGTTCAATTTTCGGTAACATCGGTACTACATTGGGTGAAACCAAGCTATTCTCTGGTATTGCTGGTATTTTCAAAGGAATTGGTAAGACTGTCGGCACCGTTATTGGTACCACAAGTGGTACGGGTGTTGCCGGAACTATTGCGGCTGCGGTCAGTCATATTCCTGTCATCGGCAAGATCCTGCTTGGTGGTACGCTCGCTGTCGGCGCGATCGGTGGCGGAAGCCTCACTACTGGCATTAAGAGAATCGGCGCAGGTATTACTAATGTAGTAAAGGGCATCGGCTCTACTATCAGCAAGGCGGTAAAGGGTGTTGGTAGCTTTATCAGCAAACTTATGCCGTGGAACTGGGGTAAGAGTTCAAGCGATAGCGGCTCTAAAAAGAAGGGCATCGGTTCTTGGAAAATCTGGCCTTGGAACTGGGGCCGTGCTAAGGGAGACAAGCATATCAATCAGGCTGCTCCGTATAACGTTGACGAAGAGGGCGAAGAGATAATTGTTCGTAATCCCGCAAAGGGTCGAATGACTTATCTCGAAAAGGGCGATGGCGTTATTCCGGCTGACACTACAGAGAATCTGATGGAGATTGGCAAAGATCCAAAGAAATGGTTATCTGATGCCATGAAAGAATCCAGCAATTCGGTCGGTTCTCTGCCTATTGACGACCTGAAGAATGCCAAAACCAAGGGTGACCTGATATCTATTACGAAGAGTCTGGCGAACAACCAGATGAAGCGTCTGCGTGATAAGTTTGATACAGTGTGGAAGCGGCTTGGCAAAAATGCCGGACTGTCTGAAGAGCAGATTGACACCATCGGTAGTACCATCTTTGACCGGATGGGCAGCATGATTTCTAATTCGATGGATTCTGCCCTTGGCAATAAGAATCTAACCGACGACCAAATCAAAACCATTTGTGCTAAAATGTTCCAGCGCATGGGTAGCGTGTATAAGAATGGATGGGACAACCTCTATTCCCTGTCTCCCGACATGTCTACGGACGCTTCTACTGCAATCAATAAGCTGTTTGAGACCATTTTTGCTGATTACAATGCAGATACGTCAAATATCAGCGATGTTATATCTGGTTGGCTACCAAAAGTTGAAAACACCATGAATACCACTCCGGCTCCTGGTTTGTCTGGCGGTGGTGGCTACTATGGCAATTCAATGGATGCCAATGTTGGACCTTCTGCATCGTTTAGCTTTAGCAAGGTCAAGAAAACTATTCAAGGGCTCTTCGAGAAGTTTTCCAACAGCAAGCTTGGTGCATGGATAAACAAGCACTCTCTCGGTTCCGCTGTGGACAAGCTGACAAAATACAATGAATCCAATGACCCGAATATGGTTCAAAAGGCATTGCATCTACTCACTCATCCGACAGAACTGATTGCTTCGGCAGTTGAAAGTGCAGTCAAGACCGGCAAAAAAGTCACTTGGGCGGTCACTCATCCGAAAGAGGCCGCTCAGGAGATTGCTTCTGCCGCAAAGGATGCCTATAACAAGGGTAAGGAAGTTGCGTCTAAAGCCAAAGATGCGGTGACCCATCCTAAAGAGACTGCTGAAAAAATTGTTGATAAAGTGAAAGAGACTTACAACAATATCAAAGAGGCCGTCTCTGAGAAGACTAATTCGGCAAAGAATTGGGTTAAAGACAAAGTCGATAAAATCACAGGTAAGAAAGCTACCGGTTCTCGCAGCATTAACAAATCTGGTACTTATAATGTTGATGAGAAGGGCCAGGAACTTATCGTCCGCCAGCCTGAAGCTGGGCGCTATACCTATCTTGAGACTGGTGACGGCGTTGTTCCTGCTGATATTACATCTAAGCTCTTTGATTTAGGCGGTAATCCCGATGCATGGTTCCAGAGGCAGCTCGCAAAGAACGGTGGCCTTACCGCAAATGTTCAAAATCGCAGTCAGGCTCCGTCTATCAGCATTGGCGACATCTATGTTCAGAAACCGATTGGTGACGTTGATGGTCTGGCTCGTGAAATCGTTCAGGGTTTGCCCAATGCGATTTATCAGGAATGTAGTAAACGATAAGGAGGTGTGTTAAGTGACTGATTCAAGAAAAGCTGTCAGCGAACTCGCGAAGATGATTTGCGATACTGCCAGACGTGTTGTTGAGGATGCTTCGTTTGACAAGACCTTCTTTGGTGTTGTAACAGGAACCAGCAATGGGAAATACATCGTAACTTCTGCTGGACAGGAATACACGATTAAATCCAGTCAGTTCTTCAAGGTTGGAGAACGGGTTGCGGTGACTGCTGCTCAAAGCAACTACAATACGCTGATTCTTCATAAACTCTAAGCCGCGCAAAATGCAGGTAGTTCCGCCAATGACGGATAACCCTGCAAGTGCGGCTTTTTAATTTTAGGAGGTGATTCTACCTTGGCGAAACCTATACTGTCCCCCATTTCTGTTTTTGATGCAAACGAAGGGACTACCGCATATTTTAAGGTGGCAACCACCTATGACGGTACATTATATAATAATGCTCAAAAAGCATACGATCAGGCCATTGAGAAGCAGAAGACTACTATCGCTGCTATTAAAAGCCGTGGTGTCGAGACCTATGGGAATATTGACAATCTCAATCGTGCCAGAATTGTATGGACAGCTGAAAATATTGCAAAGTATCAGACCTTCGTGAACGAGATGAATGCGAACGAAACCATCATTTCTGAGGGTGACTATTCTACCGTTCTCGGGTGTGATGATAAAATGGACAGTCTACAGGTGGCGTACACTCCTCTGTTCCAGACGGACAATGGTGAACTCGTTCCGCTCACTCAATCTGAGATTTCAAAATATTTATCTGATGTCAAAACGAAAGCAACTGCTCTGACCAATGGCCTTGTGGCCGCAAATATTTTGTCCGTTGATGCGGAAGGAATTTCAGAGACGGTTGGTGGAAGTGCCATCACTGTCAAAAAAATGATTGCTGCGGTTGAAGGAGACACTTTTGATGGTGCTCCCCTGTCCGCCTGTGATGTCAGCGCTATCGCTGGTTGGAGTGAGGCTGAACTAAAGAAAACTTATGGTAAAACAAGCACATTTGTCGGCTGGGCCATGCATGATGTTCAGGGAAAGATTTGGGATGACAAAGACAATGTAACAGAGAAGACTGCCGCGCTGGAAAAGGCAACGACCACGTATTGCTATGAAGTATATGACAGCATGACCAACAAGTTGCTCGGAAGTGTTACAAACGCTGTGATCGGTTTCACTGCTAGTCTTGGTTATGGTTATAAAATCACTTCGTCAGATTGGCTCGACAATCAGTCTCGTAACTATACTATCCGCGTCAAGGTCAGACTTTCTGGCGAAGACGAATATGGTGATTTCAGTGACCCTATTCCTCTTTGGTGCAAAGAAAAACCAATATTGAGCTTCGACGGGCTTTCTTCTAATACGGAAAATATTATCCCTACTTCCTCGATTTTGTTTCTGTTAGCGTATCAATATGTAACTGTACAGGGCGAAACATTAAGTACCTACCAGTATCATTTATACGATGAAAGTAAGAATCTGATTAAAGAATCTGCAGTATTCTATGGAGCTGTAGGAGCGTCTTTTACAGTGAACGGTTTGGATAATCGAACTGTGTTTTATATTCGCGGAACCGGCACAACTCGTAACGGTTATTCTTTGGATACTGGTTTTATTCAGTTCGAAACAAAATATTATGCGAGCGCAGAAGGAGGCACTTTTTTACAGTGTAAGAATAAATTAAGTGACGGATATGTTGCTATTTCAAGTCATCTCGCTGATATTTCTGGAATAACAAAAGACCAGATTTCTTATGTAACATCATCTGGTGGTTATGCTGTGGATTTGACTCATGGTGAAAAAGTTACGTTCGATATTCCGTATCAAATGGAGTTCTATAATGTCAAAGACTATGCGATGGCATTCAAGGTTCGTCCTGTTATTCGAAAAAATATCGTAGAATTCTCGTTCGATCAGGATGGAATGATATATAGAGGCGTTATTTCCACTAATATTCGAGCTTTTTCTAAACTTCCTTACGAAAGCTATCTTCCCGCCAACCAGTCCGAATATTTTTATGCTATGCTGAAAATCATTCGCGAGGATGGCGGTTTTGCATATTCCGACGTTTATTTTATTGACAGTAACTACATGAAACGAACCAGTATGGACGTGCTGATTTGCCTACAGCATAAAGATAATGCTTATGATATTACGATTAGGGAGGTGGAAGAATGAACTTTCTGGGATATGATTTGTTCGGAACTGGCTCTGACGCCTCCCCTTGTGCTGGGAATCCTTCTCTGGCAGGGTTTGTGATTCAAAATGGTATTTACGACGGTGTCTATCTTTCAGGATCTCCTGACGAGTTCTCTACCTTTTATGATTCAGGTATGAAATGGACGGAAGATACTTTGCTCTTTGCTGATTTTAATCAAAAAACTCTTGGTGGCTCCAACTTTGAATATGGCTCGGATTTGCACGAAATCAAGTTGAAGCGCCGCGAAATCGGGGCAGATCAAAAGCCGTGGGTTTTGCTTTATGAGCAGCTTGCCGGACATGGAAACATCAATTTTGTTTACAACGATTATTTTGCACGTGGGCGAGAAACAGAGTACGAGTACGCTTTAGTACCCGTTCTTAGTGACGGAACAGAGCTTCCATATATCAAGACAACTGTTCAAAGTAAATTTTATGGAGCTATCATCACAGATGGAACTGTAAGTTATCATATTTTGCTCGACCCTTCAATCACTGAAACCGATCGAAATCGTCAATCATCTGTTGTGACAACCTTAAATCGTAAATATCCATTCGTATTTTTCGGAGGCAAATCAAACTACACTTCAGGCTCTTTTTCTGGTACAGCTATTCGGTATCTAAAAAATGATACTTTCGATGTGGCGCATAGTCATTGGTATCGTGAAGATATGATTGATTGGCTCACGAATGGCGGTACTAAGATTTTGAAAATTGAAGATGGCCGCATCTGGATGGTTGCTATTGATGGCAACGTCAAGTCTTCGAATTCTGAACATCCTGACAAGGTTACTTTAAGCTTTGACTTTACGGAGGTTGGAAGCGTTAACGATGACAACGATATGCTGAATAATGGTTTTGTGAACGTGATGACAGGTGGAACCGGAGAAGAGATTTACAATATCACGAACAATTTCTATTATGTCGATTCAGACAACACGGACACTACCATTTCCGAAGGCAAACCATATACTGCCACTCTTTCCTCTGTTGAAGATTACGAAATCAGTGGCGTTGTTGTTTTTATGGGCGGCTTAAACGTCACAAACACGACTTATATTAAGCGTGTTGATGAATCCACCGGTAAAGTAAGTCACGAAATCAATATTCCTTCTGTTTATGGCAATGTCACAATTATCGCATCTGCAACCCGAGTTCGCATTATTGCTCAAAGCTTTAGTCTAACTGAGAGCAAATTTACGCTCAGTGTTGGCAACAATCACAAGTTAGAGTATACAACTTATCCATCAGGTGCTTCTCAGAATGTTGTCATATGGAAGAGCGCGGATACGAAAATTGCGACTGTCACTGATAAAGGCGTGGTTGAAGGAGTTTCCCCGGGGTCTACAACAATTACTGCGACTATGGACAATCTGATTGCCACATGTTCTGTAGTTGTTACGACATCATAACGATAGATGGAGGTGTGCCATGAAAAACTATACTCCTTCACAAGCAGAGCTCGCATTACTTAAAACACGTGTTAAACATCTCTATTGTAAGATAGAATTACTCGACACTGATATGAATCTTCTAAATTCACTTGAAGGCTTGACTGTTGACGGTTCTATTTCTATCGATTCAGACGCAGATATTCGACGGACCTTCTCTGCTTCTATATATCTGGAGGGAAATAAAGACATTTCTTCTATGCTCGGAGATGAATAGGCCAATAAATATGTAAGACTTTATATCGGTATGGAGTCAGTTAACAGTAAATTGTACTGGTATTCTCAAGGAGTATACGCTTTCAATCAGAACGGTTTCAAATACAGCAGCACTGAACATATCCTTAGTATTTCATGCGTAGACCTAGTCGCAAAGCTCGATGGAACGCTTGGCGGTACTTTAACAGGTCAGAAAACAAAAATACCTGTTGGTTCAGACATTGGTAACGCGATCGCAAAAACATTTCGCTTGAGTGGTATGGAGGATTGCGTCGTTGGATATTGGAACCGGAGTGTCCCGTATGACCTTGAATATGATACTGGCGCGACCATCTGGCAGATACTTACTGAACTGCGTGATTTGTATTATCCATTTGAGATGTATTTTGACGGGACTACATTTATCTGCTCTGAGATTCCTACCGGATATGATGCCTTGACAATTATGAGCGCTGCCGATTTTGAAGATCTCGTCATTTCCGAAGACTGTACATACGATTATTCCCAGATTCGTAATTGTGTCGAGCTGTGGGGAGCGTCAGTTGAATACGATGCTTTTTCTGCGAAAGATAAAACAACTTTTTCTGTTAGTGGCGATACGACTACAGTTACTGCAAACGCAACTTTTACATCTATGGAGGACTCCCCTTCTGAATTGACGGTTGCTTTTACCACCCCCACAACTGGCTTCAAGAAGAACGTAAAAATTCTTGTCTCACTCCGTTTAACTGTGCAGTCTGCTGATTCAAACGGGAATCTTGCAACGACTACTAAATCATTGAGCTACGGAACATACGATTTGTATGCTCGTAATGTTGACGATCAAGGAAACGATGTCTTGATTGATGGGACAACCATTCCTGAAGACACTGTGATTGTCGTTAAATATGATTCTAATACTAAGCACTTTTATTATCAGGGGGAACAACAAATCCACGTTATGGTCAAGCTTGTTGATAAGGAACCCACTGATGAAGAGAAGGAAAAGGATAAAGAAGCTGAAAATTGCAAGTACATTCGATATGTTTGCTTGTCAAACGCAGCGGATGTTGATTGGATAAATAGTTCTCGGTTTACTATTGAAAAGCTTGGGCGGCGCAATGAGATTTTGAGTGGAGAAGATTACGAAAATTATACGACTAATGAGTCTGCCATGAACTGTGCTGAGTACAAACACTGGACTCTTAGTCGTTTGACTGATAACGTAACTGTAGAATGCGTACTGATTCCATGGTTAGATGTTAATCAAAAAATTTCGTATACTCCCAAATATATCAATACCGGAAATCAGCCCGTCGATTTTTTAATTAAGAAAATAGATATTTCGCTGGGAGATGGTACTATGACGGTTACTATGAGCCGTTATTGGCCCTATTATCCTTATATTGTCAAAAACAAATATTGATTGGAGGGAAAATTTTGAGTGATTGGATTTTAAACGAAGACGGGAAATATGCCGACCTTGAGTACACAAACTTTCCAGCAAGCTGTGATAATTGGACGAACTCTGAGGATATTTCTTCCAGTTTGATCGGCGCGGCAAATCAGTATCGTGCTGCGATGGAAAATGGCAATTACACTAACGCACAAGCTGTACTGAATTCAAATCCTCGTCTCCGAAATGCATTGATCAATGCCGATACTATCAATCGTTTGAAGCATTCTATTATGGCTGTGGAGCGAATGTTCACAAGTACGATAGAGTCGTATATCAAAAGATTTACAGATGCCGCTCAGAACAGCGCAAATAAAGCCAAAGAATCAGAGGTCGCGGCTAAAGCGAGCAGTGACATTGCCAGTCAGAAGCGCGATGAAAGTCTGCAGATTGTAGAAGACTTAAAAACACTGAAAGGGACTTTGCCCACTGACTTTACAGATTATGCTGATGATATTGCTGACGCCAGAAATTATATTGATGAAACAATTCAAACTCACAATACAGACGAACATTCTCATGCTGATATTCGTGCTTCTGTCGAAGAGTTAAGAACAACTACCGAGAGTCATAAACATGACGCTGCCGACATTCAGTCTGGTATTATTCCGATTGAACGTGGCGGTACGGGTGGCGACACAGCAATCAAAGCTTGTATCAGTCTTGGAGCCCTTCCTCTTTCTGGCGGTATTATGAATGGTACGTTGTTTTTCGGCTCTACTAATTATTACGTCAACAACTCCGGTGTGGCTGTTTTTAGCAAAGCATACGGCGCTGTTTATAATGACTACGCAGAGCTTTTCCCGCGTGGTGGTACGACTCAGCCGGGCGATATTATTGCTCTTGACACAGATAGTCAGACGGAGCGGTATGTCCGAGCTGACGACACTTCTAAACGAGTGGTTGGTGTTCACACGGATGAATACGCAATGCTCATTGGTGGAGATTTACCGAGCAATGGTTCCTCTCTGGACGACTATAATATCGATAAATATATTCCGGTATCTCTCGCTGGCCGTGTGCGCGTGCGAGTGATTGGTAAGGTCAAAACCGGTGATCTGATTGTTCCTTCTAAGGTTCCCGGGATTGGTCGTGCTGTTGAGGTCGGGGAGGTTGTCTCTCCGGATATTGTTGTTTGTAGCTGTTCTGGACTTCGGAGTTGCAGGCGCAGGAGTTGCAACTGT
>OGIB01000460.1_pt1 | contig 19615 bp, 10 predicted proteins | sample 1571691 | NCBI WGS metagenome assembly OGIB01 (sample SAMEA2582058, study PRJEB24529) | metagenome | biome: Human gut stool | place: China | collected 2011
ATTTGGCTCTGCGATAAATAGCAACTTTGTGACGCCTGCGGCACAAAGTGCTGTGTAAAAAATCAGCACATCAGTGTGATTTTTTACACTAATCTCCGTTCCACAGACATTTTATTTGCACTCCGGCAGATTCACCGATAGTTCCCTGCGCGTATGGTCTACAGAAATTGCTTTATCTGAAAGATTAAAGTACGCAAAGGAATATGTATTGGATACATCTCCAAGAGAGTCGTCCCACGACAAATCTACATTATAATACTTTCCGTCAATATATACAATATTCCATGCGTGATAACCGCCGTTAGCATATCCGGTGCAGAAATAACATGGAATATTTAACTGCTGCATAATATACTGAAATGCCCTCGAATATCCGGCACACACCGAGCTTCCGTTAATGAATACGCTGTATGCACTCTGGTTCATGTCTGAATTTTCATCATAGACACACATATTCTGAAGGGCTTTATAAACATACTGTTCCTTGTCAAGGTCGGTCGTGAGCGAACTGGCGCCGTTAATCACCTTCGCCGCCGCATTTAAAAACTTCTGTCTGGCAGACTGCAGTGTCTGTGCCGTTTCATTGTATTTTAACATCACGGAAATGACCGCTCCCTTGCTGGTGTACCCGTAGCTGTAGCCGGTATCCAGCCAGAACAGCTCGGGGTGATCGTTAAAGACCGCATTCATGACATTTTTAATACTGCTCTGGTCAAGCTGACGGCACAGTGTCACACTTTCCTTTAATTCCAGTGCTGCCCCGTACACCTGGTCATAAACTTCCTTCTGTGTATCCGAAAGCATGGCTCTGTACGGATACATATTTTCCGGAAAATCATAAGATGCCGCCGGTGTCGTATCCGTCTGCTGGGATTTGCTGTCTTCCACAAGCTGTCCGGTTCCCTGTACCGGCTGATAATCAGACTTTACCGTATCATTCGTTTTTTCACTTCCGGCTCCGCCGGCGATCTCTGCTTCTACCGTCGCTAAGACATCTCCGAGATTGGTTATGGTTTCCTTTGTAAGACTCTGACCGCCTGCTGATGTATTGACTGCATTTTCAATACCGGCTGAATATTCCTGCGCAATAAAATATGTCCCGCCAACCAGTATTAAAATGAGTATTGAGGCTCTTAAAAATTTGTAAACGTTCCTCATGACTGCTTCCTTTATTCCTAATAATTCCGTGCGTATCACAAATGCTTTGTTATTCTGTACGCAGTGCTACTACCGGATCTTTTTTCGCTGCCATCTTCGCCGGAACAAATCCGGCAATCAGTGTCAGCACCATACTTATTATAACAAGGATTACGGCACCTGCAACAGGAAGTTTTGCAACTCCTGCAATTGTTGTCACATTTTCAATAATCCGGTTCGCCGGAATGCACAAAATCAGTGTAATCACAATACCCAGTGCACCGGATACAAAGCCTTCAATCAGTGTTTCGGCGTTAAATACGCGGGAAACATCTTTCTTTGACGCACCGATACTTCTTAAAATACCGATTTCCTTTGTTCTTTCAAGTACGGAAATATACGTAATAATACCTATCATAATAGAAGAAACAACGAGTGAAATCGCAACAAACGCAATCAGTACCGCTGAAATCGCCGTAATAATCGTGCTGACGGAAGACATCATAATGCCAACATAATCGGTATAATTAATCACATCTTCATCTCTGCCCTCATCAGTTGCTTTCTTATTATAATCGCTGATAATATCTTCCAGTTTTTCCTTGGCCTCAAAGCTTGCAGCATATAAATCAATTTCTGACGGGTTGTCTTCGTTTGTAATGCCTAACTTTTCTTTGTTGCCCTCAAATGTGGCTTCTGTTGTCTGTGCCTTTAAAGACTGCGAAAACTGCTGCAAAATCTGTTCTTCTGTCATCTGGCTCATATAAGCCTGCATCTGTGCCTGTTCCTGCTCTGAAAGCGTTGCAACATATGCATTGACATCATCCATTGTAATCGGTGTATCCTTGTCATTGTCAAACGGGATTCCCGTAAAAATATCGGTTGTTTCATCGGCAAGCTGAGCTTTTGCCACTTCACTGTCGTTGACACCCTGCATCAGATACTGCATCAGTTCCTTTGTATAACCTACACCGCTCCGGATTGCCGTGTTGACCGCATCTTCTTTCTGACGGATAATACCGCACACCTGAATCTGTGTGCCGTTGTCTACTACATTTTTCATATACGTTTCATCTTCACGCATATCTTCCCAGATGTCTTTTTCTGCGTTGTACCGGTAATAATCGGTTGGCAGAATCATCTGGAATTTCTTATCTAAAATTTCATCATAAGTATACTCTGTTTCCTCGGTGTCATAGGTTTCGCCTGTCATCATGCGCTTATACATCGCCGTTACCTCGTCAGGGTCTTTAAAGCCCAGTGAATACAGGGTATAATCATCAATTTCGTTGTTCTCATCAACAACTAACACCACTTCGTTGTACTGCTGCGGCCATCTTCCCGCTACCATATCATACTGAGAATCCAGTAAATCCTGATTGCCCGGCAGCTGGTTCCATACATCTGCATTGGTATACATCGCACTCATGCTGCCCTGTGAAGTGTTCGTACCGTAAATCGTATTCATAATAGTGCTTGGATTTAGCTGTGTCACACCGTCACTTGTGTCTGTATCGTAAATATTGATATCAACATTGTAGCTGTACCGGATATCACTTGCATATGTTGAAATCTCATCTTTATTATCATCTATATACTTTTTAAAGGATTTTAAATTATTATTTTTCACATCGGAAATCATGGTATTCATCATTTCCGACATAATCATATTACTGTACACTTTATCCTTGTCATGGTCAACAGAATCCTTATCAGACCCGGTCATCATTTCAATCATGCTGCTGATATCCATGGTCTGGGACTGTAACTGGACCGGATAACTCGACAGTGTATCGCGCTGTACCCTGTCAATATAGTCCTGAATACCATTTGAAATGGAAAGAATCAACGCAATGCCGATAATACCGATACTTCCGGCAAATGCGGTAAGCAGGGTACGGGTCTTTTTGGTCATCAGGTTATTCATACTAAGAGAAAGCGCTGTAAAAAAGGACATCGATGTCTTTGCTTTCTTTTTCTTCTTTCCTGTCTGTGCATCTGAAAGCTTTTGCTCCTTTTCCTGTATATCCGCTTTCATCTGTTCTTCACTGTAAGCATCGGTATCGTCTGTAATCTGTCCGTCTAAAAGGCGGATAATTCTTGTTGAATACTGCTCTGCCAGTTCAGGATTATGCGTAACCATAATAATCAGACGGTCTTTGGCAATTTCTTTTAAAATCTCCATAATCTGTACGCTGGTTTCTGTATCCAATGCGCCTGTCGGCTCGTCTGCCAGTAAAATATCCGGGTCATTTACCAATGCTCTTGCAATCGCAACACGCTGCATCTGTCCACCGGACATCTGATTGGGTTTCTTGTGAATCTGTTCCTTTAAGCCTACTTTTTCCAGTGCTTCTATTGCGCGCTTTCTGCGCTCTGACTTGGATACACCGGATAAAGTCAGTGCCAGTTCGACATTGGCAAGCACGGTCTGGTGCGGTATCAGGTTATAACTCTGGAAGACAAATCCAATCGAATTATTGCGGTATGCATCCCAGTCACGGTCCTTGAATTTCTTCGTAGAACGTCCGTTAATCTTTAAATCACCGCTTGTATACTGGTCAAGCCCCCCGATGATATTTAACATAGTTGTTTTTCCGCAGCCGGACTGTCCCAGAATTGATACAAATTCGCTGTCGCGGAAACGCAGATTAATTCCCTTCAATGCCGTTACCCTGGTATCTCCGGAAATATAATCCTTTACGATGTTGTTTAATTCAAGCATCTTTTTTCCTCTCTTTACGTTTTTTCGGTTTATTTTGATTTTCTAACAACTTACTTTTTCATTATTTCACGTTTCTGCTGAAATGTCTATGCTTCTGCCTGAATAATGCTTAATTTTATTATTTTTTATGAATTTCCTCTTAAAACAGGAGATATTTTACTGTAATATTTTATTATGTATCGTGATATAAATAATACCATGTTTAAAAGTTCCAAACCCACATGTGCCTGTCCGCCGGTGAAAAAAAATCGAACCCCGCCCCATAAAGCATAAAAGTGGTTTGACGCTTGCATTTTTGCGGTCTGCATTTTATACTGATACCAGCATAAATGATTGGAATAACGATTAGATTGTAACAGGAGATTTGCATTGAATAATAAGAAAAAGTTAAAACAATTCATGATTTGTCTGTGCTGTGAATTTTGCAGTACCGCATTGACCATTCCTTATCTGTCCTATGCAACCACGCAGGACGATTTAGACAATGCCAACCGGGAACTGGAAAGCTTAAAGGCACAACAGCAGAGTCTGTCTGCGGATTTATCCGAAATTGACAGTCAGCTCCAGAGCGCCGGAAGCCGTTTATCTTCCTTAGAAGAACAGATTGATGACAAACAGGCAGATGTTGATGCCTTAAATGAAGAACTGCTGTCGCTGTCCCAGACAATGGACGAACAGTACGATTCCATGAAACTGCGTATCCGGTATATGTATGAACGCAGCAGCTCGGATGTGATTGAACTGCTGTTAACTTCCCAAAGTATGAGTGAACTTTTGTTAAAAAGCGAATACATTTACCAGTTATCACAGTATGACCGTGATATGTTAGATGAGATGGAAGCCAATTATGAACGCCAGCAGGCAGCAAAAGAACAGCTGGATACCGAGGTTTCCGAACTGTCGTCCTTACGGGAAGCTGCTTTAAATGAACAGGAAAATTTAAAGACACTGCTTGCAAAAACCCAGCAGGATTTTGATACGTCTTCCAACAACGTATCCGAGGCCGAAGCTGCCGCACTTGCCTATGAAAAAAAGCTTGAAGAAGAAAAGCTGGCACAGGAACGCGCAGAAGCCGAGGCCGCAAGCCGTGCGGCTGCCGCCGCAGGGAATAATAATTCCGGCAGCGGTGACATTACTTCTAATATTAATAAAACACCGATTTCATATGACACCTCTGACCTTGCCATGCTTGCCGCAATTATCGAATGTGAAGCGGGCAACCAGTCTTACGAGGGTAAGTTAGCTGTCGGAAGTGTTGTTGTAAACCGTGTCAACAGCCCACGTTTTGCCAACTCCATTTCCGGTGTCATCTATGCTTCCGGACAATTTACACCGGTTGCCAGCGGCCGTTTTACGATTGTGCTCTCCCGCGGTGCTTCCGCTTCGTGCGTTCAGGCAGCGCAGGAGGTTTTAAACGGAAATGTTACAATTAATGCGCTGTATTTCCACGTATACCGCAGCGGTATCGACACCTATGGCACGGTGATTGGCGACCATATTTTCTACTGATTGAATAAAAAAGTCCTTTGTAAAAGAAATGCTCCATTATCATCTGACTTTGGCTCATTCTTTTGCAAAGGACCGCTTTATAAAATATCGTTCTACTAATCTTCTTTTGGCATATATTCCACAGAATCTACAAGTACATATCCTGTCTTGTCATTTTTTACGGTGTTGTCATGGGCACAGAAAATGCCGTTTTTCACACCGACCCATCTGCCTGCTTTGGAAGCAAATGAAAAGGCTTTTTCATAGTTTTTGCCGTCAAAACTTAATTCCAGTGTTAATTCCTCGACCGGTGCTGCTTTTACAGGAAGATTTAACTCCATGTGGTCAATATGACCGGTGCATTTTACCGTGTAACGGAATGTCACTGTTTTCCCGGTATCCTTAAAATCACTTTCGGACAGTTCAAAATCATTGCTGTTTTGTGTTGTATACGGCATATCACAGTCAAAATACTGTGTTCCCAAAATCTGTCTGACCGTATATTTGTTATCCCGCTTTTCAACCGCCAGCGCGCCGTATTCCGTTCCCAGTGATACAACGCCTGCCACATCGCCGTTTTCCATGCCGGAAAGCTGCATTTTTGTCACACAGGTAAATTCCGGTGCCGGCCATTTCTGTAACAGCAGATTACGGTAATCACTAACCGGGCGGAGCGGCACAGTATCCAGTGCATTTAACTTTAACTTTGATCCGGTAAGCTCATACCAGTCCTTCTGAGGATTGGCATTCCACTGCCACTGCATACCGAGTTTATCCGATGTAAAGTCATCACTCGTATCCGGCTCGCAAACCGGATATGAATTACTCTTTCCGATATCCGGCTTTGTGTACTCCATAACCGGTTCGCCGTAATCATTGCCCGGCTTATTGATACCGATTATTGGCCAGTCATTTTCCCAGTGCATTGGCTGTAAATGAATAATTCTTCCGCCTGCGTAGACATCTTGAAAATGTAAGAACCAGTCCTGACCTGTCACCGTGTCCACCCATGCACCCTGATGAGGGCCGTTGACCGGTGAATCACCCTGACGCATTACGACCTTATATTCATATGGTCCAAAAGGATTTTTAGAACGGAGTACTGTCTGCCAGCCGGTCTTTACACCGCCTGCCGGAGCAAATACATAATACCAGCCGTTGCGCTTGTACATTTTCGGACCTTCAATTGTTACCTGATCATTTTCATTGCCGTCAAAAATCTTGACTTCTTCGCCGATTAATCCCATACCGTCCGGCTGCATTTCTACCATATGCAGTACACTCTTGTATCCGATACGGCTCTTTGCAACACCTGCTACCAGATACGCCTTTCCGTCATCATCCCAGAACGGACACGGATCAATCCAGCCTGCTCCAGGACGAATATTCACCGGCTTGCTCCATTTGCCAAACGGGTCTTTTGTTGTTGTCATGTAAATTCCCTCGTCCGGCATCGGAAAACATATATAATAGGTTCCTTCATGATACCGGATTGCCGGTGCCCATACCCCGCAGCCATGAATCGGATTGCGGTAACGGAATTCCGGTATCTCATCCAATGCATAATTGACTACTTTCCAGTTGACTAAATCTTTTGAATGTAAAATCGGCAGCCCCGGTGCATTGCAAAAGCTTGATGCAATCATAAAATAATCTTCACCGACACGGATTGCATCCGGGTCTGAATAATCTGCGTATAGAATCGGGTTGCGGTATTTTCCATTTCCTAAATCTGCCTGCCACATATTGAAACCTCCATTTTTACTGTTTGATTTACTGCTTTTCATTATTACATGCTCTATTTTATCTTCCGCATTTCTGCACTGTCCTTATCATACACTATTTCCCCGGAAATTGCTATTCATTTTACAAAATTCTTTTATAAAAGTTTTTTCACTATTTTGTTTTTAATGTTTTATGCCGTACTGTATCCCGCTTCATACATAAAAATCCACAAATCAGGATTATAAAAATTTATAAAAATACCCGCGGAAATCTCCGGCTTTTCAGCCTGTTCCCGCGGGTGTGTGTATTTAATATTATGATAACAATTAGATTGCCTTAATTCTTTCAAGTGCCTTTACGGTATTTTCATAAGAACCGAAAGCGGTCAGTCTGAAGTAGCCTTCACCACTCGGACCGAAACCTGAACCCGGTGTACCGACAACATTTGCCTTTTCAAGCAGGAAATCAAAGAATTCCCAAGATGTCATGTTATCCGGTGTCTTTAACCAGATGTACGGTGCATTGACACCGCCTGATACGGTATAGCCTGCGGACTTTAAGCCTTCCAGAATTGTCTTTGCATTGTTCATGTAGTATGCAATCTGCTCACCGGTCTGCTTCTGTCCTTCTTCTGTGTAAACAGCTGCACCCGCCTTCTGGATAATATATGGCGCACCGTTAAACTTTGTGCCGTGACGTCTTGCCCAGAGACTGTGTAATGTCACATCACCACTCTTTAAATCCTTTGGAATAACAGTAAATCCAAGTCTTGTTCCCGTAAATCCGGCATTCTTTGAGAAGCTGCGCAGTTCGATGGCACAGGTTCTTGCACCTTCACATTCAAAAATCGTATGCGGTACATTTTCCTCTGAAATGTATGCTTCATAAGCTGCATCATAGATGATAACCGCACCTACTTTATTTGCATAATCAACCCACTTCTGTAATTCGTCCTTTGTAATCGTAGAACCGGTTGGGTTGTTTGGGAAGCAAAGATAGATAATATCCGGTGTTTCCTTTGGCAGCTCCGGCGCAAAATTCGTTTCTGCCGTACACGGCATGTAGATTACATTGCTCCACTTCTGCTGATCCGGTAAATAATCCCCGGTTCTTCCTGCCATTGCATTGGTATCTACATATACCGGGTATACAGGGTCACATACTGCAATTTTATTGTCTACTGAAAAAATGTCGCCGATGTTTCCTGAATCAGACTTTGCACCGTCACTGACGAAAATTTCATCGGCACTGATGTCGGCACCACGTCTTTTATAATCAAAATCTACAATTGCATTTCTTAAAAAATCATACCCTAAATCCGGTGCATAACCGTGAAATGTTTCTGCCTTGCTCATTTCATCAACTGCACCGTGTAATGTATCAATTACAACCGGCGCAAGCGGCAGCGTTACATCACCGATACCCAGTCTTATAATTTCCTTGTCCGGATTAGCAGCCTGAAAGGCTTGAACCTTTTTGGCTATCGTGGAAAACAGATAACTTCCCGGAAGCTTTAAATAATTGTCATTAATCTTAAACATCTCATTCTCCTTCATTTCGTGTACTTCTAAACGTAGCTGCCTGTTCGTCCGACAAGCCGTTATGTCTGAATTATACACCATATTTGTACAGACAACAACTTATAAATATGAGTATTTTTATCAATATATCCGGCTTTTTTTGCATAATTTGCTTTATTTTCTTATCTTATTCAATATTCCTGCTTAATGTTTCATATTCTGCGCTGATTGCCTGTAACACTTCTTTATCACCGCCCGCATTGTCCGGGTGATAAATTTTTAACAATGCCTTATAGCGCTTTTTTAATGCTGCACTGCTGTCAACACCTTTAAAGAAGAGATTTACACCGCTATGACTGATATTCTGTACCATGGCAAACTTTCTTCTGGCCTCACGGTACACCTCATCGCGGTACATCAGCTTGTCGCGCTTAAATTTTTCGCGGTCAATAGCAAGCTGTCTGGTTTCCCGTTCCAGAATCTGCCACTGCTGGTCAAACAGATGCTTCTGATTATCTAACTGCTTTCTTAGCAAATCCAGACTGCGTTTCTGCTTTTCCAGCATCTGCTTCTGAATCTCCACAACCTGCTCTTCTTTCTCTAGCTTTCCCTGCTGCTGCTCCAGATTTTTCCGTAGTTCTTCCAGTCGGATATTTTCTTTAAAAAACCATTTCTTTTTTTCTTCCAATTCCTCATTGTTCAAACAAACACACTCCTTTATCAGCAGCAGTCCGCATCAGACTGCACTGTGAAACCAAAATACCTTGACAGGCTGACAGCCCGGTTTTGTCTTAATCGTATGCGGCACACCCGGAAGTGCAATAAATGAATCACCTGCTTCAATTGGAAACTCCAGATCACCAAGTCTGGCATAGCCCTCACCCTCAAGCACATAAAAGCCCTCCTGGTCTTCATGCACGCCCGGATGCGCACTAAACTCATAGCCGGCATAAACCGTTGTCCCGGAAGTACAACCGCCAAGGCAGCCGTTTTCTGCCGTCAAAAAGCGCTGTGTCCGTGCATCCTTCCCTTGTGTTTCTTCTACTTCTTTTTTCGTAATATACGGTTTCATCTTAATCCTCGTTTCTGAGCGACTTTGTTGCGAAGCGGCGATGAGAAATTCGCGCAGGCGATTTCTCATCCGCTATCATAGGTGTTTGCTTTCGCTCCAAAGCAAACATCTATGTGAAAAATCAGCACATCAGTGTGATTTCTCGCACTATTCTCCATTCCGCAGGCATTTTAATGCCGGAGGAACCGCGAGCCAAATGTCAGATTTGGCTCTGCGGCATGAAAAAACAAGGAAGCCTGCTTTTGTCAGACTCCCTCGTATCTTTTTACTAATTTTTCTTGTAACGTAATAATTCTGTATAGGCAAGTAAAAATGGTCCGACACCCTTTGCATCATCTTCTACAACCGGTTCTGACATATAATAATCATATGTACCCGGACGATTGTCTTTACCGCCCAGTCCGGCAACCAGACAAATACCGCCAAGTGACATTTCTCCGTCCTTTTCTTTTAAATAGCGCTTGCAGATACCGTCAATGGCTTTCTCACCGTATACACGGTAGCTTTCAGGCAGGAAGCCAAGACGTACACCCTTTAACAGCGAATATGCCATGATAGAACTTCCGCTTGTTTCAAGATAGTTGCGTTCCATGCCGCCGAAGTTGACAACCTGATACCACATACCGCTTTCGTCCTGATAACGGATCATCGCATTCATTAAATCTACATATGCATCCTGTAACATCTTGCACTCTTTGTCATACTTGTGGTCAGAGTTGTCCACCTTATCAAGTGTATCTAACAATGCCATTGAGTACCAGCCGATTGCTCTCAGCCAGATATTCTGTGAAAGACCTGTGACCTTGTCACACCAGAACATCTGCTTTGATGTGTCGATTGCATGATAGTACAGACCGTTGAGCGGATTTTTCATATTTTCAATAACGAATTTAAACTGTGAGAAAATATCATCATAATTCTTTCGGTCGTTAAATCTTGTTTCGTACTCCATGTAAAACGGCTGTCCCATATACATTCCGTCCAGCCATACCTGATTCGGATAAATATCCTTGTGCCAGAAGTTGCCAGATTCACAACGAGGCATAATAGCAATCTGAGAATATACAAGGTCGATTGCCTTTCTATATTTTTCTTTTCCGGTGATATCATATAATTCAAATAAAGTCTTGCCGGCATTGACATTGTCAATATTCTTTTCACCAATGCTGTATCCGTCAATTGTTCCGTCTTCTGCTACACGATAATCAATGAAATCGTCTGCAAACTTTAAATATTTCTCGTCCTTTGAAATGGCATACATCTCAAGTACGGCTTTAATCATACAACCGTCAATGTAATTCCACTTAGACTTTAAGCCCTGCTTGAGCTTTTCAATATTCCACATCGGCGCTTCCGGCGTGCTTTTTTCCAACAATTCATCAATATACTTTACTATAATATCCACGGCTTTTCTCCTTATTAAATATGTACTGTGTCTTTATTATTGTACACTACAAAAAAAAGATAAGCAACCGATTATTTTTTATTTTATGAAAAACTACAGAATTTTAGCTGTTATACAACATCGGCTGTAATGCTTCGAGTGCCTGCTGATATGAAAAATTTGCACTCATGCCGAACAGGGACGAATCCAGATCGTACACCCTGCCGTTTTGTACTGCCGCAAAATGCTTCCAGATGTCGTTTTTTTCAAATTCATCGGCAAACATCTGCTGTACCTGTTCGGGCATTGCATGGGATGCCCGTAAAATCACATCGGGTTCTTTCGTTTTGATATCCTCTGTGTTAGCACTTAAAAATTCTTCATCAGTGCCTGCGTATACATTCTGTCCGCCTGCCATTTCCACAAGGCTGCCAACATAGCTGTTTTCGGTTGCCACGATATAAGAACCCGGCAATCCCATCAGAATCAGAACCTTCGGGGCTTCTTTTCCTGCATTTTTATTTTTGTATTCCTGCATAAATGTGTTAAATTCGTCCACCATTGCCTGTGCCTGCTGCTGCCTGTTAAATTTTTCACCGAGGTCTGCAATTGAAGCATACATGCCGGATACACTTTTTAAATTTAAAAACAGGGATTTCACCTGGATTGACGCATATTTCGGCTGTAAATCGCTTTGCAGGCTGTTCGGGGACAGCACATAATCCGGCGATAAGGATTTTAAAATCTCCATATCCGGCGACATTGCCGTTCCAACCTGTGTAACATCCTTATACCGCTCTGGCAGTGTACCGGAGGTCCGGCATACGCCCACTAAATCTAATTCCAGTTTGTCACAAATCTGTGCAGCTGCCGGTGACGTTGCCACAAGACGCACACTGTCTGCCTGTGATTGTCCCTCTGTGGAATCCGGGTGCTGGTCTACACAGGCTGTCAGCGAAAATGATGCCGTAAATACGGCAATACCCGCTAACAGCATACAAATTCCTTTATGAACAGTCTTTTTTACCTGTCGTTTCATTTATCTGCTCCTTTAGTTTTTCTTTTTACGATTTACAAGCATATTCCATGCCGCACCTGCCACAACAATGGCAATTACAACACCCATTCCGATAAAAATGCCGGTGCTGCTGTTTTTTTTGCTCTCCTGCGCTTCTGCATTGACCTGTTTTCCTGCCGCATCATATTCCTGAATTCCGGCATTTTTCGTCTGTGTGTTTTCTGCGGTCTTTGCCTGTGCGGCACTTGCTTCTGCTGATGTAGTCTGTCCGGCTTCTGTCGTACTTTCTGCACTTTCACCTTCTGCCTGCTCTATGCTCTGTGTTCCGGCATTTTCCTGACTGCCGTCTGTTCCGGCTGACACACCGGTTTCACCCGATAAGCTGTCCGTGCCTGGTTCGGTATTTTCAGCCTGCGCACTTACACCGCGCTCTCCTGAACTGCTTTCTCCCGGGCTGCTTTCTTCACTGCCACCCTCTGCGCTGTCCGGACCGGCACTGCCGCCCTTTTCTTCAACGGTCACACTGGTAATAAAGTCTCCTGCGCCTTCACTCAGTCCCGAAAATGTAATGTAGTAAATAATATCACGACCCATGGCAGTTACGTACATATTTACACGTACAACCGAATTTTCACTGTTGATGCGGAATCTGTAATCTGCGGTATTGCCTGAGTAATCCTCCTGCATTAACGTTGCGGATACCGGACTTCCATCTACCTGAAACTGCGGATTTTCGATATTGTCCATTAACTGCATACGGATTGTGGCATAAGTGTTTCCCGCCGGGTCTGCTTCGATAAGTGCCTTACCATATGTCGCGCTCTCTGTCATGGACTGTCCTAAAACCGCCGAACCTTCTCCGCCGGAATCTTCAATCGCACCGGTGGACGGATTTCGGTAGCTTGGATTGGCATTGGCAAGATAAATGCCGTTTTCTGCCGCATATACCGGATTACTGTTTTGTGAAAATACTGCCGCCGCCGATAAAATGCCCACGGTGACTGCCGTCAATACTGCCGCCGCCTGCTTTGCAAGCCGCTGAATCTGCATTTTAAATTTCTGTTCCATGTCTGTACTCCTGCTTTCATTTTTATATGTGACAAACAGGCACCCGCCCCTTTTTGGAACGGATGCCGTTGTTTTGTCTTTTTTTACAGCTTAGTCTTCTTTTTCTTCCGGTCTTTTCTTTCTTCTAAAGATTGCAAGACCTGCGGCACTTAAGGAAGCAAAGAATGCTGCTGTCCACATGCCCATTGCGGAAGAATCCGCTGTCTTTACGCCGCTGTTGCTGTTGTCTGCCGTATTGGCTGAGCCACCTGCCGTATTTGAATTACCGCCTGCTGCCGAACCGTTGTCGGTTGTGCCTGCATTGCCGTTGTTGTTGCCACTGTTATCAGTGCCGTTATTATTGTTGTTATCTGTCGCTGCCTTTTCAACAAGTGCGTAATAACTGAAGCCCTTTGTTGTCACAACATAATATCCGTTTTCCACACTGCCCTTAATGAGGGTCTTTGAACCGTCATCATTAATACGGTATAAAACAACGTTGTCTGCATTCATGCCTGCCGGAATGAGATACTTCACAACAACACTGCCGTCTGGCTCAACTTCCTGTCCGTCCTTTTCAAAATGAACTTCGTACAGTTCAAAGCTGCTGCCTACATCTGCAAGTGCATTTGCTGCTTTAGCATATTGTGTTCCTGCTGTAACCTTTGTTACCTTTAACTCAGAGCCTGCCGGAAGAACGCCTTCTGCCGCTGATACATGAACACCTGTCTTTTCGTCTGTTACATCAACTGCCGGTGACTTTTCTTCTGTCTGGTCTTCTGCCGGTACAAGAGAAGTATCGCTTGTTGCTGTCAGTGCTGACCAGTCAAATCTTAATCTTGCACTCATCATGGTATCGCCCATTGGTGTATCCGGTACTTTAAAGCTTACATTTGCATAAGTAATATCTGCAACGGATGGCTGTGCACCTTCAGTAAGTTCAAATGTTACCAGTCTGATTGCATCGACTTCATTTCCTGCGGAGGTCGTAATCTTTTCTGTCTTGTCGATTGTAACGGTTACGCCCTCTACCTCAAATGCCGTTACGGCACTGTAGATTGATGTTACAGTTACCGGATTCATGGCAATCTGAACTTTTACAACCTTACCGTCCTTTACGGTGATTAAAGCACTGCTGTTCTTTTCAAATGCTGCATTTCCCATAGATGCTTTATCGGATACCGCATTCCACAATGCAATCGGTACATAATAGTTACCGTCTGCAATTTTATTGTCAGAAGGGTCCGGTGTCGGAGTTGGTGTCGGTTCCGGATCCGGTGTCGGGTCTGGAGTCGGAGTCGGTTCCGGTGTCGGGTCTGGGTCCGGAGTCGGTGCCGGGTCCGGTTCTGCTGTCTTTACCGCATTTGCATAATCCAGTGCCAGATATGCATCCGGGCTGTAATTCATTGCATCGACATACATATTCACATATACACCGTCATAGCTGTTGTCCGGCAGTGTAAATGTAATCTGTGTCACTCTGCCTTCTTCGTCTGTTGTGTACTGTGCGTCTACGGTCTTACCGTCTGCTGACGTTCCCTGATAAATCTTCCAGTTGCTTGCGTAAGCTGTCAGTCCCGCAAAGGATACAGACTGTAAATCAACCGTTACTGTTGCAGTACCGTCTGCCGCTACTGTCATGCTGGCACTCTTAATGCAGCCTGCCGCCATAGAATCCTGTGAAACATTTCCGGCATTCTTTAAGCTTGCAGGAATTGAATAAGTACCTGCTGTCAGAGCTGTCTTTGCTGCACCGAATGTTGTTTCCTTTGTTGTATCATCAGATGAAGTTTTTGTTAAGCTGTCCCAGTAAACCTTTACGAAGCAGTCTGCGCTGAAACGTCCCTGCTTGAAGTCAATGCCTGAAACCAGACCGTTTAAATTCTTCATTGCCGGTACATAGATATCTGCATTGGTGTTGTAGATTGCCGCAAAATCACCTTCTAACGGGAAGGAAACCTTTGTTACAACCTTTTCATCTTCACCGAATACATCATCGCTGTACTGAATGTCATTCATTTCGACCGCAGCTTCCTTTAAGCTCTTAGAAGTATCATTGCCTTCATAGTAGCCGTTGAAGCCATAGATATATAACGGTTCTTTTGATGTTCCGTTAATAATGTCTGTTACGAGTGTCATGCTGCCATCTTTGTCAACAACAATCTTTGCCTTTGTCTTGTCATTTTCCACAAGACTGTGCTTTACTTTATCTGTGTAGTATGCAATGTCTACGCTGTATTCGCCTTCTGCAAGCTTTTCTGTCGGAAGGTTAATGACTTCTTCTTCCTGCTTTAGTTCGAGTGCATTTAAAATCGCATCGCGGATTGCATTGGATGAATACGTTGCGCCTGAAACCGCATCAACACCTGTGATTTCCTTTACATCGGTTGCGGACTTATTGATGTAGCTGCCCTTTAAGCCGTTGACTGCCTTTTCAAGCATCATCTTATTGGTTTCAGCATAAGTTCCCGCAAAATTTGCACCTGTTACTTCAATGTCTGTGATAACATCATCTGTAACTGTTACGTTGACAGTAACATCATATTCACCGAACTGTGAAATATGGGCTGTACCTGTCTTTACAACCGGTGTGTTGTCTTCATTTTTTGCTGTCAGCTTTAACTTTAAGTTCGTATCCTTTGACATACCGTCGATAAAGCCTGTCAGATAAATTTCATTGTTGTCTGTCAGGTCGAAATAGTCCGGTACATCTACAACTGCCTTACCCGGATATACGAGTGCATTTTCAAGGTCTGTTGTTGTGGACGTTGCACTAAATTCTGTTCCGTCTGTTGTGTAGTATACATATCCTCTGCTGTCTGTTACTTCTACAGGTGTCTTATCATATGCCACGCTGTCTGCTTCGGAATTAATCTTGTCTGTATACCAGTCGCTGTAAATTGCTGACTTTAAGCCGCTTGTATCATTCTTTGAGATTGCCTTAAATGCATTTTCCATGCTGTCTGCATTGTATACACGAAGGCTTCCCATATGTCCGTGTAAGCCGAATACGATTGTTTCGCCTAAGTCAAATACGACCTGTCTGCTTCCGTCTGTCTTTGTTACCAGTGTTGCACTCTTGATTGCATCAATGTTTGCAGGCGGTGTCTTTGTGGCACCCGGTTCGCACGCTGTATAAACAGATACATCTAATGCCTGTGTTGTTTCTTCTCCCTGGTCTGTATCACCGACTTTTTCAATCGTTGAGAAGTCCATACGGAACAATACTTCTGAAATGTAAGCCATTTCTGTGATGTATGTTGTAAATAACACATTCTGGTTTGCATAGTCCGCATCGTTTTTAATGTAATTGATACCAGAGAATGTCAGGTTAAACGGTGCTACCTTACTGCTTGTTGATGAAGCGAGTTTATCCAATGTAACGGATTCTACATTTTCACTGTTATAGAAGCCGCCGACCTGCTTACTTCCCTGCATAACCTTTGTAAAGTAGAAATCGCCTGTGTTTTCTGTCTTTACGTTGGTTGACGGATTAATCTTACCGGTCTTTGTAACGGTTGGTGAAATGGTGTATACCTTTGTATAGTTTTCATACTTTTCGGCATAGTCGCTGGATTCTGCAACGCCTGCATCATCTGCACCCTTAATCTTGCCGTTATCGTTGGCATCCGGTGTCGGTGTGGACTTAATCCAGAGTTCACCGCCGCCTGCGTATCCAATCGGGCTTTTTACACCCGGCATTTCATAATCGTCTACGGTTACATTGCCTTCTGCATCAACGCTTACGGTAATGTCTGTGTACTGTTCTTCATAGCCCATTGCACCTTCGATTTTGTCGGTGTCAATGTAATAGGTACTGCCGAATACTGCCTGCATTTTGTATGTACCCTCTTTTAAAGAACCGTCTTCGTTGTAGTAGCTGCTGACGTCTTTGAAGTTTGCCATAACCGTTACAGCTTCTTCCGGCATGGTAAATGTATACTCATGGGCATTTGTTCCGTTAATTGCTTCTGTTGTTGTGGCTTCAACTGTCTTGCCGCTTGCCGTTGTCACGGTTACGCTGTCCATTGTGTAATACTTTAAACGGTCCGGTGTTACGGTAACGGTTACGGTTTCACCTGATTTTGCCTTATCGGAAGACTTTGTTTCAGCCGTTAATACGCTGACTGTACCTTCACCGTTGGTTTCTGTTGTAATTGCATAAGAGTCTTGTGCATACTCTGTGCTTACGGTCACTGCGGACTTCGGCATTGTAAAGCTGTAGCTTCCGTCACCGTTGTCTGTCACGTCAACTTTCTTTCCGTCTGCTGTTTCTACGGAAATGCTCTTTACTTTGCAGAATGACTTCGGTGCTGTGTATACAGTTACCTTACTGCCTTCTGCGGCTTCTTCGTCAACGGTTGTTTCGCCGTATTCACTGCCTGTTACGTTTGAAGTGATTGCATATTTCTGTGAAACAACAGATTCTTCGGCTGCCTTTAATACCGGTCTGCCTGTTGTCTTGTCTGTTTCCCACTTGCAATACTTGTTATCCTCTGTCTGGTTCTCATCAACCCAGCTGTTTAAGTATGTAACCAGTGCAATCCTGCCGACCTTGTTGGTTGTGCTGTCAACAGACATTAAGTTGTCATTTTCATAACCCTCGGCTGTTACCGGTGTGATGTATGTAAAGTTCTGATTAAGAGAATCCAGATTCTCTCCTGTAACAGTCTTTGCAATTCCGTAAATTTGGGCATTTTCAGGGAAATTATTTAATGTTGTACCTGTGTAGCAGTTTGCAGTCTTATCTTTTGCCTGTAAAGTAGCGTCCACACCGTAATAAGATACATTTGCCGGATTTGCATTTTCACCCATGGTAATCTCTGAAATATCATAGCTGTTGACTGCTCTGTCTGAAAGTCCATAATATGAATAATATCCGGTTAAATTTACATTTTCCAGTGTTGTCTTGCCGGTTACCGCGCTGTTTACAATTTGTGTTGCACTATTTGTAATAGGGTAATGCAATACCGTACCGCCTGTCGCACCGTCAATGGTCACATTCATATTGTTTACGACCTTGTTGTAAGAACCGCCGCCATAAGCAATACCACCTAAATAGCAGAATGTGCCTGCAACGGTATGGACTTTTTGTGTTCCGTCAAATGTCAGGTCGTTGATAGTGACATCTGTGAAACTGCCTATCTGTGCGATAAATGCACTTGAATATACCCATGAACTTGATGCCGTTCCTGTCATGCCTTCTACATTCAGTCCCTTAATGGTATGTCCGTTTCCGTTAAAGGTTACTGTATTATTGTAATTTGTATATGTCATCGGCACCCATGTATATGCGCTCATATCAATATCTTTTACAATATTAATGGTTTTATCCGTAAGTGCGCTTGGATTATCACGCATTAATTTACCGACAGCCGCAAGGTCTGCCGCATCGGAAACAATCAGTGTGCTTGATGTTGCCGCATATACATCTGTATCATAACGTCCTTCTTCAAACCAGTTGTCCGGTGCAATTACTGATACTGTCACTGCGCCTGCCGGCATTGTAAAGCTCGTTGCAGAGTTTCTTATATATTCGACACTGCCGTCTTCCTTAATCACTTTGATAAATAAAACCTTTTTTGCTTCGTCTGTCAAAGTAATTGTGACATTCTCACCTTCTCTTGCCTCTGTTTTATCCAGTGCAATATAAGACTTTGCTTCATCTGCAACGGTAACAGCCTTTAATTCTTTCTGTGTAATTGCAGAACCATCAAAGCTTGTTGTGACACCCTTTTCAGGCATTGTGAATGTAAATTTTGCAGAAGATGTTGTGTTTCCTGCATCTGCTGTTACGGTTACTTCGTTGCCGTCTGCGTCTGTTACCTTTGGCAGTGTTGTACCGTCATAGTAATATCCGTCTGCTGTATTTGTGGAAAGCAGTAATGTTACGGTATCGCCTTCTGCCGCAAGTTCACCGTTTGATACGGTAAAATCGGCACCTTCAATATTTGCAGACTGGTTTGTAATGTTATACGCATCTGTTTCAACGAAGTCTACTCTTAAAGTAACGGCTACCGGGAATTTCTTTGCTACGGTATATGTTGCTTTTCCGCTTGCAAGTGATGATAATTCTCCCGGCTTTACTGTTGTATTTCCCTGTGTACCAGTTACGGTTACTGTATGCTTATAATACTTGCCGTCGATAATGCTGTCTGCTACAACATTCATATTACCACTCATCATCTGTCGGCTGCTGTAACTTACATGGCTTGCAAATTTACTGTCGTCATTGGTTTCTAATGTAATTGCACAATAACGGTTACTCTTTTCTGTGATTGTAACCTTTTTCTCCGGCATTACAAAGGTGTATACCTGTACAATCTTATCTTCATCAATCACTGTACTTTCAAGTGTTGTATCAATACCGGTTCCGTCTTCATCTGCAACAGTCGGCACATAATTTCTTGTTGAACTGTCACTTGTTGATGTAATCTTTACGGTTTCACCCGGCTTTGCACCATATTTAAGTGTAGATAAGTATGGTGCAAAGCCGGGT
>OGIB01000470.1_pt1 | contig 19298 bp, 16 predicted proteins | sample 1571691 | NCBI WGS metagenome assembly OGIB01 (sample SAMEA2582058, study PRJEB24529) | metagenome | biome: Human gut stool | place: China | collected 2011
CAGGCCGGCCGCCCCATCCCGGAGCCGGAGTTTTATGAGGACTACGACCAGCTGGAAAACGGCGTGGGCATGATGAGCCTCTTCCGGGAGGAATTTCTGGCCGAGCTGGAAAAGCCCCACCGCATCTATGGCACCAAAAAGATGGATGTCGTCACCGGCACCATGGCCGCGCCCCTCATCACCGAGATGATGGACGAGCTCCACCGCCAGTACCCCATGATAGAAGTAAAAGTGCATCCCATCAAAAACAACTTCTTCGGCGGCAACGTCGGCGTGGCGGGCCTCGTCACGGCGACGGACATCATCGCCCAGTGCGAGGGCCGGCTGTCCAGCGGCACCCTGGGCGTGCCTGCCGTGATGCTGCGGGAGGAGAAGGACACCTTCCTCGATGATATGACCATCGAGCAGCTGGGCCAGCGGCTCGGCGTAAAGGTGGAAGTCCTGCCCACCAGCGGCGGCGACGAGGCCAAGGCCCTGCTGCGCAGCGGCCTGCATATCGCCCGCCGGAGAAGACCGTAATTTTACCCCTTTTGTGAAAGGAGGAACCCCCTATGAGCAAACCGATCGTTGCTGTGGTGGGCCGCCCCAACGTGGGCAAGTCCACCCTGTTCAATAAGCTCTGCGGCCAGCGTCTGGCCATCGTGGAGGATACCCCGGGCATCACCCGCGACCGCATCTTCGCCAACTGCGAGTGGAGCGGCCACGAGTTCCTGCTGGTGGATACCGGCGGCATCGAGCCCAAGGCCACCGAGGGCATTCTGGCCCACATGCGCGAGCAGGCCCAGATCGCCATCGATACCGCCGACTGCATCATCATGGTGGTGGACGTGCGCAACGGCCTGACCGCCGCCGACGAGGACGTGGCCCATATGCTGCGCCGCAGCCACAAGCCCATCATCCTCGCTGTCAACAAATGCGACAACGTGGGCGAGACCCCCATGGAGCTCTACGAGTTCTATAACCTCGGCTTCGACGAAGTCATGCCCATCTCGTCCGTCCACGGCCACGGCACCGGCGACCTGCTGGACGCCGTCTGCGCCCACCTCGATTTCAGTGAGACCGTCGTGGAGGAAGACCGCATCCCCGTCGCCATCATCGGCCGCCCCAATGTGGGCAAGTCCAGCCTGACCAACCGCATCCTCGGTGAGAATCGCATGATCGTGGCCAACGAGGCCGGAACCACCCGCGACGCCATCGACACCCCCGTGGACAACGCTTACGGCAAGTTCATCTTCACCGATACCGCCGGTCTGCGCAAGCGCAGCAACATCACCGACGGCCTCGAGCGCTACATGGTCGTCCGCGCACTGGCTGCTGTCGAGCGCAGCCGCGTGGCCCTCATCCTCGTGGACGCCACCGTCGGCTTCACCGAGCAGGACAGCAAGGTGGCCGGCTACGCCCACGACCAGGGCAAGGCCTGCATCATCGTCGTCAACAAGTGGGACGCCGTGGAGGGCAAGGAGACCAACACCATGGAACTGCAGCGCCGGGGCTATGCCGAGTGCTTCAGCTTCATGGGCTACGCTCCCATCATCTTCATCTCGGCCCAGACCGGCTACAACGTCAACAAGCTGATGCAGCTCATCCGCGACGTGGACAGCCAGAACGGTGCCCGCGTACCCACCGGTGTGCTGAATGAGATGCTGGCCCGTGCCACCGCCCGGATGCAGCCGCCCAGCGACAAGGGCCGCCGCCTGAAGATCTTCTACCTGACCCAGGCTTCCACCCGGCCTCCGACGTTCGTGGCCTTCGTCAACGCGAAGCACCTGTTCCACTTCAGTTATCAGCGGTATATCATCAACCAGATCCGCGAGAACTTCGGTCTGGAGCACACCCCCATCCGCCTTGTCGTGCGTGAGCGCGGCTCCGGCGAGGTGGGCGCGAAGGACGTATAAGGAAGGGAGACTGGTTCGATGACCGCATTTCTCATTGTGCTGGCGGTCGCTGCCGAAGCCTATCTGCTGGGCAGCGTGGACACCGGCATCCTCGTCAGCAAGTATCTGTACCATGACGACGTCCGCACCCACGGCTCGGGCGCTGCCGGTATGACCAACATGCTGCGCACCTTCGGCAAGAAGGCCGCTGCCCTCACGGCGGTGGGCGATGTGCTCAAGGGCGTCGTGGCCGTCTGCCTTGGCCGGTGGCTGTTCGGTCATCTGCCCGCCGACGCTGCCGTCTCGCCCTATCTGGGCGTCTACCTCGCCGCCATCCTCGCCGTGGTGGGCCACTCCAAGCCCATCTACTTCGGCTTCAAGGGCGGCAAGGGCGTGCTGGTGGCTGCCGGTGCCATTCTGGCAGTCCAGCCGGTGCTGCTGCCGGTGCTGGCACTCATCTTCCTCGTCTGCCTGGTCCCCACCGGCATGGTGTCGCTGGGCAGCATCACCATGGCCGCAGCCTACCCGGTGCTGACGCTGGTGTACAGCCTCATGCGCGGCCTGCCGACTCGGGACGTGGTGGTCTGCACCGTCGGCGCTGCCATCATGGGCGGCATGGTCATCTGGATGCACCGTTCCAACATCCAGCGCATCCGGGACGGCAAGGAGTACCGTTTCGGCCAGAAGCACAAGAGCAACTAAGCATAAAAAGATGCCCCGCAGGCAGCTCTCGACGAGCGTCCTGCGGGGCATTTTACGTTGTCAGGCTCATTTCGGGTCTGCTTCCAGCAGCGTGTCGGTGTTGTCCTCGTACTTGGGGTCTTCGATGGCGACTTCAAGCTCCGTGTCGGTGTCGTCATGATGCAGGTGCTTGCGCAACCGGGAGGCGAATTCCTCTGACGGGATGCCGCTCTGGCTGGGGGAAAGGTCGGGTGCGGGGTGGCCGTCGGGCAGATGAGCGCCGAAGGCCGGCACGAAGAAGAACTTCCGCACGATGAAGATGAGGGCGATGGCGCCCACGCTCAGCAGGTTCTCCAGGGCGGACTCGTGACCCACCACCATGTGGCGGGCGATGGCGTAGAGCAGCACTTCGAGGCTGGAACCGGGGCTGTGCTTGGCCAGCATCTTGATGAACTCGATGCCGATGACGATGTCCAGCGCCCGCTGTAAGAAGATGCTCACCTCGACGTCGTTGCCGTCGAACAGCAGGCCGGGCATCCACTGCAGCAGCGGCACCATCGACAGCAGCAGGCCGATGAGGACGAGGCCGGACAACAGGATCTCGAGCAGGGTGGCTGCGCTGATGATCTTGTTGCGCAATTCGGCGCGGCTGTGGCTTTCAACACGGGAATTGGACATGGGCAGGGACCTCTCTTTCAAATTTGACCGGAAATCTTTTACAACAGGTTGATTCTATTGTAACAAAAGCAAAAAACGAAGTCAATTTCTCTGGCTGGGAAAATTGGCCGGCATGAAAAACTGGAATCGAAGACAGACAAAAGGGGCCGTCCGCACCCGGAATGGAGTGCAGACGGCCCCTCTTTGTGCCGAAAAGGCGGCTTAGGCCTCAGCGATGGCTTCGATCTCGCAGAGCACGCCCTTGGGCAGGTCTTTCACGGCCACGCAGCTGCGGGCGGGCTTGGAGGTGAAATACTTGGCGTACACCTCGTTGAAAGCGGCAAAGTCGGCGATGTCGGCCAGGAAGCAGGTGGTCTTGACCACCTTGTCAAAGCCCACGCCGGCAGCTTCGAGGATAGCGCCCACATTGCGGCAGCTCTGGTCAGCCTGTGCGGCGATGCCCTCGGCGACTGCGCCGGTAGCGGGGTCTACCGGGATCTGGCCGGAGGTGAAGACGAGACCGCCCACGGTGTAGCCCTGAGAGTAGGGGCCGATGGCGCCGGGAGCTTTTTCGGTGCGGATGATGTTCATATCGATTACCTCACATATCATAAATAGGGGAGTCTCCCGCCAAAAGGGGAGCCGATGAAAAAAGTCTACCACCAACTGTCCCCGCCGTCAACGGCCAGCAGGGAACGGTCCCGGAATTTCCGGAAAAAGGAAATGGAAAATTATTTGGAAAAATCTGTGCAAATCATCTTGACAAGAAATAAACTTTTATGATAAAAATAGAGCATGAAAGTAACATTTTTGCAGAAAAACGCAGGCGCAGCGCAGGCAGGAAAGCCAGCTTTGCGCAGGCGCGTTTCTTTTTTGCAGAAAAAGCGAATTTCTGAACCCTCGGAAGGGGCAGAAAGGATAAGATATGTCGATTTTGGTAGATGATTCAAATAAAACAGCCTGCCGTGCAGCGGAGGCTGGACTGCAGCAGAAAAACTGTGCTGCGCTGGTGCGCCCGGCGGGTACGGGCAAAGGCTGCATCGTATGGGAGCTGCTGGACGCCCACCCCGAGATGCGCGTGCTCTGGGTGGTGTCCTGCGCTGCCCGTCTGGAGCTGCGCCGCGCCCTGACAAAGCGGCTGGGCCGGACGCTGGGCGGCCGGGTGCGGCTGATGAGCTGCGAGCAGCTGGCCGTGCAGAATGCGCTGGGCTGGGTGGCGCTGGCTGAGTTCCGGCCCGGCCTGCTGGTACTGGACGGCTGGAGGGAGATGAGCGCAAAGGACTGGACCGACTGTGTCCAGCCCCTGTTCCGTCTCTGCCCGGGGGCAAAGCTGCTGGCTCTGGGGGAGCCGGACGCCCCGGGCGACAGCTGCCGCGCCGCCGAGGAGATGCTGGCCGACGCCATCGTGGAGCCGCTGGCGCTGGGCGGGGCGATGGCCGAGGGCCTGCTGCCCATGCCGGCCTCCTATACGGCTCTGCTCTGGCCGCTGGAAGATGCGATGGCCCGCCTCCGTGCTGAGGTGAAGAACCTCCATCTGCCGGGCTGCCCTGACCCCAACGCCGAGAAATATCAGGCTCTGAGCCTCGCCGTAGAGAAGCTTCCGCCGGTGGAACAGCTGCTGGCGCAGTGGCTCCCGGATGCTGCCGGACGCTGTCTCGTCCTCTGCGAGGATGATGTAGCGGCGGCGCAGACCGCAGAGCAGGCCGAGAAGCTGTTTGGTGCAGGAACACATATTTATAAGGATGCAGAAGGCTTTGCGGCCGACGAAGCGGCCACCCTCCGGCTGCTGGTCTGTGCCAACGGCCCGGCGGTGCAGTCACCTCTGGCCGGGATCTCGGGCGTGGTGCTGGTGCGCCGCAGCGCTGGACCGGCCGCATACCGGCAGATGCTGGCCCGCGCCCTTGCAGCCTGCGGCAGTGTGCCGGTGGCAGAGCTGAGCGCGGCCTTTGAGGCGCTGACCTGTGTGCAGCAGCTGCGGAAGGAGTGCAGCGCGGCGGGGGCAGAAGCCTTCCCGCTGGAAGAGCCTCTCTCTGCCTGCCGCCGGGCTTACCGGCAGCTCTGCCGCGCGCTGGACTCCGACTGGGAGCGCTATTATGCCGCCGCAAAGCAGATGACGGCAGAGGGAAAGACGCTGGACGTGCCTCGCTCCTACCGCTTTGGGGGCGTGGCCGTGGGCCGCTGGCTGGAAAACCAGCGCCTTGTCCGGGCCGGAAAGAAAAAGGGCCGCCTCACCGCCGAGCAGGCCGCCCGGCTGGACAAAATCGGCATGAACTGGAAAAAGCGGCTCGAGCTGGCGTGGGAGAACGGCTGTGCTTCGGCCCGGCGGTACCGCGGCAGCCACAGCGACCTGCTGGTGCCGGTCCATTATAAGGATAAGGACGGCTTTGCGCTGGGCGAGTGGATCGTCTACAACCGCCAGCGCTATCTGAGCGGGAACCTGCCGTCAGACCGCGTCGAGCGCCTCGAGGCACTGGGCATGGTGTGGGACACCGGCAGCATCCTCTGGGAGAAGAGCTATGCCGCCGCCGTCCAGTATTATCTGGAAAATCACACGCTGGAAATTCCCGTCAAGTATGTCACGCCGGACGGCATGGCGCTGGGCGTCTGGCTGGGCAGTCAGCGTGCCGCTTATAAAGAAGGTGTGCTGACCGACGCCCAGATCGAAAAGCTGGAAGCGCTGGAAGTGGACTGGACGAACCGGAACGACCGCAAGTGGCAGACCGCCTACGAGGCCGCTGTGAAGTACCACGCCGCCCACGGGAACCTCGACGTCCCCACCGAGTACACCGACGAAGACGGCATCCTGCTGGGCAAGTGGGTGTCCCGCCAGCGGTACGCATGGCAGAACCCCGAGCGCAGCAGCGCCCGGGTGACGCCGGAGCGGAAAGCCCTGCTGGACGAGCTGGGCATGAACTGGGAAAAGACCGACTCGTGGCAGCACCGCTACGAGCTGGCCGTGGAATACAAAAAGGAGCACGGCAGTCTGGCCGTTCCGGCCCAGTACCGGACGGAGGACGGCATCTGGCTGGGCAGCTGGCTGTCCCGTCAGAAGCAGATGCTGCGGGAGGGCAAAAAGCTCTCCGCCGAGCGCCGCGCGGCCCTGAAAGAGCTGTTCAAGGGCGAAAAAGGCCGACGCCTCAGCGCCCCGGTGCCGCCCGCGTGCAGCGTGCGGGAGCAGAACTGGCTGGACAACTACCAGAGCGCCAGGCTCTACGCCGAGAAGAAGGGCAGCCTCCTCGTGCCTGCCGGATACGTGGACGAGAACGGCTTCCGTCTGGGCGTCTGGATCTCGAACCTCCGGGCTGCCCGCAAGGCCCGGCCCGGCTCGTTCCAGGTGACGCCGGAGCATATCGCTCTGCTGGATGCCATCGGGATGCAGTGGGACGCCCGGGAGGCCAAGTGGGCCGGGGCGTTCCGCCGTGCCGAAGAGTACTGCGCCGCCCACGGCAATCTGCTGGTGCCGGTGAACTATAAGACCGAAGACGGCTTCTGCCTCGGCGACTGGGTCCGCCGGATGCGCGAAAACTACGCCTGTGCCGAGAAAAAGCTGACGGCGGAGCGCATCGCAAAGCTCGAAGCGCTGGGCATGGTCTGGACCGTGCCGCAGGAGGGCTGAGATATTGCATTTTAGGGCGGAGTGTGGTATACTTCACCTCGTCTGAATAGAAAACAGCAGGTGCCTGCCGCCGGGGCTTCGTCCCCGGCCGGGAGGGTAAAAGGGAAGCGGGTGCGAGTCCCGCGCGATCTCGTCACTGTGATAAGGGAGTCCGCTGCCTTGGCGCTCAGCGCCGGTCACTGGAGGCTTTGCCTCTGGGAAGGCGGCAGCGGGCGGTGAGCTTTCAGTCAGGAAACCTGCCCGCTGTTGGTACAGGAGCGTCCGGCTCCGGATCACGAGGAATTGGTCGTACCAAAAAGCCCGAACATTCAAAGGGTCTTTTTGCTGTGCCTTCCGCGCGGTGAAAAGGCTCTTTTTTCGTTTGAGCTGGCCCCCGTTTCGTACCCTTTCTATCGGAAACGTACATTCCACACAACAGAAAGGACTCAAACAATGCGTAAGGCAACCAACAAGAACTGGCAGCGCGTCACCGCCGCTGCCGCCGCACTGGCCCTGTGTGCCGGTGTGCTCACCGGCTGCGGTGCATCTTCTTCCACTGCCGCCAGCAGCACCGCCGCAAGCTCTGCCGCCGCCAGCGAGGTGAGCAGCGAGGAGGCCGATGAAATGGCAGCAAAGAATGTGGCAGACCTCATCGACGCCATCTATGTGCAGGAGCGCAACGAGAACACCGACGCTCAGTGTGAGGCTGCAAAGGCAGCATGGGATGCTCTGACCGACGCTCAGAAGGAGCTGGTCGAGGGTGAAGAGGCTGACCCCGATTACTTTGGCCGCGACACCGGCGACGCCTCCAAGGACGACGCCCGCAACCAGGACAACATCGGCGACAAGGAGATCCTGGTCGTCAGCTTCGGCACCTCCTTCAACGACAGCCGCGCAGCGGACATCAAGGGCATCGAGGACGCCATCCAGGCCGCATATCCCGACTGGTCTGTCCGCCGTGCCTTCACCGCACAGATCATCATCAACCATGTCCAGGCCCGTGACGGCGAGAAGATCGACAACATGGAGCAGGCTCTGGAGCGCGCTGTTGCCAACGGCGTGAAGAATCTGGTCGTCCAGCCCACCCACCTGATGCACGGCGCGGAGTACGACGAGATGATGGAGATGGTGGACAGCTACCGCGATCAGTTCGAGTCCGTCGCCATCGCCGAGCCTCTGCTTGGCGAGGTGGGCAGCGATGCCACCGTCATCAACGCCGACAAGGAGGCTGTCGCCAAGGCCATCACCGCCGAGGCCGTCAAGACCGCCGGTTTCGACAGTCTGGACGCCGCTGCTAAGGACGGCACCGCTTTCGTCTTTATGGGCCACGGCACCTCTCACACCGCAAAGGTGAGCTACAGCCAGATGCAGGCTCAGATGAACGCTCTGGGCTACAAGAACGTCTTCATCGGCACCGTCGAGGGTGAGCCGGAGGAGACTGCCTGCGAGAATGTCATCGAGGCTGTCAAGGCCGCCGGTTACACCAAGGTCGTTCTGCGTCCCCTGATGGTCGTTGCAGGTGACCACGCCAACAACGATATGGCTGGCGACGACGAGGATTCCTGGAAGAGCCAGTTCGAGGCCTCCGGCGAATTCGATTCTGTCGATTGCCAGATCGCAGGTCTGGGCGAGGTCGCTGACATCCAGCAGCTCTACGTCGCACACACCAAGGCCGCTGTCGATTCCCTGAACGGCTGATCCTGATTCTATCATTGCCCGGAAAGGAGTGCCTTTTCGGGCAATTTCTTTTTCGGCCTGCTTTGAATTCGGGCCATTGCGTGTTATAATCTTTTCTGTAAAATAGACATATCGAGGTATATCATCATGAAACTGAACCATAAATTTGCTCTTCTGCTGGCCGGTGCTGTGCTGGCTGGTTCTCTCACCGGCTGCGGCGCATCCGGCACCCCGGCCAGCTCTGCCGCTTCCTCCGAGGCTGCGGCTTCCTCCGCCGTGAGCGAGGCTGCTTCTGTCTCCGCTGAGTCGGCTCTGCCCGACGGCGTCTACACCGCCGACTTTGACACCGACAGCTCCATGTTCCATGCCAACGAGGCCAACGACGGCAAGGGGACCCTGACCGTGAAGGACGGTCAGATGACCTTCCACGTCAGTCTCGTCTCCAAGAAGATCGTCAACCTCTACGTCGGCACGGCAGAGGACGCAGCCTCCCACGAGGCCAACTGGCTCCAGCCCACCACCGACACCGTCACCTACTCCGACGGCCTGTCCGATGAGGTCTACGGCTTCGACATCCCGGTGGAGGCTCTGGACGAGGATTTCCAGCTGGCCATCCTCGGCTCCAAGGGCAAGTGGTACGACCATACCGTCCGTGTCGCCAACGCCCAGCCTGCTGCGGCGGAAGCACCTGCCGACGGCACCTACACCTGCGACGTGACCCTCGAGGGCGGCTCCGGCCGCGCCACCGTGGAAAGCCCTGCGGCTCTGACCGTGGCCGACGGCAGGATGACCGCCACCATCGTCTGGTCCAGCCCCAACTACGACTATATGCTGGTGGACGGCGAAAAGTATCTGCCCACCAACACCGAGGGCAACTCTACCTTCGAGATCCCCGTCGCGGCTCTCGACACCCCGCTGGATGTGGTGGGCGATACCGTCGCCATGAGCACCCCGCACGAGATCGAGTATACGCTGACCTTCGCCTCTGCATCCCTGACCGAGGCAAAGTGACGATGAAACGCCGCAATTTCCTGAAAGCCCTGCCTGCCGCCGCCCTCACCCTTGCGGGCTGCGGGCAGCACAAGACCGCCCCGGCCAATACAGCATCCCTCGTGTTCGACCACAGCTATCCGCTGGACTATGCCACCCAGTTTTCCGCCGACTGCTATGAGGGCGGCTATGTGATGATCGACATCCCGGACGCCGGGCGGTTCCTCGTCGTCCCCGAGGGGGCCGCCGAGGTGGACGACCTGCCCGAGGACGTCGTTCTGCTGCGCCAGCCGCTGGATCATATTTATCTCGTCTCCACCTCGGTGATGGACCTCTTCGTTCATCTGGACGCCCTGGACAGCATCGCCCTCTCCGGCACGAAGGCCGAGGGCTGGTATGTGGAAGAGGCCAGACAGGCCATGCAGGAGGGCCGCATCGCCTACGCGGGCAAGTACAGCGCCCCGGACTATGAGCGCATCCTTGCCGCCGGCTGCACCCTCGCCATCGAGAACACCATGGTGCTCCACGACCCCGAGGTCAAGGAGCAGCTGGAAAAGTTCGGCGTGCCGGTCCTCGTGGAGCGCTCGAGCTACGAGAGCGGCCCGCTGGCCCGGATGGAGTGGCTCAAGCTCTACGGCATCCTGCTGAATAAGACTGAGATGGCGGAAGAGGTCTTTCGCCAGAAGGTGGAGCAGGTGGCCCCCATCCTCGAGCAGGAGAACACGGGCAAGACCGCGGCCTTCTTCTCCATCACCACAAATAACCTCATCACCGTCCGCCGCACCAGCGACTATGTGGCCCAGATGGTGGAGATGGCCGGCGGCGTCTACATCTTCGACGACCTCGAGGGGGAGACGTCGGCCCAGTCCACCATCAAACTGCCGCTGGAGACGTTCTACGCCCGGGCCAGGGACGCCGATGTCCTCATCTACAACAGCACCATCGAGGGCGTCGTGGAGACCCGTGACCAGCTCATCGAAAAATGTCCGATGCTGGCGGATTTCAAGGCCGTCCAGTCCGGCGACTGCTGGTGTACGGCCCAGAGCCTCTTCCAGCAGAGCATGGAGCTGGCCGACCTCATCTCGGATATGAACCTCGTCTTCACCGAGGGCTCGCCCGACCCGGCGTCCCTCCGTTTCTTACAGCGCATCGTATAAAAGGAGCTTTGTCATGACCACCACCCGCCGCCTCAGCCTCGCGTACCTCGCCCTCACGGCGGGGGTCGCGGTGCTGTTTGCACTCAACCTGTTCTGGGGCAGTGTGTCCCTGACGCCCGGCGCGGTGGCGGCGGCTCTGCTGGGCCGGGGCGAAGATGCGCTGGCCGTGGGCATCGTGCTCCAGCTCCGTCTGCCCCGGGCGGTCATGGTCGTGCTGCTGGGCGCGGCCCTCTCGGCGGCAGGCTACCTCCTGCAGACCTTCTTCGCCAACCCCATCGCCGGCCCCTTCGTCATGGGCGTGTCCAGCGGTGCAAAGCTGGCGGTGGCCCTGACGATGGTAGTGTTTTTACAGCAGGGGCTGCTCACCAGCTCGGCCACCCTCATCATCGCCGCCTTTGCAGGCTCGATGGCGGCGATGGCCTTCGTGCTGGTGGTGGCCCGGCGGGTGCCGCGGATGAGCATCCTCGTCATCTGCGGCATCATGATCGGTTATATCTGTTCGGCTGTCACCGACATCGTGGTGACCTTCGCTCAGGACTCCAACATCGTCAATCTCCACAACTGGTCGATGGGCAGCTTTTCCGGCATGACCTGGGCCAACGTGGGTGCAGCGGCCTGCGTGGTGCTGCCCGCGCTGGCGGCAGCGTTCCTGCTCTCGAAGCCCATGGCGGCCTACCAGATGGGCGAGAGCTACGCCAGGAGCGTCGGCGTGCCGGTGCGGGCCTTCTCAACGGCCCTCGTGCTGCTTTCCAGCCTGCTTTCCGCCTGCGTGACGGCCTTTGCAGGCCCCATCTCCTTTGTGGGCATCGCGGTGCCGCATCTGGTCAAGAACCTGCTGGGCAGCGCAAAGCCCCTTTATGTCCTGCCGGGCTGCTGTCTGGGCGGGGCAGCGTTCTGCCTGCTCTGCGACCTCATCGCCCGCAGCCTGTTCGCGCCCACTGAGCTGTCCATCAGCTCGGTGACGGCGGTTTTCGGTGCGCCGGTGGTCATCTGGCTGCTGGTGCGCCGCCAGACACAGGAGGGCCGGGAATGAGCGATCCGAAATTCTACTGCCGCGCCGAGGACCTTGCCATCGGCTACGGCAAAACGCCCCTGATGGAGCACATCGGCCTCGGCGTCGGGAAGGGGACCATCCTCACCCTCATCGGCCCCAACGGCGCGGGAAAATCCACCCTGCTCAAGACGCTGGCAGCGCAGCTGGCCCCCCAGGGAGGCGCTGTCCTGCTGGACGGCAAAAATCTCGCGGACTACTCCGGCCCGGAGCGCGCCCGCAAAATGGCTCTGATGGTGCCTCACACCCGCCGCACCGAGCTGACCACCTGCTTCGAGATGGCGTCCGCCGGGCGCTACCCCTACACGGGGCGGCTGGGCGTCCTCTCGGCAGAAGATAAGCGCCAGGTCCACGCCGCGCTGGCCCTCGTGGGGGCCGAGGCGCTGGCGGGCCGGGACTTCAACCGCATCAGCGACGGCCAGCGCCAGCGCGTCCTGCTGGCCCGGGCCATCTGCCAGCAGCCGGAGCTGATATTATTGGACGAGCCTACGTCCTTCCTCGACATCAAGGGCAAGGCCGAATTGCTGGCCATCCTGAAAAGCCTCGCCCGCGATAAAAAGATGGCCGTCATCCTGAGCCTCCACGAGCTGGAGCTGGCGCAGAAAGTTTCCGACAAGGTCGTCTGCGTCTCGGCGGCGGGCGTCTCGGACGTCATGACGCCGGAAAAGGCCTTTGCCCGGGAAAACATCTGCAAAATTTATGCTCTGACCGATGAGCAGTACGCATTCCTCTACGGCGAAGAAAAAGCGCCGGAGGAAAAGCGCCCGCTCTTTGAGCACTACGTCCGCAGCGGCCAGAAGCTCCTGCGCTGCGGCTATACCACCGGCACCTGTGCGGCGCTGGGCGCGGCGGGCGCGGCACGGCTGCTGCTCACCGGCCGCACCCCCGAGACAGTGGCCCTCCGCACCCCGAAGGGCATCGTGGTGGAGGTAGAGCCTATCTTCTGCCGCCTGTCCGGCGAGGGGGCTGAGTGCGCCATCCGGAAGGACGGCGGCGACGATGTGGACGTGACCACCGGTCTGCCGGTCATCGCTAGCGTCGCCCTCCGGCCCGAGCTGTCCGGCGAGGTGCGCATCCACGGCGGTGAGGGCGTGGGCCGGGTGACAAAGCCCGGTCTCGACCAGCCCGTGGGCGAAGCTGCCATCAACCACGTCCCCCGGGCCATGATAAAGGAAGCGCTGGAAAAAGAGGCCGAATCTGCCGGGTACGCGGGTGGCTTTGACGTCACCATCTCCATCGAGGGCGGGGCCGAAACGGCGAAGCGCACCTTCAACCCCCACATGGGCGTGGAAGGGGGCCTCAGCGTCCTCGGCACCAGCGGCATCGTCGAGCCCATGAGCCAGCAGGCCATCCTCGACACCATCCAGCTGGAAATGGGGCAGGCGGCGCTTCGGGCCGGAAGCCCCCGGCGGCTCATCCTCGCCCCGGGAAACTACGGCCTCGACTATCTCCACGAGAAGATGCCCGCGCTGAAGAATATCCCGGTGGTCAAGACCTCGAACTTCATCGGGGATACGATGGATATGGCGGCGGCATCCCACTTCGAAGAGGTGGTGCTGGTGGGCCACATCGGCAAGCTGGTCAAACTGGCGGGCGGCGTCATGAACACCCACTCCCGCACAGCCGACTGCCGCACCGAGCTGCTCTGCGCCCACGCTGCCCTCTGCGGCGCGTCCCGGGACGTCTGCGCGGCCCTGATGAACGCGGCCACCACCGACGCCTGCATGGAGATCTTAGACGGAGCAGAGATGAGAGAGCCGGTGCTGTCCAGCCTGCTGGACGCCATCCAGCTCCACCTCGACCGCCGCGCCGCCGGGGCGTTCCGGGTGGGCGCGGTGCTCTTCTCGAACCAATACGGCCCGCTGGGCCAGACCAGGACTGCAAAGGAGCTGCTGGACGAATGGAAAAACGGATAGGCACTTTTTACGGCGTCAGCGTCGGCCCGGGCGACCCGGAGCTCATGACCCTGCAGGCTGTCCGCCGCCTCGAAAACTGTCCGGTCATCGCCGCGCCCCAGACCCCGAAGGGCGGGATGCTGGCGCTGGACATCGCAAAAGGTGCGGTGGAGCTGAGCGGCAAGACCATCCTGCCGCTGCGCTTCGCCATGAGCCTTGACCCGGCGGTGCAGAAAGCCGCCCACATCGAGGCGGCCCGGGCTGTGAAAGAATATCTCGACGCCGGGCAGGATGTCGCCATGCTCAACCTCGGCGACGTGTCCGTCTACGCGACCTTCGGCTACCTGCAGGAGATCCTGGAGGCCGAGGGCTGCAAGACCGTGATGCTCCCCGGCGTGACGAGCTTCTGCGCCGCTGCGGCCCGGCTGGGCCAGTCCCTGACGGGCGGCATGGAGCAGCCGCTGACCATCGCCCCGGGGCGCTGCGCCGCTGAGGTGCTGGCCGCACCGGGCGCAAAAGTGCTGATGAAATCGGGCCGTCAGCTGCCCGAGACGCTGGCCGCGCTGGCCGACGCCGGGCTTCTGAGCCGGAGCGCGATGGTCTGTAACTGCGGCCTGCCGAACGAGGAGGTCTGGCCCGACCTGACCGATTACGACCCGGCCCGGTCGGCGGGCTATTTCGCAACGATTTTGGTGAAGGAGGGGTAAGATATGGTCCATTTTGTAGGAGCCGGGCCGGGCGCGCCCGACCTCATCACCCGGCGGGGCGCGGCCCTGCTGGCCGATGCCGACTGCATCATCTACGCGGGCAGTCTCGTCAACCCGGCCCTGCTGGGGCTGGCGAAGCCCGGCTGTGCCATCTATAACAGCGCCGAGATGACGCTGGAACAGGTGCTGGACACCATCCGTGCCGCCGAAAAGGCCGGAGGCACCACGGTCCGCCTCCACACCGGCGACCCCTGCCTCTACGGGGCCATCCGGGAGCAGATGGACGCACTGGACGCCGACGGCATCCCTTATGACGACACCCCGGGCGTGTCCAGCTTCTGCGGCGCGGCGGCGGCACTCTGTGCCGAGTACACCCTGCCCAACGTGAGCCAGACCGTCATCATCACCCGGATGGAGGGCCGCACTCCTGTTCCTGAGGCCGAACAGCTGGAAAAGCTGGCCGCTCACGGGGCTACCATGGTCATCTTCCTCTCCATCGGGCTGGTGGACAAAGTCCGGCAGGCCCTTCTCGAGAGCGGCGGCTACCGCCCCGATACCCCTGCCGCTGTGGTCTATAAGGCCACCTGGCCCGAGCAGAAGGTGGTGCGCTGCACCGTCTCCACACTGGCCGAGGAGACCCGCAAAAACGGCATCACCAAGACCGCCCTCATCGTCGTAGGCGACTTTCTGGGCGAAAACTACGAGCGCAGCAAGCTTTACGACCCTGCCTTTACCACCGAGTTCCGGCAGGGGACGGAGGCCGGGCAGTGAGCCGGGCATATCTGGCCTTTACGGCAAAGGGCGAGGCGCTGGCCCATCGGCTGGCGGAAGCTCTGCCCGGCAGCGTGAGCCGCTGCGGCGGAGACGTGACCCTGAAAGACTGGACGGCGGAGCATTTTGCACAGGACGAGGCCCTGATTTTTGTGGGAGCTGTGGGCATCGCGGTGCGGGCCATCGCGCCCCACTGCAGGAGCAAGGCCGCCGACCCGGCGGTGGTGGTGGTGGACGAGGGCGGGAACTTCGCCGTGCCGCTCCTGTCGGGCCATCTGGGCGGTGCCAACGCGCTGGCCCGGGCGCTGGCAAAAGCGTGCGGCGCGGTGCCGGTCATCACGACGGCCACCGACATCAACGGCCTCTTCGCCGTGGACCTCTGGGCCAAGGCCCAGAACTGCGCTGTCCTTGAGCCGGAGCGCATCAAGCGGGTCAGCGGCGCCCTGCTGGCCGGGCAGACGGTCCGGTACTGGTCGCCGTGGCCGGTGGCGGGGGAGGCCCCCGCCGGGGTGGAAAAGGCTGACGCACCCGAAGCCGCCGACTTCGCCCTGACCCTCACGCCGCAGGGCGGGGCGCTCCACCTCGTACCCCGCATCGGGGTGCTGGGGGTGGGGTGCCGCCGCGGCACGACGGCCCGCCAGCTGGAAGAAGCCTTCGCGGCGTTCTGTGCCGCGTCCGGCCTCAGCCCGACGGCGGTCTGCGCCGCCGCCAGCATCGACCTGAAAAAAGATGAGCCGGGGCTTGCAGCGTTCTGCAAAGCCCACGGCTGGCCCATCACGTTCTATCCGGCCGACGAACTGCGGGCCGTGCCGGGACAGTTCACCCCGTCGGCCTTTGTGGCAAGTGTCACCGGCGTGGACAACGTCTGTGAGCGCTCGGCGGTAAAAGCCTCGGGCGGGACGCTCCTTCTGCCCAAAACGGCAGGCGGCGGCGTGACGCTGGCGCTGGCCGTCCGCCCCTTTGCACCCGATTGGAGGACAGAGCAATGAGTGAGAGTAAAAAGACCGTGTTCGTCGTGGGGCTTGGCCCCGGCGGCGGACAGTTTCTGACCGTGCAGGCGCAGAGCGCCTTGCAGCAGGCCGAGGTGTTGTGCGGCTATACGGTCTACATCGACCTTGTGCGCCCCCTCTACCCGGAAAAAGAGTGCTACACCACCGGCATGACCCGGGAGATCGACCGCTGCCGCTGGGCGCTGGACACCGCCCGGGCGGGCCGGGACGTGGCGCTGGTCTGCTCCGGCGACGCCGGGGTCTACGGCATGGCCAGCCCGCTGCTGGAGCTGGCCGAAGAGTACCCGGATGTCAACGTGGAGGTCGTCCCCGGCCTGACCGCCGCCCTCAGCGGCGGGGCGGTGCTGGGTGCGCCGCTGGCCCACGATTTCTGCGTCATCTCGCTGTCGGACCGCCTCACGCCGTGGGAGGTCATCGAAAAGCGGCTGGCCTGCGCCGCTCAGGGCGATTTCGCACTGGCGCTGTACAATCCCTCGTCCAAGGGCCGCCCGGACTATCTGCGCCGGGCTGTGGACGTCCTGCTGGCGAACGGCAAAGCCCCGGACACCCTCTGCGGCTCTGTGCGGAACATCGGCCGGGAAGGGCAGGAAAAGCACATCCTGCCCCTCAGCCAGCTCCGGGATACCGAGGTGGATATGTTCACCACCGTCTTTGTGGGCAACGCCGCCACCCGCGCGCTGAGCGGGCGGATGGTCACGCCGAGGGGGTACCGCCGATGAACGTCGTCGTTTTCAGCGGCACCACCGAGGGGCGGGAGCTTTCCCGCCAGCTGGCGGCGCTGGGCATCGAAGTCACCGTCAGCGTGGCCACCCCGCTGGGGCAGGAAGAGCAGGGGAGCACCCCCGGCGTCACCGTCCGGTGCGGGCGGCTCCTGCCCGATGAGATGGCCGCGCTCTTGGGGGATGCCGCCCTCTGCATCGACGCCACCCACCCCTACGCGGTGGAGGCGACCAAAAACATCAAAGCAGCGGCAGAGAAGGCCGGGGTGGAATACCTCCGCTTGCTGCGTCCGGCCAGTCCGCTGCCGGAAAACTGTCTCGTCTTTGGGAGCGCAAAGCAGGCGGCAGAAGCGCTGGCCGCAGAAGAGGGGAATCTTCTGCTGGCCACCGGGGCCAAGGAGCTGGCGCAGTTTGCGGCCATCCCGCCCGAACGGCTCTACCCCCGCGTCCTGCCCACGCTGGAAAGCATCGCGGCCTGTGAGGCGGCGAACATCCCCCACCGCAACATCATCGCCATGCAGGGTCCCTTCAGCTTTGCCCTCAATCAGGCCATGATGGAGCAGTTCCATATCCGCTGGCTCGTCACAAAGGACGGCGGCGCGGCCGGAGGCTTCGACGAAAAAGCCGCCGCCGCCTCTGCCGCCGGGGCGCAGCTGGTGGTCATCCGCCGCCCGCCCGAGCAGGGCGAGACGGCTTCCGAGGTGCTGAAACGCTGCAAGGAGATGATAAGATGAACGTGACACTCATCGGCATGGGCTCCGGCCAGCCGGAGAACCTGACCCTTCAGGGCCTGGCCGCACTGCGGCAGGCCGACCTCATCCTGGGCGCACGGCGTCTGCTGGCAGTTCTGCCTGCCGGCTGCACCGAGAACCGCGCCGCCGCCTACCGCCCCGACGAGGTGGCAGAGCTGCTGCAGACTTCCGGCGCAGAGAACGCCGTGCTGGTCTACAGCGGCGACACCGGCTTTTACTCCGGCGCGTCCTCCATGATGGAAAAGCTGGAGGCCCTCGGCGTCCGCGCCCGGGTGCTGCCCGGCCTTTCCAGCATCCAGCTGCTGGCGGCGGCGCTGGGCCGTCCGTGGCAGGGGTGGAACCTTGTTTCGGCCCATGGCCGCACCTGTGACCCGGTGGCCGAGTGTATGCAGGGCAGACCCACCTTCTTCCTCACCGGCGGCAGCGAAGACCCCGCCACCCTCTGCGCCCAGCTGGAGGCAGAGGGCTTCGGGGACATGCAGGCCGTCGTGGGCCAGTGCCTCGGCACGCCGGAAGAAAAGCTCTTCCGCGGCAGCGTCAAAGAGCTGGCCGCAGGCCGCTTCAACAGCCTGAGCGTCCTTCTTGTGGAGGCGGTGGAGGGACTGCCCCGCCGCGCCCCGGGCCTGCCGGACGAAGCCTTCGAGCGGGGCGACGTTCCCATGACCAAGCAGGAAGTCCGGGCCGCTGTGCTGGCGAAGCTGGCCGTCCGCCCGGAAGACATCCTGTGGGACGTGGGGGCCGGGACGGGCAGCGTCAGCGTGGAGCTGGCATTGGCCGCGCCCCGGGGCCGGGTCTACGCAGTGGAGTGCAGGCCGGAGGGATGTGCGCTCATCAAAGCCAACCGCGAAAAATTCAGGACCCGGAACCTCGTCCTCGTGGAGGGGCTTGCCCCCGACGCCCTTTCGGACCTGCCCGCGCCGGACGCTGTCTTCATCGGCGGCAGCAAGGGCAGCCTTGCCGCCATCGTGGACGCCGCGCTGGATAAGAACTCCGACGCCCGCATCTGTGTGTCGGCCATCGCCCTCGAGACCCTTTCGGCGGCGGTGGCCGCGCTGACGGCCAAAGGCCGAACCGTGCAGGTGAGCCAGATCGCCGTCAGCCGGGCAAAAGCCGTGGGCGGGCTGCACCTCATGATGGCCCAAAACCCCATCTACCTCATCACAGGAGAATGACATGATACAGTTTCTGCTGGCGGCGCCCCGCTCGGGCAGCGGCAAGACCACCATGACCTGCGCCCTGCTCATGGCGCTGAAGCGGCGAGGCTGTGCGCCCTGCGCCTTCAAGAGCGGGCCAGACTACATCGACCCCATGTTCCACCGGGCCGTGCTGGGGGTGGAGAGCCGCAGCCTCGACCTCTTTTTCTCTGCGCCCGAGACGGTGCGCACCCTCTACGCGAGGGGGGCCGCCGGACACGGTGCGGCGGTGTGCGAGGGGGCTATGGGCTTTTATGACGGCCTCGGGGGCGTCAGCGACAGAGCCAGCGCGTGGCATCTGGCTGACACACTGGACCTTCCGGTGCTGCTGGTGGTGGAGCCAAAGGGTCAGAGCCTGACGCTGGCCGCAGAGCTGAACGGGCTGAAAAACTTCCGCACTCCCAGTCACATCGCAGGCATCCTGCTGAACAACTGCACGGCCCGGATGCACGCTCTGCTGGCCCCGATGCTGGAAGAAGAGACGGGTCTGCCGGTGCTGGGCTTTCTGCCGAAACTCCCGGAGGCCGTCATCGGTTCCCGCCATCTGGGCCTCTACACGGCAGAAAGCC
>OGIB01000478.1_pt1 | contig 19077 bp, 10 predicted proteins | sample 1571691 | NCBI WGS metagenome assembly OGIB01 (sample SAMEA2582058, study PRJEB24529) | metagenome | biome: Human gut stool | place: China | collected 2011
ATACACAGTGGCTGGATTTCCTGATCGGCTTCCTGTGTGTCAGTGTATTTTTACTTATTCTGTATTATACTACCGGTGGCAGAGCCATCGGCGGCGGTGATGTGAAGCTGATGGCGGTCTGCGGGCTGTTACTCGGCTGGAAATTGATTATTTTCGCATTTTTACTGGGATGTATCATTGGTTCCGTGATCCATCTGATCCGTATGAAGGTAAGCGGCGAAGGACATGTTCTCGCCATGGGACCGTATCTCTCCGCAGGGGTGGCAATCGCCGTCCTCTGTGGCAATGAATTCTTACAGTGGTATCTGCATTTTTATGTATAAGAAGATACCTGCATTTCGAACATGATTTCAGAAAGTTCTTCAAAAGCTCCGCACCAGCGGAATGCTTTCGAAATACGATAAATACCGGGAAGAGGAAGGGTAGAAATATGGCAATGAACAATCGCGTATTGAGTATTGAGATCGGAAACTCTTTTACGAAGATCTGCGAGATGGACTACAAGGTGAAGAAGCCGAAGGTCTACAAGGTATTGACGGTGGAGACACCGGAAGGCATCGTGGTGGATGGTATGCTGCAGCCAACACAGGAGTACGCAGACCATCTGGTGAATGCACTGGCGACGAATGGCATCCGCACGAAGAAAGTGATCTTTACCATTTCTTCTACTAGAGTGGCAAGCCGTGAGGTACAGATCCCCAACGTTAAGGCGAGTAAGATCGAGGCACTGGTGAAGACCAACGCCAATGAATATTTCCCGGTGGATCTGACCCAGTATGAGATCGGACATTATCTGGCCGGCGGACTGACCGAGAACGGGAAACTGCGTGTCATGGCACTGGCGGTGCCCAAGGCACTGTTAGACAGCTATTACCAGCTGGCGCAGATGTGCGGCTGGGAGGTCGAGTGCTTCGACTACAGCAGCAACAGCTTATACCAGATTCTCCGCGATGAGAAGTCTGAGAAGGTTACCATGGTCATCAAGATCGATGAGAACAGCACCATTGTGACCGTGCTTTCCGCCGGTAAGGTGTTATTACAGAGAACGGTGGCTTACGGTGTGCAGGATGCTATTGATACTATGATCGCTTCTGGAGCCTATGCCGTGAACGATCCCATGAGTGCGGTAGAACGTTTCCAGAAGAAAACATGTCTGAACAGAGTACTCCATCAGGGAGACAAAGTCTGGGAAGAAAATGCCGGACGCTGGGAAGATGAGGATGCCGGTAATGTGGAAGTCACGGAAGCGAGACAGAAGATCACCGCTTCGCTGGAGCCTCTGATCGTGGGTGTGAGCCGTGTCATTGACTTCTATGATTCCAGGAACAGTGAAAATCCCATTGAAAAGTCCTATGTTACCGGTCTGGGCGGCAGCTTCAGCGGCATGAGCAAGCTGTTCACCAACTGTCTGGAGCGCAAGGTACATACCCTGTCCGAGATGGATGACAAGATCGGCATGAGCAAGGCCATCCGTTCCACCAGACCCGCAGCCTATATTTCCTGTCTGGGTGCGGTGCTCGCCCCCGTGGGACTGATTGACAAGAGCACCCAGAAGGCCAAGGGACTGACCGTGGTCAGCGGCACGAACTATACCTTCGTCAGTGTGGCGGTACTGGTGTTGGGCGTGATCCTGTCCATCGCCATGGCAGCCACCTCTGTGACCAGATATCTGGGAAATGTGGCGCAGAATGTGTATCTGCAGAACCGGGTACAGGAGCTACAGCCGGCACAGGCAGTATACAACGATTATCTGGCGGCAGAAGCCCAGTATGATAAATACACATATTTATATGCTTATACCCAGACTCCCAATGAGAATCTGGTGGAGTTCATCAATGAACTGGAACAGATCCTGCCGGACAGCTTCTATACCAACAGCTTCAGCTCCGACCAGACCGGCATCAGCATGTCAGTGACGGTGGAAGGGAAAGCAGCGGCAGCCCGTACGATTCTGAATATCCGCAACATGCAGAGCATTGATGATGTAGAGATCAGCAATATTACGGACAGCAAGGATGAGACCGGCACGTCCATAGTGACTTTTTCCATTACCGGAAGCTATAAGGATCTGACGGATGAGACCGAAGAGAGCGGTGAGGCACAGACCGGCACCCAGACAGCACAGTAGGAGGCAGCGGAAGATGAAGGTTAAGAAGAGTGAAATTCAGCTTTTGATCGCAGTGATCGGTGTTCTTATTGTTGTGTGTACGTATTTTCTGGTATATTCCAGTTTTAATGAAAAATCAGATGCCCTTGAGGCACAGAATGTAACGTTATCATCCCAGGTGGCAACGCTGGAAGCCTTAGACCAGCGCAAGGCAGACTACATTGAGGCTACCGGGAAGATGCAGTCCTATATCACGAATTTTGAGAACCGTTTCCCGGCAGATATCTTACCGGAAGACAGCATTATGATGGTAAAGACATTGGAAGATTATACTCGTACCGAGGTGGCAAATATTGCATTCGGTTCCGAAGCAGAGGTGGTGTATACTCCTGCAGCGGATGCGGCAACGACGACTGCGGATGCAACAGCTGCCACGGATGTAGCAGCCGATGCTGCGGCAGATACCACAGCAGCTGCCGCAACGACGGCAGCAAGTCCGGTATCTACGGACGGTACTGCTTATGCAGATACCCATATGTATGAGGTACCCCTGAGCATCAGCATTTCCTGCACCTATGACGATTTCAAGGGACTGGTAAGATACATTTACAATCAGCAGGAACGCGAGAGCATCCAGGGCGTCAGCATCAGCTACAACGAGACCGACGGAATGCTCACCGGCAACATGACCATGAACACCTATTATCTGCTGGGAACCGATAAGGTATACAGTTCACCTTACATCCCGGATATGCAGATGGGCGTAGACACTATTTTCGGAAACGTGGAATAATAGATTTGCAATCATAGCAGTATACGACTGCTTGCAGGCAGGATACTGCTATGATTAGCAAATCAAACAACCATGAGCAGGAAGGACGATAGTCCGGAGTGCGAATGGTTGTCCGGTTTCGGGAGCACGGAGTGCGGAGAGACCGGTATTAGTCAGAAGCAGGAAGGACGACTTACATGCAGAAGCACACGGAGAGAAGACAACTGAATAACGAAGGCTTTTCTCTGATTGAACTGCTGATTGCCATCGTGATCCTGTCGATCATCGTTGTGCCGCTTTTGCACAGCTTTGTGACTCCTGCCAGAACCAATGCCAAGTCCCGCAACACCATGCATGCCACGGCCATCGCAGAGGATGTCATGGAGCAGTTCGAGGCACATACACTGGAGGAGATGGCAGACACCTATGAGACGATCACGCCCACTGATTTCACTAACAATGTGCAGAGAGATGTCTCTCTGGATGTGGACGGAGACGGCGCAGCAGAAGATGGTATCTGGCAATATACCTTCCGGGATGAGAAGACGACTTCCTGCATCTATGATGTGGTAGTAACACTGGATCCTAACGGTTACACGGCACTGAATGAGAAGGATATTGTAAATATCCAGAACCTGGCAGGCAATCTGAATGCGGTATATTCCGAATCGGAAGATGCCGCACAGGAGGCATACGGTTATTTTGAAGCGTATTCCGGCGGCAGAGACGTTATGGAGATTGCCAGGAATACTACCAAGACCATCGAAATATCCATAGACAGCAGCCGCATTTTGCTGGATCTGGGAGATGGAGAGAACGTAGAGACAGATGTGTATCTGGTGACGGCCTCCACAGTCTATCATTGTAATTCCGCTATCCTTACGGGCATCAGCGGAGACTACCCCCAGAACGGTACGGATTATGTGATCTTTTCCAACGAAGAGGCGGTAAGAGCCAAAGCGGCGGAACTTAAGAAACAGAAGGAGAGTGGGAACCCGGTGGACAGTGAGGAGATCATTTCCCAGCTGGCCAATATCATTGTGTGCCTGCAGCCCAGAGTGGAGGCTACCCAGAGTGCGGTGATTTCTGCGGTAGACAAAGTGATCGTAAATAACCCGAAGAATGTACAGACAAATCTGTTCCTGGTGGAGCAGACTCCGTCAGCGGAGAGAATAGACAGCTTCACGGACGAAAGCACCGGTTTTAACCCGTATTCCTCCTGGAACAACAATTACAAGGCGGCATTTGAACTGCGGGAGACCTGGCCGGGCTGGATGTCCTCTGCGGGAGCCAGCATTGATTCCGCCTGTAGACTGCGGACGAATCTGGTGAAGCGAAGCAATACGGAATACATTTTCAATGATCTCAGCGTGTCCGGTGCGGCAGGTAATGCTGCCGGAGACGTGGCGAAGGATATTATGGGTGCGGACGGCGGTCTGACACCGACGGAGCGACGCAACCGTATCTATGACATGCGGGTACAGGTGTATGTAAAAGATATGATCGGAGTGCAGTCCCCCGTACTTACCATGACGGGAACCGTGATCGAATGATCTGACGGACGCAAGATAGAGGAGATACCGGAAGGAAGACGAGAAACATGAAGATATGCGGAAGAAATCCCAAAATATTTTCAAGGGTAAGACAATTCCACAGACGAACGGACAATAAGGGCTCAGCAATGGTCGTTGTGATCATTGCCATGGCCTTTATTGGCATTTTAGCCAGTGTTTTGATGTATATGTCACTGCTGAACTATCAGATGAAGGTGAACAATCTCAAGGCGAAGGACAACTTTTACTCCGCAGAGACTGTGCTGGATGAGATCCGGACGGCTATGGGAGAGCGGGTGTCCGCTTCTGTCGGAAGTGCCTATGAACTGGTCCTGAAAAATTATGAGGCAACCTCCGCAGAGGAGAAGCAGAACAAACTGAGATATTATTTCCTGAAGGATATGCAGGATTATTATGCAGTGACAGGAAGTATGAATATCAACAATTATGATCTGACCAAGCTGTTCAACAGCCTGTCTTCGGAGATAAAGCGGGGGACGGTGCTAGAGACATTGAATGACTCCGGGGAAGTAGTGTACCGGATGGCTCTGGACAGCAGCGGCAGTCTGAAGGTATATGTAATGACAACGGATCCGGTGACGGGCAACAAGGAGAGAGTGGAGACCACGGATATTCCTACCGGACGTTTTCAGCTGTACACCGACGGACTTTCCTTCTGCGGCCTGAAAGTGACTTATACGGATACCGATGGCTATGTGTCCGTGATCCAGACCGATATCCGGGTGAAGATGCCGGATATGGATTTTGCACAGGCAGTGACACTGCCTTCCATTACGGGAATCTCCATGGTGGCGCAGGAGAATATTCAGGCACTTCCTTCTGATTCCACGCTGATCAGTAAAAATGTCATTGGCGGCAGCTTTTATGCGGAACGTTTTATCGTGGGCAGCGAAGAGCCCGGCAAGGGTAACGGTGTGACGGTGGAATGGAAAGAGACCACCGGCAATGAAAACGAAGACAAGCGTATGGTGATGGCTTCCGACTTATATCTGGGAGAAGGAGCCACACTTACCACAGATCAGTACGGTGAAGTATGGGCAGGTTCCATTGCCATGAACGGAGGTATTCCGGGCAATACGGGAAGCAACGGAACGTTGAGCTTTCAGGGAAACAACGTATATGTGGCCGGAGACCTCAGGATGACCGGGGAACGGAATGTATTTACCGCCGGAGCACAGATCGACGGAGAATATGCCGGACAGTATATTGGCTTCGGTAATGGAAATAGCGTGGACAGCAGCGCCATTCTGGTCAACGGCACGGATACGGAGATCTATCTGAATGAATTGAAGAATCTTACGCTGGCCGGAAATTCTTACATTTCTCTGACGAAAGCCAAGGATGGAATTACCAGTGAGGATGGTGTGAGCAACACCGGAGTACAGGATGTGATGATGGGACAGTCTATCGCTGTGAAGAGTGACCAGCTGGCTTACCTCGTTCCGGCGCAGTGTATCGGCGTGGATGCTTCCGGCAAGACCGTGTTAAACGGTGCCAGCAACCCGATCACGTTGGAGCAGTATAAGGACAAGATCAGGGACCAGGCGGATGTAACGGAAGTGGCATTGAATATTCCGTCCGCTACCCTGAATGGTCATACGCTGGCCGAGTACGGACTGACCCAGAACAATATCCAGAAGATTTTCAAGCGGATCAACAGCAAGATCACGCTGGTGTATTATTATGTAAGCTTTGACAGCACCTCTGATACCGCGAGAGCCAATGCCAACCGGTATTTTCAGGATTATTACGGTGCCAACCAGCAGACCATGGAAGCCTATACCGGTCTGTATACCAAAGCCATTCAGGTGCGTGGACAGCAGAACGGAGCGTACATCATGCATCTGGCAGGCAATGTGGCCATGTATGACAGCAGTGCGGCTGCGGGAAGTCAGGAGAAGCTGTTGGATGCCACACTGACCAGTGATGGTGCCAATGCAGGATATCAGGCACTTTTGGCATCGGATCAGTTGAAATTCCAGGCATTGTCCAAGAAGATGATCGATGTCTATGAGCAGCTGCTTCCTTCGGAGAAGACGGATGCAGCCAATGCTTATACCAATCTGGTAAATGAAGGGGGGATAACGACCTTCCATGCTGTATTAAACGGCAGTACCGGAAATAAGGTGGAGTCAAAATATTTCGGCAATACCACAGGAAGCCTTGCGGAGCAGGGATATAAGGCAGTTATTGTAAAGGGTGATTATACCTATCCGGAAGCCGGATTCGGCGAGTTCAGTGGACTGATCATTGCTACCGGAGATGTCAAAGTGACAAAGGAATTCCAGGGAACGATCCTGTCCGGCGGAACGATCACGCTGGATCAGAATGTCAATGTGGAACCTGACCGGGATGCGGTGCTTCATGCCCTGACCTATTCCAGAACGATCGTAGATGCTGCCGGTAAGACACAGGAATATCATGTGGTAGATTTTTTAAATGGCGGAGACGGTTACCTGAGCAGTAACGGTAAGTCCTATAAGAACAGTGATATAAATCTGGGAGATTTGATAGTTTATGAAAACTGGCAGAAAGAATAACAACAGTGGTTTTTCCCTGGTGGAGCTGATCATTGTCATTGCGATCATGGCGGTGCTGGTGGGTGTGATGGCCACATCCATTACATCCCTGACCGGCAGGAAAGTCCGGAAATGTGCGGACGAAATTGTGACAACACTGGAGCGGACCAGAGTGCTGACCCTCGGAAAAGAACAGAATCAGGTGGAGTGCGTTATCAGCTATAATGATACGACCAAGGAATATACGGCACAGATCCGGCAGGGAGATGTGGAGGTATCCAACAGGGTACTGGGAAAAGAACCTATTGATATCAAGGTATATTTTGAGGGAGATTCCACGGGATATTCCCTGACGGAACTGAAAGGATCCGACAGCCTGTTACCTTATGTTTCATCTTCAAATGGGCTGCATCTGGTGTTTAACCGTGCATCCGGGGCCTTTGAGAAGGATACCTGTACGGCAAACAATGTGTTGAAGGAATATTGTCTGAAAATCGTCGTAAGCAACGGAACGAGAAACATAGAAATCACAACGGTCGGCAAGACCGGCAAGATCCTGACGAAGTAAGGAGGTTGACCATGGGGATTGGTAAGAAAGGATTTACTCTGGTAGAGATCATCGTATCTCTTGCAATCATGACCATAGTAGCAGGTGCGGTGGGAGCATTCGTGATCGCCGGCAACAATTCCTATATGCGGGGAAACAAGGAACTGACTCTGCAGGAAGAAGCCCAGCTGACCGCCAACCAGATGATCGATCTGATCATTGATGTGGAGAAGGGTATCAGCTTTTCCAATCTGACAGATCAGGAAGCGGTTGATGTTGATGGCAATGTGGCAAAAGACGTTAACGGCATGGAAGTAACAAATGCCAGTGTCAGCGAGTTGCGTCTGATCAATAATGACAACAGCTATATGATCCGCTGGCAGGGTGGTGCCGGGGCGGATTACGCCGATGCCAATCAGGTATATCTTTACGAGGTAACAAATACTAAGGACGGCGAAGGCAAAGTTGTGGTAGGAGATTTTGACGCGGCTAAGCCCGCACTGATGGCAGAGCATGTCAGCAGTTTCAGCGTGGACCTCAGTGAACTGGATAAGCGAAAAGTCGTTCTGAATATGACCTTTACCTATCAGGACAAGTCCTATGATATTTCCGAGACCATCAAGCTGAGAAATGATCTGAGCTCAGAGCCGTCCAGCATCTATTCCTGGATCAGCGGCATTCGTATCATTCCCGAGCACGAAGATCTGAAACAGGGACAGACTTTCGTCTTCGATTACGAGATCACCGGAGACGAGGAAGCCATTGCTCAGGGCGCGACCTGGGCCGTAAGTTATCAGGATGGCAGCGCATGTAAGAGTACCATCAGCGGTAACGGTAAACTGAGTGTGGCAGCGGATGAGACCATAGCAGAGAATATTCTGACAGTAACCTGTACCGCCGTAGCGGATCCTACCATAGCGGCAACGGCTACCGTAACGGTACAAAAGCATATGGTGGATTCTCTGGATATAGAACCGAAAGATGCTTCGGTGATTCAGGGGGACAGCCTGCAGTACTCTTATACTATGGAAGGAACAGAAGAGGCTAAAAATGCCGGGGTGACCTGGAGCGTGGCAAGAGTGGACGCAACTGGACTTAAGGCAGGAACCACGATAAATGGGAGCGGTCTTTTGACGGCTGACAGATATGAGCCGACCGGAACACTTGTGCTACAGGTAACCTGTACTTCCGTGGCGGATCCCGGAATGTCTGCATCCACAAAGGTATCGGTATTACCCTATACCAACATTGACGGAAAATATGATGCAACACTGATTGCCAAGAATCTGACCACATATGATTTTACCGAAGGAAGTACGGAAAAGATCGGTTATAAGGCATTGATTGAATGTCTGCCGTCCTGGGCGGATTACAGAAATGGTTATCCACAGATTGAGTGGAGTGTGGTAGATGATTATGCCAATAATTACAAAATAACCGGTTTGACAGATTCTGATGGTCGACAGTTCCAGGCAGAACTGGAATGTGGAAATATGACGGATACGGTAGTACGTGTACGTGCGGTGATAGCTTTATCAGTAGATATTAAGATTACCAGAGAAATCGATATTACAATCCCTCCCCTGAAGACGGTTGTAAACGCGAAGGAACCGTATATTTACTCCAGTCAGTTTGTATTAAACCGTAATGGAAAAATTAATTGCGAGATTCGAAATTATAAAGGGGAAGTAAATTGGAGATTTGCAGATATTCCCAGTGAGCTGAATAATGATTTCAAGGTATGGAACGGAATACAAAAATCATATCAGGTCGGTTTTGAAGTCTATGACGGAGCATATGATAATGTTCATCAGGAAGCCTATCTGACAACAGAAAATACGGGAGAATCTACAGAGGTAAGAGCACTTAGCTATATTTCCTGGGATACCGAATATCGTCTGAAGCTTCAGGCATGGAGCCTGGATGATTCCACATTAGTGGCCGAAACGGTAATACTGGTGCCGGTAGTGGATATCTTATTTGCCAATGATCAGCATGTGATTACGGTGCTGAGACCTACCTGGACGAATCGTTATGATCTGCATGCGTATGGTTTTGAGTCTGGAAGAGAGAAAGGACATAGAGCAGCAAAACTGGCAGGATATTTCCAGGGAGAACTGCCGTTGGATTCCAACACGAAATTTGCAGAAATTGATAATATGCATCTTCCTTTTTCGCAGGTACAGTTTGATATTGGCGCACATGAAGAAAATGATTATTTAATTATGACCATTTATGATGAACGATATCCGGATCATAAGAGAAATCTTTTACTGGAAGTAGAGAAGAATCCGGAGTGGTGGGAATGGAAGGATAATAAATGACCATGAATTGGAAACGCAATTCAAAAAAGTATATAGCAGGAATCCTCACCATAGCTTTGGCCGTCGGAGCCGGTCAGAGCTATGGCTCTATGGAGGTCAGTGCGCAGGAAAGAACCCTTCCGGGTATTGAAAAACTGGTACAGGATACGGTAGCTTCTTCTGATGGTACTTTCCATATTCTGGAGATCGTTCCGTCGAAGGAAAATGCCACGATCGGCTATCTGGCAGGCGGCGAGGAGCCGGTATCTGAGGGCAGAAAGCTTTCCGAGATGCCGTCAGCCACAGAGCGTCAGACAGCTATGGACAGTCTGGATGCTGCAAAGTTTCCGACGACAGGTCCGGTTACTTTTTCTGCCTACAGCGAAAGCACCGGAGCTTCCAGAACCGAGGACGTAAGAGGACGCTTTGTATTCCGACAGGACGGATCCGGCAGATACAATTACCAACAGATCGATGCGGTCTATCGTGAGATTGCCAATGGGGAGACGGTAGCAGCAGGAGAACGTTATAACCGATACAGTGCATTGGAGGCCGCCGGAGACAGTAACCGGGATGCCAAAAGCGTGACTCCGGTATTTTCCCATAGATCTACCGGAGGAAGCAACGGACTGGAGACTACGATTATCAATGGTTCAGACAGCGCCAGGGGATATGCGCAGGGCTTATATGCAATTTCGGAGACGGATCTGGCCGCTATTGATAAAACGAGTTTTCAGGCAAAAGATTATGTGGACAGGACAATCTATCAGAAGATAGGTACGGGTGAGACTGCCGTTTATACCTATCTCGGACAGATTGTATACGGTACCGATGCGGCACTGCCGGATGGATTAAAGACTACGTCCAGGGGGGTATCCGGAAATGATGCAGGTACTGCTGTGCAGGCACGCACGACATCCGGAGGAGATGCGATAGCAGCCTATTCTGCCGGAGATATTACCCAGAATCTCTACATCCTGGATCATGCACAGCCGGATAGCGCACAGCTTTTGGCAAAATGGGATGATGTTTCGAAGGCATATACATTTGAGACCATAGCCAGTGCCTATCTTGTGGATTTCACAGCAAATGATAACGGCGACTATTATGTATCTGCAATGACAGTAAGTGACAAAAACGGTGATTACCGTCTGATCGATACCTATCGTAAGGATGAGGCCGGCAGCTACACTATGGTGACACCGGGTTCCCTTCAGGTTACTTACAAGGGGGAAGCGGGCTTTGACACCGCCAACAGCTATGATTTTGTAGGGGATGACAGAGAAGATGCTACGGAGACTATTGCCTATAACGGCGGTTTCTACAACAAAGAATGGTTCAAGAAAAATGTCCTGAATCTGTCCGGTACCAGTCGTTATGAGAGTGGTACAGCCACCGGAGACGATATCGATACACTGAAGATCGAAGTGACAACACTTACCCTGCAGGAACTGGCTGATCTGGCAGATGCTTCCATTACAGCGGAGGATTCTTATTGTGGAATTGATCTGGCAGATGTGGATCTGTTCTATTTTTCCGGTCAGGGAAATTACGGGGCAGAGCCGTCCAATATGGTCTCTGCGGCAACCGTGATCGCAAAGCTGGCATTTGGCGTGGACGACAGCGGGATCAGAACCGCTGCAGCCAGAGTGCCGGTGATCATGGATTATAATTTTTATGCCAAGAACAGCACCCAGAGCAATGAAGTGTTGACGAAACTGGCATTGACTCTGCTGCAGGTGTCGGATGACAATGTGGCAAACGCAATCGCAAGTCAGGGAGATTCCTATTGGGAAAATGTAAGTGTCGATACGCTGAAAAGCGCGGCAGAGGGAAATATCAGATCCTATGCGTCTGCAATGCAGGCGGCAAATGCGGATACCCTGACGTTGGATACCTTGAAGGAATACCTGAACGAAAATGTATACCTGAACAACGACAGTTCCAAAGCTTATGCGGCAGAGGATTATCTGACGGATCTGAAGTCAGATACGACAAGAGCATGGATCTACACGGATGTCCTGAAAGAGATCCGCTACGAGAATTTTCTGATCACACAGGAAAATGCCACGGCGGTCACTTTGAATGAAGAGATCAGCAAAGCTTCCATCACCAGATATATTATGAACTGGTATCTGCACAGAAGCCAGGTAAAGGACAGCCTTGCGGTATTGGATCTGGAGCCCTGTTATGATTTCGGAACCGGAGCTTTATCTGCAGATTCCGTGAAAGGATTTCTGGGGCAGAGCAGTTACGGTGGAAGGATTTCCATTACCCAGATGGCTTCCGCAGAGTTCATTGGCAAGATAGAGGATCTCAACGATCGATATGATATGATCTATGTGGGTGCCCGCACCGGAACCATGAATGTGAAAAACAATCAGACCGTTTACAATGACAGTTCCATGAATGGGCTGATCTATACGCATATCGGGGATCTGTATGATTATAAGGATGAATCGGATGATAACAAGAACCGTCTGAAGGATGATTCTTTAAGTCACACTTCCAATCAGTATCGGGGACCCGGAAACGATATGAACTCCACCAGAGAAAAGGAGTTCGAGCAGTATATTTCCGCCGGGTATCCGGTAGTATTTGCGAATGCACTTCTGACGGGAATTGACGGTAAGGTGAGTGCCAATACGGCAACAGTGGACGAAAGTTCCTATTTTTACCAGTTGATACAGTTTGCCTTGTCCACGGATGAAAGCGGCAATTACAAATACTGGCAGGAGAATGTATTTGCGGAGAGTCAGCTAGTACCCGGAGCAGCAGAAAAGGCGGCGGATGACAGCAAAGAGGCGCTGGCTGCCGCAAAGGCGGCAAAGGAAGCAAGAGAAGAGAGACAGAGAAACTTTGGCAACCATCTGAATCTGTCCAAACTGCAGATCGAATGGGTGAAAAATCTTGGGGAAGATTATATTCCTACAGAGCTGCATTACAACGGGGACGGTATCAACGATGCGTTCCTGAAGATGACGGACGGTAAGTTCTATCTGCAGTATATTTTTGCTCTGTCCAATGATGCGGCTGCCTCCCAGGTGAGCACGACGTATGATTGCAAGCTGTATATTGATAAGAACTCCGACGGTCGCTTTTCCGGTTCCGATGTAATCGGGCAGACACTTTCCTCCACGGAGGAGCTTTCCGGACTGAATCTGTATGTCAGATCCGTGCAGGAATGGAAGGAAGTGGCGAAGAATGACAGTGGCCATTACGAGCTGCGCACCGGATATACCTATAAGGTAGTCAGAGTGCTGCCGGATGATTATCAGGGAGTATTGCCCTGGAAGATGATCTTCTATGATAATTCTGATGCACTGGTGAGAACCGCAGTGTCCGGTTATACGGCAGTGGACAGAGGTTCCAGAGTGGATATTCAGGTATTGCAGCTGATGTCCGACAGAAAAGCATCTAATGACAAGACACTGTGGAATCTGGAAAGTGACAGTGATGTAAAGTCACTGTTAAGCGGTATCCGGGAATTTAATGTATCTATTGATTCCGTGAAGACTTCAACTTTTATCAACGGATTGATTTCAGACGATCAGTTGAAAAAGCTTAAGACCGATGAACAGAAGTCGGAAGCCTATTACAATGCGGCATACACCACTTTCCAGCAGTACGATATGCTGATCCTTGGATTTGGAGACAATTATCAGTTCGGAGGCAAGGATCAGAGCCTGAAAAATATGGCAGTATCTGAAGCAATCCGCGATTATATTGAGGATGGCAAGAGTGTCCTGTTTACCCATGACAGCAGTTCTTATATCAACAGTAAGGCCGGTAGCGGTAAAGGCTGGTACTGGGGCTACGAGTTCAACAAGACCATGCGTGCGGCGGTAGGGCTGGATCGTTATGGTGCGTTGCTGGAATATTATGATGACCAGAGGAACAATTCCAGTTTATCCGATGCCCAGAGAAAGCGTTATGATGCTTATTACAATATTCTGGACACGCAGTACAATTACGATACGGCATGGAAGCCGGGAACGGACCGGAGCAGTGATCAGACGGTCGGAAATATCGAGGGTACGACCAAATATACGACAGTCCGTTATGTGCAGAATCGGATCAATGCGATCCTGCGGGAAGGAACGTCTTATACGAGTTTCTATTTTCCGATTCGCAATTCTCTGTTTTATCAGGGTATGGATAAGACAACGAACTCTCAGGGGCAGATCACGGTGCTGGGAGATTACAAGGAATTCGGAGACGGTGCCGGTCCTGATATGATCGTTACGCAGGTAAATCAGGGACAGATCACTAATTATCCTTATCAGATCACTACAGAAGAACAGCAGACTCTGACAGTGGCGGCAACACATTATCAGTGGCTGCAGCCGAACATGGAGCTGGATAAGGATGGAGACGGCAAAAATGATATTGTGGTATGGTATTGTCTGTCTGACCTGTCCGACAATGCCAAGACCAGAAAGACACAGACTGAGAGGAACAACGGACGGGGCAATGACAATGGTGTGAACCTGTATAATGTCAGCCCCAAAGATGTGGTAAATAACTATTATATTTACAGCATGGGCAATGTCACGTATTCCGGTGCGGGACATACGGAGCCTACAGGAATGGCGGAGAAGAAGCTGTTTGTTAACACCATGGTAGCAGCTTACAATGCCGGAACCAAGGCACCTTCCGTATTTTTCCGGGATGACAACGGCAACACCATTGACTCCGTATATATGATGTATGATGCTGCCAACAAGATGATCCTGGATCGCAGCAATAAGATTCAGGTGGATTTCAAGGCTACCGATTACAACATCCTGTCTTCAGCAACGGAGATCCGGGTAGAGTTCTTCAAGGAATCCACGGATGCGGATGCCATGGAGATCGCATACGGCAAGGGCACACTGAAGGTGAAGCCTCTGACCGGACTTACAGTGACAAATTCTGCCAAAGCGGAAGTGGGAGCACATGTGATTGCCGGCGGAGACAATCACTTTACGGAAGGTGGAAAGGACTATTATGTCACAGGTACGTCGTATTATTCTGTGACCAGTGACGGTGTATACACGCTGGCATTCCCTGCATCGGAGATGGGCCTGTTCTCCGGCAGCGGCAAGATGACGCTTAACGATCAGGATGCCGCCACCATCTATATCCGTGCTACGACCGTTTACGACAACGGATCCAAGCGGACCGAAGGTGCTGTTAAGAGCTTGACCGTCAGCGCGGCGGAACTGTTTGACCTGGATTAAAGAATTTGCGCTCAAAACAGAAAAGACAAATTGCACAAAGAGCAGGGCTGTGGAAAATAACCAATTTCCGCAGCCTTGTTTTTGTGAGAGTTTTTGGGCGGGATTTTCTTGCAGAATCAATATATGTATGCTATAGTAATCACATCTTAAGAAAGTCTATATAGGCAATATTCTGAAAAAGTTTTAATGCGTAGATGCAGTCGATGGCGGATCGCCGCGAATTCATGGATTGACAGAACAATCGGACAGGGAGGAAACTATTGGAAACAAACGATATTGTGACGAAAAATTTTGAAAGCTATGCGGATGTGGCGGCGGACATAATTAATGTTCTGTTACATGAAGGGAGAAGAAGGGTTAAAGATTATGAAATGTTGTCGGCGGCTACTGAGAGTCTTTACTTGGATAAAGAAAATGGATTGCGAAATCAATTGGAAGATGTAGCAAAGTACCATGTGGTAAATGGGGTGCCTAAGGTATTGTATTTATTTGCCAATCAGACAAAGGTGGATAAGGGTATGGTATTGCGCAAGGCCGGGTATGCAGGTGGAGAATACCGCAGACAATATGAAAAACAAAATCCGAGCCTATATCCTGTGATAGAAATTGTGTTATACTGGGGAAAGAGCAGGTGGAAAGGGGTATGCAGTTTGCACCGGTTATTTGATGAAGAAGGGGCGACTGCAGATATTATATGGAAGTATGTAGATGATGTACAACTTCATGTTTGGGAAATGCGTCATTTACCCAGAGAAATACGAGAGCTTTTTCAAAGTGATATGAGAATCATCGTGGATTATCTTGCAGAGGGAGATGGCTATCGGTCGGACCGGAAAGTGATTCATAAAGAAGCAACAGTTAAGATGCTACGGGTATTATCCGGAGATACAAATGTTGATGATACCGGAGATGCATTAAAAGAAATGGGAATCAAAGAGGAGGATGAGATCAGGGTGTGTGAATTATTTGATCAGTATACAAGAAAAGGGATTGCACAGGGAATTTCGCAGGGGATTTCTCAGGGAGTTGCGCAAGGAATTATTATAATGTGCAAGGATTTTAATACCAGTTATGAAGAAACTTTACAAAAGGTGAGACTGAAACTGAATATCTCAGAGCAGGAAGCTGAGAAAGAAATGAAACTTTATTGGTAAATATGGAATAGAAACTTGACTTTTTCTATGTACTATGATAAATATATACTATACCTACTGGAACAGTAGGAAATATAAAGGGAATAATATAGTATACATAGACATAGGAGGAGAAAAAGATGGCATTTGCAGCAGAGACCATATGTGTCCAGGGAAGTAATGAGAGAAAGGATCCGTTCGGCGCCATCAGCATGCCCATTTATCAGAATGCGGCGTATGCGCATCCGGGACTGGGGAAGAGTACGGGATATGATTATTCCCGCTGCAGTAACCCCACCAGAGACGAAGTGCAGAAGACGGTTGCTCTGTTGGAACAGGGAACAGAGGCACTGGCATTTTCTACGGGAATGGCGGCAATCACTGCAATGATGGAAATCTTTTCTCCCGGAGATCATCTGATCGCTACCGATGATCTGTATGGCGGAACATTAAGACTGTGGAACATGATCAGTCGCAAGAATGGTATTTCCGTTGATTGTGTAGATACTTCCAACGTGGATACGGTGAAGGCAGCGTTGCGCCCGGAGACAAAAGCTATCTATCTGGAGACACCGTCCAATCCGATGATGAAAGTAGCGGATATTCAGGCAATTGCAGATCTTGCGCATGAGAATGGATGCCTGTTGATCGTGGATAACACATTTCTGTCTCCTTATTTCCAGAAGCCGTTGACATTAGGAGCTGATATCGTGGTACACAGTGGAACCAAATATCTGGAAGGACATAATGATACTTTGTCCGGTTTTCTGGTGGTGAAGGATAATGCTCTGTATGACCAGCTCTATAATATCTACAAGACTACAGGAGCCTGTCTGTCTGCATTTGACAGCTGGCTGTTGCTTCGCGGCATCAAGACACTGGCTGTCCGCATGGAACAGCACCAGAAGAATGCCCTGGCCATCGCACACTGGCTGGAACAGAGACCGGAAGTGGAAGAAGTCTATTATATCGGACTGGATTCCAGACCGGATAAGGAGCTGATTGACAGACAGTGCGGCGGATACGGCGGAATGATTTCTTTCCGATTGAATTCTGCGGAGAAAGCTGTTAAAATTTTGGAGAGCGTAAAGCTGATCCGTTTTGCAGAAAGCCTGGGAGGCGTGGAAAGTCTTCTGACCTATCCCATGAAGCAGACCCATGCAGATGTACCCGTAGAGGTCAGAGAGGCCCTTGGAGTGGACGAGAAGCTTCTGAGAATGTCCGTTGGTATTGAGAATATCGATGACCTGCTGGCAGACCTGGTGCAGGCTTTTGCCTGAGGGGGGGTGATTGGTATACATAGTAATTCAGCCAGCTACGTTGAAGGTTTCCACAGGATGACGCACCGGAAAGCATCGGGATAAGATGTGCAGGGTGCTTTCCAATGGAAGAAATGGTATGATGACTGATAAAAGGATTATGTAGTAAATTAACGTGGAATATGGTCTGTATGGGACGGAAGTGCCTGGAAATTTGCAGATTTTGAGAAAGGTATGGTTAGCTGTATGACTACATACAATTTTGATAAAATTATAAATCGTAAGGGAACAAACTGCCTGAAATATGATTTTGCTGTGGAGCGGGGAAAGCCAGCAGAGGTACTTCCCCTGTGGGTTGCGGATATGGATTTCCAGGTATCCGAAGAAATCACAAAGAGCCTTCACGCAGCAGTGGAGCATGGAATCTACGGCTATACGCAGCCCAAGGATCACTATTACAATGCTATCATGAATTGGATGAAGAAAAATCATCAATGGGAAACAAAGAGGGAGTGGATCGTGAAGACTCCCGGCGTGGTATTTGCTCTGGGCGCAGCGGTGAAAGCATTTACTGATCCGGGAGATGCTATATTGATTCAGAATCCGGTGTATTATCCGTTTACTAATATTATCCGTGACAATGACCGGAGAGTAGTAGACAATACATTGATCTATGAGAACACGGTCGGACAGAGTGGAGATAACGGATACCGGATTGATTTTGAAGATTTTGAGCGGAAGCTTGAGCAGGAACATATAAAACTGTTTATTCTGTGCAACCCTCATAACCCGGTGGGCAGAGTATGGACCAGAGAGGAACTACAGCAGCTGGGAGAGATCTGCCTGCGCCATCATGTGATCGTAGTCAGTGATGAAATTCACAATGATTTTGTATATCCCGGATTTGAGCATACGGTGTTTGCCAATGTGGATCCTCGTTTTGCGGAGTTCACCGTGACCTGCACCGCACCCAGTAAGACCTTCAATCTGGCAGGCTTACAGATTTCCAATATTTTTATCTCAAATGAGACATTGCGGGAAGCATTCCAGAAGGAAATCGACAAGACCGGATACGATGAGCCGAATGCGTTGGGAGCGGTAGCCTGCGAGGCTGCATATCGTGGCGGACAGGAGTGGCTGGATCAGTTGAGAGCTTATTTGCTTGAGAATCTGAATTTCCTGCGAGCATATCTGCAGGAGAAAATTCCACAGATTCATCTGGTAGAGCCGGAAGGTACTTATCTGGTATGGCTGGATTGCAGTGAACTTGGGATTTCCGGCAAGGAACTGGATCAGTTTATCGTAGAGAAAGCGGGACTCTGGCTGGATGGCGGAGCAATGTTCGGACCCAGTGGAGCAGACTTCCAGCGAGTGAATATTGCCTGCCCCAGAGCAACTCTAGAGCTTGCACTGGACAAGCTGAAGGCGGCAGTAGACAACCTGGGCTAGATCCGACAGATTTGATGTGAGCAAAGAAAAATATCTGTGGACGCTTGTTCCGATAGGACAAAAATTATAGCGGTATAATATTAACAGACATATGGTATATTTTTACAATGTTGTCCATATACTGTAACATATCAGGCCATTCATGACAGATCACGGCAGCTTATGCTACGCTTGTGATCCCTGATGAATGGC
>OGIB01000479.1_pt1 | contig 19075 bp, 26 predicted proteins | sample 1571691 | NCBI WGS metagenome assembly OGIB01 (sample SAMEA2582058, study PRJEB24529) | metagenome | biome: Human gut stool | place: China | collected 2011
CCCCCCGGCAGACCAGCCACCACGGCAAATCACTCTGCACCTGCAGCCGCCGGTCGGCCTCACTCAGCCAGGGCAGACCACCGGGGTGGCTGTGGACCAGCGCCACAATCTCACCCTGCATCTCTGCCCGCAGCCAGTCCTCCGGCGACATCCGGAAATACGCCTCCGGCTCACCGGAGATATTCACGCAGGGAAAATATCTGTCCCCCTCCGGCGTTCTCACCACGAAGCCGCACGACTCCGCTGGCGCACATCGCCGGGCGTGCGCCAGAATCGCTGATTCTGTCTCTGTCATGGGTTTACTGCGAAAGTTTGTTAATGGAAAGGTAGCCGCCAAAATTGCCGACGTTATTGCGGAACTTGCAACCACTCAGGCATTTGCTGCACTTATCCTTCGTGATATCGGACGTTGGCTGGTCATATTCATCCGCGACCGCCGGGCCATCATAACCGCACTCATCGCCGCGGTAGATCCAGGTGCAGGTGTTGGCCAGCATGATGCGCCCCGGAAAAACAGCGCCATCCGTTTCCGTCGGTGTGGACAGCACAAAAGAGGCACTGACCGCGCTCAGTTCGCTGCACTGTTCGATGCGCCAGCGGCTGATCACCTCCTGCTCCGGATCGGCGTCACTGTTTCCGTTGACGAAGTTCACCGCATCCAGAAAACGGGCGTAAACCTTACGCCGGACCACCGTTCCGCCGACCAGACTCTGCAGATCTTCCGCCATCCCGGTGACCATGCCGTACAGATTAGAGACTTTAAGCGTTGGCCTTGCACTGGCTCCTTTGCCGTTCATCTCAAATCCGCTTCCCTGAATGGGATAAGCCTGATACTGCCGCCCCTGCCAGGTGACTGGTTCACCTTTTTCGTTCTGCTCATTACAGAAGAAATAACGATCTCCGCCGACCTCTGTCAGATCAATTTCCCAGAGCACGACCAGCGCGGATTGCTCCGTTTTAGTGCACTCATTGAGTGTTTCCTGCTGTATATCCTGCATCAGTGAGTGACCTCTTCAAAGGTACAGTTAAAATCGGTATACATGGCATTATCCGAAATGCTCCACTCCCTGCAGACAACCCGGACAGTCCTGTTGTGTTTTGGCGGACGCCACAAAAAAGCACGAATCCCGGCATGACGGGATAAAAAACTGTCCAGCGCGGCACGGGAATATTCATCTGTGACACGAAATACCGGTTTAAACGTTTTCAGATCCGCATTCAGACCACCAGCCCGTCGCTGTTCATATCCGTCACCAAACTTTACCGTAATAACTGATGGCTTTCGTGTCGTCTCCATCCCCTCACGGGGGATCCAGTTAAAAACTTCAGGCTCAGGCACTGTACAATCCTCCATCCCGACGCGATGACTGCATAATTGACACAACCCTGCTGTCGATCAGATCCACCAGTCCCCTGGCTGAGCGCGCATCTATCTCGCCATTGCTCCCTTGATTCTGAATGCTGATGTGATACACGGGAGAATAAACAAATCCACCACCACCATTCACATTTCCAATGGCCCTGACCCCAAGAGAGCCGTCCGCTGCCCGTGTCAGTGGCATGATTGCTTCAGGCCCGGCCTCGCCCATCAACCCGGCACCTTTCGCAAAAGCAAAATACGTCGGTGTATCCACAATAGTGTTACTGTAAGCACTCAGATTTGCCGATGTGTAAACACCACCTTTTGCGTTTGCCACTGCCCCCGAAATCCATCCGCCGACCGTACCAAGCCACCCTCCGGCACCGGAGAGTGATTTCAGTCCGTTAACAATGGCTGCATTCATCAGAATTTTTGAAACTTCCCGGAGAACTGAACTCCCCCAGTTCCTCCAGTCCACAACATTCCCGGCCAGTGCATCGGAAATATTTGATACCAGCCCGTCCATCGTGGAAACGACAGCATCTGCCGCCTGTGAAGCATAATCGGTGGCACTGTCTGCCCAGTTGGTCAGTCCCTCCTGGAGTCCGGCATTCCAGTTATTACGTAAAGCATCGGCCTTTGCATAATAATCCTGCTGATCGCTGAGACGCTCTTCCAGATATTTTTTATTCAGTTCTTTCTCCTGTTTCCACAGGGCTTCTTCAATTTCTCCGGCCTGATACTGTCTCAGCAGCTCGTTATTTTTCTGCTCAAACGCCTGCCGGATACTCCACATTTCCTGGAGTCGTTCACGCATCCGTGAGCCTTCACCATATCCCAGCAACTGCGCTTCGTCAGATGCCCGGGCACTGGCATTACTGTCCGCCAGACTGCTCTCATACGCAGCAAGCTGCTCACGAATCTTTTTCTGGTCGATGAGTGCTGCATTCTGCAAAAGCGTTTTTTTCTGCGCTTCTGACAGGGTTGATAATTCGCCCTGACTGACCTGATATTTCATCTTAGCCAGTTCAGTATTCTGCCCTGCCAGTGCTATTTGTTCTTTTTGCTGTTTAATCAGCCGTTTATAAATATCTTCTGTTTTTTCCGCTTCGGTCTTTTTATACGCTTTGGGTTTATTTGCCTGGTTATTTCGCCAGGCATCCAGTGAGTTATTGATATAATTCTGTCTGGCTGTCTGATACGCCTCTCCCACAAAGCCGAGATCATCCGCAGCATAACCCAGGCGGGCACGCTCACGGGCTTCCCCCTTCAGGCGGGACAGAGCCAGTTCGCGCTCGCTGTTATTCAGTGCGGTCTGCTGTTTATCATCCAGGGTTGCCTGTGGTAGCCGTAACGGTACATTCACCAGCCCCTGTCGCTGCAGAAGTAATTCATTACCGAGCCCGAGAAGGCGATTAAACTCGGTATGCTGCCCATTCATGATCAACAGGGACTGATACGCTTTGTTTTGTTCCGCGGCCTGTTGACGGATCAACGCCACCCGTCGCTCCTCCAGCCCGGCAAGCACATCCTGAATGGATTGCGCTTTGCCCTGCATTTGTGTGAGACGGGACTGTTCAACTGCCAGTTGATTTGTTGCTTCTGCAAGCCCTTCTGTGACAGTTTTTACCGACGTCATGTGGTTAATCATAAAACCGTTATCGGTTGTCCAGCCCGGGTTTGCCAGCACATACTGATAGCCAGCAATTTTTTCCTGTAAGGATTTAATCTTACTTTTCTGCTCGTCAATTAACCTGTTTTGCTCATCAAGTGCCTGCCGCGTCTTTTCCTCATTATCTGACGCTTCAGGAAGCGACATTGCCGACGTTTTCTGGCGAATTTCGTCGATTGTTGCGGCATACTGGCGTGCAGATTCTCTGGCCTGCTCCTGATTCTGATACATCGTGTACCAGGCCGTCGCCCCCAGCATGACGAGTCCCGGCACACCACCAACCAACCCCAGCGCACCACTTAACAGACGACTCCCCACTGACGTGACAGTATTCAGCGTTGTCTGTGCAGCTGTTTTGGCCGCAATATTACGGGTAAGTGACGCCTGGGCAGCTGTCAGCTTCGCTTCTGCTGCGGCCTGCCTTTCGGTACCGCGAGCAGCAACAACCGCCTGTTGCGCACGATAAACCGCCGCACGCGCCCTGGCGGTTGCTATCTGTGTCCCCCGAAGTTGCGCTTCAGCAAGAGCCACTTCGTTTCTGGCTGCAGTAATTAATCCGGCAGTTGCAGATCCAGCAGACGACGCCATATTGCCAAAATATCGGGCTACCCCGACGGCAACCAGTGCGCCAGCTGCAGCAGCCACGGTATCAATATTGTCTGCAACACCATTCAACACCCCGGTGAGTGTCTTTGTCACTCCGCTTGCCTCGTTCGCACCACCAACCCAGGCCATAAAGGCGTTTTCAACTTTGGTTGCAGAGGATGAAACAGTATCAGGCATTGCTGCATATTCATCACGCAACGCCCCAAGCTGACTAATCAGTGCAGGAACAACCTTATCGGCGGTCAGTTTTCCGTTATCCGCCATGGCCTTCAGATCCTTACGGGCAACACCCATTCCCGCAGCCAGCGCACGAATAACACGATCGCCGTTCTCATTCACAGAGTTAAATTCTTCACCGCGCAGCACTCCCTGCGCCAGTGCCTGACTGAACTGCGTGATCACCGAACTGGCTTCTGCTGTACTGGCACCGGATAATTTCAGGCCCGTGGAGATCGCCTCGGTGACTTTCAGTACCTCCTCAGAACTGTAGCCATACTCCCGCATGGAAGCTGCAGAGCGGGCAAAAAGGCTGGCGTTATCAGAAAACGCCGTTCCCGTTCTCTGGCTGATTGCCATTAATTCACGTTGTGATACCTGAAAATCATCACTGGACTGTGAAGCCTGCTTCAGACGGGCATTTACTGAATTCCACTCATCGGCGAGAGAAATAAGATGACCGGTAGCAAAAGCTCCGGCAAATGCCCCCGCCATATTCAGTGCCGAAGATTTAGCTGTATTTATCTGATCCGTCACTTCTGCCAGTGCACGCCGCATTTCACGGGATGCAGCAGCGGACTGCCGGCCTCCGTTCTGCATGGTACGGTAGTAATCCTGCCCCATACGCGAAGCCCGGGAGATCTCTGACTGGAATGACCGGGAATTTGCCGAGATTTTAATAATCAGTTCACGTAATGTCGCCACACTCATTCTCCGGACGAAAAAAAACCGCCGAAGCGGTTATGTTGACTCACTGAGACACTATTAAAAGCGCGTTTTCCAGTCCGGCAAATGGATCTGATACGCTTTCTGTCTGCTCCTTCTCCCACTGAAGAAGCGCATCATTCAGTGGCACTTTGACCCCCTGCGCACCGTAAACAGCTGAAACAATCTGGGCAGCCCGGATATCAGCCCGTTCGTCCCCCAGCGGACTGAACCTGTCAAATTCTGCCCACATCATGATTTCTGATGCTGACATTTCCCGGCGTAACTCTGACAATGTGCGCCCCATCCTGAGCGCCAGCATCATCAGAAAACGCATCCCCGGAAGCGCTACTTTTTTTTAACCTCGCCGGCATCACTGATCAGTTCCAGAGACTGCCGAAGAAGCCGCGCATGCACCGGACCATACACGGCAATCACCTGTTCACGATCATCCTCTGAAAATACAGGTTGCAGTCCGGTATCACACAGAACATCAATGAACAGTTCAACATCTGCCTCCAGATTTCGGCGGGCGCGCTCCGCAACGGATAACGGTGTCTCATCATCTTTTGCTTTAACGATCTCCTGCCAGCGCAACCAGGCTTCTGCAGAAGGTTCCCGTAATACAACCGTTGCTCCCTCCCATTCAGGCACATCAACAGTTTTATGGCGAAACCCCGACATCGTTGCCAGTGCCAGATTGCGGATATTTTTAGTCATCACATCTATCCTCATTAACTGACGGTAACAGTGCAGGAAGTGGAGGTCACCTTGTTAACAGGGCTTGCTGAATCAGAAATCTCGCAGGTATACGCACCGGCATCACCTGATGCTGCTGATGCCTTACTGAATGTTGCCGCCGTCTGTCCGGAAACAGGAGAACTACCTTTCTTCCAGACATAAGAATAAGGCGGCACACCACCGGCAGCCTCAACCACCATTTCGAGTTTCGCTCCGGCAGAAACCTGCAGCGTGCTGTTTAAATCTACCTTCACTTTCAGCGGCTCTGTCGTCAGCACAGGTTTACCTTTCAGGCGCAGGGAAAACGTTGCAGCCACAACACCATTGGTTCCTGCAGACCAGGTATGCTGACGCACCTCTGCCATAAAGGTAAATCCGTTTCCTGACGGAAAAATAACTTTAAAGCCATACGTGGTGTCATTGTCATAGGCACTGCGCAACGCGTTCTGGGCAGCATTGAGGTAAAAGTTGCCTGACATGGAAATCTCTGACGCGGCACCAAGACCGTTAATATTTTCCTGCTCAACAGAACACAGCGTGGTGACATCAATATCCTGCTTTTGTCCTGCGGTAAACTGCACCTCTTTGATTGTACAGCTCAGACCAAGATAGCTGGCAGAATCCAGGGTTTCTGCTGTTACCGGTGCAGACGAAATCATAATTTTCGTCAGTTGCGAACGCTCAAAATTAGAGGACATACTCGTCTCCTGAAAATAAAAAACCCGCCAGCGGCGGGTGGGTAAAATCATTAACGACCTCAGGCTATTACCTGAAATTCAAGCGTGGCTCTGCTCAGACGGGAATCAGGATCATAACCCTGAGTTTTAGAAATAACGGAGGGTGCAAGTTGCCTTACCGCATCAAGCGCCTGCTCACGGATATCATCTGCGTCATCAGGTACTGTTGCCCAGACATCGATCTGCACGGTAATTCTGGATTCAGCCTGACCATCAAGCACATCAGACGCAGTGTCAGACACCACAGAAAATACCAGCCATGGCGGAGATACCGCAGGCTTTCCCTCCGTCAGCGGGACCACATAAGGATAAACCTGTCCTCCGGCCAGTTGAGACAGCAGGGAATACAGTGTGGTCTCTCTCATTTACTTAAGACCTCATCAATAGCCTGATTCATTCGCTGTATGGCAATCTGTGCTGCCAGTTCCTCTGTCGTATCGAAAGCCGGGCGAATGAACGGATGCGCGGGCATGTTTATCGTTCCCAGCTCCACAAAGCGCCAGTAAAACGCATTTCGGGGATCACTGACTTTCATGCTGTTATCACTGTTTCCGGTCCGCAGGTTCCGTCCACGAATGTGGACACCCGAGATAATTTCCCCCCGACGCTTTGAACGCTGAGTGAGAACAACCACATTTTTCTTCAGTTTCCCGGTTCGCTCCGGCGCACGTTCAACAACTGCATCCCGCATAACTTCAGCACCGGCACGGGTGGCATCGCGCAGTACCTTATTGTTTTCTGCCCTGCTGAGCGTCTCCAGATCCCGTGCAATATCCGCCAGACCTGAAAAATCAAGACTGAAATCCATCACACATTCCCCTTCTGAGAACAGAGTATCTCAAGCCGTGTGGCACGAGCATCCGGTATCGGCGGACCGTCTATACTCAGAATCGCGCCTTTGAATGCACCAGTCAGCACTTTCAGACATGAAGTTGCTGTTACATCTCGCCGGAATCTCATCCAGACCCTCACTGTAGCCTGAGCAGTTTCTGCGCCTCCGGATATTCTCTCCCTGCCACTGATCCCCTTAACTTCTGCCCATATGGTTGCCCCCTCCGTCATTGTTTCCACAGGGTGCCCTGACGGAGACCGAACGGTGGTGGCATTCAGAATAACCACACGATCACGTAATCTTCCTGCCTGCATGAATCCTCCTATGTTCCGGGATGAAATCGATACATCCGCAGTCCGGTATAGAAAAAATCAGGCACTGCATCCTGCATTTCCCTGTTCTCGTACCAGTAGCCAACCAGTTGCATAAGACGCAGTTTTATCAGAGGTGTTATTACAAGCCCGGTCGTATCCTGCTCAGAAACAGTTTCATCGTAAAGCGTCCGGTTTAAAAACTTTTCAGCCTCTTCCCTGGCAGCAGCCAGATACATCATAAGAAGAGAATTCTCCTGTTCATTGTCATCATCAATCCGGCACTGAACACGAAGCTCTTCCAGAGTGGGCATCATTTGGGCAACCTCTATGAATGCTGTTTTTTAGACTTATCAGCCCCCCGCGCAACAGGTGTTCTCTTATCAGAGACAATCCCAGCTGCAGTGGCAATTTCGCGTACCCGTTCGGGTAATTCTTTATCTTCATACTCACCGGCCCGAATAATCTCAACACGCATACCGTCCGGTGACCATTTCAGATCTTGTTTCAGGATCATGATTCTTTCACCTGTCAGAACAGGGGCGCACTTCTGCGCCCCCTGAATGATTACGCTGCTGCAATCTTCAGCAGTTTGATGGCCTGCGAATCGACCAGCATCCCGCCGGTGCGCTTGGTGGTATAAAAACCGACAAACGGTTTATTGGTGTACGGGTCACGCAGAATGCGGGTGCCGATACGGTCAACGATGGTGTAACCCCGTTTGAAGTTACCAAATGCAATGGCTTTCGCATCAGCGGCGATATCCGGCATCTGTTCGTTTTCAGCGATACCGTAACCCGCCAGAGAGGACGGCTGCCCCAGTTCCAGCCCCGGACGCCACAGATAGTTACCCTCGCTGTCTTTAAGCAGACGGATGGCAAACAGGCTGTTGTTGTTCATCATGAACTTCGCGCCAGTGCGGTGTGCCTTACGCAGCGTGTAAATCAGTTTGATAATGGCATCTGCGGTCACTGCCGTCGCTTCGCCGGATACAATATGCTGAAGTTTGCCGAACGCCCGGACCTTGTCGGTTTCATCAGTGGACTCATACGCCAGGAACCCTTTCGGCTTCTTGGTACCATCGCCGGTGGTAAAGGCAATTTCTTCCTGTTCGGCAAATTCGGTTGCCAGCTCGCTGTTGATCCAGGCCTCCACGTTGAAGAAAGCATCATCCAGCATTTTCTGGGTGGCCTGCGGGTTACCGTAGATTTCCCCCATGAAAGGTTCAATCAGTCCCAGTTTTGAGGTGGCAGTCTGGGAGCGCGCGTCAGTCTCGCCAACCCATCCGGAAGCCGTGCCGCCCAGATTCACCAGTTTTTTGTAGTCGGAACCGCCAACGGTGATCACCGTGGCTTCCTGGCGCATCACCACTTCATCTTTCAGCAGATTGAGAATGTTGCGATCCAGTTCTTCCGGCACGGCATAGCCGCCGTCTTCATCGGTGCCCACCTGTAATGCCTTACGCTCCAGATCGCGCAGACCATCTTCACGGCCTTTACGCAGGAAGCCCACAAACGCTTCTTTATGCTCGGTGGCCAGTTTATTTTGCGCACCACCTGCCGGACGTTTCAGCTCAAGCAGCTCTTTTTCAAGATCGCTTTTGAGATTTTCCAGCTCGCTGAGTTTTCCGTTCAGGGTTTCCACCTGCCCGGCAAGTTTGCCTTTTTCCTGCTCAATCGCCTCAACGCGCTTGTCGTTCTTTGCTTTGAAGTCGTCAAACTTCTGCTGCAGCTCCTGCGCGACCTGTTCGACATCTTTAATATCAACCGCCATCGTATTTCTCCTGATTAGAAGTTCAGATTTTTCAGTGCATTCAGTGCAGAGCCCACATCCTCAGCGTCGCGCAGGGACAGTGCGCCATAGCCCCCGGCCATGAATGCTTTGGCCTGGGTACGGGAGAGTCCGACATCACGCAGGACTCTTTCGATTTTTTTCTGTTCGGGGATTTCCCCGCGGGCCAGTGCGTTCTTGACGTCGCTGATCCGCGCCTCGTCGTTAGACGGGAACGTCACCAGGCTAACTTCCCAGAGGTCGATTTCTTTCAGCAGAAAGGCTTCTTTGCTCCGGTCGTATTCCCAGTCTTTCAGGACGTACCCAATAGAAAGGCCGGTTAACGAACCGGCCTTCATGTGTGCATGTGCGCGTTTTGCGAGGGGATCATCATCAATAAGCAACCGTCCCCTGACGTAAAGCCCGACATCGTCTTCCTTCATTTCGGTGTAAACACCGATGGGTTCATCCATGCGGTGCTGCCAGAGCAGCGCAGGTAACGCTTTTCTGTCACTCCACGCCCGCAGGGAAGCAGCAAATGCCCCGGACATCACCACATCATCGTGGCTGTCCTTTACACCAAAGACGGAGCCATACCCTTCAAACTCACCGGAGTCACTGACAGATTTCAGACTCAGCGGTACATCAAGACGTTGTTTCGTCTGCATTGGCGTTATCCTTCTGCTTACCGGCTTTACTGCCATCGGAGGGTTTCGTGGTCATGTTCATCGGGGTGAGATAGACATCACCACCGGGACGCGGATTCATATCTTCCAGGTCGCGGCAGTCATTAGGAGAGTAAATTCCCCAGTTGATCCCGGTGGCGTAGGCTTCAAAACGGGACTTCATATCCCCGCGCAGTAACGCCCCGGCGTTAAATTTGGCGTAATAAACGCCCTGCTTACTTTTTCGTACCAGTCCGGTGTTGATCCGCTGCTCAATGCGGGTCAGATACGGCACCAGTGAATAGTTGATAAATCCCAGCCCCAGCTCTTCGATATTGTTGAAGGTGGCGCGATCGGTGTTCTGCACCATGTGCAACGGCACCCGAAACAGACGACAGATTTCTTCAAGCTGAAACTTGCGGGTTTCCAGGAACTGGCTGTCCTCGGCGTTCAGCGCCATCGACTTCCAGTCCAGCCCCATCTCAAGGATCATCGGGCGGTGAGCATTGCCAAGCCCGGTGTGACGCTCCTCAAAATCTTTCTTCAGGCGCTCGTAAGCCTGATCTGACAGCGTCTGCTCTGTACGCAACACACCGGACGTCACCGCACCATTGCTGAACAGTCTGGCCCCGTGCTCTTCGGTCGCTGCCGCCAGCGATATTGCCTCGCGGGCATAGGCGATGGGATTCAGCCCCACCAGTCCGTCCAGCGTCAGCGTGCGCACATGCCAGATATCCTCCTGGCTCAGTACATCCGTGGAGCCGTCCGGGAATGTGACCTGATAGACCGGCTCCCAGCTACTGTTAAGCTTCGGTACCACACAGCCAGGATCGACGGGCAGCAGTTCAGCCACTTCGCCAAATGCTTTCACTTTGTAGGCGTAAAAGTTTCCCCTCAGGCACAGACAGGTGACCACCAGCTCCCAGAACTCCTGCGGCGTCATATATCCATTGGGATGCGTGGAGATCAGCTTATGCAGACGTTCGCCGGTGGCTCTCTGTTTCAGGCTGCCGTTCAGGTGATACAGATTGCAGGGCAACATCCCGACCGACTCTGCCAGCACCCTGACGCAGGAAAAAACCGCCGTCAGTCGCATGGCCCGCTGGCTGCTGATCTGCTTTCCGGTATAGGTGTCGTATGACAGCCCGATAGCATCCGCCAGCTCTGCTGGCGTGGTCACCGGCGCGTCACTTTTTCGTTGAAATAATCCCGAAAAGAACACTATTTACCTCCGCCGACAGACGGCTGTGTACGGTCGAGATATCGCGCCACCAGCCACGACCAGAACAGGCACAGCGCCCCGGCAACAACAAAACCCGCCGGGGGATAAATCAGCCAGGCACCATACGCCAGCAAAAGCGCACCCAGCACGCCCACCAGTGGCGCGAGAATTATCAGAAACATAATGACCTCGGTTAAAGCGAGCGGATGCCCACGCTGACCAGATGTTCAGACAGATCCGGCTCCGGTTCACCACCATTGACCAGCATCCGGCTCATTGCTGTAAACATCGCAACAGGGCCGTCGATTTTGGCTTCCAGCGTGGATTTATTCGGGAAGATATTGTCGTTTTTGTCCGGTTTTACCGTAACGTTAGACATCATCCAGTTCATGACCGGATGATTGCTGTGATGGAAACGTCCGGCATAGACCAGTGATTCCGTTTCCTTCATGGCCTCTGACAGATTGCGAACCGTCTGCGGAACCTCCACCAGCGGTATCCCTTCTTCAGCCAGTGCTAGGCTGAACTGCATCGCGCTCCACGGGTCAAATCCCAGTTCCCTGAGGTTTTCACCACCAATCCATTCCAGTAAGTCACTTTTTATCTGAGCATGATCGATAACATCACCATCCGTCAGAATCAGCTTATCCATCTCCGCCCACTTCCGGTAAAGTTCTGCCTGCTGCCGCGAGCATCGTTCCAGCCGTCCTTCCGGGAGCCAGAATTTAAAATCGGCATGAACATGCCCGTTATCCGTTCGCCAGAGTTTTGCCGCCGCACAGATATCAATCTTATGAGCAAGGTCAACGCCGACCCACATGGGATACGTTTTCAGCTCATGTCGCGGGGCAATGTATTCGCACTTCTCCCACTTAATCATGTCCATCCAGGCAGACTCTGCTGTTACCCACACATTCATGTGTTTGGTAAAAAAATTCACCCGCGCAGAGACCTGTTCTTTCGCTTTTTTCGCCAGACGACGCAGATCATCCCAGCGTTTACAGATGCCCAGGCCAGGATTCGCTTTCTGCCAGACCGTTTCATCAAACGGATCATCTCCCTCATCGAGGGTGTAAATAATCGCAAAGTAGGAGTCGTCTTTTACAGCGCCCTCCACGTCGCTGTTATAGCCACGCAATACCTTGATGGCATAATCACGCTGCTCGTAACAAATCCCTTCCTTGTTAAACCCTGCCGTGGTGATACCAAATAAAAGGGACTGCAGACGGGCACCGGTTGCCGTTTCCAGAACGTCCCACACGTCACGGGTTTTATGTGCATGCAGCTCATCAATAATGGCGCAGTGGATGTTCAGACCATCCAGGTTGTTTGCATCCGAAGAAAGCGGTTCAAATTTTGATGCGCTCTGCTCCTGGTAAATCGCCAGCTTGTTGAAATCAAACAACCGCCCGAGTGTCGACCGGGCTTTTCTGACCATATTTTTGGCGTCTTCAAACACGATTCTGGCCTGGTCACGCGTGGTTGCGGCTGAATACACCTCAGCACCGCCTTCACCATCTGCCCCCGTCATATACAGACCGATACCCGATGACAGGGTTGATTTTGCGTTTTTACGGGCAACTTCGTTGTATGCTGTCCGGAACCGGCGCACCATCACCGGGCGCCCGCTGCCATCGCTGCGCATGACAACTTCCCCGGTCTCTTCATTGACCAGCGGAATGACAAAACCAAAAATATTAATGAGGATAAATACATGCCAGTCCATCAACTCAATAGGCTGGCCTGCCAGCGCCCCTTTTACATGAGGCACAAATTTGTAGAAATTCAGGATGTGCTGCGCACGTGGTTCACTGAAATAAATCCCCCGCTCTTCGCCGTACTTTAGATCATCAAGAAAACGCTGGCAGGCCAGGCGGACAAATTCGCCAGCAACAATTTCTCCTGCAACAACACGTTCGGCGTAGCGGATCCCGTCAGCCACTTTTGCCATCAGTCTCTCGCTTTTAAAAGCTCCGCCAGCGGATCAACATCATCCGGTCCGGCAATATTTACTTTAGCCCGGCTTGCCGGTGACATACCAAACTCTGCAAGCATTGCCCGGATCCGCTTCCAGGCATCCGCTTTCATTGCCGCCGCGGGGTGCGCCTTAATCAGTACATCACCGCTCTGCGTTTCCGTGCGGTAGGTATACCCCTCAACATCGAGTGTTTCGCAGTGATGCCGATATTCGGTATAGGCTTCCACCAGCAACTCGAGTGCACGCGCATCAAGCTGAGAAATGATCCCTTCCGCATTCAGCTCTTCCGCCATTCGCCTGAACCAGTACTTCCCCTGTGCCCCTAAATGCTGCGGAATTTTAGGGAGACCTTTTTCATCCTTTTTAGCGGTTTTTTTTGAGTCTTTAACGGGGCGCTTTGAGGGGTTGCCTCGTATCAAATGCAGGCGTGGCGGGGTTTTCGGAGGTCCTGACATAATCGGTCTTACCTATCAATCGTTTGTTCACATTTCCAAAAAAAGTTTTCGAACCTGCGGCGATGTGAGGAAGGGTCAGGCGGCGGTACTGAGCAGCCAGGGCTGCAGAGATTTGACCCTCCCCTCCCCTGCAGATGGGAACTGTTATCAGTTGATACGTTCGCGCGCAGTTTTTGCTTTATGGCAGGGCCAGCACAGACTCTGCAGATTACTGTCTGCATCCGTGCCACCATGAGCTTTCGGAATAATGTGGTCCACAGTTCTGGCTTCAACGGCTCTCCCGTTGCGCAGGCAGTTCTGACACAGATGATTATCACGCTTCAGTATGCGCGCACGTATGGCATCCCATTTCGAGCCATAGCCACGCTGGTGGCGACTTAATCCGCGTTGATGCTGTGCCCATCCTTCGCCACGATGTTTATCGCAGTAACCAGAACTGTCTGTGGTTGTACCTGCACATCCACGTTTACGGCAGGCGCGTGGGATTAGTGCTGGCATGTTTCGCCCTTATATAAATCAAAAGTGACCTGCATTGAGTATCTCCATGAAATGGATTTGCAGCTGATATGAGCCAGATCAATAGACTTCATGAGCTAACGGGTGTAGATATTACTTTTTACTTCAGAGGGTTAACTCATGGATATTAAGGATAAAATCAATACCATTTTGTTATGTGACATTGCCATCCACCTAGGTATCGAAACTGATATTGATCCACAGCTTGTAAAATATGCTGTGTCATCTGGTAATGATTGGGTTATGAAGGCCGAATATTCACATTTGGATGTTGATGAACCAAGTAAAGAAGATCGTGATTTTGTTACTGCTGTATTGAATATGTACCGCGGACTTTCCAATGCTTTCAGGAAACTTAGTGATGACGAGCAAAAAGAATTAGTCCGTGACCATCATCTAAAAATACATGATGGGGAAATTCAGCTCCCAGGTTTCGACGGTAATAATGAATGCGATTACTTCAGTATCATTGAGGCGTATCAGAAAATTGATCGCTTCCCCGAACAGAAACAGCCCATTGCCAATACTCATTCACGTACAGAACATCTCTATAACGCAATGCTTGATGAGTTTAAGAAAATTGACGCTGTAAATCGAAGCTGGGATTTATCAAAGGAAGAACTGGCATCCATTCTTTCCACAGCTCCACGCAGTTTCTAAGTGCTTTAGGCGGGTTTCCAACCCGCTTTATTATGCTCGTATAAAAAAGGAATCTCCCAAATTAACCAGCACGGATTTCTTTTCCTCAATGTGGCGGTCAAGTTCAGCAACTGCATGTGGGCGTATAGCCTCAATAAAGGCATTATCTTAATAGGCAGACTGGATTGTCACACCAAGCCCAGCGCCACTTTCTAGTATACCTTTCTGTCGCTGTAGCTCTTTCATCTCGTTATAGATGTAATGCGCGTTACTTAAGTTCTCTGCGTTCATGCCCCGCTTTCTTCCTGCAGTTAGCCTGCACTGATTTGTTATGCGCCAATATGTCCCGCTTCGTCTGTTTATCCAGCACGGTAATATCGTGCTCTGTTAGGTAGATGATGTTCACCCAGTCACAGGTCGTGTCCGTTACTTCAGGCTTTGCGGGTATAGCTTTCGCGCAACTCGTGGTCAACATCGTCATCAGAAAGATGGTTAACAGTCTGCTGTACATCCCTAGCCCCTTTTATTGTCTCTACCCTGCGTTTGGCGACCGCTTCAATAGCCGCTGCACGTTCTTCCGTACGTTGCTGGTCTGCTTTTGTTTCAGCGATTCTGGTACCGCGTGATTTGCCCAGACCAAAAGCACCAGCAATTGCTGCCAGTGCAGCAAGAACTAAGCCAATAATCATTTCAAGTCCCATAGTGACCTCACACCAGTGCGGCTTTAGCTTTGGCGTAACGTTCACGACGGTCTTTAATGCCGTTCTGCCCGCCATTAATAATCTGCGTGACGCGCTCCAGCTCTCCCGAGTAAAGGAGACAACCACGTAACGTGAAAAACCAAGCAGCAGAACGGGCAGCATGCTTCTCCTGCGTCAGCAACTCTGGTGTACCGATTAGATCAAGCTTCAGCGCCGTACCGCATTTGGCGTAGTTCTCCCGGCCGGTGATTTGAAGCAGGCCACGACCACGATATTTCCAGCCATCCCCTTGGCAGTTATTCCCCAAGCGGTTACCGTAAACCAAATTGGCTATTTGCTGCTGGTGCGCTATCTGCCTACCATCGATACGTCCCAACATTTCACACTGATACGGAGTCAGGCGTTTACCAAAGGTTTTCTTCAGCCCCTCTACCGAATAGTTAAAGCTCTCCACCAGCGAGGTAAAACCGGCCGATTCGTGCCCAACTTGTGCAATGAACATGGCCTGATCGTTAACTGCTGTGATTCCAAACTCTTTCAATGCCGCATCAATGTGCGGAAACCAGCGCGCAGAAAGCCCGGCGCTGATACCAGCCGCCTGCTGAAATTGTGATTGGTTCATTAGCGCCTCAGATGATCAACCAGACGTGCCACGTTGCCTCTGACGGCTACCAGCACAGAGAGGAAAATAATGTTGGCCCCGATAGTGCCCCATGATGAGTACGGGTAAATACCGCACAGATACGCCAGCGGAATGGCACTGTACATGACCGTAAGCAGCCACGCTAAACGAGATATCCACGGCCGATGTCGCGAGTCGCCGCGACGGTAAAACATCAGGGTTAACACTACCCCAGCACAAAGCAATGCATTAAAAGTTGCCGACAGGTCATTTTGTACCACCTGAACCTCCCCGGCGCGTTATGAGCGCCACCAGCGAACCGATATCCTGGTTATTCAGAAACGTCAGGATTTTAACGGCTAAAGCAGAGACGATTACGGCACCAATAGCATCCAGAGGTTTATCACTGTATCCGGTCAAATTCGCCAGTTTGGAACCAACTAACCCAGAACACAAAACCCCAGCGATATATGACACTATGAAATATGCCAGTCGGCGCGTTGCCGTCAGATCTGCAGTTGTCGCTATGTAGAAAACAGCTCCTGCAAATGCGCCAAATACAACACCATAATCCGTACCTGTAAACAGGCCATAAATACTGACTCCCGTTAGAACTCCTCCGGCTAACCCAGTACCGGAAATAGGATCGGACATTAAGCCACCTCTTATGACTGCGGGTTCTCTGAGAAAAAAATGTAAGGAGAGGAATGGAGCTCAGACTCACCCCCTTATACCAAAGGGGAAGTGAAAGTGATTCCCAGCTCCTGAAATGCAAAAGCCCCCATTGGGAGCCTTCGAAGTGGAGAAACTCTAGCTAATTTTATTTTGTTGGTTTAGGGCCCAATGTAAATTTTGATTTAGTTCCTTTTCTTAACCGTTTAACATCAGGGAAAATATCCACCAACCGTTCAGTACACTTAATCAAAGATTCAGTACATAGCAACATACCCATTATTATATATCCAAAATCGAACTTGTTAAAACAACCAGTCCCTCTCCCATTCGGTTCCATTTTGTAATATGACATAGGGAGTATGTGTGTGTAATGCGATAGAAAATCAAACATCACTTTAAACGATTTTGGGTCTTTCCCTAGTTTAATCAATAAATCGTCTCTATTAGGAATTGTTAAAGCCTTGCCTGACAAGCAACGTTTCCTAGTACCACTATCAAGTGATAAAAAAGCAGGGTTTTTATTGAGTCTTTCCGCAATTATACTCTGTTGCTCATTATAAAACTCTAATGCTTCTGTATTATCACTTTGCGTGAATAATTCTATCCTTTTTACACAATCATTCATGTGCATAACATTTAGCTTTGCTGACCAAGCCTCTTCTGAATCTGGTGCTTCAGACAAATACATAAACAGAAGTTCAGCTTCAAGGATCGCCCTGACATGAGATGCTATAGAAGCAAAATCCCAGAAATCGTAATCTCGCTTAGCCCATCTGGACTTAGGAACATTAGAAATCATAATCGAAGCATGAATGCAAATTCGTGCAAATATATATGTTGACCAACCTTGATAAGCCTCAGCCATTCGCACACCTACTCCCTGACTTACCGCATTGGCTTCACAAACAGCTTTATCAAACTCCCTAAGAACATGGTGGAAGTCATCAATTGTAAAATCATTACGTTCGAGTGGATTCTCTAAGTTTTCTGCCTTATCTGATTTCATGTTGCAATGGTCCAAAAAGTAATTAAACGCATGCATTGTAATACAAAAAAACCCGCTTATCGGCGGGTTTTGCTTACTTTGTCATCGCATACAAAATCGGCAAAATATCAGATTTACACAAAATGTACGCGATTTAATTGACTTTTGCAATATCTCGTCGTGAAAAGATCGCTTTTTGTTGCGATCTCTTTTTCACGGTGGAAATCAAGGATTCTGTATCGAGATTCTTAAAAATGTCGCACATCTCACGCCAGTAGTTCGCATAATTATGGCTCCAGTTGTCTGGCTTAACTCCACACAGTCTGGCAAGCTCCTGCCGCTGATAGACCTCACTCCCGGTAACCCATCCTCTGACATCCTGTGTCGCCAGCCATATCAACTTCTTCACACGCTCCAGCGTTTTTCCTGCAATTTTTCTGGTACCAGACTGGGTTTTAAATTCATTCCACACCCACTGCGTTATCGCGATCTGATGCTCCCAGCAAATGTTTCCGCCGTAACACCACAACAACCAGGCTTTATGATGCTCTTCAAGAGACAGAACAGCCCGCCGCCACGATGATGTCGAAAACTCAACCGGACTGACCAGAGGAATTGACGTCCCCTTCGCCAGCGATTGCTTTCCCGGGATTGGTGGATTATCCCGCGTTATCATTTTTCCAGTCACTTCATCGCGGTACCGGATTTTTTTTCGCCTGTAACGCCCTGTATCGAACATGGCATTCTCCTGCCAGGCTTCAAGCTGACCTTTTGTTGCCCCACTCAAATCAGCGGTGGCGATAATGAGCTGCTCACGCACAAACTGTAAATACTGGTTATTCATGCGCACTCCAGTTCTGTGATTTTTATCCCCAGCCGACCACCAGGAACAGGCAGTCCGCGCACAATATTGATTTCATCAAACTGCTCGTCGTCTATGAGAAGTCCGGCATGCGTCAGCGCATCCAGTGGTGCCTTCAGGATATTGTCCAGGTCGCGGCGGCGCTTATCCGGTGGCTCTGCAATAATTTTTATTGCCAGCCTTCCGGACAGGTTTAATTTCAACCGCTGCTGGCGAACAATTAGTGCCACATCACGGCGATAACGCTCACCGACTTTTGATACAAAATATGTGTTGCCACGACGTCGCCAGTAAGTATTCACCGTCGGCGGATAAGGCAAAACAAACTCTATACGCATCAGTAACCTCTTTTACCCGAGCACGCCGGTTGCAAAGGCGTGATCAAGAAAACGAAAAATTAAATCAACCTGGGAACCATGCTTTTCTTCGAACGCCAGCGGATCCGCATGAAGTTCGTTGTGATGTTCCCGGCACAACGGTAGCGTGAAAATATCGTGGGCCTTTGTTCCCATCCCTCCCTGACCGTGACCAATCAGGTGATGGGGATCGTCGGCTGGCTGACCACAACACGCACACGGCTGTGTCTTCACCCAGCGCGTATATTTCTCATTTACCCAACGGCGACGTTTAGGTCGCCTCATGAAAGATTCCGGAGACTCCGGATCAACAGCAATGCTGACCACCGTCTTTTCCTGTGGCGGGTTTTGCTGGTGGGCGTGAGGCAGCGGCGCAAGATTTTTTGTGCGCTGCTTCAGTATGCTGGTGGCGGTCTGCTCTCCCGGTACGATGTCGCTTTCACGGTACA
>OGIB01000498.1_pt1 | contig 18460 bp, 19 predicted proteins | sample 1571691 | NCBI WGS metagenome assembly OGIB01 (sample SAMEA2582058, study PRJEB24529) | metagenome | biome: Human gut stool | place: China | collected 2011
CGACGACCGCCGCCAGTGGCGGAAACAGGGAGGAGCTGTTGGGGCCGCGGCCAGCGGGATGCGAGCGGCAGCGAAGCAGACGCTGGGTGCCGCAACCCGGGCTCCTTTTAGTTACGCAGTGCTTTTTCACGCACTTCCGGTGTAACTGCTTTCAGAAGATTATAGAGGTCAATAATATCGGTGATTGCCTGCCGGTCCTGCTCCGTCCATGTGTAATCAAACTGGCTATAATCCGTTCCCTCGAAACGCATGATAACGGTATCGGCACTCAAAAGGTTTCGCAACCATTCGACTTCACTGTCTTCCATTTCAAAGGTGGCCCATGCAAACCATTTACCAAGCTCTTTGTCGTATCCATAATCGGAGTTATCATAATCGCAAATGTAAGTGTACTTATAATCTCCACCGCGCAGAATGATGTCATCGATATCCAGCTCGGAAGAGCCCATGTAAGTAAAATCTTCCCAGAAAACAATCGTGTTCCCCTTGTCCCAGATATAAAGGTTGGGGCCAATGCCACACGTCTTGCGCTTATCGATGCTGTCATCATGCGGGGTTGTAATCGCCCAGCAGTCTTCTACTGCATCGTAGTTGACATTGCACTTTGCAAGTGCATCCTGAATACCAAGAATCTGCTGTGCTTCTGCCAGCACACCAAAATTGGTGACAGCAGCTTTTCCTGCATCATCCAACTGGTTATAGGCATCCAGAGCGGCCACGATTGCCGCGCGTCTGCTGCGCGTGACAGTACCGATCTGGCTGATCAGCGCTTCTACCTGCTCCGGCGTTACAGCACTATTCTGCTGCGCAAGCACCGCAAAAGGAACGTCCCCGGCGGGGCTGGCGGCCAGCGCGGGCAATGCAGTACCTGTCATCAGAGCGGCCACAAGGCTGCTCGCCACAATAACTTTGCATTTTTCTGTAATTTTCATTCGATGTTCCTCTTTCCTCTGGATTTCAGCTTATAGCTGTTGTAACACAAAATTATAGATACAACAAAAAGCAACTCCACAATTTCCTGCATCTGTTTGTCGAGCTCGCCCATCCCGGCGGGCTCTTTTTTTGTGCCCATAAGCTCTTCAACGGTAATGCCAAAGTAGTCCGCAATTTTTTTGCGGCTGGACATTCTGGGTAAAGCGCCGTTTTTCCAGCTTGTCGGCATAGAGTTTGAAAAAACAAGTTCTTCTGCAACAGCAGCAGGTTTTCCCCCACACCGTCCTGTTGATCAGGTGTCAATGCGCGGGCACCGGGTGCAAAATAAGTATACCATAAACTTCAACAAAAAGATACAGGAAGCGATGCGGAATGCCAAAGCCTCTCCCAAGGGGAGAGGCTTTGGCTTGCGGAGGAGGAAGAAGTACGACTTATGACGAAAATATGAATAAAAACTCGAAAAAGCCCTACCGTTCCCGGTTCCGGTCTGCTATAATTTTCTATGCTTGTTACAAAAACCTGAAGTGAAGTAAAGGAGCCAGGAATATGATAAAAAGCGCTGAACTGGAAAATTCGGCATACGAGTTTGAGGCGAAAATGCCGCTGCGCCACGCTGTCCCGCTGGGCTTGCAGCACGTGTTCGCCATGTTCGTGGGCAACCTCACCCCGCTGCTCATCATCACCAGCGCCTGCGGCCTCGCGGGCGGTGAGTTCGCAGACCTGCAGGTGAGCCTGCTGCAGAACGCCATGTTCGTGGCGGGCATCGTCACGCTGGTGCAGCTGTACGGCCTCGGCCCTGTGGGCGGCAAAGTGCCGATCATCATGGGTACCAGCTCAGGCTTTCTGGGCGTGTTCAACAGCGTGGCTGCCACCATGGGCGGCGGCGTCACGGCCTACGGCGCCATGATGGGCGCATCCATTCTGGGCGGCCTGTTCGAGAGCGTACTGGGCGTCTTTCTGAAGCCCCTGCGCAAGCTGTTCCCGCCGGTGGTCACCGGCACGGTCGTGCTGTCCATCGGTCTGTCCCTCATCTCCGTGGGCGTCAACTCCTTCGGCGGCGGCAACGCAGCCAAGGACTTCGGCTCGGTGGAGAACCTGCTGCTGGCCGTCTTCGTGCTGGTGGTCATCCTCTTCTTCAAGCACTGGACCAATGGCTTCTTCAGCTCTTCCTCCATCCTCGTGGGCATCATCGCGGGCTATCTGGCAGCCATCGTCATGGGCTTCGTCCTGCCCACCACCGGCGTCACCGCCGACGGTGTGGAGTTCACCAAAGCATGGGTGCTGAACTGGAACAAGGTCGCTGAGGCCAGCTGGTTCGCCATCCCGAAGCTGGTGCCGGTCAAGATCGTCTTCGACCTCCGCGCCATCCTGCCCGTCATGATCATGTTCATCGTCACCGCCGTGGAGACGGTGGGCGACATCTCCGGCGTCATGGAGGGCGGCATGGGCCGCGAGGCCACCGATAAGGAGCTGAGCGGCGGCATCATCTGCGACGGCCTCGGCTCCACCGTCGCCGCCTGCTTCGGCGTCCTGCCCAACACCTCCTTCAGCCAGAACGTGGGCCTCGTGGCCATGACCAAGGTGGTCAACCGGGGCGCACTGGCCACTGGTGCCATCTTCCTGATGCTCTGCGGCCTCATCCCCAAGCTGGGCGCACTCATCTCCATCATGCCCCAGGCCGTTCTGGGCGGCGCTGCCGTCATGATGTTCTCCTCCATCGTGGTGTCGGGCATCCAGCTCATCACCAAGGAGAAGATGACTCCCCGCACCCTGACCATCGTCTCTGTGGCGCTGGGCGTGGGCTACGGCATGGGTGCAAACGCCAAGATCCTCGCCAACACCCCCCAGTTCGTCCAGCTCATCTGCGGTGAGAGCGGCATCGTGCCTGCTGCCTTCGTGGCCATCCTGCTCAACTGCCTGCTGCCCCGCGACGAGAAGTAAACTTTGAAGCACTGCGGCCTCCCTGTCTTTGCAGGGAGGTCTTTTTGTGCTATAATTTCCCCAGTCTTATCAGGAAGAGGGAAGGAGAACTCTATGGAACCGCAAACTGCCGCCCGCTATCGTCTTCTGGACGAGCTGCGGGGACTCGACCTCATCAGCATGATGCTCTACCACGGGATGTGGGACGTGGTGTTCCTCTTCGGCGTGACCCAGAAGTGGTACACCGGACGCCCGGGCTTTGTGTGGCAGCAGAGCATCTGCTGGGTCTTTATCCTGCTTTCGGGCTTCTGCCTGCCGCTGGGGCATCATCCGTTCCGGCGGGGAGCCGTCGTCTTCGGGGCAGGGGCGCTGGTCACAGCCGTCACCCTGCTCTTCCTGCCCGAGGACGTGGTGTGGTTCGGGGTGCTGACTCTGCTGGGCTCGTCCATGCTCCTCACCGCCGCGCTGGACCCGCTGTTTCGCCGCGTCCCGCCCTCTGCGGGCGTGGCCGTCAGCGCCCTGCTGTTCTGGGTGACCTACCCCACGATGAACGGCTTCTGGAACCTGCCGGGCCGCCGTCTGGCCCTGCCGCAGGCCCTCTACGCCAGCTACACCACGGCCTATCTGGGCTTCATGCCGAAGAGCTTTTTCTCCACCGACTATTTCCCGCTGCTGCCCTGGCTGTTTCTGTTCTGGGCGGGGTACTTCCTCCACCACCTCGTGGGCCGCGAACGCCTCGCGCCGCTGCGCCGGTCGGTCTGTCCGCCGCTGGGCTGGATGGGCCGTCACTCGCTGGTGCTCTATCTGCTCCATCAGCCGGTCATCCTGGGGGTGCTGACGGCGGTGTTCCGGCTGGTGAGAGCGGGGTAAAGCTTCTGGAAAAGTTAGCCTCTGTGACCGCTTGACAAAGCAGCGGCGCTGTGGTATCCTATGAGCAGTTAGAGAAATCTAACCAAAGAGATGCGTCTGAGCCTGCTTCCGACGCATTTTTATGGAGCAAAAAGTTAGAAGCAGCTAACCAAATAAATCAAAAGTGAGGCTGAATAGTATGAGCAAAGTAGCAATCGTATTCTGGAGCGCCACCGGCAACACCGAGACCATGGCAAACTGCATCGCGGAGGGTGCAGGCGCTGCCGCCGCCATCGTCTCCTGCGCCGAGATGGACGCAGCAAAGCTGGGCGAGTATGACGTGGTGGCCTTCGGCTGCCCGGCCATGGGCGCTGAGCAGCTGGAGGAGAGCGAGTTCGAGCCGATGTTCGCGGGCCTCGAAGGCTCTCTGAACGGCAAGAAGGTGGCGCTGTTCGGCTCCTACGGCTGGGGCGACGGCCAGTGGATGCGCGACTGGTGCGAGCGCGCCAAAGAGGACGGCGCACAGCTGTTCAGCGACGAGGGCCTCATCTGCAACGAAACGCCCGATGACGACGTTCAGGCTGCCTGCCGCAAGCTGGGCGCTGATCTGGCCAACTGGTAAAAAATAACATCGGCCCATCCTGCATCATCCCGCGTCTTTGGGGCAACCTAGGGACAAAGAGGTGATGAATGAATGGAAAACACAGGTGTCCGCTGTGATGTCTGCGAGTGCCGCCACAACGTGGGGAGCAGCAAGTGTGACTTGCCCGAGATCACGGTGACGGAGCGCTGCACCTGCTCTTCTCAGCAGGTGGACATCCCGCACTACTGCCAGAGCTACGAGAAGAAGTAAGCCCTGCAAAAAAGACCTCTGCCCGGCAAGGCCGTCGGGCAGGGGTCTTTTATCATTTGTGCCTTTAGTGGAGGCTGACGCCGAAGGTGGGCAGGCTGCGCAGCAGGGTGCCGACGCCGTGCATCTCGTAGATGCCGAAGCCCAGAGCGCTGGCGGCTACGAGGTTGTCGGCCCGGTCGTCGATGAAGATGCACTCATCGGCCCGGAGATGGTACTTGTCCAGCAGGGTCTGGTAGATGCGGGGGTCGGGCTTGTTGACCTTCACTTCGCAGGAGGCCACGCCGCCGTCGAAGAGACCCTCGAAGTCCCGGTGCATCAGCAGGTCCAGCACGTCCTCGGGGATGTTGCTCAGGTAGTAGACGCAGTAGCCGCGCTGCTTGAGCTGCTCCACCAGCGTCTGCATCCGGCGGCGGGGGTGGAGCATGCTCATCCAGTCGTCCAGCACGCCCTCCACCTCGAAGCCCCGGCCCACGGCCCTGGCCCGCTCGAGCATCCGCTCGTTGGCCTCCCGGCGGGTGATGCGGCCTGCGTCCAGCAGCCGCCATTCTCTGCTGCCGAAGGTCAGGTCGTAGACCTCCTCTTCCAGCCCCCGGTTCCCGAACAGGTCGATGAGGTACTTGTGGGGGTCGAAATCCACCATGACGCCGCCGAAGTCGAACACGATATTTTTATACATCGATGATACCTCTTAAAAATAGTTGGGATGTCCCTGCGCCCAGTATAGCACATCCGGGGCAGTATTTTCCAGCCCTTTTGCATCGTCCGGCCCGCCCCGGCATAGGATGGGACTGTAAGGGGGCGGGGGAGATGACCTTTCGGGAGCTGTGCAGCAAGGAAGTCGTCCAGCTGAAGGACGGGGCCTGCCTTGGCCGGGTGGACGATCTGGAGCTGGACGCCGACACGGCCCGCATCGGGAGCCTGCTTCTGCTGGGGCGGCCCCGGCTCTTCGGGCTGCTGGGCCGGGACGAGACCCTGACCATCCCGTGGGCCGACATCGAGCGCATCGGTCTGGACGCCATCCTCGTGCGGACGGACATCCCCGCCCCGCCGCCCTCCCACGGGGGACTGCTGGATAAATTGCATCAGTGGCTGAACGGATGAAAGATTTTCACCCGTTTTTTGCCCGTCAGGGCTGGATTTTGGAGGCGGGATGATTATAATAGAGGACTGGGGCGGAGTCTGCCGCCTCAAATAAAAATAATAAGAAAAACGCAGAAGTGAAAGGAACTTCTTTATGACACACCATCCGAGTGCTGCGTCCCTCCGGCTGCACGGGGCGCGGCTGCTATTTCCGCCTGTGGCCACCCTTCTGTTTCTGGTGCTCACCGAGTACATCGCCCGCGGCACCCTGAGCGGAGATACCTTTGTACAGTACATCTTTCCCCACCCAGAAGCCTACCTGCTGGCGTGGGGGCTGCTCTTCCTCGTCTGGATGGCGGTGGACTGGCTCACCCGCTTCGCCCCGCTGGCCACCCTCCTGTCGGCCCTGCTGGGCTGTCTGCCCGCCACGGTGGATTTTTACACCCTGCAGCTCCGGGGCGAGCCCTTCCTCCCGTGGGACCTGATGCAGGTGTCCGAGGCCGCCGGCGTGGCCTCCGCGGCGGGCATCCACGTCCAGAAGAGCATGGTCGTCTCCGGCGTCGTGGTGCTGGCTCTGACCGTCGGCTCCTTCTTCCTCTACCGGGGGCGTCAGAAGCTGCCCTGGGTGCAGCGTCTGGCGGGCTTCGCGGCCAGCACAGCGGCCGCCTGCGCCCTCATCTTCGGGGTGTTTTTGCAGCCTGCCGTCACCCAGTCGCTGGGCATCCTGCCCGACGCATGGATGCAGGACCGCTACTACCGCTATTACGGCGTCATCACCAGCTTCCTCACCAACCTGACCAATCTGGAGATCGATAAGCCCGAGGATTACTCGGAGGAGGCCATCAACGCCATCCTCGACAACGTGGAGGCAGGGGAAAAGTACACCACCAGCCCGGCCTGGCCCGGCTCCTACGCCGCCCAGACCCCGGCAGACGAACAGGTGAAGCAGCCCACCATCCTCTACGTGATGGACGAGTCCTACTGGGACGTCTCGGAGCTGGAACAGTACGGCTTCCAGTTCGACACCGACGTCTCGGCCAACCTCCACGCTCTGCAGCAGACCAGCGCCTATGGCCGGGTCTACAGCCCCAGCTTCGGCGGCGGCACCTGTGACGTGGAGTTCGAGGCCCTGACGGGCTACTCGGTGTCCTATCTGCCCAGCGGCAGCAAGCCCTACCAGCAGCACGTGACGAGACCCATGTTCGCCCTGCCCAGCTACCTCAAGACCCAGGGCTATCAGACGGCGGCGGTCCACTGCTTCTGGGCCAGATACTGGAGCCGCGACACGGCCTACCCCAACCTCGGCCTCGACGACTTCATCAGCCTCGAGAAGATGCAGGGCGTCCAGAAGGTGCGCCGCCACTACTGGACCACCGGCCTCGTCACCGACGACTCCATGGCGGACCAGATCATCGGCCAGTACGAGACCATGAAGGCCCAGTCCGACGCCCCCGTCTTCCTCCACGCCGTCACCATGCAGAACCATACCAATTATAATAAGGATAACTACCCCGACGACCAGCGGGTGAAAGTCACCGAAGCCCCGGCGGGCCTCAAGGCCAGCACCGTGGGTGCGCTGGAAGATTTCGCTACCGGCATCCGGGATGCAGACGCCATGCTGGGCAAGCTGACGGCGTATTTCTCTCAGGTGGACGAGCCGGTCATTCTGGTATTCTGGGGCGACCACTATAACCCCATTGATTCCAACTACGATGTCTACACCACCACCGGCTACGCAAGCGGCTCCAGCACCGATCCCCGCCTGCACCAGACCACGCTGCTGATGTGGTCGAATTACAGCCAGCAGCAGGTGGATTTTGGCACCATTGCCGCCTACGATATCTCCCCGGTGATGATGGAGCTGTTCGGGCTGGAGCAGCCGCTGTACTTCCAGTTCCTCAACCGGCAGCTGCGGGTTGCCAGCCGCAGCTGTACTCGCGGCACCACCATGAACTTAGACGGCACCACCACCCAGCAGCCCACGGAGTTCCAGCAGCGCTGGACAAGTGAGCACTGGATGCTGCAATACGACCTGATGTTCGGCAAGGGATATGCCCTCAACCGCATGGGTGTTGCGGGCTTAAGCGGGATGAATACGGGCAAATAAGAGAAAAAGTGAGAGTTTCTTTATACAAAACAGAGAAAACCACTTGCAACCGCATTCTTTTTGTGCTATTATAACAAAGCATTACACACGCATCACTATGCCCTTTTGTGCCCTTTTGGGTTGAGGGCAGTCCGCCGGTACCCGATGTACCGTGCAGATCATGGTGTGCGGAGGCAAAACAATATCTGGAGGTATTTTATTATGGCAGTCGTTTCTATGAAGCAGCTTCTCGAGGCAGGTGTGCACTTCGGTCACCAGACCCGCCGCTGGAACCCCAAGATGGCGAAGTATATCTTCACCGAGCGCAACGGCATCTATATCATCGACCTGCAGAAGACCGTCAAGAAGCTGGACGAGGCTTACAACTACGTGAAGGAAGTTGCAGCTGAGGGCGGCGACATCCTGTTCGTCGGCACCAAGAAGCAGGCTCAGGAGTCCATCCGTGACGAGGCTCTGCGCTGCGGCATGCACTATGTCAACGCTCGCTGGCTGGGCGGTATGCTGACCAACTTCCGCACCATCCGCAAGCGCATCGACCGTATGGCTCAGCTGCAGAACATGAAGGACAACGGCACCTTCGAGCTGCTGCCCAAGAAGGAAGTGGCCAAGCTGGAGCTGGAGATGGAGAAGCTGGACAAGTACCTCGGCGGCGTCAAGAACATGAAGACCCTGCCCAAGGCCATGTTCATCGTTGACCCCCACAAGGAGCGCATCGCTGTTGCTGAGGCCCGCAAGCTGAACATCCCCATCGTGGCTATCGTTGATACCAACTGCAACCCCGACGAGATCGACTACGTCATCCCCGGCAACGACGACGCGATCCGCGCTGTCAAGCTGATCGCTGGCGCTATGGCTGACGCTGTGCTGGAAGGCAAGCAGGGCAACCAGGAGGCCGCTCCCGCTGAGGACGCAGCAAACGCCTGATTTCCCATTCCGCAACCAATCAAATAACGTGTAAGGGAGAAAACAAAAATGGCTATTTCTGCAAAGGACGTTATGGAACTGCGCAAGCAGACCGACTGCGGCATGATGGAGTGCAAGAAGGCTCTGACCGAGGCTGACGGCAACTTCGAGAAGGCAATCGAGATCCTGCGCGAGCGTGGTCTGGCTACCGCCGCCAAGAAGGCAAGCCGCGTGGCTGCCGAGGGTATGGTCTACGCTGACTACTGCCCCGCCTGCAAGGTCGGTGTTGTCATCGAGGTCAACGCTGAGACCGACTTCGTTGCCAAGAACGACAAGTTCGTCGACTTCGTCAAGGAGGCCACCAAGGTCATCATGAAGCAGAACCCCGCTGATGTCGAGGCTCTGATGGCTTGCAAGACCGAGGCTGGCGAGACCGTTGACGAGGCTCTGAAGAACCTGATCCTGGTCATCAAGGAGAACATCAAGGTTCGCCGCTTCACCCGTTACGAGGGCGTCTGCTCTGCATACGTCCACGGCGGCGGCACCCACGGCATTCTGGTCAACTTCGAGACCTCCAACGGCATCGATGCTAAGGACGAGTTCGTTGCTTACGGCAAGGACATCGCAATGCAGGTCGCAGCTGCCAACCCCAGCTACGTCGATGAGGCTGCTGTCCCCGCTGAGGTCGTCGCCAAGGAGAAGGAGATCCTCCTCGCTCAGATGGCCAACGACCCCAAGAACGCCAACAAGCCCGACGCTGTCAAGCAGAAGATGATCGAGGGCAAGATCAAGAAGTACTTCAAGGAGAACTGCCTGGTCGATCAGGAGTTCGTCAAGGACGGCGACCTGACCGTCGGTCAGTACACTGCCAAGGTCGCAAAGGATCTGGGCGGCGACATCAAGGTCATCAAGTTCACCCACTTCGTCAAGGGCGAGGGCCTGGAGAAGCGTTCTGACGACTTCGCTGCTGAAGTCGCAAGCATGGTGAAGTAATTCAGTCTGACTGGATGAATTTAGGAGCTGTGATACCTGTAACAGGGTGTCACAGCTCTTTTTGTTTGCGTTTGCCCGGAAGTTGTGCTATCATAGAACGAATGACAGAAAGGGGAGAGGGGAAACATGAAGATCGAACCCAGAACATTCACCCTGCCCAACGGGGAAGTGCTGACGGTGCGCAGTTTATGCGCTGATGATGCTGAGGCATTGAATGCATTCCGCTATACGACCTACAGCGAGACCTATTTTATGGCCCGCTACCCGGAGGAAGGCGCGAATCTGGAAGCGATGCGGAATCAGCTTGAAGGCTGCGTGGAAAGCCCTGTGAACTTTGAGGTGGGCGCTTTTGCCGGAGAAAAGCTGGTGGGGGAGTTTGGCGTTGCACAGGTGCGACCGCATATCAAATACCGCCATCGTGCCGTAATGGGCATCTCTGTGCGAAAGGAGTATTGGGGCTGCGGTCTGGGCAGTTATCTGATGCAGCTCGCCATCGACCAGACCCGGGCCAACGGCTTCGAGCAGTTGGAGCTGGGGGTGTACAGCGATAACAGCCGCGCCATCCATCTCTATGAAAAGTTCGGCTTTGAGCGCTATGGCATCCAGCCCCGGGCCTTTAAGCTGAAGGACGGCACCTCCCGGGATGAGATCATCATGGTGAAGATGCTGTAACCGGAACAGAACAAAAACGCCGCCGACGGCTTTCGAACCGTCAGCGGCGTTTTGCTTATTCAGTCAGCAGCGGTCAATGGATCAGACCTTGGCCTCGCTGTTGTGCTCTGCCTTCTTGTAGGCGGAGAAGGAGTGGAACACGATGTTCAGGCCCAGAACGATCAGCAGGACAGCCAGGATGAGCTGCAGGCCGTTGGCGATGAACACAGCGCCCCAAGTGGTCTCACCGGCAGGGATGGTGACAGAAGCGGCATTGCTGATGGCCTTGACCATAGCCATGAGACGCTGCACCAGAGCGGTGAAGGTGACGCAGAGCATGATGATCAGCGGGGGGAAGAGCATCTTGTTGCTGCGGCCGGTGACCTTCAGGAAGACGCACAGGGTAGACAGGACCAGAGCGCTCAGCAGCTGGTTTGCAGAACCGAACAGGGGCCAGATGTTGGCGTAGCCGATCTTGGTCAGGATGAAGCCGAACACCAGAGTGAGGAAGGTGGAGAAGTAGACGTTGCAGAGCAGCTTGCGCCAGCCCTCAGCGTGCTCCATGTCGTCCACGCTGAACAGCTCCTGGAAGCTCATGCGGCCAATGCGGGCCACGGCATCCAGACTGGTCAGTGCCAGTGCGGAAACGCACATGGTCATGAACACGGTAGCAGCGTAGGCGGGCACGCCGAACATCTCAAAGAAACCGGCAACGCCGCGGCTGAAGATCTGGAACGGGGTACCGGCGGCAGGGGTGCCGTCGGCAGCTGCGGCAGCACCGGCAACGCACAGAGCCAGAACAGCCAACAGGCTTTCAAGGATCATGGCACCGTAGCCGACCTTCAGCATATCCTTCTCGTTCTCAACGGTCTTGGAGGAAGTACCGGAGGAAACAAGGCTGTGGAAGCCGGAAACTGCACCGCAGGCCACGGTGACGAACAGGATGGGGAACATGGTGCCCAGCTTTTCGTTGGTAAAGCCGGTGAACATGGGCAGGTTCATGGTGGGGTGTGCCACCAGCAGGCCAACCACAGCGCCCACGATCATGGCCACGAACATAAAGGTGGTCATGTGGTCACGGGGCTGCTTGAGCAGCCACATGGGCAGCACGGCAGCAAAAAAGATGTACACAAAGGTGATGTAGCTCCAAGCGGCCTTGCCCAGGATCAGGGGCAGGTTTGCGCCGATGACAAAGGACAGCACGATGAACACGATGCTGATAACGCTTTCCTTCCAGCCGGAGAAGTTGAACTTCTTCTGCAGCAGGCCAAAGACAACGGCGAACACCATGAACATGATGGAGACCATACCGGCAGCGCCGTTGGTCTGAGCAGCCTCCGCCAGAGCACCGTCGGCGCCGAAGGCGTTGAAGGTACCGGCCACCATGTCAGCAAACGCTGCAATGACGATGCCGCAGAACAGCCAGCAGAACAGCAGGAACAGCTTGCGGCCGGTCTTGCCGATGTACTTTTCGATCAGCATACCCATGCTCTTGCCGTCGTTCTTAACGGAAGCATACAGGGCACCAAAGTCGGTGACAGCGCCGAAGAAGATGCCGCCCAGCAGCACCCACAGCAGCACCGGCAGCCAGCCGAAGGCTGCGGCCTGAATGGCACCGGTAACAGGGCCTGCACCAGCGATGGAGCTGAACTGGTGGGCAAACACCGTCCAGCCGTTGGTGGGCACATAGTCCCGGCCATCCTCGTGGACGACAGCCGGAGTCTTGGCAGCAGGGTCGATGCCCCATTTGTTAGCCAGCCAGCGGCCGTAAAGCACATAAGCGCCAAACAGGCACACCGCTGCGATCAATACGATGACCAGCGTATTCATAGTTTTCTACCTCTTTCCTTTTTTCACTCCGCAACAGGCTCGGAACGATAGACTGCCGTCCGGCAAAACGTTGCCCCGGAGCGTAAAAAACCTTCGTCCTCAGCACATGACCGGGCTTTCCGGCCACACTCCGAAGACGAAGGCTTCTGCTCCCGCCTGCCAGGGCAGGGGCATTACTCCGCGGTACCACTTCGCTTGCTGTATAAAACAGCCACTCTCCCACGCATGGTACGCTGACCATGCTGCCCGATAACGTGGGCTGGACGGCACCGTGCTACTAAGGGGCACAAAACCCGGTTCACACAGGCTGCTCGCAGGCGAGGGTCCTCTGCTCCTGACTGCCGCTTTTTCACCCGAGAAGCGGCTCGCTGAAAGAGGGTGATGCAGAAGATCATGTCCTGTTCCTTGCATTTGCTGAATGATTGTGTTCTACTTTATTCCGGTTTTCACCAATTGTCAATATTTCTGTAACAAGTTCAGAGGATGCGCCAATTCAAGCCATTTTCTGGGAATAATTTTTAGATGATTTTCTTTCATGTGTGAAGAGAATAAAACTAAACACGCTCTTAATTGAAAACCATTCACCCACAGGTCTTGACTTTCACACTTTGAAGTGCTAAAGTAATAGCGTGCAGAATATTCCGTGCGGCAGCACTGTCTGCGTTGCCTGCTGTCGCCGCTGTTATAATAAGGAGAAAAACAATGGCTGAAAAAAATTCCAGAAGAAACGAGACGACGGATGCACTGTTTGACGCTATCCTCAGTCTGGAGAGCCGGGAGGAGTGCTACGCCTTTTTTGAGGATCTGTGCACTGTAAAGGAAATCTCGGATATGGCACAGCGCCTGCAGGCGGCAAAGCTGCTGCTGGACGGTGCCACCTATGAGCAGATCGTTAAGGCAGTGGAAATCAGCACTGCCACCATCAGCCGTATCAACCGCTGTATCCAGTACGGCTCCGGCGGCTACCGTGATACCATCGAGAAGGTGCGCGCACAGGCGGAAAAGCAGTAACAGCCGCACCTGCCGCAGCATAGGATAGGGCACACGACCGGAAAGGAAGGTTTTGCCCTATGATGATCGATACACCCTGCGCCCGTTCTCAGTGCCCGGAAATGCCCAAGGTCAGCCTGGATCAGGCTGTTGTGGACCTGATGGAAAGCATTGCCCTGCAGGAAACGGCGCTCAGCCACATTCTGTGCGCCGAAAGCCGGAAGATGCAGAAGGCCATGGATCTGGATGGTCTGGATCTTTGCAAGCTGCTGGAGGTGAACGACTCCGCCACCAATATGGTGCACGCCGTCGCAAACCTTGAACTGGTGCTCAAGGATAAGCTGGAGTTCGTTTCCAACAACCTCTATGTCCCGGGGGACAGCAGCTGCCCATCACCTGCACAGTAACGCTTTTGCAGGGAACGCTCTCTGCTGCAATTTGATCCGTGAAAATGCAATGCCGGGCAGCCCGCAGGCTGCCCGGCATTGTTCTAATAAAATGTTTTTCCTCTAAATAATGCCCAGAGCGCACGCGGAGGGCATTCTAAATCGTTCTATTGCAAGGGAGACTGCTGCGCAAAATACGGTGCGGCGGTCTCCCTTTTCAGGAAAATTCTGCATAAGAGACAGAAAAATCTTTTGTTGGAATTGCTGATGTATCAAATCTGTGCTATACTATTGGATGTATCACCATGAAAGCGAGGAATAAAACATTGCTGCATTATGATGCGATCCTATTTGATGTGGACGGGACGCTGATCGATTCGGCCCCCGGTATCATTCATACATTGCAAGAGGTTTTCTGCACCATGGGTGTGGATGTATCCGGCGTAAACCTGCGCCGGTATCTGGGCCCGCCCCTGCGCAAAAGCTTCGGTGAGCACTTCACCGACCCGGCGCTGATCGAAAAGGCCACCGACCTTTACCGCACGAGCTACGCGGTGAAGGGCAGCCACGAGTGTGCCGTGTTCCCGGGTGTTCCGCAGATGCTGCAAACCCTGAAGCAGGCTGGTTTTATTTTGTGCACCGCCACCTCCAAGCCCACCAAGGTGGTCACGCCCATTCTGGAAGAGCAGGGGCTGGCACCGTATTTTGATTTTATCGGTGGTGCCTCCATGGACGAGAGCCGGGATACCAAGACCGAGGTCGTGCGTTATGTGCTCAGTCAGCCTGCTTTGCTGGGCAAGCGGGTGCTGATGGTGGGCGACCGCAACGATGATATGCGGGGCGCTGCCGACTGTGGTCTGGATGCTGCCGGTGTGCTGTACGGCTACGGCAGCCGGGAAGAGCTGGAAGCCTTCCATCCAGTGCTGCTGGCTGAAAGCTGCGCCGACCTTACCGACCGGCTGCTGGCAGCCCGGGTATGACAGGAAGTTTCATTCCTTCGGAAGGAGAATGGATAGAATATGAGAAGAAATAATCAACAGGAGAACCAGACCCTGACCCCGATGCAGAAGCAGGCGGTGCTGGTGTGCATCGTGTGCGCACTGGCGGCGCTGCTGACCATCGGCATCACCCTTACCATGCTCAAGCGGGGCAAGAACCCGGCGGAGCAGCCGGGGGATTCTTCCATTATTACCCCCGCGCCCGCCCCGGAAGGGGAGGAGGATATCTCCGACCACTACCAGATCAACGAGACTTCCAGCGCACTGCTCACTGGGACTGCTGATGCTGGTGACGCCTATCAGGAGCAGACCCTTTTTATCGGCGATTCCAACACGGTGCGTTTGTACGCCAACGGTTTGATCTCGCTGCAGCAGTTCTGCGCCAAGGAAGGCATTGGCACCAGTGCCGCCCTGAACGAGGGCATCGTTACCTTTAAGCGGGACGATAACCGCTACACCATCGCGCAGGCGGTGGCCAAAATGAAGCCCCGCCGGGTGGTCATTATGCTGGGCACCAACGACAACGGCATGAGCACCGAGGACTTTATCAGCCACTACACCGCGCTGGTGCAGGCCATTCAGGCCAGCTATCCCTATACCGATATCATCGTCAACACGGTGCCGCCGGTCCCGTCCAACCACTCTAATTACCCTAATATGGACCAGACCCGCATTGATGATTTCAATATGGCGCTGCTGACCATGTGCGAGCAGCTGGGCGTCAAGTTCCTCAACTCTGCCGAGGCGCTCAAGGACGCCAACGGCTACGGCAATGTCGATTACTACCAGAGCGGCGATATCCACCTCAAGCCCGCAGGTCTGAAGGTGCTGCTGAAGTATCTGCGCACCCACGCCTACGAGACCGAGGATCGCCGCCCGGATACCAATAATATCCCCACCCGCGCCGAGTATACCGCCAACCCCAGCTCTGCGGTGGGGGCACCCAGCAGCTCGGAGACAGTCTCCTCCTCTGTTGTTGAGGAAAAAACGGAGTATCAGGCGGACTATCGTGTGGACAAAACCGGCGGCGGCTCTCTGACCTGCGGCGACGAGAGCGGCAAGTCTCTTACCGTCAAGATGACCAGCGCCGCCCAGAGCGTTACGGTGACCGCTGTGCCGGAGGACGGCTATGTGTTCGTCAAGTGGAGCGATGGCGTGACCAAGCGCACTCGCACCGATACCAATTTTGACCAGAACGTGGATGTGACCGCTGTGTTTGCAGCGGCCTCTATCCAGGTCAGCAGCAGCGGTAAGGCTGGGCTGGGGGATTCCTATACCTTTAAAGCAACCCTCAAGGGCAAGTATCTGGATGCTTCCAGCATCCGCTGGTATGTCAACGGCACCGAGGTAACACAGGCTGCCGGTAAGACCACCGTAAAGGGCGAGGTAGACCCCTCCATGGTGGGCGGCACCTTCCGGGTGTACGCCACCGCCAGCTATAACGACTGCACCGTCACCAGCAACAAGCTGGAACTTACGGTCAGCGGCGGAACGTCCGGCAGCACCAGCAGTTCCAGCAGCTCCAGCGCTTCCTCTAAGGAGGATAAGCCTGCTTCTTCCAAGGAAGAAACGTCCTCCTCTAAGGAAGAAAAACCGGCTTCCTCCAAGGAGGAGAAGCCCGCTTCTTCCTCCTCGAACGGTACTTCTGAAAGCGCCGGCAGCTCCTCCAAGGTGGAGAAGCCTGCCTCTTCTGCGGCATCTTCTAAGGAAGAAAAGACCGCCTCTTCTTCGCAGAGCAGTACCTCCTCCAAGGGGGAAACATCTTCCTCCTCTAAGCAGGAGCATGCAGCTTCTTCTAAGGAAGAGAAGCCTGCCTCTTCTAAGCAGGAACAGGCAACTTCCTCCAAGGAGGAAAAACCGGCCTCTTCTAAAGAGGAAAAGCCCGCTTCCTCCAAAACCGAGGCAAGCGCCAGCAAGGAAGCTGCCAACTAAGGGCACATTTCCTCCTTGCGCCGCATAGGCTGGCGGGAGAGGAAGGTGGAGCCTTATGTACTGGGAAGCGATGCGCACGCCCGCCCTGCCCGGGGAGAATGACGTGACCGACGGCAGCGTGGATTACTACGATACCGACTGGGAAAATGTGGATAACAGCGCACTGGAGGAAGAAATGCAGAAATGCAGCCTGACGCCCTGCGAGGGTAAAACAACGTGTCCGGACAACACCCCGGCACAAACAGACCTGTCTGCGTATGAAATCGTTTCTGAATAACGAGAAGCCAGCTCTGCCGGGGGTGGGGCTGGCTTCTCCCTGTTGATACACCAAAGTGGGAAATGCTGAAAAGAAAGTGAGATACTATGGCAAAATATTATTGCATCCTGTTCGATGCGGACAATACGCTGCTCAACTTTGACGCAGCGGAAAACAAGGCGCTGGCCGAAACGCTGGTGAACTTTGGTATCGAGCCGGACGCTGAGACCGTGCAGACCTACCGCACCATCAACGAGGAGCTGTGGCGGCAGCTGGAAAAAGGCCAGATCCGCCGCGAAAAGCTGTTCGGCGAGCGGTTCAGCCGCTTTTTAAAGGCCATCGATGCCGCCGGTGACGGCGTGGAGATGAACCGCTTTTATCTGGAACAGCTGTCCACCCACCCGGATCTGATGAGCCCGGAGGTGCTGGACGTGCTGCGGGAGCTTTCCGAGGTGGCAACGCTGGCCATCGTCAGCAACGGCGCCCAGAAAGTGCAGACCCGCCGTCTGGCAGAAAGCGGCGTGATGAACTTTATGGAGGACGTGTTCATCTCTGAGAAAATGGGCTGCGAAAAGCCCAATGCCCGCATCTTTGATGCGGCTCTGCGCGCACTGGGCGTGGAGAACCGGGAGCACGTTCTGATGGTGGGCGACAGCCTGTCCAGCGATATTCAGGGCGGCAGCAACGCCGGGCTGGATACCTGCTGGTATAATCCCAACCACGCCGAGAACCCCGGCAAGGTGATCCCCACCTACGAGATCGCCAGTCTGGAGGAACTGTATCCGCTGGTGATGGAGCAGGAGGAACTGGCCAACGTTGGCCTGAAGAACCGCCGCCACCAGTGCTGAAACCTATGGTGTAACTGAAAAGAACGGATAACGGAACAAATTATGCTGATACATTTGGAAAAACTGGGTAAGACCTTTGGCGAAAAGGTGGTGCTGCACGATGTGACCGCCAGTGTCGAGCGGGAGGACCGCATCGGCATTGTGGGACAGAACGGTGCAGGCAAGACCACTCTGCTCAAGATCCTTACCGGCGAATATCAGGACTACGAGGGCGAGTTCAGCGTGACCCACGGGGTAACGCTGGGCTATCTGGAGCAAAACGCAAAGCTGGATGCCACGCTGGATATCTACGGCGAGATGCGCGCCACCTTTGCCCCGGTGCTGGACGCCATGGCGCAGATGCAGATCTTAGAACGCCGCATGGCTGCCCAGCCCGATAACGCCGACCTGCTGGCGCAGCACGATGCTTTGCAAAACATCGTAGATGCTGCCGACGGCTACAACATGGACGTGAACATCAAAAAGGTGCTGTCCGGCATGGGCTTTGCGCAGGATACATGGCAAAAGAACATTGCGGTGCTCTCCGGCGGCGAGCTGACGCGGCTGCGTCTGGCGAAGCTGCTGCTGGAAAAGCCGGATGTCCTTATTCTGGACGAGCCTACCAACCACTTGGACTTTGCCACCATGGAATGGCTGGAAAATTACCTCAAGGGCTACTCCGGTGCGGTGCTGGTGGTCAGCCACGACCGCTATTTCCTCGATAATGTCTGTACAAAGATCTGGGAGGTGTCCTTCCAGACCATGACCACCTACAAGGGCAACTTCTCGGCCTATCTGCCCCAGAAGGAAGCCGCCGATGCCCTGCGCCAGAAGCAGCACGATGCCGATGTGGCACTGGCTGAAAAACTGCAGGACTATGTGGACCGCAACCTTGTGCGCGCCTCCACCACCAAGATGGCCCAGAGCCGCCGCAAGCAGCTGGAAAAGCTGG
>OGIB01000502.1_pt1 | contig 18394 bp, 17 predicted proteins | sample 1571691 | NCBI WGS metagenome assembly OGIB01 (sample SAMEA2582058, study PRJEB24529) | metagenome | biome: Human gut stool | place: China | collected 2011
GGCAATACGCTTTGCATTACTGCGGCGTCCTCTCACCAGATCGCCGAAACGCTGTACGATAACACCGCCGCCCAGCATGTTGGAGAGACGGGCGATACTTTCACCGTAGCCGTTGCTGTCCTTGAAGGGCTCGGAGAAATGCTTCGCTACCAGCAGGGCAAAGTTGGTGTTCTCTGTCTGCTTGTCGGCTCCTTCGTAGCTGTGGCCGTTTACGGTGACGATGCCGTTGGTGTTCTCATTTACGACGATACCGTGGGGATTCATACAGAAGGTACGCACGGAATCCTCGAATTTTTCAGTGCGGTATACGATCTTGCTCTCATAGAGTTCATCGGTCAGATGAGAGAAGATGACTGCGGGCAGTTCCACCCGGACGCCGATATCCACGCGGTTGGACTTGGTGTTGATGTCCAGATCTTTACAGATCTGCTCCATCCATTTGCTGCCGCTGCGGCCTACGGAAATAATGCACTTGTCGCAGTCGTAAGAAGCGTTTTCGCAGCAGATACGGTAACCGTCACCAACGGTCTCCACCGTTTTCACCGGGGTATCGAAATAGAAAGTCACTTTATCCTTCAGTTCTGCGTACAGATTTTCCAGCACGATGAAGTTGATATCTGTACCCAGGTGACGTACGGAAGCGTCTAACAGGTTCAGCTTGTTCTGCATGCAGATTTTTTTGAAAGAGGTGCCAGCAGTGGAATACAGCTTCGTGCCTTCACCGCCGAACTTCATGTTGATGTCATCCACATATTTCATCAGGTCGATGGCCTGACTCTTGCCGATATACTCGTAGAGAGTGCCACCGAAAGCGTTGGTGATATTGTATTTTCCATCGGAAAAAGCACCGGCACCACCGAAACCGCTCATGATGGAACAGCTCTTACAGTTGATGCAACTCTTGATCTTGTCACCGTCGATAGGACAGTGGCGCTTCTCCAGAGGGTGACCGGATTCGAAAACGGCAATTTTCAGGTCGGGATTCTGTTGCACCAGTTCATAAGCGGAGAAGATACCGCCGGGACCGGCACCGATAATGATTACGTCATATTTCATAGGGATAAGTTTCCTTTCTCTTTGTTCTCTTGTAAGGATTTGTGGGATGTATACTCATTTTGAACCCCCAAAAACATTCAAAATATAGTATATCATATTTTCAGCTAAAATGGGGAATAGAAATATAGCAAAATATGTGATAAAATCATAAGTTATAGCGGTTCTTCTGCAGATGCGGATGAGCGGTGCGGGAAAATAACGGGATTTGGAAGAGAATTGCAGGAAATGAAATTATGGAAGCAACACAGAAGAAAAACAAATATGAAATAGATATGTGCAACGGCACGATTATGGACAAGCTGATCTCCTTTGCACTGCCCCTGATGGTGTCCAGCATTTTGCAGCTGCTGTTCAATGCAGTGGATATCATTGTGGTGGGACGGTTCACCGGAAGTCAGGCGCTGGCGGCTGTAGGTTCCACCACGGCATTGATCAATATGTTCGTCAATCTGTTTATCGGCGTTTCTCTGGGAGCCAATGTATTGTCCGCCAGATTCTATGCTGCCGGGAAAGAGCGGGAGATGAGCGAGACAGTACATACAGCTATGACCTTTGCATTGATCAGCGGTATTGTCATGGTATTCGTAGGGCTGTTCTGCACCCGGGGGGCGTTGGAATTGATGGATACCCCGGCGGATGTTATTGATCAGGCGGCATTATATATGAAAATTTATTTCTGCAGCATGCCCTTTTTCATGCTGTACAATTACGGAGCTGCAGTTCTGCGGGCAGTGGGAGACACGAAGCGTCCGCTGTTGTTCCTGATCATATCCGGAGCCATCAATGCGGTATTGAACCTGTTTCTGGTCATTGCTTTTTCCATGGGTGTGGCGGGGGTAGCCATTGCTACAGTGATCTCTCAGGTGATCTCCTGTGTGCTGGTATTATGGTGCCTGTTTACTACGGACAGCTGTTACCGGCTGCAGATTTCAAAGCTGGGAATAAAAGGGGAGTACCTGCTGCAGATCTTTCAGGTGGGGGTTCCGGCGGGGATCCAGAGCGTAGTCATCAATTTCTCCAATGTTCTGCTGCAGTCCTCGGTGAATTCCTTTGGCTCCATCGCCATGGCAGGCTATACGGCGGCCAATAATATCTTTGGATTCCTGTTCGTGTCGGTGAATTCCATTACCCAGGCGTGTATGAGCTTCACCAGTCAGAACTACGGTGCCGGGAAGAAAAAACGTATGGACAGGGTACTGATCGATTGTATGATCCTGTCGGTGATCGTAGCGGTAACGCTGGGCGGAAGCGCCAATCTCTTCGGTCCGCAGCTGCTTCACATTTACACAACGGATGCGGACGTTATTGCCTGTGGAACGGAGATTCTGCTGTATACGACGTTGACTTACTTTTTATGCGGCATCATGGATCTGATTCCGGGAGCCTTGCGGGGCATGGGACATTCGGCGGTACCTATGATATTGTCCATTATCGGTACGGTGGGAACGAGAATCTTCTGGATCTACGGAGTATTCCCAACGCACCGGTCGTTGATGGTACTGTTTTTATCTTATCCGGCCTCCTGGCTGGCAACGATCCTGCTGCAGGCGATATGTTTCTATTTTGTCAGAAAGAAAGTACACAGCACCATGCCGCAGGAAGAACCATTATAAGCGGTCGGTTTTCGGGAGTGGAAGTCCCGGGATGATCGAGCGTATGTAGGGATTATTTAGAAAATTGAGGGAAATTATGTTAGCAAAATTTAAGAAAAAATATATTGGAGACTGGGATTTTTACCAGAAGTATCTTTTACTGGCTATTCCCATGATCCTGCAGAATGCCATTACCAATCTGGTAAGCTTTCTGGATAACATCATGGTGGGACAGCTGGGAACGGAGCAGATGTCCGGCGTTGCCATTGTGAATCAGCTGATCTTTGTATACAATCTGGCAATCTTCGGAGCTGTGTCAGCTGCCAGCATCTTCGGTGCCCAGTATTTCGGAAAAGGCAATCATAAGGGACATATGTATTCCTTTCGGTTTAAGCTGTATGCCACGCTGTTGGTGACAGGCGGAGCGATCCTTCTGTTCCTGACGAAAGGTTCCGCACTGATCTCCCTGTATCTGACGGATACGGTGGGGAACGGGGCCACGGACTTGGCACTGCAGTACGGACTGGAATATCTGGCCATCATGATGGTGGGACTGATCCCTTTTGCGGTGAACCAGTCCTACGCGACAAATATAAAAGAGACCGGGCAGACCTTTATCCCGATGCTGGCCAGCTTTGTGGCGGTGGGTACTAATGCGATTCTGGACTATCTGATGATCTTCGGCATTGGTCCTTTCCCGGAGCTGGGAGTGCAGGGGGCGGCGCTGGCTACCGTTATTGCCCGTTACATTGAGGCACTGATCGTGGTGATCTGGGCACACATCCATCGGGGAAAAAACCGCTATCTGGAGGGAGCTTACACCGGCTTTGGTATTCCGCTTGCGGAATTGAAGGCGATCCTGATCAAGGGATTTCCGCTGATGATGAACGAGGTGCTGTGGGCAGCGGGCATGACAACGGTGACCCAGTGCTATTCTGTCAGAGGTCTGGACGTGGTGGCGGGACTGAACATTGCCTCCACCATCACGAATCTGTTCAATATTGTCTATCTTCAGCTGGGTTCCTGTATCAGTATTGTGGTGGGACAGTATCTGGGTGCAGGTAAATTGGAGGATGCCAAGGATGCAGACAACAAGATGATCGTATTCAGCGTCTTCTGCTGTGTGATCATGGCGGCATTGATGTTCGTGGTAGGAGGATTTTTCCCGGGTATTTACAATACCACGGAGGAGATCAGGGAACTGGCTACCAGTTTTATTGCGGTATCGGCCATCATCATGCCCTTCTGTGCCTTCAGCCATGCGTCGTATTTTACCCTGCGTTCCGGTGGTAAGACGGTGGTGACTTTCCTGTTTGATTCCGTATTTACCTGGGTGATCGTGGTGCCGGCGGCATATCTGCTGGCGCATTTCACCGGCCTGGGGATCGTGAGCATCTATTTTCTGGTGCAGGGTACGGAACTGATCAAGGTGATCATTGGTTACCTCATGGTGAAGAGTAATGTCTGGGTGGTCCAGATGGTATAAATTACTATTTGTGCCGCCAGCCGAAGGCTGCTGGATGGAGATTGGCATGAAAAATAGGAGAAGGGCGGGAAACTGACATGAAAATGAACATGGCTCAGAAAGTTTTACTGATCATAGGAGGCGCATTTGCGGGGATCGGCGCAGTGCTGACAATGATATTCGGAAGCATCGGCATGGTGTTCCGGCCCATGAGGGCATTTCTGGCATTGCCGCTGTTTTTCCTGATACTGGGCATTTGTTTTATCGCAGCAGTATTATTCGGGCAGCATAAAAAGTCACTCATCGTAAAAAACGGAATCAGATATGCCGCCAAGATCTACGGTTACGTGGAGAATACGGCGTATATGGTAAACGGCAGATTCCCGGTGAATGTGATCGTGCATTATTTTGACAAGAATCAGATCGAGCGGGAGGCAGTGATTCCCACCGCGTTTGAAAAGGGCGCTTCGACCTATCCCATCGGTATGACCATGGATATCTACGAATATCAGGGAAAATACGGCTGGGATCCGGATTCCGTCCGGGATGAGATTCTGCCGGGAGAGCAGGAACTGATGGACGATAAGCCCGTGGATCCTTCCAAGCTTCGCATGACCGCCGTGCAGTGTTCGAACTGCGGTGCTTCCTATCAGGCGGCAGCAGGATATACCGGACGCTGCCCGTATTGCGGAAGCTATCATAATGTAGAATAGCAGAATAGTTGAGCTGGGGTGGATCAGTGGATCGTTTCCTGCAAATACCGCAGCATCGTCTGTGACACCACGGAGTTGGCGGTCTTGGAGAAAGCCAGTCCCAGCGTACGGTGACAACTGGGAGATAAGGGTCTGGAGACCACACCCCGTGCGAAAGCTTTTAATACCAGTTCCTGAGAGATGGTGACACCGAGACCGTTCCGGACGAAGGACATGATCAGGGTATCGTCCCGGAAGCTGTAAGAGATCTTTGGGCGGACAGGGCATTTGGTCAGCAGATGCTGGATGTCGTTGTCACAGCCGGGGGTCTCGATGATCAGAGGATATTCGAACAGTTCCGGCAGGGTGACGCTGTTTTTGGCAGCCAGCGGATGTCCCTCGGGGAAAACAGCGCACAGCGGATCATTCAACAGTGGATAAAAGGTCAGATCATCCGCCACGATGGAGGATAAAAATCCACAATCCACCTGCCCGTGAATGATCCAGTCCCGGATCTCATCATAATTGCCGTCAAAAATTTCTACATCCACTTTCGGATAATTTTCCCGGAAAAAATGAACCACATCCGGCATCCACAGAGCAGTGATGCTGGAAAAACTACCGACCCGCAGTTTCCCCTCAATCTTATTGTTGATATTGAAGGCGGCCTGGCGCAGCTTGTCTTTCTGGTTGACCATTTCCTGAATGTAAGGGATGAGGCGGGCACCGTTGTCGGTGAGGCTGACACCCCGTTTAACCCGGGCAAAAAGCTGCACACCCAGTTCTTCCTCCAGTCCCGCCATCATCTGGCTGATGCCGGACTGGGTATAATTCAGTGCTTCCGCCGCCTTGGAGAAGCTTCCCGTTTCACATACTTTTAAAAATATCTCGTAACGGTCTTTTTGTTCTTTCATGATCTTCACCCTGTAAATTTATGAATTTCAAATTCATCGTTCACCAATTATGCGAGCAGATTGGCTTTCTTGTACTCATCACATTACAAAAACTTATGCATATAAGTAAAAACATTTGTTTTACTGATAGTATAGCATATGCTATCCTCATGTCACAAGTGTTTTAAGGAGCGTGAATCATATGGAAAAGAAAACAAGTAATTTCTCCGGGCAGATCGGTTTCGTGCTGGCGGCGGCCGGAAGAGCGGTGGGTGTGGGCAATCTGTGGAGATTCCCTTATCTGGCGGCCAAGGATGGCGGCTGTCGTGAGACAAGGATGTGATTCTTTCGGTAAGATTAGAGTATCCTACGATGCGGGGGCTCTGAAATCTGCATCCAGCTCAATACAGTTGGACTGCCTTTGTTCCAACAGGGGCAGTTTCTCCTGAGTTGCAGGTTGAGTTTGTTCTGGCAGGATCAGAATATCCTGAGTCACAGGTGCACCGAAATCCGTATCCAGCTCGATACAGTTGGACTGTCTTTCTTCTAACAAGGGTAACTTGTCTTGGGGAGCGAACTGCGTTTCTTCTGGCAAGGGCAGAATGTCTGGAGTCGTTGACTGCGTTTCTTCCGGTAAGATCAGAATATCCTGCGTCACAGGAGCTTCGAAACTTGTATATTGAAGCTGGATGGTTTCGAGGATGCGGTTGAAATCTGTTTCCAGAGTGTACCAGTCTGTTAACGGAATAGTGGCTTCCAGCTGTAGGGTATTTCCCTGTAAAGGGACATCGGGATTGGATAATGTAATGTAAATCCAGTATTTTTGTTCTGTCTGGTAGATCTCGGTATTTTTCCAGCCGTTTAAGTTGCTGTCGGGCAGAGTGATCTCCTCGCTGGTGACGCCGGTGCCGCAGATTCCCGGGACGGGAGCATAGATAAGCGTAAAGGTATCCTCCGGGTATGCGATGTTCCAGAAGATGATAGCATCGGTCGTGGTGGTACCTGCGAAAGTTAAATTGCGGATCTCATAGTCCCAGGTCTCCGGAAGGGACAGGGAGAACTGAACCGGTCCCAGATCACAGATAGCTTCATTCCCCATGGATATCGCCAGATCGTCGGCAGGCCCGTTTTCCGGGCATTCTGTAGGAACGAGGCTTTCTGCGATGACCGGGGCGATTGGCCCGGTGGGGGCCGTGGAATTTTGCACCCCTACAGAATCCTCCAGACCCCCGGTAGAACCACATCCTGCCAAGGAAAGCGTAAGAATCGTTGTCAGTGTTGATAGTAAAATAGCCTTCTTCATAAAGATACCCTCCCAAAATCGTGAAGTGTTATGGTGATCACATTATAATAAGACGAATATTGGGCGGGGAAGTTTCGGTAAATAGAAAGTTTGGTGTAAAAAGCCCCAAAACAACGAATTCCGTACAAAAAAGTTCCGAAATCAGGATTTTTTGTACGGAATTTCTTTATTTTGCTTGTGTAGCGAAAATAGAGACTTTTTACATAGCAAAATCTTATGTTTTTGTATTTTTTTCTTAGAAATTGGCGTTTTGAATACAAACAGAACGCCCTCAGGCAGATGTCTGTCGGAGAGTGTTGATATTTTCTTAACCTGTGGTAAAAAGTCAGGGTGGAACAAACACGATGTTTGCGACAGGCGGTCGGCGACATGGATGTCGCCTGGAGCCGTGCCCGTTTGGATGAGAAATACTTGATCCACGGGTTTAGAAAATTCACACTCGGAGACCGATATCTGCCTGAGGGCCTTCTGCCGCTCTGGGAGTGCGTCCGATAAGGCGGGACGCACGGTATAAAAATAGAGTGAACCAGCCTCGCTTGCGCACAAGCGAGGTGTTCCACTCTATTTTTGCATGGCTCGTAGCTATGCTACATATAAATACATAAAAATGAAATGACATACGCTTCCGCCCATGACGAAGAGGTGGAACACTTCGTGGGAGCCGAAGAACTTATGTTTCGCATTGAAGATCGGCAGCTTCAGGGCATAGATGACACCGCCCACGGTGTAGATGATGCCGCCGGCCAACAGCCAGAGAAAAGCGGGCGTGGACAGAGTTTTCAGCAGAGGCCCGAATACCAGGACACATACCCAGCCCATGGCAATGTAGATCACAGAGGAAAACCACTTGGGACAGGTGATCCAGCAGGCTTTTACGATCATGCCGACAGCGGCAATACCCCAGACAAGAGCCAGCAGCGTATATCCCAGCTTACCGCCCAACACAATGAGACACACCGGTGTGTAAGAACCAGCGATCAATACAAAGATCATCATATGATCCAGCTTCCGGAAGACCCGGAGACTTTTACCGGTGAGGTCCACGGAATGATAAGTGGCGCTGGCACCGTATAACAGGATCATGCTGCCCATGAAAATGGCCATGGCCAGGAAATTCTCCTGCCCGGACTGTACACCGGCTTTCACTAACAGTGGCACAGCTGCGAACACTGCCATCATCATGGCAATGAAATGGGTAATGGCACTTCCCGGCTCTCTTATGGTAATCTGCATAATAACTCCTCCTTTTCCCGACAGCAGCTGCCGTCTGCAAATCGAATCTATTTAAGATCATTTTATCCGACAATAGTATTTACTATTCCAAATAACAACACGTATTCTGAAATACTTTTATATGTAGTTTTCAAAACTACATCTGACAATGCAAATACTACTGCACAAAAAAGGAAAAGTCAATAGTCATTCAGATATTTGGGAGAAAAGTATCAATAAGGATTGGCAGGAAGTCTGTAGATCAACAGTCCTTCATCATCAACCAGTAACTCCGCATTCTCTACCAGACGGGCATTTACTTCCGGATTTGTTGCAATGTAGCCTTCAGAACCTTTATCCCATACAATATATTCAGGCACTTTGTCCGGATAGAGTGACCAGTATTGGAATAAACGTTCATCAATGGTCGGAGTACTGATTGTGGAATAGTTGCAGATCACGTAATCCTCCTGAAGATACATAATGCTCTTATGGCTGGCAATCAGTACTTTGCTGCCCCGGGGAATGAATTCGTCTAACAGACGTCCTCGGATATTATACTCGTAGCCATCGGAATACCGGCCGTAGATTCCTGCCATGGGGCCCTCTTCCGCTTTCTGCCGTGTGACGAAAATGGTGTCGTGACCGTAAATATTATACAACAGAAATCCTTTGTGAATGACGGCAAGTCCCACAAACAGCAGGACAAAAGATTTCCAGAAAACGGGAGATTCCGATGTTTCCCGCTCTGCATAGCATAAAGAAACCAACATACCGATAGCCATATAATCGGCAGACTCGTAGAGCATTGTATTGCTGGCTGTAAAAGCGGCAAGGAGCAAAAACAGAGAAGTAATACTTCCAAACCAGAACAATGCCTTATAAACAGGGGCCAATTCGCCAGAAGACTTTTTACGGCGGAAATAACAATAAATGCCCCACAGCGGGAACAGAAGATAGACGAACCCGGGATACTCGATATGCTTTTGCAACCGATACCATACAAAAAGCTGTTCCAGAATCAGGGAAATAATCAACAACAGGAAGAAACGGTAGTTTTTCCGGCATATGAATCGGAAAAAACACCAGAATACCAAAGCAATCACCAGAGCGACCATCAGATAAGGAAAGGTTTCGCCGAGGCAGGAAAGGTTATCTTTTAATTTCCCAAGCAGTCCGACATCGTGGGAGCCGTCGGTCAGCATTTCTGACAAGCCATCCAGAAACTGCCGGAAAGACATATGACACAAAAAGTAGGCCAACCAACCCAGACCGCAGACACCACAGGTCCCGAGATAAATCAGAAGATTTTTCAGACGGTTTCCGGCAGCAGATAACAGCCAGATACCGATACATCCGGGAAGTACCACGAAAATACAGGTGGGATAAGAAAGCACAAGAAGGGAAGTGTTTACTCCGGCGGCAATCAGGAAAAAGGCAGAACGGCGTGAAGAAGCACTGTTATGCAGACTAAATTCCAGAAAGCTTAAGAAGACCAGAGTGCTGAACCACAGAAGCATATTGGAAAAATCGGGAACGGTACTGTTCTTGGGAATGATATTGTAGTAAAAAACAGCAATGACAAAAGCAGTATTCTCAGTTACAAACTTACGGAAAGTTCGGTAGGTCAGAATACTGATGAGCAACTGTGTAACGACACCTACGATTCGCAGAAAGAGCACGGAGTATTTTAAGGTGTGAAACAACTGCATATATAGCCATAAAAAGGCAGCGGAAAAGAACGCGGAAGTCTGATGAGGCTCCCACATTTCCAGAAACATTCTGTCTCCCTGTACCAGACGGTAAGCCATAGATACGGCATACTGCTCGTCAATGTCGAATCCGAAGAAAATAATCTTGACGGTAGCAACTATAGATACGGCAAGCAACAGATATTTCCACAGATTATGCAGCAATGCGGTTGCAAAATTTTTCTCTTGTGCGGAATAATTGCTGTTCATCTTAATCCTCCTCAATGATCTGGATCTCCAGATAGTCAAAATCGATGGACTCTACAAAACTGTCCTGGGTAAAACGGGTCTTGTTGTGACGTTTAAAGTCTGCAATATTCATATCCAGCCAGATGGGCGTACCGAGATCAAACTGATGGCAGACTTCGTCCAGAGAGTGAAAAACTTTATGGGTACGGGTATCGTCACTGCCGTCCTCGATGCAGGTGTCTTTCAGCATATGATTATTTTTAAAAATTTTGGCCCACATACGGAACATAGAAAATCTCCTTACGCAAAAAATCAGACATATTGGTCGTTAATAATAAATTATAATAGGAAGAGGTTTCCCCTGCAAGCAAAAAAAAGTCACACAACCATCAGATCCATCTTACATTGTATATGGGATAGCTTTCGTCCGCCGAATCGGCACGTTTGCGAAAGCGTACTATAAAACTGCCCAATCAATCTTAAAAAATAATAAAGGTTTTGTTAAAATTATACATTTTTAAAAGGAGGTATGCTATAATTATCATAAGTACATTTACGAATACGGAATTTTCGTGACGAAAAAGCGTCTATGGAAGTAAGAAATATGACAAAATGGTCGCAGAGCCTTCTGCGACAGAAGAGATTGAGAGGGAATATGGAGTTTAAGGTTGAAAATGGGGATGGAATCGATAGTTGGAAGGAGGTTACGCTGGTATACAGTGCGGCGCTGCGTCAGATGGAGACGAAGATGCAGATCCTGAATGATGAATTCCAGCATGTACATCAGTACAATCCGATCGAACATATTAAGGCACGGATCAAGACACCCGAAAGTATTGTCAAGAAATTGAAACGTTACGGACAGGAATCTACGATAGATAATATGGTAAAGTACATAAATGACATTGCGGGAATCCGCATTATTTGTTCTTTTACGTCCGATATCTACCGGATCGCGGACATGATCCGGGATCAGAGAGATATTAAGGTGATCGCTGTGAAAGATTACATTACTTATCCCAAGGCCAGCGGTTACAAAAGCTATCACATGATCGTAAGCATACCTGTATATTTGTCGGATCGTACAGTGGATACGAAGGTAGAAGTACAGATCCGTACGGTAGCCATGGATTTCTGGGCCAGTCTGGAGCATAAGATTCATTACAAATTCGAAGGAGATGCACCGGAGAATATCAAAAACGAACTGGTAGAATGTGCGCGCATGGTATCGGATCTGGATGCAAGGATGCTGTCTCTGAACGAAGAGATCCTGGCGATCAGCAAAAAGAGAGAAGAGGAAAAACAATTAAATAGCGGAACATCCAAATAATGCAAAAGCTTCCGCTGGTGACATGCACCCCCCATAAAATGAGGAGTGCCCAGACACCTTTCGGCGCCTGGGCTATTATGAAAAAATTTATCTTATATGCTTTGTTATCCGGAAGTCTTATCTCTTCCTTGACTGTATTTAAAGTATACCAACCAATTATGAACAAATTATGAACACGATGTGAAAACTTGGTGAATTTTACGAAAAAGTACAGAAACCAAAAAAGAAACTGTACAAATTGCATAAAAATGCGTAAACCATGAAAACACAGTATTCATGGGGTTTTGGTTGTAACCGGGGAATAAACATGGTAAAATAGGGACAGTTGAAAAGGGAAACTGTTCACATGAGGGACGAAATATGTTTGGAGGAAGATGGATGGATACTTTTATGGATAAACTTGCACAAAAGCTGAATGCCCAGGAAATGATCAAGGCGAATTCCGCGGCTGATGCCGAAGAGATGGATCAGCTGAAAAGCCAGCTGCGGGAATACGACGAGTGCCTGGCACAGATGCAGCAGGTCAATAAGGAACTGAAAGCGATCAATCAGGAGATGGAGAAGCTGATGTCCGAGACCATTGCTCCGGAAGTGACGAAGCTTTCCGAGGAAGGCGTGGCTGCCCTGCAGAAGCTGCAGCAGGAGAACACAGAGAAGCTGGAAGCTCTGGGACAGCAGTATACTGCCAAACTGGAAGAACTGCAGCAGAGTACCGAGGTGTTGGACGAGCTTCAGAAGCATGTGGATGAGAAACTGAGCACTACGGAAGAGAATGTACATAAGGAATGCGTAAAGGTATACCGTAATGTACAGGCGGTTGTGGTAGAAGAGAACGAGAAGCAGACCGAAGCCATCGCAGCAAAAGTAAAGGAAAACCTTGGCGGTAAATTGAACGGTGTGCTGGGAGTATCCATTGCGGCAGTAGTTCTGACGGTTGCGGATATTGTTCTTCATGTATTGAGCATTTTGCACATTTTCTGAAAAGGCAGATAAAGTATTCATTTAAGAATGCTGAAATTGATAAGAAAGTAACGGAAATGAGGTTTTACGGAAATGGGAAAACAACTTTGGAAGCCGGGAAATATGCTGTATCCCCTGCCGGTGGTCATGGTGAGCCTGGCTGACCGGGACGGCCGCCCCAATATTATCACGCTGGCCTGGGTAGGAACCGTATGTACCAATCCGCCCATGGTGTCGATCTCCGTACGCCCCGAGAGATATTCCTATCCGATCCTGAAGGAGACCGGAGAATTCGTGATCAATCTGACCACGAAGGAGCTGGCATTTGCCACAGATTACTGTGGCGTGAAAAGCGGACGGGACGTGGATAAATTCAAAGAAATGGGACTGACTCCCATTCCGGCATCTGAGGTGAAAGCACCGATGATAAAAGAGAGTCCGGTGAACATTGAATGTAAGGTGCGACAGATCCTGCCGCTGGGATCCCATGATATGTTCCTGGCGGATGTGGTGGCAGTACATGCCGATGAAAAATATATGGATGAGAAGCACAAATTCCACCTGGAGCAGGCGGAACCCATCATCTATTCCCACGGTTCCTATTTCGGCTGTGGCGAATTGCTGGGAACCTTCGGATATAGTGTAAAGAAGCGATGAGTAACACAGGTAAAAAATTACTTGACGTTTGCCCTCCGTTTCGGTATCATAAGTCATAAATAAGAACATGGTAAATTTTACTACGAAGAAGTAGCATCAGACGGGAGTCTGATGCTTTTTTTATGCGGTGGCTGGAAAATATCTGCCGGGTACCGCAATCATGGGAAAGTCCGGGTGAAGCATATGACACAGATCGATAAAAACATAGCATTCAATCTGAAAAGAATCCGCAAATCCAAAAATATGAGTCTGGATATGCTGGCGGAGCGTACCGGTGTCAGCAAAAGCATGCTGGGACAGATCGAGAGAGGAGAATCCAATCCCACGGTGTCCACTATCGGAAAGATCGTGGAGGGATTGAAGGTACCTTTTGAACAGTTGATTTATAATAGGAAAGAAATCATGGTGGTGCCGTCTCCGGAAGAGGCTCCGGTATGCAAGGCAAAGGAAGGGGAATACCGGATCTATGTGATGCTGCCCTACGATGCCGGAAGAAATTTCGAGATCTATCAGGGCGAGCTGACCAGAAATGCCCGGATGGAAAGCGAATCCCACGGGGAGCAGACCTGGGAATACCTGACGGTGGTATCCGGGGAGGTCGAACTGATTCTGGAAGATTCCAGTTTTCTGGTGAAGACAGGTGGTTCTCTCTATTTTGCCTGTGACAGGAAACATGTCTATCACAATGTGGGTGAGACCAAGGCGGTACTCAACATGATCATTACCACGCAGCGTTAGAGAAAACGCCCCCGCTTGATGGCATCCTTGCCATATTTTGCCCGGATATTATCCAGTGCGGCATCCAGCTTCTGCTGTTTCTCGGAACGGGGAGCCGGAAAATCAAACAGGCTGAGCTGAACCGGTTCGTCTTCCGGCACCAGCTTGGAAGTGCGGATCCCCAGAAGCCGTATGGGAGTGGAATCCCATAATTCGTCGAATAATGCACATGCATCTTCGTACAGGAGATTCACGGAAGCCGTGGGAATGTCTATCGGCATTTGGTGAGAAACGTTCCGGAAATCACTGTACCGGATCTCCGTGCAGATCTGTCCTGCCAACTGGTGGGAGGCCCGTAGACGCCTGCCCACGGATTCACACAGAGACAGCAATACTTTACAGGCTTCCTCTTTGGTGGTGGCATCGCTGCTTAAAGTGGTGGAGTTGCCGATCCCTTTTGCCTTGGAAGGAGCCAGGACTACTGTGGAATCGTCGATGCCGTTGGCATACTGCCACAGACAACGACCGTGACTTTTTAAATGTGCTTCCAGGATCGCAGGATCCGTCTTTGCCAGATCCCCGATCGTGAGAATACCTAATTTGTGGAGAGTCTCCGCACTGGAATGTCCGCAGGTGAACAGGGCGGAAACAGGCAGCGGCCACATTTTCTGCGCTATTTCCCGCTGATACAAGGTGTGAGTCTTATCCGGTTTCTCAAAATCAGAGGCCATCTTAGCCAGAACCTTTCGATCCGAAATTCCCACATTTACCGTAAATTTAAATTTTTCAAAAACAGAGTGACGAATGAAAGCAGCAGCTTCCTCGGGAGAGACGTAGTTCGCCGCAATGGGCGTATAGTCCATATAACATTCATCGATGCTGACCTGTTCGATGTCGGGGCAGATACCCGCCAGATGTTCCATAAGCATCTGGCTTTTCAGACGGTACATATTATGATCCGGAGAAGCCATGACCAGATGCGGACATTTGCGCAGGGCATTAACCACCGGTTCACCGGTAGTGATGCCGAAAGCCTTGGCGGGAATGGATTTGGCCAGCACCACACCGTGTCTGGTGGAGGTGTCACCGCCTACGATGGAAGGGATCGTGCGCAGATCCACAGGATCCCCCTGTTCCAGACGGGCCAGCGCCGTCCAGCTTAAAAAAGCGGAATTGACATCAATATGAAAAATGACCGGTTCCCTCATGGTGTCTCCTTTCCGGATCAGACCGTTTTATTTACCTCCAGTATAGCATAGATCGGTTCGGGAGAAAACAAAAAAATCGAACAGACATTCTTTCTTTACAAGGCATATAAATGCTGATAGAATCTATATGTTACAAAGTTATTACAGTAAGACAGGTATACAGAATGCCCGAAGGGGGCATACTGTTTTCAGATACGATAGATCGAGAAGGAATTCATGAAGAAACTGACATCTTACTCGAAAAGAGTAAAATATACATATGTGAAAACAACGCTGGCCACTCTTTTTGTGAGCCTCTTTTTCCTCAAAGGGTATGCAGCGTTTGAAAAGACCGGAGAGAATTACTTCCACGTGTTCTTGAACGGCAATGAGATCGGAACGGTGGGCGAAGAAGACAGAGCGGAGCAGCTTCTGCAGGAAGCCAGAAGGAATATCGCTTCCCAGAGTGATGATATGATCTTTATGGACGCAGATTTAAAGCTGGTCGGTGAAGAAGTGCTGTGGGGAACACTGGACAATGAGGACAATCTGCTGGCGGCCATGGAATGGGAACTGGAGAGCAGTATTCGTGAGACTTCCCACAGATCCTATACAATGAAAGTAAATGAATATATGGTCAACCTGTCCAGCGTGGAGGATGTGGAGTCTCTGCTGCAGGCAGCAGTGGACAAATACGACAGTGAAGACAAATTCAGCGTGGAACTGACTCACGATGCACAGAAGGAATTCAATGTTCTTACCACCGAGGTAGTCAATAAACAGGAACTGACCGCTCAGGAAGAACAGAAGGAAGAATCCATCTATGCAGGCGGTGTACAGTCCGTACTGGATCAGGCGGGCTCCCAGGCAGACCAGCAGGGGGAAAAAGATTTCGAAGACTATGATCTTGGGCTGATGACCATGGACTTTGCGGAAAAGGTGGAAATCGTAGAGACCTATCTTCCGGAAAGCATGCTGACTCCGCTGGATCAGGCAATCGAGGATGTGATCAAGGATCAGGAGACCCCCGGAGAATATGAAGTAGTCAGCGGAGATACCCTGTCGGAGATTTCGATTAAAGTAAATATTCCGATGGATCAGATCATCGCCATGAACAGCGAGACACTGACCGATGAAAATTCTACGATCCGCGTAGGGGACAAGCTGATCATTACCGTGCCGCAGCCGGAGCTGTCCGTGGAGCGCATGGAGCAGAATTATTATGAAGAAATCTATGATGCAGATGTAATTTATGTGGACAACGATTCCTGGTATACGACCCAGACCAAGATTTTGCAGCAGCCCTCCGCCGGTTTCCGTCGGGTAGTGGCGGATGTATCTTATCTGAATGACAGAGAGGTCACCAGGGATATTCTGAAGGAAGAAGTGGTCATGGAGGCAGTTCCCAAGATTGTGGAACGAGGCACCAAGATTCCTCCGACCTATATCAAGCCTATTTCCGGTGGACGTCTGAGTTCCAATTTCGGACGCAGAAAGTCACCTACCAAGGGTGCCAGCAGCTACCATAAGGGTGTGGACTGGTCGGTTCCTACCGGAACTGCGGTATTTGCATCCTGTGGCGGTACAGTGGCCAGAGCCGGATGGGGAAGTGGATACGGTTATTGTGTCTATATCAACCATGAAGACGGCAGACAGACCCGATACGGACATCTGAGCAAGGTGCTCGTCAAGGTCGGCCAGACGGTAAAACAGGGAGAACGTATTGCACTGAGCGGTAATACCGGCGTAAGTACGGGACCTCATCTTCACTTTGAGATCCTCATTAATGGCAGCCAGGTGAACCCGTTGAAGTACCTGAATTAGGGCGTTGTATTTACAAATGTGCGAAAATGTGGTATAAGTGCATAAGAAGGTTTTTCTGATCTGAGAATGACAGAGGTAAGAAACAATGGAACAATACGCAATTAAAGGCGGTAATCCATTAGTCGGTGAAGTTGAAATAGGAGGTGCCAAGAATGCGGCACTTCCTATTCTTGCTGCTTCCGTGATGACGGATGAGACTGTTTATATAGAAAATATGCCGGATGTAAGAGATACGAATGTCCTTTTGAGCGCCATGGAGAACATCGGCGTGATCGTAAAGAGAACCGACCGTCACAAAGTGACTCTCAATGCATCCAACATCAGTGAACTTGTAGTAGAAGATGAAAATATCAAGAAGATCAGAGCGTCCTACTATCTGATCGGTGCTTTGTTAGGTAAATACAAGCATGCGGAAGTGGCACTTCCCGGTGGATGTGATATCGGCTGCCGTGCCATCGACCAGCATATTAAGGGCTTCCGTGCTCTGGGCGCGGACGTGAAGATCGAGCATGGCCTGATCAAGACACAGGCGGAGCATCTGCGCGGCAGCCATATTTATATGGATGTGGTCAGTGTCGGCGCTACCATCAATATCATGATGGCTGCGGTAATGGCGGAAGGCACCACGATTATCGAGAACTCTGCCAAGGAGCCTCATGTGGTGGATCTGGCGAACTTCCTGAACAGCATGGGAGCCAATATCAAGGGTGCCGGTACGGATGTGATCCGTATCAAGGGTGTTTCCCGTCTGCATGGCACAGAGTATGCCGTGATTCCCGATCAGATCGAAGCCGGTACGTTTATGTTCGCAGCGGCAGTGACCAAGGGCGATGTGACGGTGAAAAATGTGATTCCGAAGCATCTGGAGTCTATTACGGCAAAGCTTCTGGAGATTGGCTGTGAAGTAGAGGAAGCGGATGACTGTATCCGCGTGGTGGCATCCAAGCCTCTGCAGCATACGCAGGTGAAGACTCTGCCTTATCCCGGATTCCCTACCGATATGCAGCCGCAGATCACCGTGGCACTGGGACTGTCCAAAGGGACCAGCATCGTGACCGAGAGTATTTTCGAGAACCGGTTCAAATATGTAGATGAACTAACCCGTATGGGAGCCAATATCAAAGTAGAGGGCAATACCGCCATCATTGACGGTGTATCCAGATATACCGGAGCGAATATTTCCGCACCGGATCTGCGGGCAGGTGCCGCACTGGTACTGGCAGCAATGTCTGCGGAAGGCTTTTCCACCGTGGATGACATCCGCTATATTGAGAGAGGTTATGAAGACTTCCATCTGAAATTGCAGGGACTGGGAGCGCAGATCGAACTGGTCGAGACCGAGCGGGATCTGCAGAAGTTTAAGCTGAAGATTGGCTGAGTGTAAAATTCTGTAAACAATATCTTTTGATAATGTGAATTTTTTTTGCACATTTAAGCTGGGATTTCCACAAGACAACAAATGAGAAAAAATGTCTGTTGACAAAACAGGGAACTCATAGTAAGTTAATTACCGTAGAAAAGTTCATATAGACTTTCCCTTATTCAGAGTGGTGGAGATACATAGGA
>OGIB01000507.1_pt1 | contig 18303 bp, 14 predicted proteins | sample 1571691 | NCBI WGS metagenome assembly OGIB01 (sample SAMEA2582058, study PRJEB24529) | metagenome | biome: Human gut stool | place: China | collected 2011
CGTGTTCCACCGCATAGTCGTAAATCTCATTGATCAGGTCGATATTACTGTCATCGGCCTCTTCTATGCGATGAGCCACCAATAAGAACGTATAGTTTTTATCAGACAATACCTCCTCTGTAATATCTTCACCCGTTTCAAGATTGGTCATCGAGAAATCGTGGATAGAAGGTTCATAGCCCTTTTCTTTTACAATGGTCCGTGCTTCAATGAATTTCCAGGTACTATCCGGATAATTCTCCAAAGAAAATTCTTTCTTCTCGCCATTTTTTTCCAGTACAAACACACTCTCGTACACCGTAGGCTTTGCTCCTTCCGGAACATCCATACCTTCCGGAATGTTTTTTCCTATTTTATAAGGACGGAAATCTAATATCGGCAAGTTTCCCAAACAATAAAACGAAAGCGCAAACACATATAGAAAAGTATATAGAGATACGAGCCATTCCATTTTGGCACTGATAAAGCGAATCATCTGATGCTTCCACCTAAAAACGGAAATTGCAGCTATCAACAAAATAATGTTCTTCCAGAACGTTTGCCAGTTGGTCAAGACCCATGCATCACCAAAACAGCCGCAGTCAGACACCGGATTAGCTAAAGCCAGATACAGGGTCAGCGGTGTCATAAAAATCATCAGCAACAAAGCCAACCATGTAGCAGTCGTTTTCCGGATGCCAAAAAACAAAAAGATACCTACCGAAAATTCAATGGCTGATAAAACAATACCTGCCAGCAATGGAAAAAAAGCCGGGAACCATGTCCCCACGCTCAAGCCTCTCATAGTCATCCGGATGCACACCTATAGCTGCATATATATTATCATATTTTTCTGCAAGCCTGACACTTTCTATACATCCTTCAAGGCTTGCACCTACATTTACAACTGCTCCTATATCACCGCTGAAAAGACTTGTTAATAATTCATCGCGGTCTTTATCAAATGCTTCATCATCATAATGAGCATGTGTATCAAATATCTTCATTCACAACCTCTCTTATTTCCTGTGTCTGGTGCTTTTTATTAAATCCTGCAAGAACGACCACCCATGCAACTGATAATATAAGACCTGCCACTGACACACACAAACCCTGCCATAAATATGGTACCTTAAACGTTATCTTAGTCACTCCTGCTCTTACATATGTAAGATTATTCTTCTTTCCAAGCCACTCATCTGATACGAATATATCATGATAAGAAAGGCTTGTATTTACATTATCATAATCTGATGTGATAGTTATTCCGTTCACGTCATGCTCTACTTTAAGCTCTATGTTAGTTCTTTCAGGCAGCTGTGCAGATGTTATATCCATCATATCACTAAGAAGTCTTCCAACAGACTTATCAGCTGACACTCCATAGTAGTATGCCAGATTAAGACCGCATACTATTATGTTATCGTTCTTAACTGTACCATAAAAATCAAGCTTAAGACCGTTGTCCATGACACTTCCCCATGTATTATCAAGACCTGTAACATATACTGTCTGCCATGTTGCATATCCTTTAGGGAAAAGATCAGGATAAAGCACTCCAAGCTTAGTATCCATATCCGGATAGCCATTCTTAAATACAATATCGCTGCACGTAACACCAAGGAACTCCTGACTCTGTGTCTTCTTTTCCTGTGGAATTCCATCTGCATATATAACAACCTTCACGCCAGCTTCACTAAGCCTTAAGACAAGCTCCTCTGCTGCCGTCTTATCATCATATGTAAATCCATCAAGGATAACTTGCTTATACTGCGATAACTGTTCATAAGAGTAATCATTAAGATTATCTGAATCAGTCTCTTCGACTGCCGGAAATGACTGTGATATAAGAGGTGTACCACTTCCTATGCCTATCACCTCATACTTACTGATTGTTCCCCAGTTATCATAAGTATCCATATGGTATAACCTGTATGCTGCATTTTCTCCTGCAACGCTATATCCTGAGGCACCTGCTGCCATATCCATATCTTTTACAGATACACCATACTTTTCAAGCGATGACAGTCTTACAAGAACTGTATCATTTCCCAGTTCACGGCATCTGTCAAACACATAATAATAATTGCCATCAGCTAATGCCCTGTTTATTCTTACTATGTTAGTGGATGTATTAGCAGCCTCACGTCCTGCACCATATGCGGCAGGTATTGCATTGTTCCAGTCTGATACTAAAAATGCTCCCATAGACCCTAAGCTGCTGTCATCAAGAAGTGCTATTCTCTGCTTTGTTATGGACTGCGCCTTTGATATAAGTGTATTATCCTGCTGCATATCCAGTCTGTCCCACACACTGTCGTTATCTGTGTTAATGCTCACTCCATTCTTAGTTATGGATATAGTATCTAATCCACCTGTTATCAACGGTATAGATGGCACTATATCTAAAACAAGCAGAACACAGAAAAACACTATCAGCGGCTTTTTGAGTGTATCCCATTTAAGAAAGCTGTACAATATCATACATAGTGCTATGGATATGAATCTTAACATCCACAGATACTGGCTTCCCGGAAGTATCTTTAACACCGGATACATAGCTGTCGCTGTACATATAAGTGTTATTATAGCTGTGACAAAGCCGGCTCTTGACTTCTTATATCCAAAAAACATTCCTCCAACCGCAAGTATTGCTGCTGCAAGTCCAAAGTAAAAATGAGCATAGTCTGTAGTTATTCTGTCTACCGGGTTAAGTGTATACACTATCTTCTGGAAAAAGTTAGCCATATTTTCCGAATTGTCAAGTGAGGTTATTCCTCCGTTAAGTGAGGCAACCAGCCATACACCTATAAGCATGAAGCTAAGCAGTATGGATATCACTATATCAGCGGCTGCTCTTTTAGAATATCCTTCAATCATATGAACTATACAGTATACTAGCACTGCAAGCGCAACCATACCTGCATATCCAAGATGACAAAGTGCTATGAGAATAAAGCTTATCATGACAAAAGGAATTCTTATGACCTTTCTGTCCTTAAGATACTCCGATACCTCATATATGAACAACGGCAGAAATATCATGCTGAGTGATCTTGCCAGATTGCCTTCAACAAACAGTGCACACAGGTTATTAGGCATAAAAAACCATATGAAGCCTATAAATGCTCCAAGCACTGGTCTTTTCATCCTTATACCTATATATAACCAGCTTAATGCTCCAAGTACAGATATTATCCCTACAAATATAAGATAACCTATAAGCATATTGCCGTCTGCAAGCATTTCACAGAATGCCATAAAATACGCTGCAAGCGGCGCCCAGTATCTCATAAGCTCAACACCGTTATACCACATATAATCGTATAAAGGATACCAGTTTCCATCCTTTATGGAGTTGTATACATAATCACCTCTGTATATATGATACATAGTATCTGAGCCAGCTGGATAGGTACCATTCTGACTCACTATTTTAACCACCATAACCGATACGGATACTATCAGTGCCACATACACAATACAGCCTATTATCGACAAGGTGTAATATAAAACATGATTTTTTCCCTGCTTATTCATATAACCTGCCTCTTAATATGTTAAACATCTTTTGACACTCACATCATTATACATTAAGACCTTTAACCTTTTTAACTTAACTTCATTTATTATTTTTCTTTCGTTGCTGTCAGGTCATCAATCACTGTGTCTATAACCTCTGACATTATTTTGTTCTCTATCTCTTTATCGTTAGCAGCATTTTCTTCCTGCTCTGACATGTTGATTATATAACTTCTTGTAGGTGTCTCACTCGCTTCAACAGATGTAAGTATCCCGCCTATATTATGTATTATGCGATAGAATTCTTCTGAAAAATAATCTGTTACATTTTCAAGTGTTGGAAGTATTGCATCAAAAGGCTCTTCTTCGTTTAACACCTTATTCTGGTATTTTTCAAGGAAATCGTTGATTCCTTTTTCAAATATATTAAACTCCACAAACGAGCTTCTTCCAAACCTTATATCAAGTGCAAACTCCCATGTATGCGGATGAGTTTCTCCCTTGTTATCATTAATAATGATATAATGACGCATATTAAGATAAAACTTAATCTTATATTCTCTGTACAACTTAACTGCCATATGCTCTTCCTTCCTGCTGATATCCTACAGATATCTTTCTCTTAGTTTTCCCATATCTGTATTATTATCTATAAGCTCTACTCTCTGGACTGTTACCTCTTTATCTTCAAGTATGCTTATTCCATGCTTCAACTGGTCTGTCGTTATATTGACTGCGATAAGAACTATATCACACGCCCCATACTCGAACCTGAGTACATGCTTATCAAGAATATATACTGCTCGTTCAAAAAACTTCCTACGACTTTCCTTTGTCTCACATTCTATGCGTGCAAATGTGACGGGATGAACATTTCTTTCCATAAGCTTTTCTACAAATGGCACTATAGCCTTCTGTTTCCATACGTTATTATGCGTATCGTGAAGATCCTTATCTGCCAGCATTTCATTTACCTTTGCAAGACCCCTGCTAAGTGCTTTTACATCAGCTTCCCTCTCATCAAGCCTTATCGCAGACCTTCTTATAATAAATGCATATATAACAGCTATCAGAACAAGCGCCATAAGAATAACTATGACAAATGTTTCCATCTCTACTTTGATTCCCAGATATGTATTGTTATCTAATAATACACTTTTCTCTGTCATAAGGCACAGCTTGTAATTCTGGTCTGCATACTTAAAAAGCACACCAGACATAAGATATGTTTTATTGTCCACGTTGACTATGCTGTGCTGTATATGGTTAACCTGAAGCGAATCCATAAACTCCTTTGATGCTTTTGAGTTATAATATGTGTCTGCAGAAACCTCCTTATACCTGTTAGTTTCCATGACATCCTTTACATAAAGCATGGACTGGTTCCTTGAAAACACCCAGTACTTGTTAGATGATGCATCCATGGTTTTAAGAATATCATTAATAATATCCTGGTCATCCCTGTTTTCTTTTAAGTTAATCTGATCAAGGACAAGCTGTACATATGAATCCTGCTGTGTCGCGCAGACCTCCAGAATCCCCTTTTCATATCTGTTAATCTGAATATATGAAAGCCACCCACATGCTGCTGCCGCTATCACTACACATATTGTTGTTATTATTAGAATCGGATGCTTTCCAGGCTTTTTATTACTGCTATTGCCAGACTTCTGCTCTTCCATAATTACTCCATTTCCTGATTTGCCATGCAAATTTAACTATTTAGCTTTTAATGTTTATCACTTTAAAATTTAACGCTTTCAAGATTTATCATTTTTAACATTTATTACTTTCAACATTTACCACTTTCAACATTTATCGCTTTCAATATTTAACATTTTCAAAATTTACTGCTTTTAACTCTCTGACATTAGTACCCTTATTAAGTTTTCTGACTATCTACATTAACTTTATGTCTGATTTTTTCAATTTTTTCATTTATTATCTTCATATCACCTTTTATAACATCTGTAAATGCTTTACATTCCTGTGATAAGGTCTTAGTTTTCCATGAGCTGTCAGTCTGTATGCTGTTAATTATTCCTGCTATTCTTATGAAAAATACAATAAGATTAAAAAACGGAAGTAATAATATACACCACCAGTGCCTTATGTAGTAGCTTCTCACATTTTTATTAATCTTCAGATAATGTGCCGCTGTTATAAAATATAAGAAACCAGTTAATATATACAACGCAAATATGATTCCTGTTGAAAGCAATATAACCTTTCCAGAATATCCTACAACCATAAGACATATAAGCGCCAGATACCATATCATTCTTGGAAATGCAAATGTGTGGTCATACAGCAATGTCTTTACACTTATGTCAGACATAAACTTTCTTAGCTTGAAGTTCTTATCCATAAACATTTTTGCTACTTCAAGACTTCCTCTCTGCCACCTCTGTCTCTGTGTATACAGCTTGTTAACACTCTCTATCGGGTCAACGAAAAACAGTGCATCCTCGCACACCTCTACACGTTCATCCTGTCTGTAACGCATCTGGAATGTTATATGTGTATCCTCACATATCGTATCTGTGTTATACATCCACGACTTAAGCACTGCTGACTTTCTGAATGCTGAAAATGCTCCCGAAAGTGTATACACCGAATTCAGTTCTGAAGCATAACTTCTTCCTGCCAGAAATGCCTGTGCATATTCCATGAACTCAAGATTACGAAGCAGTCTTGGTAAACCAGCCTTATACTTCCTAATCTGTTCCGGAACTGTAAGAATCGCACCAGTCATACAGTTAAGCTCTGTATCTGCCTCAAATCTGTTAATCATATTAACAAGTGCATTCTTCTCTAAAAGTCCATCACTATCAAGGTTGATTATATATTTACCCTCACTGTTGTAAAGTGCAAGATTAAGTGCCCTTGACTTTCCCTGCTCAGAATTCATCCACTGCATATGAAGTCTGGGAAACTTTTTCTGACATTCTGCATATACATCAAAGCTGTTATCCTGTCCTTTATTATTTACAAGGAATATTCTTATCTTATCATCTGGATATGAGCTTTTATCTATGGACTCTATGCACTGATACAACGTATCTGCCGAATTATATACGGGAATTATAAGAGATATTTCCGGATAAACCTTTATCTCTTTTCTGTTCTTTTTATATTTCATCCCTCTTCTTATGAGCAGTACCACACTGCCTATCGCTGGTACTATCTCCATAATGAATGGAATAATAATCCATCCACCCCAGAAAAGAAAGGAATTAAGAATTGACTTTATCACTGCCATATGCAAAATTCCCCACTTTCATTTTAATAATCTGCGGTTTTGTGAACACATAAAAGTACAGAAGTACACTCAGTGCATAAAAGAATATCCTTCCTATAAATGTATGCACAACATAATACGCACCCATACCAAAGAAGTGCACTGAAAGACATATAAGCACAATTCTTAGTGCATTACATACCATGATATAACAGAATCCACCGATTCCTACTATTATCTTTTCACTGATGTTATAGACGTTAAAGAACGCAAGCAGCGAAATAAACGCCATAATCTCTATTATTCCGGAACACTCAAAGTCTATAAGCAATGTGATGGATGACATACCTGTATGTACAAATATAATCCCGTATTTAAAATATGCCGTAAATGCCCCTGTAATGCTTCCAACAACGCCTGCAAGTGCCGATACACATCTTGCAAGAGGCATTGTAAGCACAGGCTGCACTGTCATCATCAATATTGTAAAAAGTCCAAGACTTCCTATGATAAACTCCCACGCATGAAGCTTCGCCCTGTGTGTAACTGATAGAACATATAGCCATACTGCTATAACAACCAATGCAACTATAGGATTAACTCTCATTATCAAGACACCTGCCTGTTACCTTTCTTTTTCTGATATACCAGCACACCTGCTGTTACACCTACGCATAATATAAGTCCTAACCATGCACCAGATGATGCACCTGCTGTTGTTATCCACTGTTGTCCAAGTCGACCAAACTGTGCATCAATACGCTTAAAATCACTGGCATCACATCCGAATTTCTTTGCTACCTTTTCAAGGTCAAGATAGAATTCACATTCATCCTGTACACCATTTTTTACAGTGATAGTCATCTTGCCGTACCATTCACTATTTTCTCTATTTATACTATCCTCATATATATTTCCTGCATTATTCCATGCATCATGAGTTGAGAATATATAAAACTCATATGTACCATCCTCATATCCGCCATTAGGTGTATTCCAGTTGATATTTCCAGCTTCATCAACTGACACCAATCTTGGAGAAAATACCTGTTTCTCATTATTATTAAACTTAATGGTTACAGCACTCATGAACTCACCACCAGCGTCTTTTTCTTTATCCACATGATTTGGCATAGTTGTAACAACATGTCCAAGCAGTGTGCTGCCTCCATCGCAGTAAAGTGCGCCTTTGGAATCAACTATCTGATAATGTGTACCCGCTGTAGCATATTCTATGGTTGTATGTGGATACCTGTCCCAGTCACCATATAGTCCTTTTAATCCATCATATGTTATATCTGTACTTATCTCTACCCCCTTTGACTCATCAAGATTAGATACATTTTCTATAAATGGCTCTGTAAGATATAATCCGAAAGATATTGTGTTATTGTACGTTGGTAATTCTGACTTAGGAATCGCTATCTCCCACTGTTTTCCAACATGCTTACATTCAGCTTTATCTACACCATTTATATCACCATCCTGTGTTAACTGGAACACCATTTCATTGCCCATATCAGACTTTATTGTATACATACCATTAGAATGTGAACCAGCGCCATATGCACTACTTGTCTCACCGTCTTTTATATATATGTATACATAATCGCCATCAAACACCATGGCTGTTTTCTCAATACAATCCTTATGACCAGGATTAGGACATCCCGCATCATACTTCGTAACTGCATCCCAGTCACTGAATCTGCCATCTATCGTTATTCCTTTATATACTGCTTCTTTATCATCTTCTTTGGTTTCATCCTTTGTATCATCTTTTTTTGTTTCATCATTCGTATCATCTTTTTTATCTTCCTTAGAATCTTCTTTTGTATCTTCCTTTTTGACATCGCCCCTCAGCACTTCCACATCACGTATATCTACTGTTGTTCCTGCAAATGTCAGTGTAAAATCAGAATCAGCAAAAAACTCCATAGGGATAACTGCTTCTACAACATATGGTCCAGGTGTATTAAGATGTGCTTCATTAACAACAGATATATCTGAACCGGCAATATCGCCATTCCATCCATTCTTAACCTTGTAACCATCCCATGCAGTGAATGATATATTGCTCTTTTCATTCTGTGTTCCATCGTGATAATCCATATGGACACGAAGCATCTTATCATTCGCTCCCATAAAATTATAATCCCACTGTGTTGATGCTGTTCCCTCGTAACATATATATAATTCAGAATAATCTGAGGCTATTGCCACTTTCCACGAATCTATCTTATCTGTTTTTGATTCTCTTTCTTTAATATCTTTCCAGTCAGATGTCTTACCATCTATTGTGATTTTGGAACCATTAACTTTAGTATTACCATCAAATGCAGACACATCTACTTTGGTATTAATCAGACTGCTATTAGCTGCAGCTGTACTGATATTACTGGTTGTACTTATAATACTAGTTGTACTTATAGTACTGGCTGTACTAATTGCACTGGTTGTACTGTTAGCACTGGTTGTACTGTTAGCACTGGTTGTACTATTAGCACTGATTGTACTTATATTGGAAATCTTTGGATATCCGTTTCTTAAAGTTCCCGCCATGGCAGTAACAGGCATACCTGCCAGAACCAGTGCCATTCCTGCTGAAAGTGCCATTCTTTTATAATTGCGTTTCATCAATGACCACCCCTTTTAATATTAATTGCCATCTTATCCGGCTGTAATATGTATTTATTTTATCGGTATATTTAATAATGTTAATAATGATACTGATGTGTTGTATTTGTATTCTTTATATACTTTTAATACATATCATTATCTTTATTGTAATAGCTGTAATATGTTAAGTCAATAATCTGATATTTATTGTCATGTTTTTTAAGCATTTTCTATTAATACACCAATAACAGTACTTAACACATGGGGATTTTTATATATTTTGTCTACTACTTTTTGGGGGGAATTGTTGTTTAGCAGAGTTGATTCATATTATTTATGTTGATGTATTTTATTGATATATTTTATTGATATATTTTATTGGTGTATTTTATTGACGAACGGACGCTATAAGGCTTATGAGATATTTTAAGAATAATGCTACAGTCACCAGAAAGCTGATTGGATATTTCTAAGATATTCTATGTAGGTATTGTTTACGAACGCAAACGCTCATACGAAACATCCATGTTTCGTTTTCGCTCGATTATACATCCATGTATAATCGTTGCTGGATATTGAGGGAATATCTAAGAACTATCACAATCAGCTTTCAAGTGTTCCTTGCGCATTATTCTTAAAATACCTCACTAGCCTTATGGCTGTCTTTGACATAATATAGTATTAAAATTCAACTACGTTGATACAGTGAAAAGCCAGAAAAAGGTGGGATTGAGTACATTGTGTCCAATCCCACCTATGTATTTTATATTGAAGTGGTGGAAATTGACTCTATATGAGAAAAAGCTAATCTGGGTCATATTCGCTGTAAGAAAAAGGAAGAAAAATTTGACCCAGATTAGCTTTTTCGTATATTGGGTCACTTTTCCATTTCCTACTTCAATAGAGAATACATATTAGGATTTAGCGCTTTACGCACAATTCCGCCGCTCATGCCTCTCCCCTCTGATTTAGCCACACATTCATTTTCGTAAATTAAGCTAAAGTCAGACAGCATATATGCTGTTGTCCGTTCGTCACCAACTAATATTCAATTAAACAACAATACTGACAAATAAATGTATCTATGCTTCTGTAATATTCTTTGCTGCCTCGCCATAAGCCCTTATGAAGTCCTTTATATCTTCAAGTGCTGCTGCCTTATCTTTATCAACACTGCCCTTAAGTGCAGCTCCAAGCTTCCCAACCGCTTTATTTACCTCTGTTTCATCTATATCTGAGTATTCCTTTACAATCGTGCGTGTTGCGTTATACATCTCTAATGTGTTGTTAATCGCATCTACTGTCATTCTAAGATACTCATCTGTATCATCCTTCTTAGCACCTTTAAGCTCAGGAATAACAGTATCTATACTGTGAAGCACCTTTATGCAATAATCCTTAGCTTCTCCTAACACCTCTAACTGCTTACTTCTTATATCCTCCATGATATACTACCTCTCATTCTAATAATAATATTATTATACCATCATGTTTACTATCGGTTCATAATACACGATAAATATATCGGCACACGCCAGTCATTCTTAACCCTGACATACCAGATATCACCCTTTATACGTGCGCTGTCTATCCAACATCTGTCAGATCAACCATTAAATCATCAACAGCATCCTGATCTATATCTCCATTATCAAGTCTTGGCAACGGCTCCTTTATAAGCTTAACCTTCTGTATCTCCCAGCGGAAGCCCTTTCTTTCATTATATCTGTTGATAAGCCTTACAAAACGGTCTATCCTTGCTTCCTTATCTATAGGTACTATTAATGCTGTGAGTTTATCATTATACAAGGTTACATAACTTTCTGAAACGCCATCAAGTGCTGTGATTTCCCTTATTGTAACTGTACGGCTTATCTTCTCACCTGTTGGAAGAAGAATAATCTCAGGGTTACGCTTAAGAAGCACAAGACGTCCCTTCTCGTTAATCCTTCCAAGATCGCCTGTATGATACACACCATCCTTTAGTACACGTGCTGTATAAGCTTCATCCTTATCATAACCATTCATGACACAATCTCCGCTGACAAGAATCTCACCATCAGCTGCGATTGTAACCTGCGTTTCACCAAACAGCTTATAAGTACCGTCCATTGTATCATTTATTCCTATACAGCCAGATGTTTCTGTCATGCCATATACATTATATACCTTTAAGTCCCTGTCACTTAAAGCCTCAAAAAGCCTGAACGGACAGCTGGCACCACCGATAATAACCGTCCTTAAATCGTTGTTAAATGCTTTGATTCTCTTTAAATAATCTATCATAGATGGTGAACCAGGAAGAATTGTAGGATTATAATAATATGTGTCCGCATCTATATGCCTTAAGCCTCTTCCTATGCACACACACGCACCATTATGCAACGGCCATATAAGACTATATATATAACCAAATATATGATGAAGTGCTATCTGTGCCAGAACCTTATCATTCTCTTCGCATAAGCAGAACTCATTAATCTCATTGATAGTATTAAAAATATTAGATACAGTAAGGACTACTGCTTTATCACACTCCTGTGGAACAGCCGTAAGCATAAGTATATTGCCCTCCACAGCCGAATCCTCATCATACACAAAGCCTTCCACATCATCCTTTTCGGCATCCGGTATCATAATTGCGTTACTATCTGCAAGAATATACTGATTCGTAGATGTAAGTACATAGTCAACCCCGACCTTTTTAAGTATATCGTTGCGGGTATTCTGTGGCAGAAAGAAATCAACAAGCATAACATCCTTACCAGCAAGTATTATACCAAACATATTAACAATCCACCTGTATGATGAAGGACCATATAGTGCAATACGGTTTCCTGTAAATCTCTTAAGGTGAAGTGCTTTCTTACATACATCCTCAAAAAGCTTGCTATATGAAATAGTCATAGTATCATATATTATAGCTTCCTTATTAGGATATTTCTCTGCATTATTTTTAAGCATTTTATAAAATGAATTAAGCTTTTCCATAATCTGTACAACCTGCCTCTTATAATCTTTCTCAATATGCATTACTAAATTCTCATAATCTGGCTTTATGATATTACTTATATGCCTTTATTGTAAGTTAATCAATGATTTTATACAAGCATAATTATAACATTCCTGACAAAATTTTATTCATTCTTTTTTCAAATGTACATTCACTCTTTACCTTTTCATATCCATTGCACGCTATCCTTAGGCGCTCATCATCATGTGACAGATAATAATCCACCTTTGCAATAAGATCTGGAATATCCTCATATATTACAAGTTCCCTTCCATCCTCAAAGTTCTCTGCTATCTCCTGCTGGTAATTCGTTATAAGAAAGCCTCCACAGCCCAAAACATCAAACACTCTTAACGGAATCCCTGACTGTATAATCTTTAAAGATATATTTAGGTTAATCTTTGCCTGATTAAAAGCAAGCGGCATCTGATTATAATAATCCACCGGACCACACTGGTTAAGTCCTGACAGCCTCTCATCCTTATCAGTTGAATAAAGATTAACCCTGCACCTGTTCTGCAGCAGCGCAAGTGCCTTATAACGCTCTCTCCCCGTAACCTCAGTTGCAAGCGCATAAGTAACCTCCGGCTTAATAACAGAATAAGTTCCACCTGATACTTTCGCAAAGTTATCATTGATACATTTCATAATATTATCATTCACACAATCATCTATAACATATCCCCCATATATCTTCTCCTGTGTAGATACTATACCTTCAAGATAGCCCCTTGTATACTCATCCTGATACTTGCTTATATACTGATAATCCGACCTGTAAAGCTTGCCTACAAATGCCACATCACTAATACAAGAATTTCCAACATTGTCTACAACATTACCAAATGCATTATTAATAGCCTCAGCAAAGATATCTGTATCAACAGCAAGTGGCATATGTCCAGCACCTCTTACTCCCTGCTTTGCATAGCTTTCAGCCTGGATTCTGTCAAAGAAATATATGATATTGCAGTCATTCTTTAACGCAGCTGTCCTTCTTATATTGACAGGGCAGTCATATACCCATGATATGTACTTAAGCTTCCTGTATCTATCTGTATTAAACTCAGACACTAATCTGCTGCATACATCCGATACCATAGGAATAAAATTCACTGAAAACACAGCATCATATGTAACATTACTATTCTTAAGATAGTCAGACAGCTTTCTCTCAAGCTCATCATCATTATCCCAGTCTTTCATGTCATAGTAAAACACATCATAGCTTACATTCATCTTCTTTAATGCATTCTCTATGCCTTTCTGCATGAATGCGAACCATTGGAAAAATAATATATTCATGTTCCTCTCACCCTCTTTGCTTCTATTGTATACCATCATATAGTATTGTACATTTTTCATCTGGCATCTGTCTATGACAACTGTTACATACTTATCCATACAGATTTTATTATCTATATCTGTATAATATCTGTCTATGACAACTGTTACATTCTTATGATATTCTCATAACATTCTCATGTCAGAACCTTACTGAATTATAATACAATGGAATACCAGTTACGTAAACAATCACTATGAATTCAACACACAAAATCTTTACTCTATTACTATGAATTAACCCTCTCATAAACAACCACTATTGCTTTCTTACGAAAATACATTTATATTAAAGATATAAGGCTTGTATGAATATTAAAGAGGAAGCTTATCACTTATAGATGCCAGAATAAAGAGTTACTTTGACAGCACAGCTATATTTAATTTAAGCCTTTAGAAATGAGGTTTTTCATGAAAATATATATATACAGATACGGCAGTATATGCGAGCCTGACATAATAGATTCTTTCAAAAGACTGGGACTTGACGTTCATGAAGAATGTATGGAAATATTTGATAAAAATCTTACTCCGTCTGAATGTATTAAGCGGACAGCTTCTGATATAGTTGACGGCGGCTACAGTTTTGTGTTCACCATTAACTTTTTCCCATGGCTTTCCGAGGTATGCAATATAGCAAATATTGTATACATAAGTCTTATCGTTGACAGTCCCGTGCTTGAGCTGTACTCAGAATCTCTATCCAACCCTTGCAACCGTATATTTCTTTTTGACAGCATGCTTTATAAGGAATTCGCACCTTATAATCCAGGTCATGTATTTCATATACCACTTGCGACCAATGTAGCAAGAACTGATAAGGTCATACAAAATGCCAGCATAAGTGAGCGTAAGCACTTTTCAAGTGACATATCCTTTATAGGTTCTACATATCAGGAAAAATGCGACTACAACAAGATAAAACTTAACGAATACGATACCGGATATGTTGATGGGTTAATAGAGGCACAGCTAAAAATATATGGATATAACTTTATTGAAGATGTCATATCTGAGGAATTCGCAGAAAGATTCATAAAAAGCAACTTAGGAACTTATGAATTTCCTGAGAACTCCCGCTGTAACTACAAAGCACTTGTAGCACAGCACTACATAAGTGTCAAGGTTGCAGAGCAGGAAAGACTCCGTGCCCTGCGTATGTTATCAAATTCCTTCAATGTAGACATGTATACAGGAAGTGACACATCATCCATGCCGCATATCAACAACAGAGGCTTTGCCAGGTCACTTGAGGAAATGCCGCTCATATTTAACAACAGTAAAATCAACCTTAACATAACCGCCAAATCCATACGCTCTGGTCTTTCGCTACGTGTATTCGACGTGCTTGGCTGCGGTGGCTTCCTTATAACCAACTACCAGGCTGAATTGCCTGAATTCTTTGAAATTGGAAAAGACCTTGTTGCATACGAAAGCATGGAGGACCTTAAAGCAAAATGTGATTACTACCTTAAGCATGAGGATGAACGTATGGAAATCGCCAATCACGGATATGAAACAGTTAAGAAGCTGCATACATATGATACAAGACTTATACAGATGATAGATATGGCATTCCCAGCAAAATGATGAATATAAAAACTGGCTTTGCAGAATCAACTCATGATTATGAATATTTTAAAGTCTGTCATATATACATGTACATAAACACGTATTTTTAAAATAAAAATTCAAAATAAAAAGAAAGGAATGTCAGCTTGTATACACTTTACCCATTACAGCAGCCATCTATAATAGTGAAAACAACTGATATACAACAAACAAAACATTATGCGTATTCTTGAGTTTGAACATAAACACTTCGGTGTTGAAGATATGAAAGAAATACTTCCTGCCATGGGCCATGAACTCACAGTTATATCCACTCCGCTTATACTGGAACGGACAAGCGAAGAGTTTGATAAGCTGTTTGATAGTCTCATTATAGGAAATAATGATAGCCACAGTAGTAATAGCTATTGTAATACTGACAAGTACTGCAAATATGATGCTGTATTTACATTTAACTACAGCGTTGTCGTGTCCAACTGCTGTAACCGCCACAACATACCTTATATAGCATGGGTATATGACAGCCCTCTGCTTACAATATACTCATACACTATAACCAACCCCTGCAACCACATATTCCTTTTCGACAGCGCACAATATATTGAGCTTAAGAATGGTGGAATCGATACAGTGTACTATATGCCACTTGCTGCCAACACTGACAGACTGGATAAACTCACACTGAATGAACATATTCATGAGGTGTTTGACAGTGACATATCTTTTGTAGGCTCTATGTACAACGAAAAGGGAAACTTCTACGACAGAATCTATGACAAGCTGAACCCCTGGACGAGAGGCTATCTTGATGCCGTCATATCCGCCCAGCAGAATATATATGGAATGAACTTTCTTGAAGATATGCTGTCAGGAACACCAGAAACTAACAAAATACTTGCAGAGCTTATGCGTGTGGAACCTTATGCACCTAACCATGACGGCATAGAAACCCCTGCATACGCATATGCCAACTACTTTCTTGCAAGAAAAGTCGCACAGAACGAACGTAAAGCCCTCCTTACTGCTGTATCAGAGCATTTTAAAACAAAGCTGTATACACATAACCAGACACCTGATATGCCGCATGTTATCAATCAGGGACCTATAGACTTCTACGACAACATGCCTTATGTGTTCAAATGCAGCAAAATCAACTTAAACATAACACTGCGAAGCATAAAAAACGGCATACCACTAAGATGTATGGATATCATGGGTGCCGGCGGCTTTCTTATGACGAACTTCCAAGCCGACCTGCTTAACCACTTCGTGCCTGATGTTGATTTCGTATACTTTGAATCAAAGGATGACCTCATAAACAAATGCGATTACTATCTAAAACACGAAGATGAACGTATAAAAATCGCTGCTAACGGGCATAAAAAAGTCCTGCAGCTGCATAACTACAGGACAAGACTTAATGAGATATTTAGTGTATGCGGACTTTTATAATGCCCGCATATACTAAATAAATCCAGCTTTTAAGGCTTTTGCTATGATATATTATGTTATAACGTCAAAACATCTTAAGATATATCCCCGTTGCTTTAACCTCTACATATCATATTTCACATCTATTACTATAAAGCTTTACTTTGCTACAAGCATTTATTCTGTTATTACCACTTTTTATTTACCACTTATTATACAATATGTTGATAAAATATAAAATCCTACAACTATTTTTTCACAATACCAAATATCTTCTCCCACGCATTTTTATAATCATACATTTCCATTACTTTTCTATGTCCATTGGCAGCTATTTCACATCTTTCTTTATCGTGGTTCAGATAATATTCAATCTTGTTAAGCATATCTTCATCATTATAGAACAGCACCATATCTTCTCCATCAACAAACAAATCATCTAGCTCCTGCTGGTAATCAGACAGTAGAAAGCCGCCTGCGCCCATTATATCCAACGCTCTTAGTGGAATTCCTTTTCGTATACATCTAAGTGTCAGATTAATATTAATCTTAGAATTATGAAAAACAACTGGCATTTTATGTAAATATTCAAGAGCTCCTTTATTGCATACGTTATGTATAGCCTGTATAGCCGATGTTGTATACAATGTTAATTTATATTTTTCTGCCAACTTCTTAACAATCCTCATCCTATCGTTGCCTGATATTTTCCTGCTTAAAATATTCTTAACAACTTCAGAATCACCTATATGATATTCATCTATATGTGTAAACGATATTATTTTATTTATCTCTTTCATTAAATCTTCATTAACAAGTTCATCCAATAAATCCATTCCAGTAAATAAATTGTTAACGCCTAATATCGCATCAAATCTTCCCTTTAAATAAGCATCCAATCTACCATACAGATCATCATAATCACTTATAGAGTTATACATGCTGCCCATAAATGTAATACCATTATCGTAACACATGCCATTATTAATTTTATAATTCATATGATTTAATTCTGACATTTCACATATTTTGTCTTCATTACTTCCTTTACTTATAAGCTCATTAACACGACTGCAATTCACTGCTAGAGGCATGTGATAAGCATGTTCAACACCTGATTTCTTCAGACGTTCTGCTTCAAAACCATCAAAATGAAATATATAATTATAAGGATTGTAAATCATATCCGAATATAATGTCATGCAAGGACTATCATAACACCATGATACATATTTTATTTTCTTTCTCCATGCGACCTTTGATAACACTGGTAGAAAATTGCAGCTTAAAATACAGTCATATTTTTCTCCATCGTATCCATTGTCCAGCATATTCTCTATGTACTTTATAAACTCTGAATCCGAGATATTATTTTTCAACTTATACTGAAGCTTTGTTACATTAAAGTCAAAGCTGACAAGCGTACTAAAAATATCATTGCTAATAATTTCCTGCCATGTATAATATAAAATATTCATTAGTTAAACCTTCTTTAAAATAAATGTAAACTTATTTACATCATCTTGAACAATTCATTTATATGTCCACTCTGTAATAATGGAATTGCATCATATATCTTCTC
>OGIB01000544.1_pt1 | contig 17603 bp, 13 predicted proteins | sample 1571691 | NCBI WGS metagenome assembly OGIB01 (sample SAMEA2582058, study PRJEB24529) | metagenome | biome: Human gut stool | place: China | collected 2011
GGGGCAGTATCTGGCAAAGGCATACATGGAAGTAAAACGCCGTCCGATTTACCTGGTAAAAGAGGAAATTTAAGAAAAACAGCATAAATATCCGTTTTTTATGTACGTAAAAATGTTACAAAATAGGGGTAAAATGTAACATTTTTAGTTTCTTAACTATATTTTAACGAAAAAATGTCTTTTCAAATATCGACAGCTATGATATGATTTCTCTATCAGTCACTGCAGAGGAGCAATACTCGACAAGTAAAAAGGGGGACTTGTTTTGGATATTGTTGCAGTAAAAGATTCAGAGTTAGAGAGATATGTAACCAAAATCATGTTGGAGATAGGGGTGCCGGCGCATTTGAAGGGTTATCACTATTTGCGTGATGCAATCATTTTGTCAGGGAAAGACATGGAGGTAGTAAGCAGCGTTACCAAGCTGTTATATCCCACCATCGCGAAACATTTCAAGACCACAGATCAGAAAGTGGAACGTGCGATCAGGAACGCCATTGAAGTGTCCTGGTCCAGAGGAAATGTGGAGACATTCGAAAAGATTTTTGGCTATTCTGTAGCCTCCGGAAGGACAAGACCTACGAACAGCGAGTACATCGCACGTATCGCCGACAACATCCGGCTGGATTATAAGGCTATGTAACATATTGATTTTAATTGTTTGGAACAGGGAGAGTTTGTTAATTAAGCAGATGCAGTATTCTCCTCTGCAGACTGAGAAAGACTGCGTATCGGAATGGGAAGTTTCCGGTACGCGGTTTTTTGTTGCAGGGAAATGCTGTTATATTTGTCAAGTCCATATAAATATGGTAAGATGTACAAAAGCCCGTGTAAGAAAAAGGCGGGTATGGGAGATGAAATGACTTTTCGGACATCGGATATTTTGATCGGGGGGAGCCTGATCATTATCGGGCTGACAGAGATCGCCCATTTGGCAGGCTGCCTGTTAGGGTGGTCTTTTTTGACTGTAACGGATCTGCTGCTGGCAGAGGTGGGAATCGTTCTGCTGGCGGCGATATTATTGTCTGTAATATCCAGACAGAGACGAAAACGGGCCACAGCCGGTAAAAATGATCCGGTTGCGGATCAAAACAGCGGGACAGACACGGCAAAGGAAAAAAGCACACAGATTCTCACAGGCGTCCTGGCTTTTCTGATCCTGCTGCAGATCCTGCGGATCCTGACGGGAAACCGCATGTGGCTGACCGGAGATATGACGGTGGAGACCGTGAACACATTTCTCAGGGAAAATGCTGTTTATACCGTGAATCCTCTCACGGGGACGGCATATTCGATGGGGATGTCCTTACGGCTGAAAATATTGTGCCTGCCCACTCTGTACGGGGCCATCAGCCGTTTTACGGGTATGGCACCCGTAGACGTGGTGTATCGTCTGATCCCCTGCATTACGCTGCTGTTGTCTTATGTAGCTTACGGAAGCCTGGGGAAAGTACTTTTTCCGGAAAATTCTGTGAAAAGACGGACGTTTTTGCTGATCGTGGGAATACTGTTCAGTACAGGGGCCTATATGCCCGGAGTGGATGGATTTGATGTGTTTTACGGAGGATTCCGCGGTGTGACGATCCGGGCGGCGGTGTTGCTTCCGTATCTGCTGTCCTGTCTGATGGACAGAAAATATACGGGTGTGATCCTTTGCATTTTAGCGGAGGCCTGCATAGTCTGGACCCTGTATGGCGCGGGAGTCTGCCTGCTTGTTACTGTGGCATGGCTGATACTTGGAGCGTTGGTTTCCCAGTTCCGGAAACGATGGGAAAAACGGAAAATGACTGATGCACATGGCAGGTCAGGAGAGGAGGCTACAGAATGATGACACTTCTGCAGTCCGCCCTGACAGGTTGGACCGACTATACACAACATGGAAAATTTGCGGCACTTTTGCTGCTGGCGATCCTGTATCTGGGATTTGTCCTCTATGGTTTCGGAAAGGAAGCCAATGCATCTGGGGCGGAAAAAGCACGGAAACGGCTGTATCTTTACGGAGCGCTGGTGACATTTGGCTGTATCTGTCCCGTAACGGCACTGATCCTGTTAAAATACCAGACCGCCTTTTACTCTTATGTATGGATCTGGGCGGCAGTGCCCCAGACAGCATTGATCGCATGGGCGGCAACGGACTTTCTGTGTAACTTATTAAAAGAGAAAAGCCTGCGAAACGGGATGGCTGCGCTGATCCTGCTGGGCATCCTGTTCCTGGGTGGAAACCCGGTGTCGGAATGGACCGTGGCACAGACAACGCAGATACCGGCACTGACGGGAATGCCCGGACAGCAACAGGGAACTCCCGCCAGGGAAATTCTGGAGCAGCTTTCTGTATACAATGCGGAAAAAGGAAACTCACGGGAATACAGTCTGTGGGCGCCGAAGGAGGTCATGGAGGCTGCCAGAGCCTACAGCGCTGAGATCCACCCGGTATACGGCAGAAGCATCTGGGATGCATCGCTGGGCAGCTACTCCTATGATACCTATGAGACCTGGCAGGAAGATATGTATCTGTGGATGGGCCACCTGGAGACTACCGGGGAGACGGAATATCTGCGGACAGATGAAAATACCACGACAGAAGCCGGTGGCAGGAAAATAGATTTTGCTGCGTGCCTTGACAGCGCCGGGAAGGCCGGTATAGACTACATTTTATTGCCGGAGGACCTGTCGGAGGATGTACAGAAGGAATTGCAAGAGGCTGCGGACGGCAGACTGCGGTCCTTTGGCGGATATTTCCTGATCGTGATGTAAGTAGGCGTCTTGCGGAAAGATAGGGAAAACTATAACGATTTGTAAGAATTAGGAACAGGAAAGCAAAATGGAACAGGAACTGATCAGTATTGTGGTGCCGGTGTACCGGGCAGAACGTTATATAGAAGAAACGATGGACTGCGTCCGGGCACAGACGTATCCACACTGGGAACTGCTGCTGGTGGAGGATTGCGGCCCGGACCGCAGCAGGGAGATCATAGAACAATATATTCAGAGAACCGGAGATACGAGAATCCGCATGCTGACTTACTCTGCGAATCTGGGGGCGGCGAGAGCACGTAATCTGGGAGTCAACGAAGCAAAAGGCCGGTATCTGGCCTATCTGGATGCAGATGACCTGTGGACACCGGACAAGCTGGAAAAAGAGCTGGCTTTTCTGAAAGAGAAACAGGCAGCCTTTGTGTTTACCGGCTATGAATTCGCCGATGAGAATGGCAAGGGCACCGGAAAGATTGTCCGTGTGCCGGCCACGATTACTTATAAAGAAGCTTTGAAAAATACCACAATCTTTACCAGTACCGTGATGTTCGATATGGAACAGCTGTCGAAAGAACAACTGCAGATGCCCCAGATCAAGAGTGAGGACACTGCCCTGTGGTGGAGAATACTGCGGGAGGGTTATGTAGCTTGTGGTTTGGATCAAAATTTGGTAAAATATCGGAGAGCAGGGAAATCCCTGTCATCGAATAAGCTGGAAGCTTTGCGGAGGATCTGGAATCTGTACCGTAAGGCGGAAGGCATGTCAGTGCTGAACAGTGCCTGGCATTTCTGCTTCTGGGCGGTACGCGCCGTAAAACGCAGAGTATAGGAGGAGTTTGTTTTGAATACAAACGGTAATTATTATGAAAACCGACTGCGGAAAAGGGAATCCTTTAAGCGTCTGATCAATATAGGGTTGTCGATGATCTGTCTGTTGCTGGAGATCAGCCTGTTTGCCTACATGTGGCAGTTCCATTTCCAGTTCCAGCTGGTAGATCCCCTGCAGAAGATCTGGTATCGTGGCTTTCTGCTGGAAAACGGTATCTACAGTGCAATCCTGATATTTTTCTCCGTGACCTACGGCGGCATGCGTCTGGGATACATGAAAAACACGGAGATTATTTTCTCCCAGGTGTTTGCAACCCTGATGGCGGATGTGCTGATCTATGCGGAACTGTGTATGATGGCCCGTAGCATTTTTCCGGCGGATATGTTCCTGTTGATGGTATTTTTACAGATCATAGCGGTGATCATCTATGCCAATATTGCCAACAAGATCTATCGTACAGCATTCCCGCCCAGAGAGCTTTTGCTGATCCACGGTGATCGTCCCATCGAAGACATTGTCAACAAATTTGAAAGCCGTAAGGACAAATATAAGATCACAAAATGTGAGCACATTAAAAAAGGTACGACAGAACTGTGTCGGGAGATTCTGGACAATTACCGGAACGGTGAGATCAATGCGGTAGTAATCTGGGATATTAATGAAAAGGATCGTAATATTATTCTGAAATTCTGCTATGCCCATTCCATCCGTGTCTATGTCATGCCTAAAATATCAGATGTTATTTTAGTTGGCTCCGAGGAACTGCATGTATTTGACACGCCTATCCTGCTGACCAGAGAGTACTCCCTGAGCATGGAGCAGCGGTTCATCAAGCGATCTATCGATGTGATCTGCTCGTTGATCCTGTTGGTGGTGACTTCACCGCTGATGCTTCTGACAGCGCTTGCCATCAAGCTTTATGACGGCGGACCTGTATTGTACAAGCAGGTGCGCTGCACCACCGGACAGAGGGAATTCTATATTATGAAGTTCCGCAGTATGCGCACTGATGCCGAGAAGGACGGCGTGGCACGTCTGGCACAGAAAGGGGATAAGCGTATCACTCCCGTGGGTAAGGTGATCCGCAAATGCCGGCTGGATGAACTGCCCCAGCTGATCAATATTCTGCGGGGAGATATGTCTTTCATCGGCCCCAGACCGGAGCGCCCGGAGATTATTGCACAGTACATGGAAGTCATGCCGGAGTTCGCATTCCGTATGAAGGTGAAAGCGGGACTGGCCGGTTTCGCACAGGTATACGGAAAGTACAATACTTCTCCGTATGATAAATTAAAACTGGATTTAACATATATCGAGAATTATTCTGTGTGGCTGGATCTTAAATTGATGCTTCTGACACTGAAGGTATTGTTCTGGCCGGACAGTACCGAGGGTGTGGAGAGCGAACAGGTAACGGCTTTCAAGGCAACCTACGATGGTCGTGCCGAGAAGGATGACGACTGAGAAGGCAGGAGGTAGACGCATGGAAGTAAGCTACGGAAAAGAGCCCTTCGACCTGAGACTTATGTGTCTGCGGCTATGCCGCAATCTGTGGAAAATACTGGCTGTGACAGTAGTGGGAACATTACTGTTCGGTGGCGGTTATTATGTAAAAAATGTGGTGCTGCAGCCCGATCCAGGGTATGCGGCTTCTTCCACTTATAAGGTAGAATATAAAGAGAACCCCAATGCGGCGGGTGCGTACTACATTAACGAGGCTACATGGAACACCATGATCCATACGGGAGAATTCCTGGATGGTGTGGAGAAGCATCTGCAGGAGGCTGTGGAACGGGGAGACAATGGAGCTTCGGAAGCACTGTCTCTGGGCAGAGATCAGTGGATCGCAGACCTCTCGGCAACACTTCCCTCGGATTTCAGCGTTCCGGTGACGCAGGCGGCAACTCAGGATCCGGAGATGAGTATTGCTCTGGCCCATGCAGTGGAGGATACCATGTGTGACGAATTTGCAGAGAGTATCGTGGAGATCGACCGGATCAAAGTGCTGGATCACGGAGATTTTGCAGAAGTCGTGGTACCGGATGTGCGCCCGGTGCGGGCAGTCATTCTGGCGGCGGTATTGTCTCTGTTTTTTGCAGTAGTGCTCTTTTTGCTGGTGGAGATCTCGCAGGACAGCATCTGGCTGCCGGCAACACTTCGCAGACGCTACGGATTGAACAGTCTGGGAACGGTGCGCAGTGTGGGATTTGCGGAAAATCTGATGTATACGCTGGAGAAAGTGTACGATAAAAAGCAGGCAAAGGAGTCCGAAAATGCGGAAATCTGCCGTGTGGCAGTATGTGTGGCACTGCCGGAAGCGGATCCGAAGGAAGTCGTGGAGGATTTGCAGAAGCTGGCTAAGACAGATAAGACCCGGAAGGGAATACCGGTGGAATATGTAGCGGTTCCCAGTCCGCTGTTATGCCCGGAGAGTGGAGAGACACTTCGTAAGGCAGATGCATTTCTGCTGGCGGTGCCGGCCGGAGAACGGGTGGGAAAGAGACTGGAAGCGGTATTAGAGTATCTGCATACCCAGGACTGCTCTGTGAACGGAGCCTTCCTGTGGAATGCGGATGAACAGCTGATCCGCAGCTATTATTTTCTGCCGGGAGCCATACAGACACAGAATACAGAACACGGAGGAGAGCAGGCATGAAGGTAGAAGTTCTGGCATCGGTAATGAATGCTTCTCTTCCGGAGACCGTACAACATATGAACCTGCAATCGGACGCGGTGATCATCAATCAGTGCGACCGGCTGGGGCAGGAGGAAATGCAGATATCTCCGGGGAACGGAAGAATCCGTTTCTGCAGTTTTCCCGACCGTGGCATCGGCAGAAGCCGCAATGAGGCCATTCTTCGGGCGGAAGGGGACATCTGCCTTTTTTCGGATGCGGATATTGTGTATGAAGATGGTTATGAGGCGGCTGTTCTTGCGGAGTTTGAACGGAATCCCCGGGCCGATATGATCATTTTCAATATTGAGGTGGAGGAAGAACGCCGCACCTACCATATTACGGAACGGAAACCGGTACGTTGGTATAATTGCGGGCGGTATGGCGCAGTCAGTTTTGCTGTACGCAGAGAGAGCCTGCTGCGATCGGGAATCACGTTTTCCCTGTTGTTTGGCGGCGGTGCAAAATACAGCAATGGAGAAGACAGCCTGTTTTTAACGGAGTTTATTAAAAAAGGCTGCCGGGTATATACTGCACCGGTGACCATCGGCAGAGAGGAAGCCGGGGAATCCACCTGGTTTCATGGCTATAATGAAAAATTTTTCCATGACAGAGGAGTATTGTATCATTATCTGTATGGATGGTTGGAATGGCCGCTGGCGCTGAGGTTTTTATATGTGCATAAGGGCATGTTGTGCACAGAGGTAAGCCTGCAGCAGGCCAGACAGTGGATGCGTGACGGCATCCGGGAGGCAGGAGGACGATAGCTTGCTTTTTGGAAAAAAGGCCATAAAGAAAGGAGGTTCCACATGGAGAAGAGCGCACTGGTGTATATCATATTGACAGCTGTTACCGTAGCATTCGGTTTTCTGGTAAAAAATCGTGACTATACGACAGAATATCTGTCCGGCAGACGCTCCTTTCGTGGAAATACCTCCGGGGATCTGATGGCGGCCGGGCCGGACAGACAGCAGGCGTGCAATGCTGTGGCGGAATTCGCCATCTTCTGTCTCCTGGCCGGGGTTTCTGCCTGCCGCATTGCTGTGGGCGGTGATTACTGGGTCTACTGGCTGAAATTTCAGTTGATCGATCAGGGAAGGCATGTCTCCTACGAAACCGGTTTTGTGTATCTGGTGAAATTTTTCCATCTGATTTTCGGAGAGGGATCTTATCTTCCGATCTTTGGCTTCTTTTCCCTGATTACGGTCTTCTTTTTCCTGAAGGCACTGCATGATCAGGCGGACTGGTATGTATTTTCCCTGTTTCTGTTATTGACACAGGGATTTTACTTTAATAGTATGAATTCGGTACGTTACTATTTCGCACTGGCACTGGTCATGTATGCTCAGAAATATGTGCTGCGGGGAGAATATGGGAAGTTTCTTCTCTGGGTGCTGCTGGGCTGTACGATCCACAAATCGGTACTGCTGGTCATCCCGGCATATATTGTGATAGATCTCTTGTCCCGGATCCGGCTGAAAAAGTGGCACTATGCGGTTGGCGTATTACTGATCTTATCTCTGATCTTCGGACAGGATGTGTACCGCAATATTATCTTCCGGTTCTATCCCTATTACAAGGATTCCATGTTCGACAACGGACAGTTATCCTATGTCAACATCGCCAAATGCCTGGCAGTGCTGATACTGTGCCTGATCTATTGGAAGGACAGCGCTCAGGAAAATCGCAGAAACCGTTATTACTTCTACCTGAATCTGGCGGGACTGGTGCTCTATTCCTGCGGCTCCTTTATCCCGGAAGTATCCCGGGTGGCATATTACCTGATCCAAAGCCAGATTTTCCTGATTCCGGGTGTGCTGAAGGATGCCAGAAAGGGATGGTTCCGAACCCTGTGTATTATTGGTGTTGTTGTAGCATATCTATTGTATTTCGTAATGCTGTTGCGGGGAATGTATGATGTGGAGATACGGCTGCTTCCGTATCTAAACTGGATCTTTAATTAAAAGAGGATTTAATTTATGAAAGTGCTGTGGGTCTGCAATATCATGCTTCCGGTCATAGCCGAAGCATTGCATAAAGAAGCTTCGAATAAAGAGGGCTGGCTGTCCGGTCTGTTGGAGCAGGTAGCCGCGGAGAATTCCAGTGACCTGGAGCTGGCTGTGGCATTCCCGGTGCCGGCAGATACGGAGGTGCCCTGGAGACTGCAGATAGCAATGCCACGGGAAAAAGAAGACCGGGAGCATTTACAGACAAATACAGATGCTGAAATATATAATATCACATGTTATGGATTCCACGAAGACACCGTACACCCCGACAGATATCAGCCGTTGCTGGAAGAAGAACTGCATCGGATCACGGAAGACTTTTCACCGGATGTGATCCACTGTTTCGGCACGGAATATCCACACACACTGGCAGTATGCCGGGTGTTTCCCCACAAGGAGAAGATACTGGTGGGAATTCAGGGAATCTGTACGTTGTGTGCGGAGGCATATTTTGCCGATATGCCGGAATCGGAGATCCACAAGACCACTTTCCGGGATCTGGTGAAGAAGGATACCCTGCGCAGCCAGCAGGAAAAATTTGCCCGCAGAGGTGTAATGGAGAGGGAAGCAATAGGACTTGCCGGCAATATCACCGGAAGAACCGCCTGGGACAGGGCAGTGACTACCGCGTGGAATCCCAAGGCACATTATTATACGATGAATGAGACCCTGCGGGCTTCCTTTTATGAAGGACAATGGCAGCCGGAGCACTGTGAACCCTATTCCATTTTCGTCAGTCAGGCGGATTATCCTCTGAAAGGACTGCACTATCTGCTGCAGGCCTTGCCACAGATCCGGGAGAAATATCCCCGGGTACAGGTGTATGTGGCAGGAAATGATCTGACGGCATACCGGACGCCGAAGGAAAAGCTGAAAATATCGGCATATGGCCGTTACCTGCGCAGATTGATCCGGGAAGGACAGCTGGAGAACAGGGTACACTTCCTCGGAAAACTGACCGGAGAAGAAATGAAGGAAAGATTTCTGAAAAGTCATCTGTTTCTGTGTTGTTCCTCTCTGGAAAATTCACCGAATTCCCTGGGAGAGGCCATGCTTCTGGGAGTTCCCTGCATCAGCACGGAGGTAGGGGGAATCCCCAGCCTGTTTGATGGCGGAAGGGACGGCCTGTGGTGCCGGGGACATCAGCTGTCGGAAGTGGCTGAAAATGAGAAATATGCGTCAGATGCTTCTGAAAGTAAAAATAACATGCGAAATTATAAAACGACGAAAACAGAAGAATTGGAAAATATTGTAAATTCCATGGCAAATTCTATTATCGAAATGTGGAGTTCTCCGGAGAAAATGCTGGAATACTCAAAAAATGCAAGAGAACATGCAAGAAAAAACCATGATAAAGAGCAGAATTTCGCAAAATTGCAGGAAATCTATGCAAACATAGCAGGGAGGAAGGAATGAAGCTGATATTTGTCTCAAACTATTTTAATCATCATCAGCTGCCCTTCTGTGATGCTCTGTATGAATTGCTGGAGGGAGATTTCTGTTTCCTACAGACACAGCCCATGGAAGAAGAACGGGTGAAGATGGGCTGGCAGGCCGAGGAACGTCCCTACGTGCGCTACGCTGCGAAGAATTCGTGTGCGTGTGCACATAAGTCAGGGGTGGAGAAAACGCCCGGCTCTGAGTCGAACAGCAACGCCGTCACAGATGCGGAAGATTTTGAGAAACTATTGCTTACCGCGGATGTGGTGATCTTCGGCGGATGCGATGACGAAAGCTATATTCAGGAGAGACTGACTGCCGGAAAACCGATCTTCCGTTATAATGAACGCTTATATAAGGAAGGGCAATGGAAGGCTGTTTCTCCGAGAGGCCTGTTGCAAAAATACAAGGATCACACCAGATACCGTAAGGCACCGGTGTATTTCCTGTGCGCAGGAGCCTATGTGCCTTGCGATTATCACCTGATCCATGCCTACCCCGGCAAAATGCTGCGCTTCGGCTATTTCCCGGAGACCAGACATTACGAGGCAGGGCAGCCCTTCAATCACAAAGAACCGGGCAGTATTCTGTGGGCGGCCCGGATGATCGACTGGAAGCATCCGGAGCTGGTGGTGAAGACCGCAGCCTATTTAAAAGAACATCTGGAAGAAAATACGTTTCATATTACCATGATCGGCGGAGGGGAACTGGAGGAAGAGACGCATCGCCTGGCAGAGGAACTCGGAGTGACCGATGTGATCATCTTCCCCGGTTTTCAAGGTCCGGAAGAAGTCCGGGCTGCCATGGAAAAGTCAGAAATCTATCTGGTCACCAGTGATCGCAAAGAGGGCTGGGGCGCTGTGGTAAATGAGGCAATGAACAGTGGCTGCGCGGTGGTGGCAGACCATATGATCGGCGCGGCTCCCTGGCTGATCCGTCAGGGAGAAAACGGCAGGATGTACCGGGACGGTGAGGAACAGGAATTATTTCGGACCGTGGAACGGCTTCTCAGGGATCCCGGAGAGCGCCGTAGACTGGGAGAAAACGCACAGCAGACCATTGCCGGGGAATGGAATGCCCGGACGGCTGCAGAAAGATTGATCGAACTGTGCCGGAAAATGAAGTTCTTGCCAGAAATGTCAGAAGAACAGGAAATGCCGGATGCCGGCCAGGATGTGATGCAGGACATCACAACACCTGCCCCGGTGATTCCACAATTATGGAATGACGGCCCCTGCTCTCCGGCCCCTGTAATCCCGGAGCGGTCTATGTATAGGAGAATAAACAGTGAACAGTAATGTAACCAAGCAACCGCTGATCAGTGTGATCGTGCCGGTGTACAATATCATACCGTATCTGCCCCGCTGCGTGGAAAGTCTGCGGACACAGACATACGAAAATCTGGAGATTTTGCTGATCGATGATGGTTCCACGGATGAGACACCGGCATTATGTGACCGGCTGGCAGCGGAGGATGAGAGAATCCGCGTCTTCCATAAAAAGAACGGCGGGCCTTCTTCTGCACGGAATTTCGGATTACAGCAGGCCGGGGGAGAATATGTGGGCTTTGTGGACAGCGATGACTACGTCGATGCGGATATGTATGAGCGGCTGTACGGGGCAATCGAAAAGACCGGAATGCCCGTAGCGCAGGTCGGCAGAGATGAAATCGACAAAGACGGCAATATTTTACCGAATATCTGCGAGCCGGTGGCAACGGAACAGGTGATCCCGGCAGAAGATTTTCTGAAGGAACTTCTGATGCACCGCGGAGACTGCTCCTTCTGTACCAAGCTTTTGCGGAAGGACCTGTTTACCATAGAACAATTTCCGGTGGGGGCACTGAATGAAGATTTTCATTTATTAGTAAAAATGCTGACCCGGGAGGAAAGTGCAGTTCCGGGGATTGCATGCATTCCCGGACAGGCATATCATGTATTTTATCGTCCGGACAGCAATACCAGAGACAAGAACCGGTTCTCCAGAGTATTCGCCGACAATATCGACAATGCGGACATGGTGCTTGCACTGGTGGATAAAAAATATCCGGAGCTGTCGGAAATCGCATTCCGGTTCGGGATCTTCCAGCGGCTGGATTATCTGCTGCACATCCCTATCGCCCAGATGACCGGGGACAACGCATTCTACCGCAGGGTGGTGCGTGACTTGCGTCACGGCTGGTGGAGAGCCATGAAAAATCCCTGGCTTACCAAAAAGAACAAGTGTTATCATACACTGTTTGCCATTGCACCGAAGGGAATCCGGGTACTGCATAAGAAACTGAAGCACATAGAGTGATGCCCGACGTAGAGGCAGGATAGAACGGGCAACACAGCAACCATAGAATAAGGAATGAGTCACGTTACATGAAGAGAAAATTGGCATTTCTGGGAGCAATTCTCCTGGCGGCATTTATATTCACCTACGAGGGCAATACTTATCAGACGCATGCATTGGATGAAGAAGATCAGGCATGGATCGAAGAAGCACGAGGGGCTTTGCAGAATATCGTAGAAGACCGGGAGGTCATGGCACTGGTCTATCTGTGCGATGATCTGACGATCCGTGCGGAAGCGGCGGAAGACAGCACAAAAGTGGTCACCGTGCCCAGTGGACAGATGGTGGAGATCCGGGATGTGACGGTGGATGAAGACTATCAGGTCTGGGAAAAAGTATCCGCCGAGGTAAAGGGCAAGGTCTACGAGGGATATATCCCCCGGGATTATCTGGCATGCTCGGATGAACGTTTTCTGGAATGGGAAGAACTGTACGGCATGAATCCCGGAGCGGCGGTTATGCTGGCAGAGGAAAATGCCACCGGTGTCTATGTGGACATCGAGCAGTTCCCGGAGAGCTACCGGCCGGCATTGCAGGCTTTGAAACAGAAACATCCCAACTGGACCTTTGTACGACAGAATACCGGACTGGATTTCCAGACCGCAGTCAACAACGAACTGCAGGGTGGAAAAAGTCTGGTCTATAAGAGTTACGGGGATTATTGCAAGGAAGGACAGCACAGCCCCAACTGGTATTTCGCCTCGGAAGATGTACTGAAATTATACATGGACCCCAGAAATTCCCTGCAGGAGAATGCTATTTTCCAGTTTGAACAGCTGACCTACAACGCAAGCTATCATACGGAAGAAGCGGTAAAGAATTTCCTCGAGGGAACCTTCATGAACAGCAGTCAGAACGCACCGGAGACCTCAATGAAATTCTACCATATTTTCTGGTCCATCGGTGCGGAGGAGAACCGGCAGGTCAGCCCGTTCCATCTGGCAGCCAGAGTACTGCAGGAGCAGGGAGAGGGGACATCCCCGCTGATCTCCGGCACCTATCCCGGTTATGAACATTATTACAATTATTTCAATGTGGGAGCTTCCGGCAGTACCAATGAAGAAGTGATCCGCAATGGATTGAATTATGCCAAAGATCATGACTGGCATGGAGCCTACTACTCGATCCTTGGAGGAGCGGAAGTAATCTCCGCAAGCTACATACGTAAGGGCCAGGATACCCTGTATTTACAGAAATTCAATGTATCCCCCACTGCCAGCAATCCGGTATATACCCATCAGTATATGCAGAACATCTCAGCACCCACCAGCGAGGCACTGAGCATGAAGAAACTGTATGAAAGTGCGGGAGCACTGGAGAATACCTTTGTCTTCAAGATTCCGGTCTATGAAAATATGCCGGCCAGCCCCTGCCCGATGCCGACTTCCTCTACCAATGTGGTATTGCAGGTACCGTCGGGTTACGATGCTTCCACGATCTACGTGGACGGTATTGCCTATACACCACAGGTGCGGAATAACCGCCGTATCGTCAAACTGCCGAACGGAAATGCACAGTCGGCGGTCGTGTACCGGTATAATGAGAACGGAGCGCCTATCGGCATGTATGTCTGGACCCTGGAATATCGTAACAATGCCTATGTGGCCACAGAACAGCCGGGACTTACGGATCTGCTGACCTATCACGGATTTTCCATCCGGATTACCGGAAAAGCGGGAATCCGCTTCAAGACCGGCATCAGTACGGACCTCAGAGCGCAACTGCTGGGAAATGGTGTGAACGGCTATCATCTGAAGGAATACGGAACACTGGTCATGAACAATGCCAACCGGACAAGCTATCCCATGATCAAAGGCGGCGAAAAAGTCATCAGCGGACTGGCTTACGGTACGAATGCCAACGGCACCCATCAGGATAGTATTTATGAGACCGTGAGTGGCAGATACCGGTTCACTTCCGTACTGGTCGGCCTTCCGGCAAACCAGTATAAGGTGGAATATGCATTCCGCGGATACATCATCCTGAACAGGGATGGCAAGGACATTACCATTTACGGTCCGGTGCAGGCCCGCAGCATCTATGCTCTGGCACAACAGGTACTGAATATGGGAACCTATGCACAGGGCTCGGAGGCGGATGCTTTCCTGCGGAAGCTCATCAGTGATGCACAGGAATGATATGCGAATATCGGGCAGGATAGTGGAAACGTACAGCACGGAATGATTCTCAGGTATCAAGGTCGAGAGCATTTGGTCTCGACATCATAGAATATAGAAGATAGGACAAAAAGATGAAAAGAAAAGCAACAAGATTTCTGGCACTGGCCATGAGCGCTGTTCTGGTAACATCCCTGACGGCCTGCGGAGATGGCAGTGATGAAAATGCGAAGGATGCCGTGACTCCCGTAGAGGCACAGCCGATGCTCTCAGAGCTGGAGCTGGAGATTCTCAATCTGGAGACAAAATATAATAAAGGAGAGTTTACCCAGGAGGATTATCTGTCATTGGCCGATGCCTACAACAGAGCGGGATACATCCGCAAACAGCGGGATATGCTGGAACAGGATTACCGGCTCTATGCGGATGAGGAAGCATTTGCTGCTCTACAGGAGCTCAGCGTGAATCTGGAGGAAGAGACAGAGGGGATCCGCAGCCGTGCACAGGAAATGCAAAATGATCTGGAGCTGACCGAGTATCTGGGTGAGAGCGTGAATCTCATCGACAGCGAGGACTGGTTCATCACCATGATGCCCAAACTGAAAGAGGGACAGCGAAACTACTATCTGGAAAGAGACAGTCAGCCTCTGCTCTATGTACAGACCGGCTATACGGAAGAGGGACAATGCTTCTCCAGGGTGTGGTATACCGGAAGTGACACGAAACGTTTTCTGAGCCAGGAGGGTGCAACGATCCGGCTGGTAACAGTGACAGCGGCCGGTGCGGACGAGAACATCGCGGATCCGGCAGAAACTGAGAATCCCGATGCCACACAGGAAACGGGAACCACAGAAGCCAGAGCCCGGGAAAATACAACGACAGAGATTTCGGATACAACAGCGCCTCTGGCAGATACGCCGGAAACCATGAAGGACTGGAACGGTACCTTCGAAGCCTGGAGCGTGGACAGCGCTACCGGGAGCATTACCCATGAACAGGGAACCATGCAGGGCGGTGTGCTCACGGGAGACTATACCTGTGATGTCCATACCGGAGAAGGCGCGTTGGATGTCTATTCCCTCTGGAGCAACCGGGAGGGCATGGAGTATATCACTTACACGGGAAGCTTTGATTCCGAAGGAAAGATCCTGACAGAGCAGCCTTCCGAAGAAATCAAGAAAAAACTGCTGGAGGGAACAGATTATACGGATCTGGTCCTCTATGCCTATGATGCTACCGGTGAGAACTGCCTGTGGCAGGGAATCGGTGGGGATATTACCGCAGAGGAGTATCGTTTTGGCGGGGAAATGATCGGACTGGAGACCCGTCCGGAGTACACTTCCTATGAGGTGACAGAGGATATGACAGCAGAGAACAATGCAAATACAGCAGAGGGAACCGGTGCCGCCACGGACGGCGGAGAGAACGGCAACGCAGCGGACAACACCACGGGTGCCATAGACAGTGATACCCCGTAGATCCGTATTTTTGACGGAGAAGTACAATGGTTTGACGGAAAATACTGGGTCAGCGCCGGTGCGGTCAGAGAAATGGCAAAACAGGATCCTTTTGCGGCTTATGAAGAAAATCATGATACCACTGCATCCGGAAGCATCACAGGAAGCATTACCGGCAAAATCACCGGCAGTGCAGATGGCAACAGTACAGCCGGTAACGATGGGCAGACGATCACCGGCAGCGGAACCGTGTCGGGAGACAAGACCGGTGGAAGTATTCAGAAACCTGCAGCCACCCAGAATCCCGGCACCACGCCAAAGCCAACGACCAAACCTGCTGCGACAAAGCCTGCAGTCACTCCGACCCCTGCGCCCACACCGGCTCCGACCCCGGAACCTGCGCAGGATGATGACGATGACGACGATGATGACAGCGGCAGCAGTGATTCCGGCAGCAACGATAGCGGAAGCAGTGACAGCGGCAGTTCCGGTGGAGACAGCGGCGGAAGTGATGTAGATATGGACTGGACACCGGATCTATTGTAAGAAAGGATATTTTATACCAATGAAACTGACAGAACGAAAGAAAATGATATTGATCCACATCGCGTGGATCCTGGCACTGGCGGTGATCCTGTGGCCGCTGTTTACGATCGCAAAATACGATTATCCCTCTGCGGATGACTGGTCTTTCGGAAAATATATGTACCGGGCAATGCAGGCCGGAGAAGGAATCGCCGGTGTATTTCATGCGATATACCAGACATTGGCACAAAATGTGTGGGAAGCCAGATTTTCCATACTGATTCTGTCGGCTTTGCAGCCTGCGGCATTTGGAGAACATTTTTACCGGATCACCCCCTATCTGATGATCGGTTCCGTGATCCTGTCCCAGTTCCTGCTGCTCAGAGAATGCATTGCGGGCCAGGCAAAGGAGAACCGTTGGCTGATCCTGCCCATCGGTATTCCCATGGCAATTCTCCAGGTGCTTTACTGCCCCTATCCGGAGGAAAGCTTTTATTGGTATAACGGTTCGGTGAATTACACTTTTGTGTATAGCTTGTCACTGGTCCTGCTGACACTGTATCTGGAAATTGCGCTTCGCGAGACCGGCAAGGCAAAGCGGGTCGTGCTTACCGTGCTGGCCTGCCTGCTGGCGATTCTGGTGGGTGGCAACAATTTTTCCACCAGCGTATTCACCATGTGCCTGTTGATCTGTCTGCAGATATTATTTCTGATCTGCCGTAAAGATGCTTTCCGCCGGACCTGGATCGTGACACTGTTAGAGACACTCAGCGTATTGATGTGTGTGACTTCTCCGCTGACAGCCACCAGACTCAACGGCAATTTTGGCGGCAGCACAGCCAATTCCCCTTTGATGGCCATCTGGCTGTCCCTGGAGAGAACTTTTCTGAATATTATCAGCTGGACGAATCTGAAGGTCCTGCTGTTACTGGTTCTGCTGATCCCTTTCTTCTGGAAAGCGGTCAGAAAAATGAACTATGAGTTTCGCTTCCCCGGCCTGTTTACTGCGCTGACTTTCGGAGTATACGCCTCCCAGGCTACTGCAACGATCTACGTGGACGGCACCATGGGCGGCGGCAGGCAGGGAGCTATCCTGTGGTATTTTTATGTGCTGTGGATGGTGGCCAATGTACTGTACTGGTGTGGCTGGATCGCAAAGCGGGTTCTGAAAGCGGAAAAGAGTGAAAAGGCAGACCTGTTGGCACAGAAATACCTCCTGCGTTATTTTGCAGTGACGGGGGCACTTCTGGCAGCAGTCGTTCTGTTCGGCAATGTCCAGAGCACCACCAGTTACCGTGCCTACCGCATGTGGAGAAACGGCTGGGCACAGGCCTACGGTGCCGGTTGGGAAGAGCGGATCGCCGTGTTGAAGGACGATTCCGTAAAAAATCCGGTGTTCCAACCGCTGAATTATGTGGAACTGCTCATGTACACAGATCTACAGCCCGAGAACGGGTATGT
>OGIB01000547.1_pt1 | contig 17513 bp, 9 predicted proteins | sample 1571691 | NCBI WGS metagenome assembly OGIB01 (sample SAMEA2582058, study PRJEB24529) | metagenome | biome: Human gut stool | place: China | collected 2011
TACATGATAGTTGTTTTCATAATGATTTTCATGGCTCTTTGCTGTTGGCGTTACCGCAAGGAGGAAAAATACAGGGACGTTCCATGCAGATTTGTTATAGGCTCGCTCCTTGGTGCATTGCTTTCAGCGGTGGTATGGATGCCATGCTTCCTACAGTTTTTGTCAAGCGGACGTTCTAAATCAGTTATCCAACAGATCGAAACCGCCTCATTCATTACAAACTACAACACCACATTCTGCCTGCTGTTGTCAACGGCTTCAGTGATAGTGATAGTTGCGGTGTTTCTTCTTGACGGCAAAAAGAGAAGCAAGCGTTTGAACACCGACCTTATAATGCTCTTTTTGATGCTCGTACCTATTTTAATAGAACCTGCGAACCTTATGTGGCACACGGGAAGCTATATGTCGTTCCCATGCAGATACGCTTTCATCACCATATTCTTTGCACTTATCTGCGCAGGATATTTTCTTTCATCGGAAAACGCAGTGGCAAAAGGAAAGAAACACTGCGACCACTTTGTTATTTTCCAGATACTTCTTCACCCATCCTTCGGGCTGAATACTTCCGACGGGCAGTTTAATGAAATTCATCGGTTTCAGTGGCAAGCGGTTTCCTACATAGTTTACGTTGGTTTGTGTACAGTCGGGGCGGTTCACGATGGTTACTGCCGACGATGATTGATCGGAAGTACACGATGCTGCCAGTAATCCGGCTGTAAATAGGATTCCGGCCAAGCCTCCTTTCAGACTTTTCATCTTTTTCATGTTTGGGTGTTTTTACTTATGGTTATTACTTAGGGGTTATTTCAATACAAATCAGTAGCTTCATCTGATATCATGCTACAAAGTTTGTGAATTCTGTATGAAATGTGCGACACAAACTATTCAATAAATAGCAATTACTGACCAATACGATGCGAAATGTGGGTTATGTGAATATTAGAAGTATAAAAAGAACAGATTCTTTTGTTTATTGAGCAGTATTTATCCCTTTATTCAACGAAAATGTTTTTTCTTTGTAGCATCTTAATAACAGAAAGCTATGAAAACAAAGATCTACCTGCTATTTATTACTACCTTATTCTTCTGCGCCGGTTGTGGAAACAAGAGCGGCGGACAGAAACAGGAGTCGGTAAGTGCGGCAAAGGATACATATGTAAATCCTTTGTTTCCGGAAGGGGCCGATCCGAGTGCTCTTTTCCATAATGGTAAGTATTATTATACCCATGGAACGGAAGATAAGATCATGCTTTGGGAAACGTCCGATATCACTGATATGGCTCATGCGGTTTGCAAGATAGTGTGGAAGCCTCAGGATCCATCCAACAGTTGTCATCTCTGGGCACCGGAGATTCACTATATCAATGATAAATGGTATATATATTATGCAGCCGACGACGGCAATACGGATAATCACCAGTTGTACGTACTTGAAAACTCTTCACCCGACCCGATGGAGGGAAAGTTCGAAATGAAAGGAAGTATCATAACCAATCCCGAATGGAATTGGGGGATACAGGCCACCACTTTCGAACATAAGGGAGTCCGCTATCTGGCCTGGTCCGGATGGCCCAAAAGGAGAACCAATGCCGAAACTCAATGTATCTATATTGCCAGGATGAAAGATCCGTGGACACTCGATTCACCCCGTGTCCTGATATCCAAACCCGAGTATGAATGGGAACGGCAGTGGGTCAATCCGGATGGCAGCCGTACGGCTTACCCCATTTATGTGAATGAAGGGCCTCAGTTCTTTCATTCGAAAGATAATAAGACGTTGATTCTATATTACGCTGCCAGCGGTTCGTGGTCACCCTATTACTGTGTCGGGATGTTGACTGCCGATGCCGAGAGTGATTTGTTAGATCCGGCTTCCTGGACAAAGAGTTCGGTTCCGGTATTTCAGCAATCGTTGGAGAATGAAGTTTATGGTCCGGGTGGACTCTCCTTTGTTCCCTCGCCCGATGGGACTGAATGGTATATGATTTACCATGCCCGTCAGGTGACCAATGGAGACACCGGGAGTCCTGAAACCCGTAATCCGCGAATACAAAAAATAGGATGGGATGCCCATGGAATGCCCGATTTAGGGATTCCGGTTCGTGCAGGGGTTGCCTTGCCGAAACCTTCGGGTACTCTTTTGAAATAAAATAGTCATTTAGAACATTTTTTCCTTAGTCTGACAGGTAGCCGCCTACCTGTCCCGGGGATCGTATTGCATCATTAATAGGTTAAACATAATTTGAAGACAATGAAAAAGAGCATTTTAATTGCAGTTCTGACAGCGTCGATAGCTACTTCCGCTTTTGCACAATGGAAACCGGCAGGAGACAAAATCAAGACAAAGTGGGCTGAGCAGGTGAATCCTGAAAATGTATTGCCCGAGTATCCACGTCCGGTGATGGAACGGGGAGAGTGGAAGAACCTGAATGGTTTGTGGAATTATGCCATCACCGAGAAAGGGGCTGCTCCTTCAGCTTACGAAGGTCAGATTCTGGTTCCTTTTGCCATAGAGTCCAGCCTTTCGGGTGTTGGTAAGAAAGTCGGCCCCGACAAAGAACTTTGGTATCAGCGTACTTTCACAGTACCCGCTTCCTGGAAAGGTAAAAAAGTGATGCTGAACTTCGGTGCTGTAGACTGGAAAGCTGATATTTGGGTCAATGACATTAAGGTGGGACAACACACCGGAGGATTTACTCCTTTTTCACTCGATATTACGGCTGCTTTGGCTACTAAAGGAGACAATAAACTTGTTGTGAAGGTATGGGACCCGACAGATCGCGGACCTCAGCCTCGTGGCAAACAGGTAAACCGTCCGGAAGGCATCTGGTATACGGCTGTTACCGGTATCTGGCAAACTGTCTGGATGGAGCCTGTGGCCGAACGTCATATTACTAATGTCCGTACGACTTCGGACATCGACCGTAAGAAACTCACAGTGGACGTTACTACCAGTACCAGCTGTCCTTCGGAAGTTGTCGAGGTAAAGGTTTTCGATGGTAAACAGCTGGTTGCTACCGGAAAAGGATTGAACGGACAGACTATTGACATTCAGATGCCTGCTGATGCCAAACTGTGGAGTCCTGCTTCTCCGACTCTTTATTCTATGCAGATTGCCCTGTTGAGCAATGGTAAAGTGACCGATAAAGTAGATAGCTATACAGCTATGCGCAAATACTCTACCCGCCGTGACAAGGACGGAATTGTACGTTTGCAGCTGAACAATGAAGATGTGTTCCAGTTCGGTCCTCTCGATCAAGGATGGTGGCCCGACGGACTGTATACAGCTCCGACAGACGAAGCGTTGGTTTATGATATTCAGAAAACCAAAGACTTCGGGTTTAACATGATCCGTAAACACGTGAAGGTGGAACCGGCACGTTGGTATACGCACTGTGATAAACTGGGTATCATCGTATGGCAGGATATGCCGAACGGCGACCGTGAACCGGAGTGGCAGATGTACAACTACTTCACCGGCAATGAACTGAATCGTAGCGAGGAGTCGGAACAGATCTATCGCAAAGAGTGGAAGGAAATCATGGATTATCTGTACAACTATCCTTGTATCGGTGTATGGGTTCCGTTTAACGAGCGTTGGGGACAGTTCAAGACTGAAGATATCGCGACATGGACAAAGAAGTATGATCCTTCACGCCTGGTGAACCCGGCAAGTGGCGGCAACCACTTCCCTTGCGGTGATATTCTTGACTTGCATCATTATCCCAATCCGTCACTCGACTTCTACGATGCCGGACGTGCTACCGTGTTGGGTGAATATGGCGGCATCGGCCTGGCACTGAATGAACATCTTTGGGAACCGAACCACAACTGGGGATACGTGAAGTTCAATTCACCCGAAGAAGTAACCAAACAATACGTTGAATACGGCAATGAACTGTATCGGTTGATTTCAAGAGGTTTCTCAGCTGCTGTCTATACACAGACTACGGATGTAGAAATGGAGGTGAACGGACTGATGACATACGACCGTAAAGTGATTAAGGTGAATGAAGCTCAGGTGAAAGCTATCAATACAAAGATATGCAATTCTTTAAATAAGTGATTAGAGTAGGGTGTCGATAGGTACACAGGTTTTTGATTAAGGTAAAGATTGTTGAAGGATACTATTTAGATTGAAACATACTAATAAATAAAATAATGAAAAAACTATTCACAATGGCTTTAGCAGTCGGTATGCTGTGCAATGCGCAGGCAGCCGACCTGTATAAGGCAAGTAGAAATGTTGCTTTGCGTGCGCCGGCGGTGCCTCTCATCACTTCCGACCCCTATCTGTCCATCTGGTCGCCCACAGATGCGCTGAACGAAAGCAGCACTATGCACTGGACCGGAACGGAACATCCTTTGTTGGGTGCTATCCGTGTAGACGGGAAGACTTACCGCTTTATGGGGAAAGATAAATTGAATCTTGAAACCCTTGTACCCATGACCGATACCGATACCTGGCAGGGGAGTTATACTTTCGATGAGCCGGCTGCGGGATGGAACGCCCTTTCGTTCAATGCTGCCGGATGGAAAGAGGGGCAAGGTGCTTTCGGTACTCCCGATATGCCTCGTGTCCATACTCGCTGGACTACTCCGGACATCTGGGTTCGCCGCGATTTCCAGATTAACGATGATATGAACGGAGAAACCATCTATCTGAAATATTCGCACGACGATGTATTCGAACTCTACCTGAATGGTGAAAAGCTGGTTGCTACAGACTATTCATGGAACAACGACATATTACTCGAACTATCGGATGCAGCTAAGAAGAAGCTGCAAAAAGGAAAAAACGTACTTGCCGCACACTGTCACAACACAACAGGAGGTGCTTATGTAGATTTCGGCCTTTATCGCCTGAACAAACAGACGACAGGTTTTGAGACGGCAGCCGTCCAGAAATCGGTAAGCGTACTCCCCACACAAACTTACTACACGTTTACTTGCGGTCCGGTGGAACTGGACCTGGTGTTTACCGCACCTTTGATGATGGACGACCTCGATTTGTTGTCTACTCCCGTTAATTATATTTCTTATCGCGTTCGTTCGCTGGACAAAAAGCAACATGATGTGCAGATGTATGTGGAGACCACTCCGCAGCTTGCCATCAATGAACTGACGCAACCTACCCGTTCGAAAGTGATCCGCCGTAACGGTATCAATTATGTACAGGCAGGGACTATCGACCAGCCTATCCTTGCACGAAAAGGAGACGGTATCTGTATTGATTGGGGATATGCTTATCTGGCAGGAAATATAGGTGCCAATACAGCTGTCAGCCTGGGTAACTATTATGGTATGAAGAACGAGTTTGCTACCAAGGGTTCTTTGTTGCCTACACAAGCCGAGTGCGTGACCCGTCGTGCCGACCAGATGCCGGCTATGGCCTATACTGACGATCTGGGTAAAGTAGGTACCGATGGCAAATCCGGCTTCCTGATGTTGGGTTACGATGATATTTATGCTATCGAATACTTCTATCAACCTCGCATGGCCTACTGGAAGCATGATGGTAAGGTAAGCATCTTCGATGCCTTTGAGCGTGCCAAAGCAAACTATGCGTCTGTCATGGAACGTTGCCGTGCTTACGACGAAATGATTCTGAACGATGCAGAAAAAGCAGGTGGCAAAGAATACTCTGAACTGTGTGCATTGGCTTACCGTCAGGTGATTGCCGCCCATAAGCTGTTCAAGGATGCGGATGGTAACTTGCTCTTCTTCTCTAAAGAGAACAATAGTAACGGTTGTATCAATACTGTCGACCTGACTTATCCGTCTGCTCCGCTCTTCCTGGCTTATAACCCCGAATTGCAGAAAGGCATGATGACCAGTATCTTTGAATATAGTGCCAGCGGACGTTGGAACAAGCCTTTCCCGGCTCACGACCTGGGAACTTATCCAATTGCTAACGGACAGGTATACGGTGGTGACATGCCGATTGAAGAAGGCGGAAATATGGTAGTCCTGGCTGCTGCTATTGCCAAAGTAGAAGGTAACGCCGACTATGCTAAGAAGTATTGGGATTTACTGACCATTTGGACTGATTATCTGGCGGAATACGGACAAGATCCCGAGAACCAACTCTGTACTGATGACTTTGCCGGACACTGGGCACATAACGCCAACCTTTCGGTAAAAGCGATCATGGGTGTAGCTGCTTACAGTGAAATGGCCCGTATGCTCGGTATGGATGATGTAGCCGACCGATATGCTGCCAAAGCCAAAGCAATGGCTACCAAATGGGAACAAATGGCTCGTGAGGGTGATCATTATCGTCTGGCATTCGACCGTGAGAATACCTGGAGCCAGAAGTACAATATGGTTTGGGACAAGATGTGGAATCTGAACCTTTTCCCCAATAATGTGATTGAGAAAGAAATTTCTTATTATCAGACCAAACTGCAAAACCCTTATGGACTTCCGTTGGATTCCCGCAAGGAATATACTAAATCCGACTGGATTATGTGGACTGCTGCCATGTCTTCTGATAAGGCTACTTTCGAGAAATTTATTTCTCCGGTATATAAGTATGCTAATGAAACCGTATCACGTGTTCCGCTGAGCGACTGGCATCATACCGATAGCGGTAAGTTTGTCGGTTTCAAGGCACGTTCCGTGATCGGTGGTTATTGGATGAAGGTATTAATGGATAAAATGCAGAAGTAATAAGAACCGGTATATAATTAGGGTTTATTATCAAGGGTTGTATCAAAAGCTTGTTTTGCTTGGATACAACCCTTTTTTTCTTTCCAAGAGATGTTATGTTGCCTGCCTGTTCTACTTAAGTTGGTGTCGGTTTAAGCATGAAGTGGCTGTCAAGGGTGTTCCGGCACCTCTGTAACCCGGAAGTCCGTACCAATCAATCCCTCTTTCGAGTAGCCTTCACAATGAATCACGTATTCTCCGTCCTCCTGATCGTTTAGAAAGAAGGATACTTGACTTGTTTTATAATTTCCCCTTTACTATTTGACAGATCTATGTATGCAATCCTGCTGGCTTCGGTTGCTGAGGAAGAGAGTATTCGGTTGAACCGGGCTGACAAAAGAGTATCGCTTACGGCTTTTTGTTGGGTTGCTGCGCAATGGATGGTGCATAATAGACAAAGAGTAGTTAATGCTGAATGTGTTTTCATAATGAACAAAGGTAGTGAAAAAAGATAATAGTGACTGACAGTATTCCAACTATCAGCCACTATTGTCATTGAATTTACAGTTTTCTGTTTATTTATAAACTTCCAGTTCGTAGATACGTGTATCTCTGCCTCCGGTGCTCTGTGTAGGACGAGTCACAAGCAGACGGATGTAACGTACCTTTCTGTCATAGTTCAGCGGACGTGAAACGACATTTGCATGGTTACCGTCGATAGCATCCAGAGTCGTCCATTCATCGCCTGGGTTCATTTTACCTTGCAGGAAGCAACCATTGGTGATGTATGAGTGACTTTCCTGTCCGGCATTCACCATCTTCCAACCACTGATGTTTTGTGCTTCACCCAGATCGAAGTCTACGTAGTTCGGAGTCTGCGAAACGTCACACCACTTTGTATCCGTTTTACCATCCAGCAGGAAGTCCGGTTTTTCTTCGTCGTTGGTATATCCGGAGCAAGCAATGATTTTAGCTCCTTTCAGGATATTTTCGCGTACTGCTTCTTCATCATTTCCGGCAGTAGCTGCATTACCTACGTTATTGGTGCGGAAAAGAGTGCCGGCAACGGTTGTAGCCGGTTCATTTTCGGCAACCAGAGTAGCAGCAAACAAAACCACTTTCTCATTTCGGGGCAAGATTACGCTGGTAGCTCCCTTCGGAATATCCATACCAAATTTGAACATATAAGTGAATTCATAAGGCTGATCACCGTTGGATGCATGGCGGTGTGTACCTACATAGGCAATCTCAGCATCTTTCAGATATCCTTCGGTGTGTCCTTTATGTCCCCATTGGCCGATGAAGCCGGTATAAGAAGGTACAACGAATGAAGCGGTCTGCTTGCCAATGCGGAAGTCGGCCTGATTGTCTCCTTCGGTAGAGGCGGCGAGGATATAGAGACGGTTGTATTTGTTTCCCGCAGGCAGTTGCAAGGTATCACCTTCACAAGACATTCCGTTCGCAATCTCTTTTTCTCCCAAGCGGAAAGTGATCTGACCGGCTATCAGTGAGTCCGGTAGAAGCTCGGCTGCAAAAGAATAGCCCGATTCGAAGTCGCCTTCTCCACGGAATTCATTATAAGAAGCACATTTGCGGTCGTAGTCAAGCGGTAAAGCGGCATATTCGATCGGAGACGCCTCACGTCCCGATGGTTTGAGGCATACTTTGTAAGTTCTTACAGAATAAGGAGTGATGTTTACCTGCAACTTGTTTCCTTTGAAAGTTGCATTGCCGATTGTCTTTTCTGTACCGTTGGCTTCGCTGGCACTGATGATTTCCCCTGCAAAGGTCAGTGTGGCGCTCTGTGCTTTCCGGCCTTCGGTTTCGTATACGCGTACTACATACTCATCGGTTTCTTCCGCTTTCTTCAGTGCCTTGATCAATACATTGCGGTTGTCCGAAGCGACAAACGAGAACGATTTTCCGGCATTTCCTTTGTGCTTTTCCGTACGGAAAGCTTTCAGTTGCTGGTTCAGCTTTTCGGCTTTCTCTACAGTGGCAGGTTTATCCAAGGCTCCCTGATGTGGTATCAGGCTGTAGGTGAAGGTATGATGACCGAAATCCTGATGATCCTGATATGCGTAACCTCCGCGTGTTTCCGGTGTGTGGAGCAGGGTGAGACGGATCGTATGGTTATCCGGCTTGTCCCATCCATATTTGCTGTCGTTCATCACCGATACACCATAACTTCCGTCACGATCGGTCAGGTCGGCCCAATATTGTGCATATACTTCGTAAGCTGTTTCGGTATTGTTGCCACGTTGTATGCTGCCGATACCCAAGTCGTACGTAGCCTTTTCGTTTTCGATATTGAGCGGGAATTCGGCTTTTAACAATGCGTTGGTCGATTGCCAGTCTATTTCGTTATAGAAGTCGATGCGTTCTGCACGGCTACCTTCATACAGACGTATGTATTGACGGAAGACAGATTCTCCGTGACGTTTCTCGACACAAAGCGATTTACGTAAAGTTCCGTCTTCAACCAAAGTTATTTTCACGTCATCCGTAATCGAAACCGGAGTACGGTCGGTTGTCTCTTTCAACACTTCCCATGCCGGCCAATTGTATGACTTGTTCTGAGTGAAGAGTGCCAGGCGGATTGCTTTCCCGGCTTTCACCAGCTCTTTGCCGTTCTTTTTGTCAGTCAGAGAGACGATATCTCCATTTTTATCCAATGTAATCTTGTACAGAGAGTTTTCCAAGGTATTGACGTTCGTCGAGATGTTGCTTGCACCGGTTCCTGATGTGCGTACGTCATATACCACATATCCTGTAGCCGGAACTGTTGCTTCTACCAGGATGCGTGCCTTTCCGTCGGTATAAGAAATGAGCTGAGCCGATACTTTTTTGCCCTTTTCATCGTACACCGTTATCCCTTTGGGGGCTTTTGGAAGGTCAAGTTCTATTTCCGCAATATCTGTAACCGTAAATCCGAGTGCATTATAAAGGATTACCGGAATACCGCTGACCCGTGTATCCAATTCCCTGCCGATACCATGAATGGAAGAAGTCAGTACATTGGAGAACTGTTTCAGTGAGATCAGTTCATCGTTCCATGAAAATTCATAGGCACGCGGTATACTGGTTCCTGTCAGGTCATCGTGGAACTGATGATAAATGAAGCGTTTCCATGCTTCATTGATGGTGCTTCCCGGATATTTGGCCTGATTCAGCCATTCGGCAGTTACGGCAGCTCTTTCGGCCGCGTCTCCCAGTAATTCGTTCTGGCGGTTGTACAATTTCATGGCAGCCTGTGAGGTGTAGCATCCTGTACCGTGAACATCCATCAACAGTTCATCGTCGAATATCGGTAATTCCGGATGATTCTTATAAGGAAGGTAATCTTTGTAAAGCTGGTCGCTGGTTGCACTGACAATTTCTACCGGACCGTTTCCGCGAAGTCCTTTTTCCACTGAGCGGACAGAGGCCAGTGTCGGTGATCCGCCGATATCGCCTGTACCGTAATATCTGTATACTGTATTAAGAGGTGTACGGCCTGCCAGTTCTTTCAGTTGTTCGTTTTCTGAAAGGTCTTCGTCGTTCCATCTTTTGCCATAATCATATCCATGTGCCAGCATGATAGACGATCCGTCTATTCCTTTCCACAAGCCGATTGTAAACGGATGCTTGCTCTTACCATAGAACGGATGCACACGCCAGTCCAGCTTTTGTGAAGAGAAACCAATCAGGCCGCAGTGCGAAGCGATAGTAGGCAGTGTCCAGCCAAATCCGAAACAGTCGGGCAGGAAGATGTCCGTGCTTTCCACTCCAAATTCTTGTCTGTAATATTGTTGTCCCAGCATAATATTGCGGATGAACGATTCAGTCGAAGGTACCAGAGCGTCCGTTGCGTCCCAGCTACTTCCGGAAATGTGCCAGCGGCCTTCCCCGATGTACTTCTTCATTTCTTCGTATTGTGCAGGATAGTACTCCTTCATCCAGGCATATTTCACTCCGCCTTCAAAGTTGAATACATAGTTCGGATACTTTTTCAGCAGAAACAGGTTCTGGTTGATCGTGTTCCATACATACTCTTTAATGGTAGTCTGTACATCCCAGTTCCACTGAGTGTCCAGATGGGCATCTGCTACCATGTAGGCTTTCGCCTTTTTCTCCTGTTTGTTCCCTTGAGCGTACGAGGCTCCTCCGGATAACAGCAGGGTAGCTGCCAGCATAGCAATGTGTAATTTCATGTTTGCTTAATACATTATTTAATTAATAAATGAGGAATTATACAAAGGTGACCAAATTCGTAGAAAGGAGATGAAAAATACTGTTCAATAAATAGCAGAATCTGTTCAGATGTGCTTTTAGGGCTCTGTGAGGGGGATTGAAATGTTGAAAAGAACAGATTTTGTTGTTTATTGAACGAATATTATCGTCTTATTAGCTAAAAATAACTTTCCTTTGCAATGTTTCGAAACCGTAAAAGCTATACTATGAAATACATCCCGTCTTATATTCCGAGGATTATTTCCATAACGATGCTTTTATACATTAAAGATTTATAGAACCTGTTTTTTAAATTTATGTACTATGCGTAAAAAAGAACAAATGTTTTGGCTCGCAAGTCGTAGCAGAATGTGGCGCATACCACTTTGTATGGCTGCCTTTTCGCTTTTGCCAAGTGCCTACAGTTTCGCCAGCGCCGAAAACCCGGCAACAGAAACTGTATTGGCAGTGAACTCCGTTCAACAACAACGGACCGTAAAGGGTATAGTTATCGACGCCAATGGCGAAGCGGTAATTGGTGCTAACGTAAAAGAGCCGGGGAGTACAACTGGTACCATCACCGATATGAACGGTGAATTCTCGCTGAGTGTCGGCCCTAAAGCTACACTTGAAATCTCATTTATTGGTTACACAACACAAAAAGTAAACGTAGGCGCATCAAACACAGTTAAAGTTATTCTAAAGGAAGACACAAAAGTACTCGATGAAGTCGTTATTACCGGTTTCGGTATGTCACAGAAAAAAGCAACACTGACGGGTGCCGTTGCTGCAATTGCTTCTACTGACATTGAACGTTCCAATGCAACAACAGCATCAGGTGCATTGGTTGGTAAAATAGCAGGTATCAATACCCGTCAGAATGATGGACGTCCGGGTGCTTCTACACAACTACAGATACGTAATATGGGTGCTCCATTGTATGTAATTGACGGTGTTGTATCTGATGATGGACAGTTTAATCACATGGACTTTAACGATATAGAATCTATCTCTATATTGAAAGATGCCTCTGCTGCAATTTATGGTGTGCGCGCTGCCAATGGTGTAGTAGTGGTTACATCAAAGAAAGGACAGCGTAATTCGAAGAATTCCGTATCTATTAATGCTTACTATGGTTGGCAGCATAATTCACGTTATGTTCAGCCAGCTAAGACTAAAGATTATGTGAACGCTTATGTCTCTGCAGAAACTTGGGCTAAAAAGGCGGACAATGATCGCAGGTACAACAAAGAGGAATATGCAAAATGGATGGCCGGTACTGAGAAAAACTACCAGGGTTTTGATTGGAGCGACTATATTTGGATTACTGCTCCTCAATCATATATTAGTGCGAATCTTTCAGGAGGTACCGATAAGGCTAATTATTATGTAGCAGTTTCTCATATCGATCAAGAAGCGACTGTACGTGGTTACGGTGGATTCAGACGTACAAATGCCCAGATGAATATTGATATGAATATTTCTGATCGTTTCAAGATTGGTGCTACGATGAATGGACGTATTGAAGATCGTCACCATCCGGGTGTTCCTGGAGGAGATGATACATGGTTGCCTCGTTTTGCAACTATGAAGAATCAGCCGACAAAGCGTCCGTATGCCAACGACAATCCTTTATACCCACAACTTGTTTCTGACCAGAAAGAGACAAATTTTGCTCTTTTAAATTATGACACCAGTGGTAAGGTATCCGATGTATGGCGTGTTATTCAAATGCAAACAACTGCTGAATATGAGATATTGAAAGGATTGAAGGCTAAAGGTATGTTGGGCTATTATTATGCTTATAATGAACTGGATAATCAGGAATACACATTCAAATTGTATGGATACAATGAAAAAACGGGTGAGTATTATGAAACGGCTGCTATGGATAATCCTTATCGTGAACGTAATCGTGAGAAGGTAGAGGATCAATTTGCTAATTTCCAGTTGAACTTTGATCGTAGGTTTGGTAATCATTCTATCAATGCTGTTGCTTCTTTTGAGGCTACACAACGTAAGCGCCCCAAATCATGGGTACATTCAGTTCCGGTTGCCAACGGTATGGATCTGATTCGTTTTAAGGAGATTGTGGAGTATAATGATACTGGTAACAATACGGAAGCTCGTATGGGATGGTTAGGACGTATCAATTATAGTTTTGCTGATCGTTATCTGATCGAATTAATTGGTCGTTGGGATGGTTCTTGGAAATTTAAACCGGAAAATCGTTGGGGATTCTTCCCTTCTGCCTCTTTAGGATGGAGAATTTCTGAAGAAAATTTCTGGAAAGAAAGTAAGATTGCCAACGTGTTTTCTAATTTGAAGATACGTGGTTCATACGGTGTGGTTGGAGATGATAATGTGAGTGATTATACTGCGTTCGATTACCTGCCTGGTTATAAATACAATAACGGTGGTGCCGTATTGGATGGCGATTGGGTTGTTGGAACTGAGACTCGTGGTTTACCTAATAAAACTTTATCATGGATGGAATCTAAGATCCTGGATATTGGTGTAGATATGGGCTTCTTTAATAACCGTCTGAATGCTCAGGTAGACTTCTTCCAGCGTATTCGCGATGGAATTCCTGAATCTCGTTATGACGTGTTGATTCCAAATGAAGCAGGTTTCTCTTTACCAAAAGAAAATTTGAGATCGGACAAACATGTTGGTTTTGATGCAATGGTAAACTGGACCGATCATGTTAGTGATTTTAATTATAGCGTTGGTGCTAATATGACTTATTCACGTTTCTGGGATTGGGAACAATATGATACACGTCATAGCAACTCTTGGGATGTTTATCGTAACAGTATTTGGCATCGTGTTGGTTATGTAAATTGGGGATATGAAGCTGTTGGCCGTTTTACAAGTTGGGAACAGATTGCTACTTATCCGATAGATAACGATAGAAAAGGAAACAAGACAGTTGTTCCGGGTGATATTATGTATAAGGATGTCAACGGTGATGGTGTAATAAACTATATGGATGAGCGTCCAATCGGTTACCGTAGTGATAGTACTCCTACACTCAACTTTGGTATTAATTTGTCGGCAAGCTGGAAAGGTTTTGATTTGGCAATGGACTGGACGGGTTCGGGTATGACATCATGGCAACAGCAATATGAAACGGCTCGTCCGTTCCAGAATGATGGTAACAGTCCGGATGAGGTATTTAAAGATGCTTGGCATCTGGCAGATATCTGGGATGCGGACAGCCAGTTGATTCCTGGAAAATATCCGTTAATTCGTTTGAATAATGAAGAAACAAGTGCTTATGATAAGAGTACATTCTGGCTGCATAATGTGAAATATATTAAGCTGCGTAATCTGGAGTTTGGTTATACTTTACCCAAACGGATTGTTGCGAAAGCTGGTATCAGTAATTTGCGTTTGTATGTGTCTGGAACCAACCTGTTCTCTATCAGTAATATACCTTTTATGGATCCGGAGTGCATCAATTCAAATGGTTTGGACTATCCGACGATGCGTGTGGTTAACTTAGGTATTAATCTCAAATTTTAAGTAAACAATGAAAAACAGATATTTTTTAATGGCTCTTGCTGCTGCAGGAGTATTATCGTTGAGTAGCTGTAATGGCTTTCTGGATACGAAGCCAAACGACATTATGACACAAGATCAGGTGTATGCTGACCCGGCGTTGGTAAAATCTGTTCTGGCTAACTTTTATGGCCGTATCACTTTTGGCCAACGTAATGAAGCAGTAGAAGATTATTTTATGCTGGATGAGGCTATTCATTATGATAACAATAGTGATGAGAATATTGATAGAAATAAATGGCGCCCTTATGACTATACACTGATTCGTAATCTGAATCAATTCCTACAAGGTATTAAAGGATCTACTGCTGTAGATGAAGAGACCAAGAGACTGTATGAAGGCGAAGTTCGCTATATTCGTGCTTGGACTTATTTTTGTATTGCCCGTGGGTTAGGTGGTATTCCAATTGTAGGAGATGATGTATTTGACTATACCGGTGGTATGGATATTACTACAATTCAGGTTCCCCGCTCTACTGAAGCTGAAACTTATGACTACATTATTAAGGAGTGTCAGGAAGCGGCTGCTATGATGAGTAAGCAGACTAATAAAAACAATTCTCGTGCAAACTATTGGGTAGCAAAAATGTTGGAAGCGCGTGTAGCAATTACGGCAGCGTCATTAGCTACATACAATACGGTGGCCGAACATCCTCAATTGAGGACTGCTGGTGGTGAAGTAGGTATACCCGCAGATAAAGCAGAAGGCTACTATCGTACAGCTTTAGCTGCTGCAAAGGAGGTTATCGAAGGAGCTGCAGATGGTACGGCTTCTCCATATAGATTGATGTTAGCTGCTGATAAAACTTCAGAAGCTTTGGCTGATAACTTCTTTAAAGCAGTTTGTGAGAAAAGTGGTAATACTGAAGTTATTTGGACACGAGACTACGCTACTCCTGGCTATGGTCATGAATTTACAAAGAATTGCTTACCTAAAAGTATCGAACAAGATACTGGCAGTGATAGAATGTCTGTATTATTGAATTTGGTTGAGGCTTATGAATCAACAGATGCAACGGAATCAGAACGTGGTAAAGCTGCAAAGTTTGATATAGGTACATTAGATGATCCTAAATTCTTTGATGATCCGATGGATTTGTTTGCAGACCGTGATCCACGTTTGGCGGCTACAGTTCTTTTACCGGGCTCCACTTTTGATGGAAAATTAATAGAATTACAGGCTGGACAACTGAACAAAGTAAATGGTCAATGGGTAGAAAGAACAGGTCGTAGAAATGAAACGGATGCCCAAGGACGATTGATTACTGCCAATAATGGTCCGTTCGGAGGTAATGAACGTGAAATTAACCGTACAGGATTCTTCGTTCGTAAATATCTGGATAAAACTCCTTTGGCCGGTACTCAAGGTACAAAATCAGCTATGTGGAATGTATATTTCCGCATTTCGGAAGCTTACTTGATTGCTGCTGAGGCTTCTTGGGAACTGAGTCGTAACAACAGCGATGTAGAAGCTTTGAAATATATCAATGCTGTTCGTGAACGTGCCGGTATTCAGCCTTTAACTTCTATCGATCACCAGAAAATTATGCATGAGTATCAAGTGGAATTTGCATTCGAAGGTCATCGTTGGTGGGATTTGAAACGTTGGATGGAAGCTGATAATATTTGGACTGGAAATGAAAATGATCGTACAGCACAGCGTCTTGGCTTATGGCCTTACCGCGTAGTTGCAGATGGGGATGCTAATAATGGTAAATGGGTATTTGTAGAAAAGAATATGCAGACATTAGATTTATGGCGTAAACCGCTGAAGTGTACTGATGTTCAGTATTATTCAGAAATCGACAATGGCTGGATTAATAATAATCCGAAATTGGTTAAAAACCCGTATCAATAATCTAAAATTAGAAGAGACAATGAAAACAATATCAAAGATTTTTTCAGTATTGCTGTTAGGAGCGATGATGTTTACCAGTTGTATGAAAGACAACTACGATGCTCCTGAGTCAATGTTGACAGGTCGTGTGATGTATAATGGTGAAGCATTGCAACTTCGTGGCAATGAAGCTGTACAATTACAGCTTTATCAACATGGTTATGCTAAACACGATCCTATTAATGTATATGTTAATCAGGATGGTATGTATTCTGCTAGTTTGTTTAATGGCGAGTATCAGATGATAACAAAGAGTGGAAATGGCCCTTGGACTTCTGAAGGGCGTGATACTATCAATGTAACTGTTGCTGGCAATACAGTGCAGGATGTTGAAGTTACTCCTTATTATCTGGTAAGAGATGCACAGATGACCTTAGAAGGTAATAAGGTAAATGCATCTTTTAAAGTAGAAAAAGTTGCAGGTGGAGGAATTGACCGGGTATTTTTCATGTTAAGTACTACTCAGTTTGTGAATGATGCAGAACATAATGTAGACCGTTATGATGAAACTGATAATTTGGATGCTTACGATGAAACAGGTAAATTATACACTTTTGCCACAAGAGACTATACGGATAATAGTATGTTCCAAACTGCTTTGAAAAGAGGCACATTGTTCGGTCGTATTTGCATCTGGCCTAAAGGCTCTGATCAGGGTATTTACTCTAAAGTAATCCGACTGAAATAATTCATATCAATGTTTAATAGGGAAAAGGGTATCGGGCTTTCCTGATACCTTTTTCTTTTTCAACAAACTCATTAATAACCCTTAAATTTTATGTTATCATGAACAAGAAATTTTTTATAACTGCAGTAGTATTAGTATCTTTAGGTATGACAAACGTGATGGCTAATACGTCGAATAATGAACAAATCGAGGTAAGTAGTGTGAATAAAGTGGCTACTACCGAATATTATTTGGAGATTGGTTCTCAGAGTGGTTCCGGTTTATTTGAAGAAATAGAATTATTGGACCCTACTAGGAAAGTTTTGAGAATTAAGACAAAGCGTGGTGGAAGAGTAGAGATATTCTGTCATGGAGATAATTCTGATTCTTATAGATTGTGGTATACAGCAGATAGTTGGACTGGGGAGATAATAACCGAAGAAATTAAAGCAAATCGTTTTACTATAAGTACTAGTTATAATGAAAGTGCTAGTAGTAGTTCTACGACTAAATATGAAACTC
>OGIB01000551.1_pt1 | contig 17403 bp, 14 predicted proteins | sample 1571691 | NCBI WGS metagenome assembly OGIB01 (sample SAMEA2582058, study PRJEB24529) | metagenome | biome: Human gut stool | place: China | collected 2011
ACTGTACGATCTGCTGTGCTTTCTCTGCGTTCCACTCAGCGGTCTGCTGTGTTACCAGATTGAATCCGTCGTTTGCTGCTGCGTCATCCAGAGCACCGGTACGTCCCTGCTGTGCTGCGGAACCCATAACACCCTGTAAGTGGATAATGTTGTATTCACTTAAGTTCTGGCTCTTTAACCAGTCAACTGCGGTCTGGCCTTCCTTTGCCATATCGGATACGATGGATGCCTCATACAGGCTCTCATCTGCATCAATGGTACGGTCGAAGAGGATAACTCTGATACCTGCATCCTGTGCATCCTTCAATACGGAATCCCAACCTGCGGTATCTGCTGCGGACAGAAGCAGATAGTCAACGCCATCCTGAATGAACTTCTGTGCTGCAGTGATCTGCTCATCGTTCTTTAAGCTGTATGCGAAAGATGCTTCGTAGCCGTTAGCCTCGGTAAAGGTATTCTTCATATCCTTATCGTTTGCGGTACGGTAACCGGACTCGTTGGGGTCGTTATTGATGATGCCGACTTTGATCATATCTCCGGAGGAGCTGGAGCTGGTCGTTCCTGCGCTTGCACTTTCGGTTGCTGCGTTTGCACTTCCGGTTGCTGCGTTGCTGCCTGCATCAGAGGAGCCGCATGCTACAAGGCTGAATACCATGGTTGCTGCCATTACTGCTGCTAAAATTTTCTTCTTCATTGTGTAACCTCCCAATTTGTTTTTGTTCCCCAAAGAACTATTTCTTTGATGATCTTATTGTAAAGCGGATCCGGGGAAAAAACCATGAAGATACCTCACGGAAAAGTTGAAATTTTTATGGTAAAAAAAACCACCGGCGTAAAAAGTTGATTTTTTTACGATAGTGGTTCATTTTTTTAATGCTGCGGAAGCCGGACCGTGACACAGGTGCCCTCCCCGTAGGTACTGGTAATGGTGATACCATAGTTTTCGCCGAAATTCAGACGGATACGTTCGTTCACATTGTACAGGCCGTAGATATCGGTCTCCCGGGCCTTCCGGTTGCGGATGCCTTTCCTCACCTGCTCCAGCCGCTCCGGCGTCATCCCCTTGCCGTTGTCCGTGATCAACAGAATGCAATCCTCTCCGTCCAGTTCTCCTTCGATCCGTATCATGCCCTTGCCACGTTTGTTCTTGATTCCGTGGTACAGTGCATTTTCCACCAGAGGCTGCAGCGTGATCTTGGGAATCTGGCAATGGTTTAATTCTTCCGGAACACAGATCTCATATTGAAGGATGTCCTGATAACGCATCTGCTGGATCTCCAGGTAGCTGCGGACGTGCTGCAGTTCTTCTTTTACATCCAGAATATCCTGTCCTTGATTCAATGAGATCCGGAAAAAGTCCGACAGGCTGCCTACCATGCTCACGACCTTTTTCTGTTCTCCCGCTTCCGCCAGCCATACAATGGCATCCAGCGTATTATATAAGAAGTGCGGATTGATCTGGGACTGCAGCAGTTCAAATTCCGCCTTGCGCAACCGGATCTGCTCCGTCTTCACCTGCTCTAACAGTTCGTTGATCTTGTCGATCATTGTATTCAGTGAATCGCTGAGCACCTGGGCCTCCACGCCCCCCGTCACGTCGGAGCGCACCGTCAGGTCACCTTTTGCCACCTGATCCGTCACCTGGGTAAGGCGTCTTATGGGGCTCGTGATACTTAACGGTATATAATAGGATAAGAATAAAAACAGAATCAGGATCAGTGCAAAGGCAATGATGGAGAAACGGATCATATTCACGAAGAAATCCTGATATTGCTGCCTGCTCTCCTGAATCCCCCGGATCTCGTAATAGATGTACTGGGAAATGGTATCACCCACCAGAGACGTCACAATCTGCACATCATTTTCCCAGATTTCCATGTTGTCCTCGTAGCGGTTGCCTTCCCGGATATTGTCCTCGATCCTGCCGATATAGGTCTCCAGATTGTTCAGATATTTTTTGACACTGGTCAGTCGTTTCAGGTTCTCCTGAGATTCCGTCAGTTCTTCCAGACCGGCCACGATGCCATCTGCCTCCACCAGCATATCATGCAGACTGGACTCTTCCAGTGTCTTGTTCCCTACAATCAGCAGATAAGTCTCATAATCGAAATCCTTCTGGAAATCCAGGCTGAACTGGCTGGCCATGACGGAGGAATTGATCATATCCTCGTATCTTCGGTTATTGTTCCATAAATTATAGAAGCAAAAGATCAGGAACAATACAAAAGGCACCAGAAGGCAAAGATAGGAATATCTTATCTTTGCCACCAGTGTCGAATGTTCATACAATTCTTTTATCTTTTTTCTCATAGGAATCCCCCTTATCCATGGCCACGGCTAATTGGTGCCGCCCCGGTACTGGGTAGGGGTCATCCCCTGGGTCTTCTTGAACAGATAGGAGAAATAGTGTGGATCCTTGTAGCCCACCTCCTGGCTGATCAGGCTGCTGCGCTTGCCGGTGCAGCGCAAGAGTTCCTTCGCCTTGTTCATACGATAGTCTGTCAGATATTTGATAAAGCTCTGTCCGGTCTGTTGGCTGAAGATCATGCTCAGATGGTTTGGTGAGAAATTCACGTGGGATGCCAGCAGATTCAGGGAAAGTTCCTCGTCTGCATAATTCTCATCAATGTATTTCATCACCTGTTCCACCACATCATCATACCGGCTGCTGGCAGCCTTATCTCTGACCGCCAGTGCTTTCTGCAGAATTCTGGTAATGTAATGGATCGCACTATCGCTGTCCTGCAGGGTCTTCTCGTCCTGATTGGGTGTTTCCAGTTCCTGCGTATCCGTCTGCAGGCTTTCCAGAAAATCTGCCACACAGAAATAGACATCCATGGTAATATACTGCCTGAAAATATTGGACTGCAGTGCCTTGTTGCTGAGATCCCGGAAAAATTCTTCCACGAAGTAGACCACTTCCTCCCGGTCACCCTGTTTTAAGAATTCCTGGATTCTTGTGCGGTCGATCTGCTTTGGATTGACTTCCTTGATGTCAAAATTATCTTCCTTCTGCGCTTCCTCCGTCATATGTCCGCTGTCCAGGATCCGGCTGTCCTGCACCAGATATCTGTGGGCAAAAGCATGACTGGCCTGTTCAAAAGATGCCGGAAGCTCCCGCAGACGATTCACCGGCTTGCCGATACCACCGAAATACCGCACATGCTCATAGCCTTCCATAATGTCCTTGATCTTTTCTATGTATTCCTGTTGCAACAGCAATAGCTGTTCCTCGGAATCGGCTTTTAATAAGAATGCTTTTCCTTCCAGATTACGATCAAAGGTGATCACCGTCCTGCCGTCTTCCAGTCCCCGCAGTTCCTGTTCGATCCGGATCAGGCTGCCGGAATACTCATCCTGCGCATGACGCAGAGACTGGGTCTTGAACAGAATAATATTGTACCAGGGTGCCGACAGATCGATCCCCAGAATCTCTGCCGATTCCAACAGTTCTGCCACGGTGCTTTCTCCGGTGACCAGTTCCTGGAACAGTTTTTTCCGCTCTCTGAGATTGTTTTCCTCCATCTCCTGCAAATACCGCTCTCTGATCTGAACGGCTCTGCGCTTCTCCTCGATCTTCGCCGACAATTCATCCAATTCCGCCAGCAGTTCCTCACCATTGATGGGTTTGGACAGATACTGGGCCACTCCCAGCTTGATAGCTTCCTTGGCATATTCGAATTCCTGGTAACCGGACAGAATAATGATTTCTGTGTCCGGAAGCTCCTTGCGGATCAGACGGCTCAGTTCCAGGCCGTCCATAAACGGCATCCGGATATCGGTGATCACGATATCCGGACGCAATTTCTGGATCATGGGATAGGCCAGTTCTCCGTCACCGGCCTCCCCACAGAACTCATAGCCATGAGCCTTCCAGTCAATATTATTTTTGATTCCTTCACGGATGACAAATTCATCCTCCACCAAAAACACTTTTAACATTTCTACGATACCCTTCTTCTATCTGCAGGTAACTTCTACCCGCAGATTCTGCCTGCAGATTTTTATTTCGTTCTCTGCAATACTATTTTTTATTATACACGAAAACAGATTTTTCGGGTAGCATATTTTAGCGGTAGAATACTTCTCCCAGCATCAGGTCTCTCTTCAGATCGCGGATCTTCGTATCCTTGTCGATGTATACAGCCTCGATGCCCATCATGGCTGCCCAGTCACCCATCTGCTCTGCGGTCAGATCGTAGGTAAATGCGGTATGATGTGCACCTCCTGCCAGGATCCATGCTTCCGCGCCGGTATACAGATCCGGTTCGGGAGTCCAGAAGTTGGTAGCGGTAGGAAGCTTCGGCATGGGTTTCTCCACTTTCTTGCAGTTCACATCGTTGATGATCAGACGGAAACGATTGCCCATGTCGATCAGGGAAGTAGCGATACCATGACCTTCCTTGGAAGTAAATACCAGTCTTGCAGGATCTTCTCTGTCTCCCATGGACAGGGGCTGGCACTTGATGCTGATGGGACCGTCCGCAATGGTGGGGCAGATCTCCAGCATATGGGCTTCCAGAATACCTTCCTTGCCCTTGATCAGATTGTAGGTGTAATCCTCCAGCATGGAAGTACCCTTGGCATCCTTTTTGCCTGCGGTCATGATCTTCATCAGACGTACCATGGCGGCTACCTTCCAGTCACCTTCTGCGCCGAAGCCGTAGCCCTTCTCCATCAGTCTCTGAATGGCCAGTCCGGGCAGTTGCTTCAACGCACCCAGATCTCCGAAGTGGGTAACGATGGCCTGATAATTCTTCTCTTCCAGGAAACGTTCAAATCCCAGTTCGATCTGTGCCTGTACAGCCACATGTTTTTTAAACTCTTCGGGGTCTCTTCCCTCTAATAAAATATTATATTTCTCGTAGTACTCGTCTACCAGTGCATTGACATCGGATACAGATACGGCATTTACACTCTCTGCGATCTCGTTTACAGGGTAAGCGTCTACTTCCCAGCCAAACTTGATCTGTGCTTCTACCTTATCACCTTCGGTTACCGCTACATTGCGCATGTTGTCAGCCACACGCATGACACGGATATGGCTGCTCTCCACCACGCCGACTGCAGCACGCATCCAGGATGCGATCTTGCCCTGTACCACAAGATCAGACCAGTGGCCTACCACAACCTTACGCTCCATGCGCATGCGGGTCACGATATGACCGTACTCTCTGTCACCGTGGGCAGACTGGTTCTCATTCATGAAATCCATGTCGATGGTGTCATAGGGCAGTTCCTCATTGAACTGAGTATGGAAATGCAGCAGGGGCTTACGATACTCCTGTAATCCCAGGATCCAGGATTTTGCCGGAGAGAAAGTATGCATCCAGGTGATAACACCGGCACAAGTGTCATCCAGATTTGCTTCATTAAAAGTACGGCGGATCAGTTCGTTAGTGATCAGGGTCGGCTTCCATACCACCTCATAAGGTAACATACCGGAAGCGTTCAGGGCATCCACGATCTTGTGAGAGTGCTCCGCTACCTTTGCCAGGCACTCGTCCCCATACAAGTCCTGTGATCCCGTACAAAACCAGAATTGATATTTTTTTGTCTGTAACATAAGTAATACCTCCTATAGTTGAATACAATTTCGATATTACCATATTACAACTTGTATGCTTCTGCTAACAAGTTGTATTTCCTACGACAAGCTCCGGCTGGATGAGAATCTTTCTCTCTTCCGGTCCCAGAGATTCCCCATGAAGCAGTGACAGTAACAGCTGTGCCGCCATTTCTCCCAGTTTTTCCTGGGGATGAACGATAGTGGTCAGTTGAAAACCTCCGCCGATGGCCATGTAGGAATTGTCATAACCGGTGACGGAAATGTCCTCCGGGACGCGAATCCCTCGTGACGTCAGCGTCGGGATGACCTGCATGGCGATCTGGTCATTGTAACAGACCACACTGTCGAGTCTGGTTCCCTTGGAGATCAGACGCCGGATTCCCTCCTGTGGGTGGACTTTACGATCCTCGGTATGGAACCAGATCACCTTGTCCGGATCGTAGAGGACACCTGCTTCCTGCAGGGCCTGTACATAGCCCCGGTGACGGTTCTGTCCCTGGATGTCATCTGCCTTGAACACTCCGGCAATATCGCGATGCCCGGTATCCAGGAGATATTTTGTGATCAGATGACCTCCCCTGCAATCGTCCATCAGCACCTGGGGCTTGTCTTCCATCTGGTCGAAGCAGCCCTGAATAAACACATAGGGAATTCCGTATTCTTCCAGCCGCTCATACAGATGCAGATGTCTGCAGCTGATCTGGCTCTTACTGGGTTCGATGATGACCCCGTCGATATCCTTCTGCAACAGTTCCTCCAGACACCGTGCCTCCTGGCTCCGGGAGTTTCTTGTATTTTTTAATAAAATGCTATACCCCTGTGCCGTAAGAACTTCATCGATGCCCTGAATAACCCGGGGAAAAATATAATCCGACAGATAGGTGGTCACCACGGCAATGTTGTGAGACTTATGCTCCGGGCGGACCCGCTCCGACACAAAGGTGCCTTTCCCGTGTACCGCATAGATGTATCCCTCCTGTTCCAGAATGGCCAGTGCCTTGCGGACGGTCTGGCGGCTCACCTGATAAGCGGCAGCCAGCTGATTCTCCGAGGGAACACGGTCACCGCTGCGCAGTTCTCCCAGTCGGATCTGTTCCTGTAAATCATGATGCATTTTATAGTATTTCAGCTGTTTTTCTTCCATACGTATCCGTCCGCCCCGCTCCTTCTCTATCCGGTTTTGTGCAACTCTATTCCGTTTTCCGGGTATCGCTCCCCGGTACATTTCAGTATTTTTCGCCTTCCAGCAGGATCAGCCGCCGGATTTCTTCCGCTCCGCTGACACGTTCCCCTTCTATGGTATCATTATGGATCACATAATCACAGATCTTGCGATTACGCTTCTCCGCATCGATAGACAGGATCCGAAGTGTCTTTTCCTCGGTGTCATAGTCGGAATCAATGATATCGGCGATCAGCTTTTCTTTATCTCTCGCCACATAGATAATATGGGTGGGAAAGGAACGCTTCATGGCAATGGCACCGCACATATCCACGGGGATCACCGCAAACTTTCCCTGATCCAGCAAGGTCTGAATGTCTTCCTTTCTGGTGCCGTACCGTACCCCGGCATAAGCCGTTTTTTCAAAAAAGTTCATCCGGTCGAAGGCTTCCTCCGGGACGTACTTGTGGCCGTAGCGCCCCGGTTCCGTGCAGTAGTTCACCGGGCGGACAAAAATCTCCCCACTCTCTGTCCTTTCGCTCGCGCCTGTCCCGCGGCTACCGCACAAAGCTTCCGTAATCTCCCGTTTGCCGGAGCCGGACGGCCCCACCAGGGCCAGCACCGCCGGAGCAGTGATCTTCTCTGTCTTAGAAGTGGATGCTTTCATGATCTGCTTCACCAGAGAGACAAATTCCGCCATGGTATTTACGGACAACAGCCCCGTCATTTTGGCATTCCAGGGCTTCCGCATCAGCACCGGATACTCCGCCTTGCTCTCCAGAATATTGTGGATGGCATCATCCAGCACAATATCAAAATGGACACGATCCTTGGCACTTCCCAGAATAATATTTTCCGGTGGAAGCTCCGGGAACTGGGTCATGATCTGTTCTGCCCGCACTCCCATAAAATGTGGTGACACCGCAGTAATGAAAAAGACATCCGCGATCTGCATCAGTCTGCGGATCCCTCGTTTCGTCTCCTCGGTCGGGATCTGCCTTCGGTACAGTTCCGGATCGTTATAGAATTCTTTGATCACCGAAGTCCGCCCTTCGTTGGCCCAGGAAGTGATTTCCTCCATGCGATAGGGTTCCTTCGGATGATATTTTTCATTTGCCATACGGATGGCGATACTGTTAAACGGGGCGGTAACATCGTCCCAATCAATACCGATGCTGGGTCTGAGCATGCTGTAGTCCTCACTCTTTCTATGTTCAATACGATCTATCACACCATGTGATTTTAGTGCATTATGCTTTTTGCACATTGTGCATTCCCGTTTCCGGAATACTTCTGCTATTTAGCATAGCATAAACGAATACGCAGTACAATCCATACCGTAGCCGCTCTCTCTGGCTCTTCTACCGTTCCAATCGGCATTGTTTATTTTGCCGTACTCTTTTTCCTTGGATATATCATGTTTTTGGGGCTTATCATCCATTTATCATATTTTTTGTTGTAATAATTCACAATCGCTTTTTTCTCTATATTGCCCAATTGTCAACACTTTTGAACTGTGCTAGTATACATGTACAGGAGGAGAATTCATGACCAACCGGGAATTATTAGAGACGATAGTAATTAAATTAGAAAGTATAGACCAACGACTGGGCAGGGTGGAGCAACGACTTGATAAGGTCGAACAGCGACTCGACAGGGTGGAGCAGCGACTTGATTCACTGGAGCAAAGATTCGATTCTTTGGAACAACGTGTTTCCAATCTGGAATCCGGTCAGATTGCCATGGAACAGCGCCTTGCCAATCTGGAATCCGGTCAGATTGCCATGGAACAGCGCCTTACCAATCTGGAATCCGGTCAGCTCTCTATGGCGAATCGCCTTACCAATATGGAGTTGACTCTTGAGAATGAAGTCAGTCGTAATATCTGTACAATTGCAGAAGCTCATTTAGATTTATCCAGAAAATTCGACCGGGCCTTAAAAGTAAAAGAAGATGATGAACTGGTTCGCGTCCGGCTTAATGTATTGGAAAATGATGTCCGAAAAATAAAGCAGCGGCTGGAAATTGCATAGTTTATTCTTATCAGTACCTTATCTTAATGGATAAGGTATTTTTTTGCCCTTCTTTTTGTTGACTTATCAACATCCTTGTGTTACACTTCATAAAGTTGTTGCAGTGTCAACATTTTACAGGAGGAACCTTCATGCAGGATCGTTTTGAAAGATTTGTGGTATCTATCACAGAATTGCACCGTTATCTGCAAAAATTGAAAGAACTGGAAATGGGACAGATGGACTTAAAAGCCGGTTATACCATGTGTCTGTATTATCTGGGAAAACACCCGGAAGGGCTGACCGCCACGCAGCTGACGGAGCTGTGTAAGGAAGACAAGGCCGCAATCTCCCGTACCTTAAGCCAGTTGAGTTCCAAGGGGCTGGTGTCCTGCGAGCTGCCGGAACATAAACGTTCCTACCGCACACTGTATTATCTGACAGAAGAAGGCAATACTGTAGTCAAAAAGATCAGTTCCCGGATCTATTCCGCACTGGCTCACGGCGGTGATGGCATGACGGAAGAACAACGGTTGAATCTCTATGACTCTCTGGAACGGATCTCCCATAATCTGGAGCAGTATCTTACAGAGTTTTCTGTCAAGCATCCCACAGAGAAATGATCCATCCGCAACTCACCCTGACTGGCTTTCCAACAGAATTAACAGCAAGGTGACATGAACGATGTCGTATGTCCATCCCGATGGATGCCCCAGCGCATTTCCGCCCGAAAGAATATTCATCATAACTATATATAGAAAGTACAGGAAACAATTATGGAAAAAATACGTTTTATCACGGACTCCGCATCCGATATGAACAGTTCAAGAGAGGACGTCACGATTCTCCCCCTGCATATCCGCTTCGGTGAGGAGGAATATGCTGACGGTGTCACCATCAGTCATAAGGAATTCTATGAGAAACTGATCGAATGTGATACTCTGCCCACCACCAGTCTGGTATCTCCCGCAGTCTTCGAAGAAGCCTACGAAAAAGCTGTATCGGCCGGAGAAACTGTCATTGTGGTTACTATTTCCAGCAAGCTGTCCGGCACCTGCCAGAGTGCCCGGATCGCTGCCGAGGATTATGAAGGCAAAGTCTTCGTCGTAGACAGTCTGAATGCCACCATTGGGGAACAGATTCTGGTAGAATACGGCCTGCAGCTGAAAAAGCAGGGAATGACCGCGGAAGAGATCGTAAGCGTTCTGCAAGAGCAAAAGCATAAGATCCACACCATGGGACTCTTAGACACTCTGGAATACTTGAAAAAAGGGGGCCGTATCTCCCCCACTGTGGCATTCATCGGGGGCGCTCTGGCCATCAAGCCCGTGGTAGCAGTCGTAGACGGTGAGATCATTATGCTGGGAAAAGCCCGTGGTTCCAAAAACGGCAGTAACTTCCTCATCCGTGAAATTGAAAAAGCGGACGGCGTGGACTTCTCCAAGCCCTTCTGTCTGGGCTATACCGGTCTGAGTGACGAACTTTTACAGAAATACATTCACGACAGTGAGCATCTCTGGAAGGATTATGCCAAGGAGCTTCCCGTCAGCACTCTGGGTGCCACCATCGGAACCCATGTGGGCCCGGGTGCTGTTGCCGTTGCATTCTTCGAACATTAAATCTATTACAATTTTTCCCATTTGCTCAAAATAGGACTAATTTCCCACAGCTGCCCCACTGACAAATTTCTCCTCTTATGGTATATTGTAAATTCATTTTATATTGTTTGTTCATTTTCTACATTACCAGAGAGGAGAATTTTTATGGGGTTGAACCTGTTACTATCCACAAATCATATCGTCATCCACAGTTACTCTCCCGTGGCAGATTTTCTGTTGGTGGTTATGTGTCTTCTGGCATTGTTACTGATCCGACAGACTTTCATTAAACAGAGCCGGACCTTTCGGATCTTCAAGGCCTGTTTTGCCCTGCTTTTCATTGCCGCAGTTTCCAATATCGCCTTTTATTATGCCGACCTTTTTTCCAGACAGAACACCCTTCTCTGGATCCTCCGGGCCGTCTACCATATCAGTCTTCTGTCCCTGTTCTGTCTCTATATTGCTTACCTGAAAATACTGATCGTCTTCCCGAAAAATATCGGCAGGAAATATACCTTTCTGTCCTTCGCCATCCTTGTGGTGACCGGAGTTGCCGATCTGGCATCTCCTCTGACCGGCTGGGGATTTCATCAGGATCATTACGGAATCTGGTATGAAAATATCCTGTCCACTCCTTTTATGGTCGGATATCTTCTGTATCTGGCGGTGATCCTCTTTCTGTTGGTTCGCTACCGCCGCAGACTTCCTACCGCACTGTTCCATATGCTGATATTTACTGAGACGGTCTGTGGATTGATCGTAGTCATGGAAGCTGCCATGAATACGACTTCTTTCCTGGCCACAACCTATTTTCTGCCGCTTCTGGTGGTATTGTACATGCTCCATGCCAACGCCTACGACCCGAAGACCGGTGCCCTGGGTTCCGCATCCTTGGATGAATATCTGCGCCAGCAGCGGCAGACCGCTCAGGATACCTACTACCTGTGCCTGCGCTTTGACATGGATTTCGAATACGTCATGACAGAGGAAATGGGAAAGCTGTTCTACAGCTTCTGGACGGATTATTTTCGAAAGGGTATGTTGTTCAATCCTTCCACCAGCTTCTTCGTACTGGCAGTGGACAGCCACAATATCCCGGATGCCACAGAAAGGGCAGTATCCCTGATTAAAAAGGTGTTCCAGAAATATTATGAAGAATATAAGCTTCCCTACAAGCTGGTGCTCTTCGACCATCTGGACTTTTGTGAGAATCTGGAACAGTTCTACGAGGTATTCAATTACTTTTCCGAAAAAGTAGCGCAGAATTCCTATCGTGTCTTCGGGGAAGAAGATTACCAGACTTATAAAGAAATGCATTATGTCAAGTCCCAGTTGAAGGATATTGCGGAACACGGCTCCTTAGATGACGAACGCATTCTGGTCTATTGTCAGCCGGTACGGAATGTCCACACGGGTACTTACGATACCGCAGAATCCTTGATGCGTTTGCGTCTGCCACAGACAGGACTGGTATTCCCGGATCGTTTTATTCCTCTGGCAGAAAAATACGGCTACATCCACCGCCTCAGCATGATCATTCTGAATAAGACCTGTAGGCAGATCAAGCAGATGCAAGATGAGGGCTATCAGATCTCCCGTGTATCCGTAAATCTTTCTGTGGAAGAGCTGGGCGAAAAGGACTTCATGGAAGAATTCAAATCCATCGTACGAGCCACCGGAATCGACTTTCACACCATTGCCGTTGAATTTACGGAGTCCCAGAACGATACAGAATACGAACTGGTACAGGAATGCGTCAGTGAGTTCAAACAGTTGGGGGTATGTACTTATCTGGATGATTTTGGAACCGGTTATTCCAATTTCGACCGGATCTTAAGCCTGAAACTGGATGTGGTCAAATTCGACAGAAGCCTTTTACTGATGGCGGATCAGGATGCCAATTCCCGCTTCATGCTGGATTACTTCTCTACCGCCTTTGAGCGTCTGGGTTACAAGGTACTGTACGAAGGTGTAGAGACCGATGCCCAGGAAGAACTGTGTATCATCAGTCATGCAGATTATTTACAGGGCTATAAGTTCTCCAAGCCGATTCCCATTGAAGAATTGCCCCGGTTCCTTACGCGGGGCTGATATTGCGATTGCCGCATCCATTATTATTCCGGACACCGCTTCTGCGGTCCCCGCATACACAATAAAAATCCCGAAGGCCTTTCACAGTCTCCGGGATTTCTCTTTGCTAAACTTTATTTATCTTTTGTATCTTGCGCTTATATTAAGCAGCCTTCTTAGCCTTCTTCTCTTTCATCTGTTTAGCGAAGGTCCGTGCACCTTCCACTACCAGGAAGATTGCCAGCACTGCCATTGCAGTTGCGAAGAACAGCTGGAACCAGTCACCCCATGCAGCAGTGCCGGCACCAATTGCCTTGCACTTGTTGATCACGGTGATCACCAGGCTGGTCAGGGTTGCAGCAAGCATGAATACCATAGGGAAGTAGAACATCTTGTTGTTCTTACCAACTTCACCCAGCCATGCAGCTACTGCCATCAGTGCGATACCTGCCAGCAACTGGTTGGCTGCACCGAACAGACCCCAGATCTGGCTCAGAGACAGACCACCCAGGATACAACCGATCAGTACCATAGAAACAGTACCGAACAGAGGATGAGCCAGCACTTTACGTGCGCCCTTGGCATCCTTGTAGGTAGCCTCGCCTTCCTTCAGGAACAGCTCGGAGAACATGAAACGGCTCAGACGGGTACCGGTATCCAGACTGGTCAGCGCGAATACGGATACAGACAGAGTTAATAGTGCGTAAATGGTGCCATATGCCTTGGAAGTCTCGGTACCGAACATGGATGCGATACCTGCAGCGAATGCAGCTGCGGGAGATCCGAACTCACCGTTTAAGTACTTCTGATATACTGCACCGACTGCTACCAGAGCGATGATACCCAGAGCAGACTCGATCAGCATGGAGCCGTAACCGATAGCCTTGGCATCCTTCTCGCTCGCTAACTGCTTGGAAGAAGTACCGGTAGCGATCAGGCTGTGGAAACCGGAACATGCACCACATGCTACAGTGATGAACAGCATAGGGAACAGGGTCTGTCCTGCCTTGGGCTCCCAGCTGGTGAAAGCGGGAATATCAAATGCAACAGTACCGGTGAAAGCACCTGCAACCACACCGATGAATGCCAGACCGATCATAGCGTACAGCAGGAAGCTGGACAGATAGTCACGGGGCTGTAACAGGATCCATACGGGAACCAGGGAAGCCACTGCGATGTAAACACCTACAAATACGATCCATGCGATACGGTTCATGGCAAAACCAACGTTCAGACCCAAAACAGTAATAGCTACGATACCGATGATACCACCGATGGTAGCGGGCAGAGTCTTGACACCCATTCTGTTGGTCACATAACCATAAATAACAGCCAGAACGATAAATAACAAAGAGATCATAGCGGTAGACTGGTTACCGGTAGGATTGGTCACAAAACCGAAAGCGGTCTTGCCGGCTTCGTCTGCCACAGTCAGGAAAGTACCTGCCACGATGTTAACGAAGGAAGCGATTACCAGAATCAATACCAGAAGCGCGAAGATGATGAAAAGTTTCTTTGCTCTGGATCCCATGGAATCCTCGATGATCTCACCTACAGATTTACCGTCATGTCTGATAGATGCGAATAAAGATCCGAAGTCCTGCAGACCGCCGAAGAAAATACCACCGATAATACACCACAGGAATACGGGAACCCATCCGAAGATGGAAGCCTGGATCGGTCCGTTGATCGGGCCTGCTCCGGCGATAGAGGAAAAATGATGTCCCATAAGTACGGCGGGCTTTGCTGCAACATAGTCTACACCATCCTCCTTCTCAATAGCAGGAGTCTTCTTAGTAGGATCAATGCCCCACTGTTTTGCCAGCCAGGAGCCATAGAACACATAGCCGATAAACAATAATACGATAGCGGCCAAAACAATTAATAATGCTGTCATTTGTGTTTCTCCTTTTCTTATACACAGATTTAATTTTTCGCAAATACACGAATTGCTCCGCTAAAATCCGCTCTCACAATTCTAAAACTGTTCGGAATCCGTTAATTTACTTTGTAAATTACTGCTTCCTCACATGTCCCTTGTATTTACTGTATTGCCTTTTTCACGAGCTTCTTCAGAATCTGTCCGTGGCGGTTGTGGACGATCCGACCCGAAGATAACTCGGCGACAATCAAACGATAATTACTCCAGCCATGAAATCCCCAGAGGTAACTCTGATAATGCTTGCACTTTTTCACCTGTGTAAGCGCATCCTCCTCTGCATGACCGGTCAGAATGATCAGGGCAACATCGCTGTTCCGATGATTGGATGAGGGCTGCACGTTGGCAGTTCCCCGTTCCCAGGCGATGGAGTCCAGTTCCAGAAGGCGATCCTTTGATAAAGATTCCTCTGTGGCAAAATACACAGTCTCGTTGGTGTCAATATCTGCCACCTTAGCTTTCTTGATCAGAAAGTACTGCTCATTATGGGATCCGAAGATCGCTTCGGCTGCGAATGGCGGTTCTACAGCCTCTGTTTTGATATTGTAGTAGGTCTGATAAGATCGCAGGACGCGTTCCAGCGCTTCCCCGGGAGTAAGTGTCTTTTGTAATTCCATTCTGCTTTCCTTTTAAGCATGCGTAATCGATTAATTTTACGTTCATGCTATTGATAACTTTAGCACGTCGAAGTGTCAAACGCAACGGATTTTTTAGCATTTCTTTACACTTTTTTGTAAATACATACTTTATCGTTATATGTTAGTCCTCTGACAGCTTTTTTCCAAGGTGCAAATTTAACCTATATACCATTACAAATTTAATCTCTTTATCTGGATAAACTTATTGACTTTTGTTGGGTAACCGGAAATCATTCTAAAAAAAGCAGCCGATTTTCATCAGCTGCCGATTTTTAGGAATGATTCTTCTCTTCCTTGATCTCCCAATGGATCAGGAAAGTCAGTGCCGCACGAAGTCCGATGATACCGGCTACAGTAACGATCTCCTTCCAGTCTCTGACAATAACGGTCTTAAGGATCTCACTGCACAACTTGAATTCCAGCCCTACAGCAAGCCCCTGCGCCAGGGTGATCTTCATATCCGGCACCCGCCGCACATAATTATAAAACCCTTTCAGACCGGAGAGAATAATAACGATCACTCCGACAAATTCAAAGAACAGTATTGCCACCTGGACAATATTGTTCATCACGTTTTCCAGGAATTCAATGATAAGCTCTATGTGGAACATGCACAGCCCCCCGCTTTTCTTACACTTCTTTTTTCATTGTAGCGTATCCAAAAAGGGCGTGCAAGATGTATCTTTATCTTTTTATCAGCTATTTTTCTTCTGTTTTCAATAATTCCTGCATAGTATGCCAGCCAAGCACCGCGCATTTTACCCTGGCAGGCATGTGGGCGATATCCTGCAATACGGAGGCTTCCTCCAGTTCGTCCCGCTCTTCCTCGGTAATACTTCCCTTGATCATCTTGAGGAACAGGTCTGCCAGATGCAACGCTTCCTCCTTGCTTCTGCCAATGACCAGCTCCAGCATCATGTCCGCGGAAGCCTGGGAAATGGCACAGCCGTCGCCTTCGAAGGCACCGTCAACTACCACACCATCCTCCACTTTCAGCTCCAGAAAAATGTCATCACCACAGCTGGGATTAACGCCCTCCAACACCAGATTCGCATCCTCCAGCTTGTGCTTGTGATACGGATGCAGATTGTGCTCCGTCAGGATTTCATTATAAAATGTCTTATTCTCCATAGCCCATCTGTCTCCTTATCTTTGCAAGGCTTTCTAAAAATGCCTGAATCTCTTCTTCCGTATTGTAGACACCCAGGCTTACTCTGGTGGTGGACAATACTTTCAAATGTTGCAATAACGGTTGGGCACAATGATGTCCCGCCCGGACCGCGATATGATCCGCATCCAAAATAGAAGCCACATCATGGGGATGCACACCGTCCAGTTTGAAGGTCACAATGCCGTGATGGTCTTCTGCTTTCTGTGAGCCCAGAATGTGTACTGCGGGAATCTCTTTCATGCCATCCATCAGCATGGCTGTCAGCTTCGCTTCTCTCTCTTCGATAAAGTCAAAACCGATCTTCTGCACATACCGGATTGCCTCTGCCAGTGCATAGGCTCCGGCACCGTTTACCGTTCCTGCTTCGAACTTATGTGGCACTTCCGCCCACACGGCTCCGGTACGGCTGACGGAATCGATCATTTCCCCGCCGCACAGGAAAGGAGGCATCTGCTCCAACAGTTCTCTCTTCGCATATAACGCACCAATTCCCATGGGAGCATACATCTTGTGTCCGGAAAATGCCAAAAAATCCACATCCAGATCCTGTACATCCACTGCCATATGGGGAACGCTCTGGGCTCCGTCCGCTACAAAATAAGCACCGGACTCATGGGCGATCTGTGCAAAATGCTTGATATCATTTTTGCAGCCCAGCACATTGGATACCTGGGTCATGGCAACGATCTTCGTTCGGTCGCTCAGTGCCGCGCGGAATGCTTCTTCGGTATATTTTCCATCCTCGGTACACTCCAGATATTTTACCACAGCTCCTGTTCTGGCTGCTGCCTGCTGCCAGGGCAGGAGATTGCTGTGGTGCTCCATGATGGACACGAGCACCTCATCGCCCGCCTTGACGTGCGTCAGGCCGTAGCTGTAGGCGACGAGGTTCAGGCTCTCGGTCGTGTTGCGGGTAAAGATGATCTCGCGCGCCGACTTTGCGCCGATGAAGCCGCGCACCGTCTCGCGCGCCTGCTCATAGATATCGGTCGCCTCAACGCTCAGCGGATACAGGCCGCGCAGAGGGTTTGCGTTGTGGCAGCGGTAGAAATCCGCCACTGCATCGAGCACACACTGCGGGCGCTGGGCCGTGGCTGCGTTGTCGATATAGGCGACGTCCGTATGCTGAAAGATCGGAAAATCCTGCTTATAATGATACGCCATCGTTGAGTTCCTCCTCCAGCGTCTGAAGAATCTGCGCACGCAGCGCTTCGTCGTCCACCGTGCGCGCAAAGCGCTCGATC
>OGIB01000567.1_pt1 | contig 17119 bp, 17 predicted proteins | sample 1571691 | NCBI WGS metagenome assembly OGIB01 (sample SAMEA2582058, study PRJEB24529) | metagenome | biome: Human gut stool | place: China | collected 2011
TCTTTGGGCAGGATAGTCATAAAGAAACTGTATACACGCAGGAATGGAGGAACGGTTTGAATTTAGATGGATTAAATGACTGCCAGAAAAGGGCGGTAAAACAGACAGAGGGGCCAGTGTTAATTATTGCCGGGGCAGGTTCGGGAAAAACACGTGTTTTGACAAACCGCATTGCATATCTGATTGATGAATGTGGAATCAGCCCATATAATATTTTAGCAATTACATTTACCAACAAAGCCGCCGCAGAAATGCGTGAACGTGTGGAAAAGGTAACGGACTGCGGCAGTCAGGTGTGGGTAAGTACCTTTCATTCGACCTGTGTGCGGATTCTTCGCCGTTACATAGACAGAATCGGGTATCAGACCAATTTTACGATTTACGATACGGATGACCAGAAAAGCGTAATCCGGGATGCCTGTAAAAAATTAAACATCGATACAAAAATGCTGAAAGAGCGCACAATTATGAGTGCGATTTCATCTGCCAAAGATGAAATGATTTCGCCGGATGAAATGGAAGTGAATGCCGGGGGCGATTACAATGCCAAAAGAATTGCCGGTGTATACAGAGAGTATCAGAAGACACTTAAAGCAAATAATGCGCTGGATTTTGACGATTTGATATTTAAGACGGTTGAACTGTTAAACCGTGATGAGGAAGTGTTGGAAGCGTATCAGGAGCGTTTCCGTTATATTATGGTCGATGAGTATCAGGATACGAATACATCACAGTTCCGTCTGATTAGCAAGCTGGCGGAAAAATACGGCAATCTGTGCGTGGTCGGTGATGATGACCAGTCCATTTACAAATTCAGAGGGGCGAATATCGGCAATATTTTAAATTTTGAAAATACATTTCCGGGTGCAAAGGTGATTAAACTGGAACAGAACTACCGTTCGACACAGACCATTCTTTCTGCGGCAAATGAGGTGATTGCGCATAATATCGGAAGAAAGTCTAAAAAGCTGTGGACGGAAAACGGCAAAGGGGACAAGATTCATTTCCGCATTTATGAAGATGCTTATAAAGAAGCGGAAGGCGTGGTGGAAAATATCTGTGCCTGCGTGCGCGACGGCTGGAATTATAACGATATTGCAATTCTTTACCGTACCAATGCACAGTCCCGTCTGCTGGAAGAAAAACTGATAGTCAGAAATGTGCCGTACCGCATTTACGGCGGCATTAACTTCTACCAGCGAAAAGAAATCAAAGATATTCTTGCCTATTTAAAGACGATAGATAACGGTATGGACGGGCAGGCGGTGAAAAGAATTATCAATGTACCGCGGCGCGGAATCGGTGCGACAACACTGGAACGTGTACAGGAGTTTGCCGATGCCAACGATATGACGTTCTGGGATGCCTTGTGCAATGCCGCAGAAATTCCGAATATCGGCAGGGGACTTTCAAAGATTGAATCCTTTGTGACACTGATTCTGGGATTTCAGGCAAAGAAGCAGTTTTTGTCTATCCGCGAGCTGACAGAAACAATTCTTGAAGATACGAGGTATATGGAAGCACTTGCGGAAAACGAAACCAAGGAAGAAGTTGAAGCAAGACAGGAAAATATCGATGAATTTATGAATAAAATCATCAGCTATGAGGAACAGACCGAAGGTGATTTTTCAGAAATGCAGACAGACAGAGAAAATCCGCAGGCAGCTCCGACACTCAGCGGATTCCTTGAGGAAGTGGCGCTGATTGCAGATATTGACAATCTGGATCAGGACGGCAATCAGGTCATGTTAATGACCCTGCACAGCGCAAAGGGGCTGGAATTTCCGATTGTATACATGACAGGACTGGAAGACGGACTGTTCCCAAGCTACATGACGATTATGTCCGATGACCCGACAGAAGTCGAGGAAGAACGCCGATTGTGTTATGTCGGCATTACAAGAGCCCAGAAGGAATTAAATATCAGTGCGGCAAAGACACGTATGATTCACGGCGAAACACAGATGAATAAGGTGTCGCGTTTTGTAAAGGAGATTCCTGAAAATCTTTTAGAAGTTGAAAATCACAGCTACGGCAGTAAGAAAAGTGCCATTTCTTTTGGCGGCAAAGACAGCAGTGAATCACAGGGACACTTTGATTTCCGTGCAAATGCAAAGGCGGCGCTGTCCCGCTACGGAAGCGGAACAACCACTTACGGTCAGGGCAATAAAAAGGTTGCAATCAGTGGACAGAAAGGCATCGGCAGTGCCTATGCCACAAATTACGGCAGGACACCGACTAATTACGGTACAGGAAACTTTGCACAGCCGAATAAAAAAGTCGGTTTTGGGAAAGAATTTCCGATGGACATATTTGATTTAAAAAAGCCGGCAAAAACCACAACGTCCTATAGCATGCCATCAAAGAAAGCAGCCGGGGCAATTAAGTCGTCAGGACAGGCAGCAGGCGGGACAGGGCTTGGCTATCAGGTCGGCGATACCGTTTCCCATGTCAAATTCGGAACCGGACAAGTGCTTGCTATCGAAGACGGTATGCGTGATTATATGGTGACAGTCCAGTTTGAAGAATTTGGCACAAAAAAAATGCTTGCAGGGTTTGCAAAATTAAAAAAACAGTAGTAAATCGGGCAGGCATATGCTATAATGACAATAGAATATACGTGAAAAGAAAGGGGCTATGATGATGATGAGCAGAGATAAGATTGAGGATAAATTAGAAGAACTTATTGCAGCAAGCAGACTCAATGAGCTTTTAAACAAAAAAGAAGCCGAGGAAGAAAAGAAAAAGAGCAACTGCGTGATTGCAGTGCTTGCAGTCATCGGTGCAGTTGCGGCAGTCGCAGCGATTGCTTATGCGGTTTACAGATATTTCACACCGGATTATCTGGAAGACTTTGACGATGATGATTTTGAAGACGACGATTTTGAGGAAGATGACTTCGAGGATGAAGACTAATCCAATCGTAAGTGAAAAAGTTTACAAGGATGCCACTGGCTGGAGTATCAGTCAGTGGTATTTTTTAAGAAAATTTATGATTATGGCAGAACAGGAAAATAAAAAGAAAGCAAGAGCGAGGTATTCATGAAAAAAGGCGAAACATATACAGGACGCGTACAGCATGTGGATTTTCCCAATAAGGCGGTGGTATTTACAGAGTCGGAAAATCCTGAAGATAACGGACAAAAGGTTATTGTAAAAAATTCAATTCCGGGACAGAAGGTCCGGTTTATGGTCAATAAAAAGCGCGGCGGCAAATGTGAAGGCAGACTGCTTCAGGTGCTTGAAAATGCACCGTCAGAAACGGCAGACAGATGTAAGCATTTCGGAACATGCGGCGGCTGTGTCTACCAGAGTGTGCAGTATGAAGAACAGTTAAAGATGAAAGAAGCACAGGTTCATAAACTGCTGTCGGAAGCGGTTGACGGGGAATTAAACTTTGAAGGCATTATCGGAAGCCCGTGTCAGGAAGCGTACCGCAATAAAATGGAATTTTCATTCGGTGATGAAGTAAAGGGCGGCGAACTGGCATTAGGTCTGCATAAGCGCAACAGCATGTATGACATTGTGACGGTGGACGGCTGTAAAATCGTTGATGAAGATTATCATAAAATTTTAACGGCGGTGCTTGAATACTGCCAGAAAAAGGAACTTCCGTATTACCATAAAATGACCCATGAAGGCTATCTGCGCCACCTGCTGGTGCGCAAAGCCGTAAAGACACAGCAGATTTTAGTGGATGTTGTGACAACGACACAGATAGAGTTTGATATGGCAGAACTGGCGGGTATTTTACGGGAACTGCCGCTTTCCGGTACATTGACGGGATTTTTACATACACGCAATGACAGTGTCGCCGATGTTGTCAAAAATGAGGGTACAACGGTACTTTACGGCAGCGATTACATTGAAGAAGAACTGCTCGGACTGACTTTTAAAATTACGGCATTTTCATTTTTCCAGACCAATTCACTGGGAGCAGAGGTGCTGTATTCCAAGGCACGTGAGTATGTCGGTACGACAAAGGACAAGGTGGTCTTTGACTTATACAGCGGCACGGGAACAATTGCACAGATTCTTGCGCCGGTTGCTAAAAAGGTTATCGGTGTTGAAATTGTGGAAGAAGCTGTGGCAGCAGCCGCAGAAAATGCAGAAAGAAACGGACTGGACAACTGTGAATTTATCGCAGATGATGTGTTAAAAGCACTCGATAATATCACAGACCGCCCGGACTTTATCATGTTAGACCCGCCGCGTGACGGCATCCATCCGAAAGCACTGGAGAAGATTATTGATTACGGTGTGGACAGCATGGTCTACATTTCCTGCAAACCGACTTCACTGGCAAGAGATTTGGCGGTGTTACAGCAGAGAGGATATAAGGTTGTAAAAAGCTGTTGCGTGGATATGTTTCCGAATACGGTGCATGTGGAAACTGTGTGTCTTTTAACCCGCATAAAATAAGCATTTTCAAGGTTTTTAGGGTGCTTGAAATGTCGGGTTGCCACCCATTTGCCACCCTAATTCCGAAAAACATCACTGAACACAAGAAAAGCACTGAACCCGTTGAACGTTTGACGGATTCAGTGCTTTTTCAGGTCTATATGTAGTTATTATGATGTTTTTGCCTGTGTCACCTGTTCAAACAGGTCAACAGAGCGTTCAACCATTTTTTCAGTATCATGCACATAAGTCTGCAAGGTGGTTTCTATGTTGGTGTGTCCCAACCGGGCCTGCACATCCTTTACATCAGCACCGTTTTCAATCAGCAGTGTGGCGTGTGTATGCCTTAATGAATGATAGTCAAAGGCAAGCAGCAGTTCTTTATGAATAACCCTTGAACAATATTTGAAGGAATCGGTTGAAGTGTATTGACCGTTTTCATCAATACATACCATGTGAACTCGCTGCAATGGGGAACTGACACATTTCTGAATCGGTACAATCCGTTTCATGTCATTGCCCTTTTCATCCTTTTCAACTTTGATGACATGAATGGTGTAGTATTCACCGTACTTCATTTCATTCTTTGCCTGTCTGATCTTTTCAGCCTTCAATGCCCGGTACAGGGTTTTACCAAATTTCACGGTTCTGTTTGATGTTACAGTTTTGGTTGTTCCAAAATACCATGATGACCGCAATTCTTTCTCGCCCTTCTTTTCAACAACCTTCCTGACATCTGCCCCAAAGTTACGCTTTACAATTTGCTTGTTTACGCTGATAGTGCGGTTGTCAAGGTCAATATCATCCCAAGTCAGGGCAAAGGTTTCTGATATACGCAACCCTGTATAAAATCCAATCATTAGGGGGATATGATAGCGGGAATCAGGCGGGAAACGGTCAATGATCTGCTGCCATTCATCCAAGGTCAAGATGATTCTTTCCCGTGGCTTTTTTTCAACCTTGGGAAACTTTACATACTGCATTGGGTTGGTTGTGATGTAGTGCATAGGTTCAACTGCATAATTCAGTGCTGCACTGAATACGGATAAAATACCGATCATGTTACTTTTAGAATTGCCGTTCATTTTCAGTTCAACAGCATATTCCTGTAATATTGCCGGGGTAATTGCTTTCAGGCGGTAAAATCCAAACTTTGGAATCAAATGCCCTTGAATGATTCTTAAATAACCGACTTGTGTATTATATTTCAGATTGGTCTTGCAGTACAGGTCAAACCACTGGTTCAGGTAGTCGGCAACCGTGATTTCACTGGGTTCAAAAACTGCCCCGGCATTGTTGTATTCATTCAGAGCCTTAGCAAGTGCTGCTTCTGCTTCCTTTTTGGTACGAAAACCTCTTTTTTCCTTTCTTTTGCGTTTTCCGTCAACTTTTCCAAGATCAAAATAGTATGACCATGTTGAACCTCTTTTTCTTACTGAACCTTTCATAAAATAAGCACATCCTTTCTAAAAAATGGTGCATTTAACAAAGGAATGTGCTATACTGTATCTGTCTTGGAAGTATCACATATTCCTTTATATGGTTTATGGGTTACATCTATTAAAACCGTTCCGGCTGCAACCGGGGCGGTTTTTAGCATTATTTACATTGATTAAAAATCTACTTTATTGATTGTGTTTTCCATCACTTGTATATTTGGTGATTCTCAAATCAATGTTTTCTTTGGTAGTACGTTCTAATGTGTCCATTTCTTCACTGCTGATATAGATTTCAGTATTGGACTTTTTAATATTGATTACCCATTTATCATTATAAGGGCTTTCATGTATTTCATAGCCTAAAATACCTAAATAATCTTTGAATGAAGTTGTTTCATGTATTTCCTTTTCCACTTCATCCAAATAGTCAGATATCCCCATTAAATCAGCAACTTTTACTTCTAGGGCGGTTGCTATTTTTTGTATAGTCTTTAGTTGGGGGGTTATGTTTGGGTTTATTTCATATTTTCTTATATTGGCTTCATTTATTCCGCATAGTTTACCAAGTGCTTTTTGGGTCAACCCCTTTTCTTTTCTGATTTTTCGTATATTTTCACCTATTGTCACTTTTTCACCACCTTCTATTTTGAGTATATCATAAATGATGAAAAAATAACAGATAAAAAAACATCTCAAAACAACTATTGACAGATAAATAAATATCTGATAAAGTGACTATAACAGATAAACAAATATCTGTCAATAGAAAATGAAGCAAGTAGGAAGGACACGGGTGAAGCGATAGGGCTACACGCAAGTGACATGGTGGTCAGGCTGCCGGATAGCAGATAGAGCGTGTGAAGAATAAACATGACCCGTCAAAGTAGTTGAAGAAAACAGGAACGGTAGGGCAAGAAAGCACAGTGTACCGCACTATTTGAAGAAAGCGGACAGGCTGAACCAATCGGCACTTTACCCCTAAAACAAGAAACCGTTAAGTGGAAGAATCAACCGCACGAGATGACACAGCACTTCATTTTCTGAAAAACAATAGGAAGGAGATGAACACATTGATAATCAACAATTCAAAATTGCAGATTGCCTTGGCTACTGCTTGTATGAATCCATATGATTTATGTAAAGTGGTACATATTCAATATCAGACATACAGAAGAATTTCAGCCGGGAATAACTGTAAGCCAGCAACAGTTGGAAAAATTGCCAAGGCTCTGAATGTACCTGTTGAAAATCTGATTGATATGGAAGGCGGTGAGATTACGGCAGCAGACGGTACTTTGAAGAAAAAGTGTATTACTAATTCGTACCAGTAGCAGCCTTTTTATAAGACTTGTGTGTTTGGTGTAGGTCAACAGGTTTTGTTCATTTTTAAGGTGAAAATGTTCAGCGGTTCAGGGAAAGCAACGCTTGAAAAATTCTCTTGTTGGTCAGCAAGTTTTCAGATTTTAGTGTGAAATCTGATAAGGTTTGTAAATTTCTGATTCAAAGATTTATGGCGGGATGTGTGTAAACCGCTTAATAAATTCATACCCAACACACAAATTAAAAAAAAGGGCTGCTGTTAGTAGGTGTTGCAGCACCTTAGAAGATGTAACCTAGACAACTAACCAAGGAATGAATGTTAAAACGAATAAAAAATATAAGTAGGAAGGCGGTGAAAATGAAGTGATAGATTTTGATGAAACAGGGCTTTACAAAGGCTTTGTGAAGAATCAGAAGGGCAAAAAATTCCCCGGTAGGAATCCTCAACTTTTGACCTTACCGGAAGTGGATGCTTTTGACAGTTTCAGCGGAATAATGAAACCTAATACAGTGCTTATTGATGCGGATGAAGAACCCCATAATGAGATTTTGCAGAATATCATCAAAGGGGAGAAATTAGCTTGCTATATGACAGATCGGAAAGGTGGCAGAGGTGTCCACGTACTGATGATTAACAGTAATATGTCACTGAAGAAGTCAGACAAAGTAATGCTTGCCTGTGGTGTTGTGGTAGATTTTCACCCCGGTTATTCATTACCGTATGAGTGTTTGAAGTTTAACAGAACTGAACGAAATGCGGTTTATAATGAACAACCTTATCAGGAAATACCAAAGTATTTTACACCACTTCCGAAATGTACGATTGATTTTACTAATCTTGGAGAAGGTGACGGAAGAAACAGTACTTTATTTAGTTACATACTCACGCTGCAGAATGCCGGACTGGATAAAGATGATATTCGGGAAACAATCAGAATCATAAATCAGTATGTATTGGCTGAACCGATTGAACAGAGTGAACTTGATGTTATTTTGCGTGACGAAGCATTTAAAAAGCAATCCTTTTTTGTGAAAAATAAATTTCTTCATGATAGATTTGCTGAATATATCAGAACCCAATACTACATTAAGAAAATCAATAATCAATTGCATATATATGAAGATGGTGTTTATATTCCCTGTAGTTTGGCAATAGAAAGGGCTATGGTTCAGGAAATATCATCATTAACGGATAACCAAAGAAAAGAAGTATTGAAATATCTAAATGTTATATGTGTTGAAGAAAAACATCAGGATTACTTGAATCTGATTGCATTCAGAAATGGTATTTACAATATTGATACAAATACTTTAGAACCGTTTAACCCTGAAATTATTATTACCAATAAAATCCCATGGGATTATAACCCTTATGCAACGTCAGAATTGATTGATACCGTTCTTGATCGGTTATCCTGCAATGATAAAGAAATCAGGTATTCACTTGAAGAAGTAGCGGGTGCTTGTTTATACAGATCAGCAACAATCGGTGGTGGTAAGTGTGCTGTTTTGGTAGGTGATAAGCATAACGGTAAAAGTACTTACCTGCATATGATAGAAACAATGTTAGGAAAAGAAAACTATTCAGCGGTTGACATGGGTGATCTTAAAGACCGATTCAGTACAATCATGATGTTCGGAAAGTTGGCAAATATCGGTGATGATATTTCAAGTGAATATATTGCAGACACATCTACATTGAAAAAGATGATAACCGGGGAAGTAGTGAAGGCAGAACAGAAAGGAAGTCCTGCAATCAACTTTACACCGTATGCAATGCATATATATAGCGCAAACGATATACCACGTATGAAAGATAGAACTGGAGCAATGCAGCGGAGATTATTATTGATTCCCTTAAATGGAAAGTTTACAGTAGATTCTCCTGATTATGACCCGGCTATTCGGTATAAATTGGGACAGGCTGAACACATGGAATATTTTATACAGTGTGCGTTGGATGGTCTTGCTGATCTTCTTGAAAATAAAACGTTTCGTACACCGGAACAGGTTAAGGAAAAACTTGCTGAATATGAAGTTGAAAATAATCCGGTTCTGTCATTCATTGAAGATCAGGGAAAAGAAAATATCATCAATGAATTAACTGATGATGTGTATACAAGATATCAGGTGTTTTGTGCAGGTAATGGGTTTCAGGCAGGTAGTAAACTGACATTTTCAAAAAAAATAAATCAGTTGCTTGGTACGACAAGCAAACAATCATGGATAAATGGAAAGAACCGAAAGGTATTTGCATTATCTTAGCGGTTTACTATCAGTTACTAGCATTAAAAACTAACAGTTAAAATGTTAATTTTATAAGGTTCTAGCGGTTTCTAGCGGTTATCAATAACTTCTTATATAAATTAAATGTTGATGTGTAACAGAAAGTAAAAATATATAAGTAATATATATATACTCATTTAAGTGATAGAACTGATAGAAACCGATAGAAAAAAAGAGGTGGAAAATATGAGTAAACATGTTTCTCAATTCATTTGATCAGATAGAAGTAATGAAAGAACAGACTTTACGAAGTATTAAGACCGGGAAAATGTGTGAAGGGAGAATACAGATAAAATTATGAATCAGTATGAAGCTATTGTTAAACATCCATACATAGACAGGCAGAATAAACATTTTATTCTATTGAATAATGCAGAACCGGAAACAGTAGAAACTTTCATGATTGTGTTGGATATTGCTGAAAAATTGTGTACTTGCAGTGATGAAATGTATATGAAACTGCTGCCTATATTTAAAGAGTTTTATTCGTTAGTAGGTGATGCAGAAATTGAAATTGAATTTATCAAAAAGCAAAGAAAGGAATCAGGTGGTAAATCATGAAGAAAACTTTAGAGGTAAACACAGATTGGAAGAAAATGGTATTTGATATGTGTGCAATGTTAAAAGACAAACCAAGAGAAACACAGCTTGCATATACTTATGTTTGTGCACTTACTGGTAGTAAAATGTCGGATTTGAAAGAAAGAGAAGGTGAAGCTGATGAATAGACAGGACTATGAAAAATTAAACAATCTTGCAATATCTTTTGATTATCTCATGTCTATGATTGAACTTGCTGAATATATGACAGGTGAACTCGTATGCAGTGACATAATAGATGATGCAGAAAGGGCAAAGGAACATATAGATAGACTTTGGTCTTTACTGAATGGAATGGTTGAACTTTCCCATTTAAGACATGAAGAATTTGAACAGGTGTTAAAGTTAGTGACAATAACAGAAAATGCCCCTGAATAATCATAAGGACTATACAAGGGGCTTGCCACATGGTAAACACATGACCTGAACAACCATAGTTTATCATGTGGCAATTTGTTTTATCAAGTATCAGTTTTATATGATTTTTGAATAAAAAAGTTGAATAATTTTACATAAATCGTGAGTTGGAAAACATAAATTTCAGATTTTTTTAATCAGTGAAACATAATCGGGAAAGTATTAAAAGTGAAAAATGCCCTATATTGGGGTATTACAAAATTGATGGTTGAAAATAAAGTTAGTATTTAGGGTTTTGTTCCCACACGCGTGCGTATTGTCAGTCCCTAAAAAGGCATATACAGAAAGAAGGTAATTTGATGACACGAATTGATGTAAGAGATTTGAAGGGAAAAATTAAAGACAATGCTGTTCAGGTTACTTTGGATGTGATTGGTAAAAAGCATGATCTGATGCTTGCATATCAAAATACTGGGTTCGGAAAGAAACGGTTTTTTGTATGTCCGTATTGTTCAAAGAATGTTCAGTATTTGTATATTACCGGGAATGGACTGAAATGCCGGACGTGCGGTGATGTGAAATATACTGGAATACAGAACAACACTAAGGGCGGTTATGATGAAATAGCATACAGAATGAAAAAATATGCTGCTGCACATGACATTCAGTTTAGTTTCCCGTTCAATTACTTGGATTTTGTGCTTGATGATAGGATGCACAGGGAGAAATTCAGAAATTATGTGATAGTGCTGCAAGCATTGGAAAACATGAGATTTCAAGGAATCATCTGCAAAACAACATACAGTGCAAAGACAATCAGATTGGTGACCAGTGGAAAGCATCCATTGTTGCAAAAGTGCAGCCTGATGGAACTGAAAGAATATTTTTATGACTGGGAAACAGGACAGCAGATCATCATTCCGTCAGTTAAAAGCATACTGAAATAATGGCATACTGACATTTCTGATACCCTAAAAAGCGTGTGTTGGTGGTATCAGGGTGGCAAATGCTTGGTTTTAGGTGCTGCCGGATGACAAGAAACATAGGAAAATAGCGGTTTTGAATGGTTGGGGTTTCCTAATGGTTACATTGTTGAAACCCTGACAGAAAGGATGATGAAGATGAAAATTAAAGTTACATATGCAGAAAATGAAAAAGAGAAAAAGGCAAAACATGAAGCAATAGTGAAAAAACTTTTCCCTGATGCCAAAGTAAAAGAAACAGCACCAAAAGATGGTTTTTTGCATACTGTTTTAACTATTCCCAAACCTAAAGAATATACAAAATAAGCTGTATTTATTGACTACAACCACTAAATATAGTATAATAATATATACAACAGAATAACGGCATGAGTACTGCACTACATGATTTTAACTGTTTTCTTGATGTAGTGTTAGCTTTAATTTTGGATTGTTAAGGCATGGGAATAACTGATTTTTTGATTGATTGGTCAGTTATGCTCATGCCTTTTTTGTTTGGTAAATTTAGTCAACTTCGGACGTAAAAAGAAGGGAGAAAATCATGGAAGAAAAAAACATGAATCAGAATGCAGACCCGGCAACCAGTCAGGAAACAGGGGAAAAAACCTTTACACAGGAAGATGTGAACCGTATTGTTCAGGAAAGACTTGCAAAAGAAAAGTCAAAGAATAACGGTGATGCAGATTTTGCAAAAAGGGAACAGGAACTTGCGCAGCGTGAACTTCATATGTCTGCAAAGGAAATGTTATCAGAAAAAGGACTACCTGTACAGTTATTTGATGCTCTGAACTGTAAGGATGAAGAAACATTGAAAAAGAGCATTTCAACAATAGAAACAGTATTTAATGAGTATAAAGCGAATGCAACTAAGTCAATACAATTTAAGAGTTTCACACCGGGTGTACCAACATCACCAGCAAATGCGGGGGATGGGGATGCAGACGATCTTAATATTAGAAAGGCTATGGGGCTTCGCTGACGAAAAGAAAGGAAGCGTTAAACTATGGCAGTTATCAATTTAGTAACTAAATTTTTACCGTATGTAGATGAAATGTTTACTACGGAAAGTAAAACATCATTACTGACAAATAAAGACTTTGAATTTGATGGTGCAAAGACAGTAAAAGTGTATAAGGTGTCTACGGCTGAAATGTCAGACTATGACAGAGACGGTAGTTCAGGAAATCAGTCAAGATATGGAGTGATTCAGGGATTGGATGCCACAACAGAGGAATTCACACTTAGCAAAGACAGATCATTCACATTTGCAATCGACAAATTGGATGAAAACGAAACGGGCGGTGTATTAAAGGCAAGCACTGCGCTTTCAAGACAGTTGCGTGAGAAAGTTATTCCTGAAGTAGATACTCACACTTATTCAAAAATGTGTACTGGTGCGGGAATTAAGCCAACAGCGGTTGAACTTACAAAAGAAAATATTTGTACAGAAATCTTAAAGGCGAATACTGCATTAGACAATGCAGAAGTGCCGGAAAATGGAAGAATTATTGTTGTTACGCCTGACACATATCTTCTGATTAAGCAGTGCAAGGATATTATCATGGAAACAGACATTGGTAATGATTTGAGATTAAAGGGCGTTGTGGCTATGATCGATGGGGCACTAGTTGTAAAAGTTCCGGCTACAAGATTACCAAAGAAATTTGGTTTTATGGTCGCACACCCTTGTGCAACTGTATCACCGACAAAATTAAGCGAATACAAGGTACATGAGGATGCACCCGGTATCAGCGGTTCATTGGTAGAAGGTAGAATTGCCTATGATTCTTTTGTACTTGAAAACAAGGCAAAGGCTATTTACTATCAGGCAACAGTATAATTTTTGAGAAAATACCCCGGACTATCCACAATAGTCCGGGGTGTATTTGAATATGGAAATTGTTGCACACTTATTTGAACGGAAAGGAAATACAGAATATGAATAAATTCTATGAAACAGAACAGCCGGAGTTAGTAAGCGTGATAAGTGGTGAATTTCGTTTATATCGCAATGGTCAGCGGTTAGCAGTATCAAAACCACAGTTCACAGACAATGACGGTCAGAAGCGCATAGGTAAGACCGTCAGCATTGATTTGGCAGCCAATAAAGGAAATCAGAAACTGATTAGACTGCTTCAAAGTGCGATTGAAATATTACAGGCAGACGATTCAGCACAAGACAACTAATAATTGCTATATGGCGGTTATATGAGGTCAGAAAGGGGCAAGAAATGATGAAAACAGTACGCCATAACAGGAAGGAACTGAAACACATTGAAAACAGTTTGAAAAGAAATTCAGTGAAAAAACAGGTCAAGGTGAACAACTATCTTTTTATGGATAATCAGGAACGGTTTGAAAATGTGTGCCTTGGGTATTCAATTCAGGCTGAACGGCTGATGAAGGTAATACAGAAGGACACTGCCGGAAAGATCACAAAGGATTGGGTGACACCTGAAAGAAAGATAACCATTGAACAAAGTTCAGTCATTATGGAAGCAATTCAATTTCAACTGCTGAAACTGAAACAGGCAAGCAGAAAATATCAGAAGCACATCAAAAATTCTGTTTACTGTCAGCAGTTATTAAGACCATATATCAGCAAATTACAGAAGATCATTGCAGAAGTTGATGCATTGATCGGAACAGGGGGACAAGCATGAACAGGAACATTGAAGTTGTGAATGAAAATCTTTGGTGTGTCAACCAGTACCATGTTCAAGCCGGATTCATCAAAGAACTGACCCTGTTGCCGGGAACTACCCCGGACAAGGAAATCTTTCTGACAGATCAGGGGATTTTGGTGTTGAATACCGCTGCCCCGGCGTATGAAGTCACAAGAAAGATGTTGTTGCGTGTTATGGGGCATACAGATGAACAACTGGAATATGCCCGGCAGAAGATGCAGAAGGTGGAAAAGCCTGATGTGTATGTAAAAATGTATCTTAATGTGTTGGAGTGGGAAATAAAAAGAAGGTGTGTAAAGGCTGAATATATCATAAGCCTTCCCAAGCTTACACTTTTAGATAAAGTCAAAAATAAAGCAAAGAAATTTTTAGAAAGAAGGTGAATGAATGTCATCCATTCAAACAGGTATTGTCTTACAGGACAATTTTTCTAATGTTGCACAGGGTGTTGTTGAATCTATGTATAACATGACTGCTGCCGCTTATGAAGCATCACAAGCTGTTAGTTCAAATGTTGACACAAGCAGTATTCAGGCAGCAACAGAAGAAATCAATCAAGCAACTGCTGCTATGGATGAACTTAATGCAGCAGCAAGCAGACCAACAGCATCAAGTGTTGCACCGCCTGTTGTGGATGGGGGAAACGGTCAGGTTATAAACGTGGATGTAAACCCGGTACTTCCTGACCCTTTGGTTGAAAATCCTGAACCTTTAACATTGGATATTCAGCCAAACGCACCCCCGACAGGTGAAATTGGTCAACGTATCGAAAATATCAGAAATCAACTGAATGATGTATTATCAATGCAACAGCAGATTGACCAAACTGCTGCAACGGTTGATGTATTGCCGGATGAAGTCACTAACAGAATGTCACGGGTAAATGCCCTTATAGAGCAGATACAAGCAAACCTTGCCTTTTCAGTAGAAAATCCTTTTGGTTTAGGTGGCAATGAAATTGAACAGCAACTTTCAGCAATAGAAAGATCGCTGAATCAGGCTGTTACACAGCAGAATATGCTTAGTAATGCTGTTGGAAATACTGGGGATAACATCAATGATAATATTCACGAACAAGAACAATTCAATCAGGAAATTTCAGCCGGAACACAACAGGCAAATGAACTGACCAATACCATCAAACGGGCGGTTGCAGCCTATGTCAGTATTCAGACAGTTGGGAAAGCACTGAACATTTCAGACGAACTTGCAAGCACAACAGCAAGATTGAACCTGATGAATGACAATCTGCAATCAACGGAAGAATTGACCAATATGGTCTATGCTGCTGCACAAAATTCAAGAGGTTCATTTTCTGATATGGCTGCAAATGTTGCCAAAATCGGAAATCTTGCGGGTGATGCGTTCAGCAGTTCAGAACAGATTGTTGTTTTTGCTGAACAGTTGAACAAGCAGATGAAACTTTCAGGAGCATCTACACAGGAAGCAAGTGCAGCAATGTTACAGCTGACGCAATCGTTAGCCAAAGGTTGCTTGAACGGTGATGAACTTACTTCTGTCATGGAAAATGGTTCAATGGTGACACAGACTATTGCTGATTATATGGGAATAACCCAAGGTGAATTGAAAGACCTTGCAGCAGAAGGTCAGGTTACATCTGATGTTATCATTGCAGCAATGCTTGGTGCAGCAGATCAGACAAATGCAGCATTTGAAACATTACCTATGACATGGGCAGATGTTTGGCAGAATATGCAAAACGGTGCCTTGGTTGCATTCCGTCCAGTATTGCAAAAAATCAATGACTTGGCGAACAGTCAGGCAGTTCAAGCTTTTGTAAACGGTGCGATTGAAGCAATGGCAACACTTGCAAATATCGTATTGAACATTTTTGAACTTGTTGGAACAGTAGGCGGTTTCATTGCTGATAATTGGTCAGTGATTAGTCCTATCATTTATGGTGTCATTGGTGCGTTAGCGGTATATGCAGCATACCTTGGCATTGTGAAGGGAATAGAAATTGCATCCGCTGCTGCAACAGCAATTCATTCAGTTGCAATGTCTGCAAAAATCGGTGTTATGGCAGCACTTACAGGTCAGACAATGGCTGCAACTGCTGCACAGATGGGTTATAACGGTGCATTGTATGCGTGTCCTGTTGTTTGGATTATCGTACTGATTATTGCATTGATTGCGGTAATTATGGCGGTATGTTCAGCAATAGCCAAGATGACAGGTATTGCAAATAGTGGTTTCGGTGTCATAATGGGTTGTGTTTTTACGGTAGGGGCTTTATTCAAGAACTTGGGTCTTACCGTGGCAAACATTGCCTTGGGTATTGGAAGCGCTATTGCAGCTCTTGCATCTAATATGATGACGGCATTTCACAATGCAATCTGTTCTGTTCAGTCATGGTTTTACAACCTGTTAAGCACGGCACTTTCAGTCATTGAAGGTATTTGTGCAGCACTGAATAAGTTACCGTTTGTTGAATTTGATTATTCAGGTATCAGTTCAGCAGCAGATGACTATGCAGCCAAAGCAAGTGAAGCAGCCGGAAACAAAGAGGACTACACCAGTATTTCAGATGCTTTCAATGAAGGTTTCACAACCTTTGATGCGTTTCAGGACGGTTGGGCATCAGATGCTTTCAATGCGGGTGCAGCTTGGGGTGACGGTGTTGCTGATAAAGTATCAAATTTCAGTTTGTCAGACTTGTTTGGTAAAACGGAAGTACCTGATCCGGCATCATATGCTGATGGTTTCAATGATGCAATCGCAAATTCCGGCATTGGTGACGGTGTTGGAAGTATTGACGATAACACAGGTAAAATCAAGGATTCTTTGGAAGTATCAGAGGATGAATTGAAATACTTGCGTGACATTGCAGAACAAGAAGCTATTAACAGGTATACTACAGCAGAAATCAAGGTTGATATGTCAGGTATGCAGAATAATATTAATACTGATGATGATATTGATGGTTTTGTTAATAAATTGACAGAAAGTGTAAATGAAGCTGTAGACAGCATGACGGAAGGGGTGCATGAGTAACCCCAATCAATGCAAAAGTCCTTGGTGCAGA
>OGIB01000585.1_pt1 | contig 16636 bp, 18 predicted proteins | sample 1571691 | NCBI WGS metagenome assembly OGIB01 (sample SAMEA2582058, study PRJEB24529) | metagenome | biome: Human gut stool | place: China | collected 2011
GGCCGCATCATAGGCATACTGCACCCGTCTGTCGATACCGTTCTTTCTGTCAAGGGCTCTCTCTTCGGCCAGGCAGTCATCCGCATATCCATTTTGGTGCTTAAGTTAATACTTAATTAAAAATTATATATCTTTTGGCATTGCATAATTAAACATTTTTTCCATTCTGCTCTCTACCCTATCATTCCACACATTACGATCTTGCCAACGTCCCACATACATTAGCTGATTATTCTTTGCAATAATAGTTATTCCTGCATCGCCCGCCCATTCACAGTCGCCGCCTAAATTTATAACTGGAATATTTTCATCATCTACACTGCATTTATGAAATCTATAAACACCAATTTTCACATATTTTAATATAGAAACTGGATCGACTTCATAATTTCTTAAAATATCTGGTGAAAGTTCCTCACATAAATCAGGGTATAATTTTTTATAGCTTTCATAATATCTTTTTAAAGCTGCACATATATCAAATAAAAATTCTTGTTTAATACTATTAAAATATTCAATATTTTTTTCAATATATTCTAGAGAAATGTCTCTATCAAACAACACTTCTATGTCATATTTAAAAATACTTGAATAAAATGTCCCTACCATAAACCCTAAGTCATTCTCTCTCAAATCTTTTATCATTATTCCAATCCTCCTGTATTTTATTTATTTTTTCCAATTATAATACCAACCCGTTTGGTTTGGATTAAACAATTCAAATAATAAATTTATTTCTCCAACACCTCCCATATGTCCAAAGTAATCGTTGATTGCACTCGGAATTAATTGCATCGTTATCATGTCATTGCATTCATGCCATGTGTAATTCATTCCCCTAAAGAAGTGTCATTGTAAGCCAAAAGTCTGGTAAATAATCGACATCCACCGTATATAATTGAAAGAAATCCAAGAACGCCTCTATCATTTTTCACTCTTCTCCCTATTGAGATTTATCCTGTTTATTCTTACGGAAACACCCTTGTTCATAGTCATTAAAAATGTCTCCTTTACAAATTCTAATTGAACAAAATCGCTGCGCGATGGCCTGCCAAGGCTGTGGCGCAGTTTTTCTTTTCCTAAATAAAAAGCAGTGGAAACCAAGTCCTAATAGTAGTATTGTTAAGTCACCACAACCAACAATCAAACAGGATCGACATTACCACTGCCTATGAAAAGATTAACACCTAACCGTTCTTTTAGCAAGCGGTTTTATTATTCCAATGCACCTCCATGTAAGCAGTGATACCCGAAATTACTGACTTTACATGGAGGAATTATTATGTACGAAAAATATTTATTACAGCTTGAGGAAGCCGGAAAAATCCGTAACCTTAAAGAGCGTTCCATTAACTGCTACAAAAACTATGTTTCTTATTTCCTTAATTACATGGAAAAGCACCCGGAAGAGCTTACCTGTCAGGATGTCAGGTACTTTCTTCTTGCCAAGAAGGACGATGGTCTGAAAGCGACCACCCTCAACCTTTATAATTCAGCCATCCGTTTTTTCTATCGGAATGTACTTCACGTTCTGTGGGATGATATCACTGTTCCACGCATGATAATAGAGCACAAACTCCCAACCGTACTTTCTGCTGATGAAATTGACCGGCTTCTTGATGCTACGGATGACCTGAAATATAAAGCCATGTTCGCCACAATGTATTCTTCCGGAATGCGTGTCTCGGAAGTGATTCATCTTCATTATGATGATATTTCCCGCACAGACATGCAGATTCATGTCCGGGATACCAAGAACCGGATGGACCGTTATACCATTCTGTCTGAAAGAAACCTTGCACTTCTTACGGAATACTGGTTTCGGAAAGGCAGACCAAAGGGCATTCTGTTTCCGAATCAGTTTACAGGGCAGTATCTTACCGTAAGTACACTGGAACAGGTTATCCGACGTTCTGCATCGGCTGCCGGGTTATCCGGTGTTACTCCTCACTGCCTCCGTCACAGCTTTGCCACCCACCTTATGGAGCAGGGAGTGGAACAGCGGAATATTCAGGCACTGCTTGGACACCGCGATCCGAAATCCACAGAAGTTTATCTTCATGTCAGCAACAAATCCCTTATGGGCATCCGCAGTCCTTTTGACAGAAAGGATGGTACAGCCAATGGATAAGCCCACAGTACAGGATATTTTTCATCGTTTTTATCCGGCATACCTTGATCAATATTCACCTTCCCCTGTACAGGCAAAGGCTGCACATAACATCATGAACTGCAAGACCGGTGCCTATGGTGCAAATGTATGTGTATGTGAGGATTGTGGCTTCGTACAGATTCATTACAATTCCTGCCGTAACCGTTGCTGCCCCATGTGTCAGGCTGTTCCGAAAGAAATGTGGATGGATGCACGCAGAGAGGATGTCCTTGATGCTCCTTATTTCCATCTGGTTTTTACGGTTCCTGATATTTTAACCCCTGTCATTTACAGCAACCAGAGACTTCTTTATGATGCCTTATACCATGCAGCTTCTTCCACAATCAGCGAACTGACTGCCGACCCAAAACATCTCGGCGCAAAGGTGGGATACATCTGCATTTTACATACATGGGGTTCTGAAATGAACTTTCATCCCCACATTCATGCCATCCTGCTGGGTGGAGGACTGGCTTCCAACAACCAGTGGAAGGACAATGGTGAAAATTTCTTTCTTCCCATCTGGGTCATCTCCAAAGTGTTCCGCGGAAAATATCTGGAGGAACTAAAGAGGCTGTGGAAAGAGGATAAGCTGGTATTTCATGGTACTGCAGAAAAATTTCGTAACCATTATACGTTCAAGGAGCTTTTAGATTCCTGTTATGGTATGGACTGGATTCCTCATTGTAAAAAGACATTCAATGGTGCTCAAACAGTAATTAAATACCTTAGTAAGTATACTCATCGCATTGCCGTCAGCAATCACCGCATCGTCCGTATGGATGATGATACCGTTACATTCTTAGTAAAGGATTACCGTAATGAGGGACAGTGGAAGGAACTGACCATTTCGGGTGTAGAGTTTGTCCGGCGGTTTCTCATGCATGTACCACCAAGGCGTTTTGTCCGCATCAGGCACTACGGACTGCTATGTTCCCGTACTAAAAGCCAGAAGCTCACCCTTTGCAGAAATTTACTTGGATGTAAGAAGTATCTTTCAAAGCTTCGTGACATGGAAATGTCTGAAATATTGGAACATCTTTATGGCATCAAAGTTTGTGTGTGTAAGGCATGTGGTGGGCATCTCGGAAAGCCACAGATGAGAATGCCACTGCGCTGCTAAAGAGCAACATCTAATACTTTCAAAAGCCTCAGTTTCTGAGGTTTTATCGTCATGCCCATTTGCCTGTTTTTTATAAAATGTTGTAGCTTTCATACCGAGAATCATATATAATCATGGACAGGAGCAAAGAATTGAAAGTCCATAGGTTGCGGCTACCCGGACGCTCACTTTGTTCAATTAGGTCAAATCGAAAATGGTGTAAACGAAGGGGCAGTTCTCTGCAATGTCAAAACTGCTTTTTCGTTTACCCCATCATCGATTGTAACCTAAAGAATTTACAAATGCCGACAATCTACTTCGTAAACTTATCATTCCATTCCTTTTTTTCAGTTTTTTGTTTTACTGCTTCTGAAATTTGGTCTTCAGTTATACAAAACCCTTTATTTTGTTGCTTAACTATTTCTTTTAATTCAGCTAAAGCAAGTCTATTTGCATCTTGTATAAAACTATCCCCTTTATATCGCACTTTCTTCAATATTCTTACTTCAATAACATAGCCTTTCTTCAAAAAATCTTCTATTCGTTTTTGAACATCTGTATTTCGCACACCTCTTAAGTAATGATATATATGACCAGTAAACATTCTATTAAAAATATTATTAGATTTTCCTACATAAAAAGGAATTTCCTCATCATCTTTTTTTGCAAAAAAACCATATACGCCTCTAATATGACTATTAAGCGTTATCTCATCTTGTACAAATATATTCAATAATTGTGCAGCTTTAATTCTTTTCAAAAATTCTTTTTCTTGTCTTATTGTCATATCCATTCGCACCTTTAAATACCGATTTGTGTCAGTCCCAATATTTGAAATCATATCCATCTTCAGGTTCCCCGATTTCGTATCCCAAAGCTGTTGTTAATTTTTCCTTTAGTTCAGAATACCAGATTTCCCATATTTCCTCTGGCATTTCTCCGAAGATTTGTATTCCACTCGGCTCAACAGAAGCCATCAAATCAATATTTTCGGCTCTCCAACATGGACTTTTTTCCTCTTCCGCCCAATATGGCATAGAAGCATATACCTCACTGAGCTTTTTCCATAAATCATCTGGCATAGTATAATGAATATTCAAGTTTATATCATGATGCTCCATCGGTTTTCCTCCCGTAAGTCCCGATTTGTTGCTCAATTTTTGTATTCAAATTATACCATAAAACTTGTGAACAATTCTACCGTCATTTGGGAAAATAATCGAGTAGGAGGGAAAATTGAATGAATTTTCCCGACCTCTCACACCACCGTGCGTACCGTTCGGTACACGGCGGTTCAATCAACTTAACAAGTAACACACCTTTCGGTGTAGTAATCTAACATAGAGATTAGCCCAAATGTGGCTAATCTTTTGTTGCTTATTGCAACGTTCACAGCACCCTTGTTGCAAACATAGGCTATTCTACTGCCTGTGTAGGCAACTCGCCTTGCTGTGTTCCTATCAATTCCCAGCTTTACAAGGTTCTTTTCCCTATTCTGCGGGGTTTTCCATTGCTTCCAAATACGTCACTTAATCTTCTTGGCTTACGATAACCACATAACAGGAAAAAGCAGATAGATTGCTACCTGCTCTTTCCATAAAACTTTATAAAATTGCTTCCTGACTCTTGGTTTTTGTTTTCTCTGGTTCTACCTTTTCCTCCGCTTAGAGCAATACTTCCCACACCACACAATCCTGCACCGGAAGCTCTGCTTACAGTCATGCACACACTTCTTGCACTGATCATTATACTGTATCCTGTTCTTGTCATTCAAAAAGAACCCCCATAACCGTTTTTCACTTACATTAAAATACCGACACACCCTTCGGGAGTGTCGAAAACAACCATAGCAAGCACTGCCCATGTCATGACACATGGGCTGAAATTTACTTTTATGCCCCATGCACAACCCGTAAATTTCCATAGGGAAGTATCCCTAACCCTCTTATTTTTTGAGCCATTTTTCACAGCAAAATCATTGACCTTCTTCTGCAATTTTGCTACAATTTTTCTTGGATAATTCTATCCAAAAATCGAATACGCTTTAAAACAAACTGTTGTAAAACATCGAACATTTTACAGCAGTTTTTTTGTACCCAAAATCGGAAAGGAGTTAAAGAAATGGCAAACAGAAAACGCACCAATCCAGTGCAATTTTATCTCGATGATGACGAGCAGTATATCCTGGACGAGAAGTTCAGAGTATCCGGCATGAAAAGCAAGTCCGCTTTCTTACGAAAGCTCATTTTGTATGGCTATGTCTATGACGTGGATTACAGTTATTTGAGAAATTATAATACGGAGCTTGGACGGATCAGCTCAAGTCTGAACCAGATTGCAAAGCGGTTAAACAGCACAGGAAACATTTATAAGGAAGATATGGACGAAGTAAAGGAGTTGATGAATGAGGTATGGCGTACACAAAAATCCATGCTATCAAAGCAACCGTTGATAAAGCGATAGACTACATCTGCAACCCCGAAAAGACAGATGAAAAAATATTCGTTTCCTCTTATGCCTGTTCTCCGGAAACCGCAGCTTATGACTTCAAATATACTCTCGACCACTGCCGGGAAAACAGTCCCAACAAAGCCTATCATCTGATACAGGCTTTTGCTCCGGGAGAGGTCGGTTTTGAAGAAGCGCACCACATTGGAAAGGAGCTTGCAGATAAACTTTTAGAGGGAAAATATTCGTATGTTGTTACCACCCATATTGACAAAGAACACGTTCATAATCACATCATTTTTTGTGCCGCTGACAACATCGAACACAACAAATATCACGACTGCAAACAGTCCTATTACCACATCCGTAAACTGAGTGATGAACTGTGCAAGGAACACAATCTTTCCGTCATCATTCCGGGTGCGCAGCGTGGCAAAAAATACAAAGAATGGCAGTCTAACAAGAACGGTTCTGCATGGAAAACGCAGATCAGAAAGGACATCAATTTCTGCATCAAGTCGGCTTCCACTTACGAAGAATTTCTGCTTCTGATGAGAGCCAAAGGGTATGAAATCAAAGGGGAAACTTTTGAAGAAGGAGCTGCCAAATACATCTCATTCCGCCCTCTGGATAAAGAGCGTTTTGTGCGTGGCAGTACAAGGTCTTTGGGTAAGGAATACACAAAAGAACGTATCAAGGAACGCATCGAAATGAAACGGGAGCGAAAGGCAGTAATCCCCAAAAGGGACTACTCTGCCCGCAGGCTCATTGACACCTCGGACGAGAAATTTAGAAGCAGTCCGGGACTGCAAAGGTGGGCTGCCATTGAGAATTTAAAAATCGCCGCACAGAGCTATAATGAAGTCGGCTCCCTTGCAGAACTGGAACACAAAATTGCGGTGAAAACCGAAGCCGGAAAGTCTGCAAAGCAGAGCGTGGTGGAACTGGAACACCGCATCAAAGACCTTGCAGAAATCATCAAATATGCTCAGCAGCACAAAGACAACCGCTCCTATCATATCGGCTACAAAAAAGCCAAGAACCCTGACGCATATTTCCGTAGATACGAAAGCCAGATCATTCTTTATGGCGGCGCCAGACGTATGCTTGAACAGTCGGGCATAAACATAAAGAGCTTGAATGTTGATAAGCTGAAAGCAGAATATCAGGAACTGATGAAACAGAAAAGTGAGCTAACTTCCACCTATAAGGATTGTGAAAAGGAAGTGCATGAGCTGAAACGGAAACAGGAAAATCTCAATCAGTATCTCGGAAAAGATATGCCCACTACTCAAGACATAAAAAGCAAACAAAAATCTTTATAAATTTGATAGTATTTCAACCCATTTTATAGTATAATCAATTCACTACTTAACAAAGGAGCAATCTATTTACATGCTTACATTCATAGATGAAAGTGGATATCCTCGCCCTACAGATTCAACCAAGAATCCTATCCTGCTTGGTGTCTGTATCCATGAGAATGATATTAAACCAATCACAAATCAGATATACAAATTAAAAGATTCTATTTATGGAAAACAGGACGAAATAAAGTCTACAAAACTTATTCGTGAAGCGACAATTACCAAGAATCGTACAAATAATAAAGCATATGTTGAGGGCATGGTAGACATCATTACCTCTTATGACGCTGCTATTTTTGCCATAATTATGGACAAGCCAGATGAACCAATTATTGTTCCGGAACATCATCTTCCGAAGCAGTATTACCTTCTTTTAAAAAAGGTTGAGTTTTACTGTAACCATCATCACTATGGCAAAGCAATGATGATATTTGATGAGGTACATGAGGATGCTGACCGAAAAATTGCTGAGGCAATTACAGGTTTTCTGTTCAAAACGAAGTTTGGGCGTTCTTTCCATCACATATTAGAAATGCCCTTGTTTGTCAGCTCTGCTGTAACTCCTGCAGTGCAGTTCGCCGATATATTTGCTGGTATCGTGAGGCATTATTACGAAAATGAGCTTGACCAAAAAGAACCAGAAACAGAATTTCAGGAATGGCTTGTAGCGCTTTTCGCCAAACTATATAATCTTACGGAAAACAACTTCATCCCCAAATCACATTATCTGGAATATGGCTTTCAGAAAATGGGCAAAAACTTCTCCTATCCTGTAAGCGAGAAATTTACTACTTCTGATAATGATGAAAGCCTTCTAAGTGAAGAAATTTCTAATGATTTATCTGAATAATTTTTTGTTTGACTTCATACAAATATGGTGTATAATATTATCAGAGTCATATGTTGTTCCGTCCTGGAGCTGCGTAGGACTCGTAATATTAACAAAAGTGTCGCACTTGCAGTTTAGCAAGTGCGATTTTTGTATTATCTATATTTACCTTCAAACAATTCCCATACAGAAAAAGCCTCTTGTGCTATCTCATCATAAGGCGGTGCTGTAACGCCTAAAGTTGTATTTCCCATATCAGAAAGTCTTAAACTGCACAAATTTACACCACTCATTTGTTGCCTTATATCTTCTTCCTTGCTAAGAAACCATTCTGCCTCGGTCACAAATAATTTGAAACTCATTTTCTCTATTTCCCGAATTATGTAGAAGTATATGTAATTAAGCTCTATCCACGCTCTACGAAGCGGATTTCCATATAAAGTATTTACTATTTGCTTGGAGTAATCTACAAGTCCCACTCTCTCCCACTTCTTCTTTAGCAAATCATACAGTATCCACTTTTCCACACTACATCTTCCTTCAACATTATCAAATTCTAAATCCCAATTTCCGTTATAATCAGGATCCATAAATGTAGGTAGAATTGACCGTCCATGAGCTGCTGCATTCCTTATGGCGCACAAATCACTGATAAATCCTATACATTCTTTCATTTTATGTAAAATATCTGGGATGCTGTCTTTCCTAGAATAAACATCATAAAAAATAGTTATAAGTTCTGACAACTCGTTTAACTCTAACTGTTCCATCAAATCCAACAATGGCACAGCATTCTCATCCGTTAAGTAGTCAAACTCATCCGAGCTGCCCCTGTATCTTCTTTTATCTCTTGCCCGCTTAATCAACTTCTCAATTTTAGGTTTCTTGGCTACCCATTCTGATATTACTTCTGCTCCTACATCATGTCCGTCATCAGCAATCCTTATTCTATTGAAATATGTTTTATAAGCATTTTCTATGCCAGTAATCCATGACAAAATGTTTTTCCTAAACTCAATATCTATTCTATCTATTACAAAAAGCAAACCTATTTTAAACTTAGCATCAATACAATCAAGGTCAATATGCTTTCCTGCTTGCATTTTTATGATTTCTTTGCAAGTAAATATTCCCGGCGATAAGTATTCCAACATTCTTGGTTGAAAGTTATTACCTTCAAGCCAATCGACAAATTCCTTATCATCCAATATCGGATAATAGAAATTGTATTCACTTAACCTTTTTCTAATATTTTGAATAGCATTATTCTCAATAATTCGTTCTTGATATTTCCATTCATCTCCTATAAACCTAATATCTGTGGCTTCTTTAATATCTCGGTCTCTTACTCCCTGACTTTGACTTAAGGAAAACTCAACCTCATCTGTGTATTTAATATATTGTTTTCCTTCTTTTTCTTCCAACATAGATTTTTCTATTCTAAACGGTATCCATTCATGTTCAACTTTATATGCGTCTGTATCAATTATTCCATAATTATTTTTTAGCTCCAGTATTCTTCCTCTAGACATACTATTTCCACTCCTTTCCACATGGTATTCGGCTTTTAAACGCCACCTATTACAAACCGGAACACACTGTGTATCATTTTCAACTGCACTATACATACATTATAATTGTACCCTTTCAAAGACAATTTTTCAATCGGATTGTGTACATAAAAATATCTTAAAAATAAAAAGCAGGTAGCCAGCACACAGCCGACTACCCACCATCTCAAATTTACTCTACTGATTCCAACACTACCTCTGCAAATCCTTCATCGGTCATGCTCTGGAGCTTACCTAACGCTCTCTGCTTCCACTTCCTTTGTGTTGCGGTCTTTGTCTAAGACCGCATCTATATCCTGATTCTGTTCCCGGTCATGGAGCTTTGCGTGTGCCACCTCATGGATAGCGATCTTTACGGTCTGGCTCTGGCTCATGCCCTCCTGTATGGCAATCCGGTGGTCTGTGGTGTGGAAATATCCCTTTGCCTCCCCTTCTATATCTTCATAGGTAATGGGAACCGGGGAAACCTCCGTAAGTGCCTGCATAAAATCCTCGTAGTCCTCCACGCTTCCCGAAAGCTCATTTACCACTATATCCGGCAGCTCCTTTCCGTCCGTCTGTGACACGTCAAAGACCGGAACCACACGAAAGGCGGGTATCTTAATCTCCACTTCCTCCGTAACGGGCATTCCGTTCTTGTCAAGCATGATTTCTCCCGTTACCGGATCAAGTTTCTGCTGTTCTTCCTTAATCTTGTACGGTGCCGGAGCAAGGATACGGATACCCTTTTCCCCTTTCTTAACGTGCCTGTCAAAATTTTTCTGCCAAGCCTTGAATCCGGCCACTAACGTAGCGTCAGGCTTTTGCATTGCGATTAACATAGTATTGTTAAAGCTGTAATTGTGGAATTTTGACATGGTATTCAGATAGGTCTTGTACTTCTCGCTTTCAAAAAGCTCATTGATACCCTGCTCCAGCTTCTCCGTTATTTCCTGTACTTTCTGTTTTTCTGTTTTAGCGTCTGCCATTGTATGTCCTCCATCTGCTTTTTTTTGCATGACAAAAGGCAGCCATTATTGACTGCCTTTGCATAATTACGATATTCACTTATATCTTTATTATTACTGCCCTGATTCGTTTTGATTTCTGCAATGTACTCCTATCTCCTTTCTGCTCCTGTCGCTGTAAATGTATTTTACAAATAAAAAAGACAACCAAGATTTTGTTTCTTAATTGCCTGTTTCTATGCTATTAAATTTTTATTGAAACGATAGCCGACTCCCCAAACAGTCTGTATGTAGATTGGCTTGCTTAGATTATCCTCTATCTTCTCCCGAATATTCCGGATATGGCTCATGACGATGTTGTAATCACCGGAATAGGATTCTTTCTAGACTATATCATAAATCTGTTCCTTGCTGAACACTATTCCCGGATGCTTTGCAAGAAGCTTCAAGATTTCAAACTCGGTATATGTAAGCTCTATCTCCTGATTCTCCCGAATGATCACCCGTTGAACTTCATCAATCATAAGACCTTTGAAATTCAACAGATGCTCATTCATACCTGACATCTGAATGACTTCTTCTTTGGTATTTATCAACGATAATATGCGGTTCATCATAGCATCCTCATTATCCTCAAATGTCAGAACTAACATTTTCCCATACACATCACCTGCCTTATTACATTTATCTACTGCTGAAGCTTTGGTCAATACAAAAGAATAATTCCTATGTCCAGCCAAGAAGTACATTATCTGCTGTTTGGTTTTTCTTTGATAACTTCAATGAAACTATCTTTTCCCATGTGAACAGTCAGTTTGACCTTGTTCCCCCCTGCTATGCTGAGCCCAAAACTCATCTGCCTGTTTAATCTTTTCTTCATCTGTAATTTGTTTCTCCCCAGTTTTTGTCTCCTGAGTTTCTATCAAGTTATCAGCCGCAATCGGTTCATCTTTTTTTGTACCTGCGGTTTGCAGTATTGCATACGGGGCTGCGGGTTTTATTTACTGCTATGCTTTGGCATCAAAGCTACTCTGCATATCTACCACGTTTACCATTTCTTCGCCTGCCATCGGAATCCCTCTCTTGGCATTTCCCCATGCCTCGTTATAGATCATGCACATTTCCGTCTGTCTGGCGGCCTCTGCATTAGTCGTATACATCGTCCACCCATTATTGGAATAAGTCGCGACCATCTCCCCATTCTTATCGTAAAACTCTATGTAATCGCTGTTGCCTGACGGCAGTTTCTGATATTTCACTTTCCCTTCAAGCAGTGTTGCCACAAAATCTATTGGCTTCAGCACATTCTGTCTGTTCCTTGAAATAGCTTTCAGCCCGGAAGTAATAATCCCTTTTCTGTCCGGGGACACTTCCGATGTGTAGCTTTTCATCAGCCTATTAAATCCTTCGGATTTGTTTTGGAACTGCCCTTTTTCAAAATCCTCATAAGCTTGTTCCCTGATCTGCTTCCGGTATTCTTTATCACTGACACCGCTTTTCTTTTTAGAGAAAATATATTTGTCATTGAAGTCCGGCAGATGGATGCCGCCTATACTGCCTGTTCCAGAAAAGAACCTTTGTTGTAATGAACCATTGGACGAATTAACTTGCATTATACCACCCTCTCCTGTAAATTTCCTAGTCTATTCAATATTTGATACATCTGGCTATTGCCAAACATATAACTTTGCAAAACAAGCGGTCTCTCTGCCCGTCTGTTTTCTCGGTACAGCTTCATATAGGCATCCTTAGCCTGATAAAAGCTGTCCTCCAATTCTTCCATCTCCTCTGTTGGCATTTCAGGAATATTCCCCTGAATGACCTGCCCCTGGGCTGTTATTCTGGCACAGGATTTCTGCCATGCCACTTCCTGCTCAAATTGCATATCCAGCCACTCTATCTCATCTTCTTTTGTCAGCGGCGTCCCATCTACCTTATAATACTGTTCATTTTCATAGCGCTGTTCAATTTCAGAATACAGCCTTGCATAACTCAGCCCACAAGCATTCACAACATCCGAATAGCCATACTGCCCTTTTTCTTCCCTGATTTCCTTTAATATTCCAGCTCTCATATCGCTGAGTGATGCCGCCGACTGCACCACTGTATGCTTAATTTTATCCATTAAGATTTCCCTGTTTTTCGATAATTGGGAAACTTCTAAGGAATCCCTATGAAATACTTTCTGGTATTCACTTTGACTTCCCTGAGATTTCAAACATTCTCTATTAGGTTTAAAGCCATCCTGCAAATGTACAGGATAATTGGAAATACTAATTGACATACATTTTTATACCCCTGCATACTGCAAGCATTGCTTGCAGTATGCCACCAATAAGTAGTTTGAAAGTTTTTCTTTCAAACTTCTCCTCGTATGATTGACCATTTACTAATCCTGCCATTTTAGACAGTCCACTGCAAAGTTGTTTTTATGTAACTGCATGCTCGAGCAGGTAAGCGTACCGCCCCTTGCCAGGGTAAACTTCTTTTCAGCAAGATTGCTGTTTCTCCCCTCCGTTGCTCCCCTGCAGATATCCGTCCGGCTTGTTGATAAGCGAAGTCAGATCAATCGTCCTCCCAAAGCAGTCCACGCCTTCAGCTTTATTACTCTTTCAGTAATAATCATTGAAAACTTTTTCATTTTCCTTGATAACTTTATTGAAATTCTGCTTCGCGGCAAATTTCTTCGGATTCCAATGGATTACTTGGTTTGATAATGATACACCATTCATTACACTATACCTCACTGCCTGTCGCGGTTTCCGTCATAACATTTGCGTCATAAGCATTGGAAGCCATCGCCATCTGCCTCTTACTGCTCCATGCCTTTGTCAGCCTGCTCCTCTCCAATTCCTGCTTTGCAATCTTTTCTTCCAACGCCTCCTGCTGAAATTCCTTCATCTGCGCCCGCTTTTCCAAATATTCTTCCAGCAGTTCCTTCTGCCTTGCCTTTTTCTGCCGTCCGGCATCAGTTCCCTTTGCGGAGGAACTCCCGGAATAACCGTCATTCTCCTTCATGCCCTGCGTATAGCCGTAACATTTCTCATATGTGTCATCTATATGAGTATACGCAACCACCGGGATATTTCCCCCGAAATCAACAGCCTTGTTCTTCGCCAACGCATCCAGAATCTTCTTCTCATATTCCGGGTCTGACTGCATCCTCTTATAAGCCGCATCCGTTATGTCAATCACCCAATTCATGTCTCTCTGCGAAGGGTGGGTATACAAGCCACTCATCTTTTCATTAAAATACTCCTTGTATTCCTCCAAGGTCATATCTTCCGAGGAAACCTGACTTTTGTCTGTGACCTTTTCCGCAAATCCCGCTTGTTTTTCCTCCTTCCTCAAACCCATGTAACTCTTTGCTGTTTCATAATAACTGCCATAAACTGAACCTACATCCATTACTACATTCTCCTTCCTTTTTCATATTTTTTTATTTTATTTCCTTCTGCTGCAGCATTACTGTGACTTTAAACACATCGTTTTTTATTTTGATATCCATATCTCCAAGATAATGGTCTGCCACATTCTTTACATTTTTTAACCCTATTCCATGCTCCATCAAAATATCCGGCAGATCGCTCTGTTTCGTTGTCATCGGGACGATACCTCCATCTTCCCATATCACTTTCCCATCAAAGCTGTTTTCCACTTCAATCAGTAGGAAATGATTCTTTTTCTTTAAAGTCAGATTGATATATCGCTGTTCCTGCTCCAGTTTCTCGCAGGCTTCTATGGCATTGTCTAAAAGGTTATTCAGAATGATACCTATATCAAATGCAGAAATTGTGTCTGTTTCCCCCAAGTTAAATTTTACTTGAAACGAAATACCTGCATTTTCCGCTTTGTGGTATTTATCATTGATAATCACATCTGTGACCGCATTTCCTGTATTGAATTTATAGTCCATAGTCTGTATGGTTTCATCCAGTTTTTCGATATAATTCTCTACTTCATCATATTTCTCACTTGCCACCAGCCCTTTTATATTCGTCATATGGTTTTTCATCTCATGCCTTACTCTGCGAATGCTCCCGTAGAAGTTCTCTGCTTCTTCCAGTCTCTGCTTCATGGCTTTGACCTGTTGTTCTTCCACAAAATGTTTCTGCCGTTCTTTTTGAAGCTTCCTGTAATTCTGGTAGATGTATATTGCCGAAATTTCCCCCACATAGATAAGAACCGCAATTATCGGTAATTTCCACAACATTTCCTGCTTGTCATCATACAACAGAAAAACTCCACCCTCGATTTGCACTACGGAAAGGTCTACGCTTATTCCTACAATCATACTCCCTACAATATTCAGTACTGAAAGGAATATCGTTTCCTGCCATCTCAGCATAAACGGTTTCTTTACGATTTTTATCACGACACCTGTCATAATCAGGAATACCAACGTGTACGATAAAAGCATGATGCCCATACCTATCGCCATACCCAGATAAACCCGAAATATATATTCCTCACTCAGAACATCCAACCCTCTAAATATGCTCTCCACTGTACATTGATAAATACTGTCTGCAATCAAATAACTTAACGCATGAAAATTGTAAAACAGCAGCAGTATGAATACCGCCTTTTCCAAATGTTTTTGGTATTTGCAAAAACAATATCCCAACACAATGACAGCGGACATTGTATATCGTATTACCCCCGGCTTTTCCAGCCATAGCCCCATGCAGATATTCATCACTGCCAATATTCCTGCAACAATCCATATCCCTTTCTCCCACCGAAAAAATACATTCCACAATACCAGAAAAAGAACGATTTGCAGAATAATAGGATAGATTTCAAAAAGCTTGCGAATGATTTCATATGTAACCTGACTCAATTATCTTTCCTCCGAAATGTATTCCAAATAACGCTTTACAAAGTCCTGATATTTATACTTGGATATCAGCAGACTGTCCCCGTTTCTCATTTTCACCTCTGTCCGGTCATATCGTTCCACATATTTTATGTTGACCAGATACCCTTTGTGTATACGGAAAAAATCCGGCTTAAGCTCGCTTTCCAGTGAGCTGATCTTGTCATAATATTCAATTTTTTCATGATGCAAATACAAGGTCACTTTCCGATTACTGCTTTCAATATAGTAAATATCATCAGCTGAAACACTTCTTGTTCTATTTCCATTCCGAACTAATACTTCTTTTGGTTTTTCCTTTTTCTTTGCCATCAAATATTGATACTCCCGTATGGTCTGTGCAAAAACCTGCTCAAAATTGCTTTCCTGAATCGGTTTTACAATATACTGAAAAGCATTAACAGAAAAAGCCTCCTGCATATATTCCGGATATCCCGTTACAAATATCAGAAGCGGCAGGCTTCCCCACACTGCTTCTTTCTTGCTTTCCATCTGGCTCCTGAGCTGCTTTGCCACAGTCATTCCATCCTCATCTCCCATAGAGATATCCAGAAAAAGTATGTCTATTTCTTCTGCATTTGTCTCATCCTGAAACTCCAATAATTCCTTGCCCGATGAAAACTCTGTTATCTTACAAAAAGTTTCCTGCTTCTGTATCAGCTTGCGTATGTAAATGCGTATATTTTCCTCATCATCGCAAATTGCTATGTTCAACTGTTCCACCTCATTTTCATGGCTCATTATCAAATATGGATAACATCATCTATTGTTCATTTATATTATCGGCAGATTTCTTTCTTTAAATTCGGAAATGTTGTGACTGGACTTCTGAATGTTGCGACTGGACTCTAATCTTCCCGACAATTAACCATTGTGATCAGCTCATAGACCAGCACAAAGCTGATAATCATTCCCGCTATGGGGACGATGACATTTTCCGATAACGTCTGCACCATGCTGAAAATACCAGAGTTCCATGAGCTGGGTGTCTGGCTGACCTCCCCTGCAATCGTGCCTACCTTGTCATTTACATCGGTAAACATGGTTTCAAGGTTGGACAGCACCCACCCTTGCAGCATTTCCTTTATGAAATCAGTGATCTTGTCAATGATTCCACCCATGAAGGACTATCTCTTATGAGAACAGTGTGGAGAGCTGTGGAATCACCGTCTGCGCCACAATGATAATGCCTCCGCCGGACATAAGCTGCTTGATTCCCTGTGACTTTGCTGATGTGTGATAAAGAAGTAATAGAAGTGTAAAAAATTTTGCCGTTCCTATCCGGCACTTGCGCATTGTGTCGGATAGGTCGGGCGGTTATTCGGGCAAGTCCACCTTGCC
>OGIB01000586.1_pt1 | contig 16632 bp, 10 predicted proteins | sample 1571691 | NCBI WGS metagenome assembly OGIB01 (sample SAMEA2582058, study PRJEB24529) | metagenome | biome: Human gut stool | place: China | collected 2011
TGATCTGCTTGCCGATGGTCATGGTGGGGTCAAGGCTGGTCATGGGGTCCTGAAAGACCATGGCGATGCGCTTGCCGTTGATGTGGCGGCGGATCCACTTTTTATCTTTTTGCAGCAGATCGACGGTTTCAGGACTGCCGTCGGCGTGATGGTAGCTGAACCGGATGCTGCCGCTGTTCACCTTGGCGTTCTGAGCCAGAATGCCCATGGCCGCCTTCATGGTGACGGACTTACCGGAACCAGACTCACCCACCAGCGCCACCGTCTCGCCCTTGTACAGGTCGATGTTCACGCCGCGGATGGCGTGGACGGGGCCGGCCGTCGTCTTAAAGGTAATATCAAGGTCTCGCACCGACAAGACCTGTTCTCTTTTCGTATCAGGCATGTTGTGCGCCTCCTTACATACTCTTCATCTTGGGGTCAAGTGCCTCGCGCAGGCCGTCGGCCAGCAGGTTGAAGCTGAGCATCAGCAGGCTCATGACCACGATGGGCGGGATGATCTGATAGGGATGGGTGGTGAAGCTGTTGTACAGCTCACTGATCAGGGAACCCAGCGAGCACTGCGGCACCGGGATGCCCAGACCCACGAAGGAAAGGAATGCCTCGGTAAAGATCGCGGTGGGGATGCTGAACATGACCTGAGTGATGATGGGTCCGATAATGTTTGGCAGCACTTCCTTAAAGATGATAAAGAAGCTGCCGGCACCCAGAGTGCGGGAAGCCAGAACGAATTCCTGGTCCTTCAGCTTGAGCATCTCGGCGCGGGCGATGCGGCTCATGCCCACCCACTCGGTCAGCATCAGAGCGAAGATGATGGTGATCATGCCGGGCTGCAGCACCAGAAGCAGCAGCGTGACGATGACCAGACGGGGGATGCCGTTGGCAACTTCAAGAAAGCGCTGCATCAGCATATCCACCTTGCCGCCGAAGTAGCCCGAGATGAGGCCGTAGCTCATACCGATGACCATATCAATGACGGCAGCCGCCACGGCGATGATCAGGGAGACGCGGGCACCTTCCCAGGTACGGGTCCAGATGTCGCGGCCATAGAGGTCGCTGCCGAACCAGTAGTAGACGTCATCCTTGCCTTTTTCGACATAGTTGTTGACGATCTTGGTACCGGTGGTCGTGCTCATCTTCTCGCTGCCGTCCAGAATGCCGAACTGCTCGATGCCGGGGACGCGGGGCGCGAAGTTCTTCTGGCTCAGATCCTGGCCGGAATAAGTATAAGCATTCATTCCCGGGCCAAAGATGGCCAGCAGCAGGATGATCATGATCATCACGAGGCCCAGCACGGCGCTCTTCTTGCGGAAGAAGCGGATGCGGACGTCCTTCCAGAAGCTCTGGGCCGCGAAGTTGGTATCCACCGCGATTTCAGCGGCGTTGTCCTTCCGGGCAAACTCTGCCTCGGTGAACTTGTGCTCAGGGTACAGTTCCTGCACGGCCTGCGTGATGGCTGCGGCGGTGCTTTCGCCGCCCAGTCGAATCGCTTTTTCTGCCATATCAGTCGTCCCCCTTTGCCAGACGGATGCGCGGGTCGATGATGCCGTACAGCAGGTCAACGACCAGCATGATGCCAATGTACATGGCACTGTAGATGAAGCTCAGGCCGATGACCACGTTGTAGTCGTTGGACTGGATAGCCGTCACCAACAGGCTGCCCACGCCGGGGATGGCGAAAATTTTCTCGACCACCAGCGAGCCGGTCATCAAATCAACGATGAGCGGGGCCAAAACCGTAATAATAGGAATGAGCGCATTGCGCAGGGCGTGGCGGAAGATCAGCGCCGGGCCGGAGATGCCCTTGCTCTCGGCCAGCAGCATATAGTCGGAGTCGAGGACTTCTATCATCTCGCTTCGGGTGAAGCGGGCGATGGATGCCATGGTGAACATGGACAGCGACACGCTGGGCAGGACACTCGAACCGAAGACATCCTTGGCGGAGAACAGCATCGGGAACCAGCGGAGCTTGAAACCGAAGGTGTAGCTCAGGGCCAGTGCGAAAACGTAGGACGGCACCGACACGCCGATGACCGAGATGATGGTGGCGATGGTATCAAAAATGGTATCCCGCTTGAGGGCAGCGATGATGCCCAGCACGAGGCCCACCAGAGCGCCCAGCGTGACGGCCATGCCGCCGATCTGGATGGAGATGGGCAGGCGGGACTGGATGAGCTGGGAGATGGGCGTGTTCTTGGAAATGTTGTAGCTCACACCCAGATCGCCCCGGAGCATATTGCCCACGTAGCGGAAGAACTGGATGTAGATCGGCTGGTCAAGACCGTATTTTGCATAGAGCGCGGCTCTCATATCGGCTGTCAGCTTTTCGTCGTTGAAAGGCGAGCCGGGCATCAGCTGCATCAGGATAAACAGCACCAGCAGGATGGCCAGAAGCGTAAACAGCGAAGTGAGGATACGCTTGATCGTATATTTTTTCACGTCAGGTGAACCCCCTTTATGTGACCGCGGCAGTCAATCGTGCGTGGGCCGCGGACAGGTGCAATGGCAAAAAGGCGCACAGTGGCTTTTGCGGGCCACTGTGCGGCCTTATGTTCAGCGATTCAATTTAGGCGTTCTTCACAGTGCGCTTGTACACACGGTTCAGAGCGCAGGGGTGATGCTCCACACCGGTAACAGCGCTGGAGATCATCTCGGCGTTGCACTGACCGTACAGCGGGAAGATGACTGCCTGCTCCAGAACGATGGCTTCTGCATCGTACAGAGCTGCCCAGCGGCCCTCGGGGTCGGTGCAGAGGTCGCCGGTGGTGCATTCCTCGATGATGGAGTCATACTCGGCATCGCTCCACAGACCATAGTTGTTGGAGTTGCCGGTGACCCACATACCCAGGTAGGTCATGGGGTCGGCGTAGTCGGGACCCCAGCGGGTCAGGCCCAGCTGGAAGTTGCCGTCCTGCATATCCTGCACACGCTGCTTCTTGGGCTCGACGGTCAGGTTCAGGGTGAAGCCGGGGAGGGTGGTCTCCAGCTGCTCCTTAACGACCTGTGCCACCTTCTGAGGTGCATCGTCAGCATCCACGATCATATCGAAGGAGAAGCTGTCCTTGCCCAGCTCGCTCTTGGCGGTCTCGTAATACTCGGCTGCCTTGGCTGCATCGAATGCGCAGGAATCAGCGAACTTGGTCTGGTCGGCGCTGAAGTCGCTGCCGTCCGGGCCGGTGGCGAACTGCGGAGGAACGGCGGTGTAGCAGGGAGCAGAACCATCCTTCAGGACGTCGCCGGTGATGGCGTCGCGGTCGAGGGCGAAGGTCATAGCCTTGCGCAGGTTCTCGTTTGCCAGCTCAGGCACACCGTCGATGTTGGGGCTGATGTACCACAGGTAGCCAGCGCCCACGCTGGTGAACTCGGGGTCATCCTTGACCTGATCGACCTGCTCACCGTTCAGCAGGGTCAGATCCAGAGCACCGGTCTGGTAGCTCATCAGAGCCTGCTGGCTGTCCTTGATGACCTGGTAAGCCAGACCATCCAGAGCGATGTTTGCAGCGTCGTAGTAGTCGGGGTTCTTGGTCAGCTCGAATGCGGTAGCAGCGGGCTGGTAGTCGGTCATAATGAATGCACCGTTGGACAGGACGGTGTCGGGGCTGGTGCCGAAGGTATCCTTGCAGGTGTTGAAGAATGCCTCGTTGACAGGGTAGAAGGTGGGGAAGTACATCAGGCTCAGGAAGTAGCTGACAGGGACGTTCAGCTGAACTTCGAGGGTCTTGTCATCCACTGCGGTCACGCCCAGATCCGTGACGGGCTTCTCGCCGGCAATGATCTCTGCGGCGTTGACCACCTGGCCGATGTCAGACAGCATATAGGAATACTCGGAAGCATTGGCGGGGTCAACAGCACGCTGCCAGCCGAACACGAAGTCGGCTGCGGTGACGGCGTCACCGTTGGACCACTTTGCATCGCGCAGGTGGAAAGTATAAGTCTTACCGTCCTCGCTGATGTCGTAGGTCTCGGCGAGGGCCGGGACAGCTGCGCCGTCGGCATCCATCTGCATCAGACCGTCGGTGTAGTCGGCGATGACCTCAAAGGAGGTGCCGTCGGTGGCGATCTGCGGGTCCAGAGACTGGACCTCAGTCTCCAGCATGATGTTCAGGGTGCCGCCTGCGGCAGTGCCAGCTGCGCTGGAAGCACCGGTGGAGGCAGCGGTAGACGCTGCCGTGGAGCCGGAGCCGCCGCAGGCCGTCAGGGCCAGAGCTGCTGCGGATACGCCTGCTGCTGCCAGAAAGCTGCGGCGCGAAATACGACGATCGAATCTCATAATATCTTTTCCCCTCTCTAACACCGCTTTAATATATTAAAGCGACTGTTTCTGAAAAATGCACAAGGTGTTCTGCTCCCCCTCTGGAGCTTTCTGCACACCCTTGTGCCTTGGCGGCATTATACATCGTCCACCGCCGAAAGAAAAGACTTTTTGCCAAATTAATCCTCTCGACCCAACGATTTCTGTAGTTTGCCCAACTGCACACCAAAATTTTGATTTGAATTTTGTATAGTTTTGCCCTTGATGTGTATTCATTTGAAGTACAGTTCAGGTGAAATAAGTATTACTTGTACTTTTACCGCGCACAGTTTCGTGCTGCATCTTTCTTTTATAAAGAAAACAGCCCGCTATGCTTTCTCGGCACAGTGGGCTATCCGGACGTTATTTTACTTTATTCGTCTGAATTTTCGTTTCAAAAGCACTTTGGAAAGTGCTCAGACTGCCTCGGCAGCAGGTGCTTCGACCTCGCCATTGTACACAGCCTTGTCCAGCTGGCCCTCGGTGGCCGCCACAAGGGTGGTAGCGGCGGCAGCGCCGACGACGTTGGTGGCAGTACGAGCCATATCAGCAATGCTGGAAATGATGCTGAAGATCAGCAGCGGGATGACCACAGCCGAAACGACGTGGGCGTAGATGGTACCCACAGCGGCGACATAGGTGCGGTGGCCCTTGAACACGAGGCCCACGATGAGGCCGAGGCCCACAGCCAGAGTCGTTTTTGTCTGTCAACACATTCGCTCTCTCATGATGTTCCTCCCATTTAGCACAAACCTACTTTTTATGTATGTTTGTTAGGTTGCTGTGGAGTATACTACATACAAACCCTGTTGTCAAGTGAATTATGAAAAAATTTTGAACCTCCGCCCCTCCCGGCGCAAAAAAGCCCCCGGCACCATGCGGAAGTGCCAGGGGCATCTTTAGGGTAGAGCGGAGTAATGCGAAACACTCCACTCTCGGGGGACGGTCAAGTTTTCTCAGCGATACACGATCTCGCTGTGGTCAGCTTCCACTACCAGCAGGGTTGCTTCCTCGCTGCCGTTATGGGTGAGGTAGAAGCGGTCATTGCCGCTGCCCTGTGCCAGCACATCGTTGATGCTGAATCGGCTGGTCTGGCCATTGGTGACGAATTCGATGGTCTCAGCACCATGTTCCTGCAGATAGCTCAGGACCTCCATACTGCCCGTCAGGGTCGCAGTGTCATTTGCACTGGTATAGGTGCGCACGCTACCGCTCTGGTTCACGGCAAAAGGCAGACTGACGCCTTCGGCGTCGGTCACCCACAGCTCAAGAACACTTTGCGTGTCCGCAGGCATGGACTCAGTGGTGCCGCAGCCAGTGCAGGTATGGGTACCGTCTTTGTTATCAATCCAAGTGTGGTTTTCATTGGCTCCGCACTCATCGCACTTGTGCGTGCCGTCGCCGTTGTCCGTCCAGTTGTGGCTGCCGGTCTCTCCGCAGACATCGCACTCGTGGTGGTCGCCAACATCTGTCCACTTATGATCGTGAGCAGGCTCCGGCAGACGGGTCAGCAGGGTAACGTCCAGCCCGTCTTCCGCGCCTTCATTCGGTTTTACAAGCACTGCGTCAGCATCTTTGGTGAAGGTATCTTGCGGCGGAGTATTGGTAATATTGTTGTTCTCCGTATTCCTATTCGCACCTTTTCCGATAGCAACGCCGCCTTTGCCGCCAGTGGCCGCAACATTCACCGTGCCCGTGATAGATACATTGCATCCATCGTTCCTATGTGTATAGCTGCCGGTACCAATGCCGGCACCGCCGTTTTGGCCGATTGCGCCAGTTCCTTTCACCCATTCCCATTTTTTCGTTTTGTGATTATAGTTGAACTCGCCAATGCTTCCGCCGGTGATTTTAACAGTGCTTATGTCGTGATCACTATGGTTCAATGCACGACCTCCCTCACCGATACCAGCGCCGCCCATGGCACCGCCCAACGCTTTTTTAATCGTACCGCCGCTTATTGTAATGTTGCCTTTAAGGCTATAAATACCCCGAGCCGATACCGGCCCCATAACCACTGCCTTCCGCAGCAGAAATAACGGCATTATCTTTGATCTCGATTTTTCCTTTTCCGCTTCCCGAGCCGCCGCCGATACCCGCCGCTCCGCCTACTCCGGTGGTAGCCGTAACGTCACCTCCCTTTATCGTTATGTCATAATAGCAATCATCTCCGTACTTGCTATCTATCTGCGTATAATTTCCGCCACTGCCGATGCCGGCTCCGGCTCCAGTAGAAGAAGTATAATAATTCACTGCCGCATCCTTATATTCGCCTGCCGCACCGCCTTCAGCCTTCACAGTGCCGCCCGCAATCGTAATATCCGTTGCTCTGCCTCTTCCGTTATCACGGGGAAATGCGGCATTTCCGCCGCCGATACCCGCTGCACCGATGCCTCCCACGGCTGTAATTTCACCGCTGTCGATCACAATATGACTTGTGTCCTTTGAGATGTCCGAGCCAATGCCTGCACCACCGGCACCGCCATGAGATTCCAGCGATCCGCTCGTTCCGTTTTTGTCCTGAATGGTCAGCGTCCCATCGTTTCCATTGTCCCCATTATTTTTGGACAAACCTGCGTAGTTCATGCCGCTCTGCAGTTTATTTTTGCCATCCAGTTCCAGCGTCACGTTGCCGCTGCCGGAAATGCTCATAGCCGCCTTGTCGGCTTTTATATTCACGTTATCCAGCGTGATCTTCAAAATCTTATCCGCCCAGTTGTCCGCCCAGTTGTTGACGACCTTGATGACATTGGACACCGGGCTTTTCTCCACCGAGGTGTTCTTTTCCGGTGCGCTCTTGGCAGCCGCAGTGCTCTGCAGGGCTGCCGGGGCGTTTTCGCCGCTGTCTGCAGCTTCCTTTTTCACCGCCTTCTCTTCGGGCTCGGCGGTATCCTCCGGCTGGGGGTCGTTCTCCTCAGCGGCAGGGGCATCGTCTTTCTTGTTCTCGTTGGCAGGGTCTTTCCCCTCATTCTCCTCATCGCTGTTCTCAGAGGGAGTGTCCTGTTTTTTCGTTTCCCCCTCTTCGGCAGAGGTCTTTTCTTTCGGGGTCTCCTCGGTCACAGTCTGTTTCTCCGCTCCGCTGTTTTCCCCGGTCTCCTGCTCTTTTTTCTCCTCAGTCAGGCTATCTTTGCCTGCACTGCCCTTGATGGTGATCTCACCGTCCTGGTCCTCATGGCCGTTGACGTAGACCTTGCCATCCTCCTTTGCCTCAATGCTCAGGTCGTAGCCATTGCCGATGTAATAGGTCTCCGCAAAGACTGGTGCCGCAATGGACGACACGATGGAAAGGATGGCCGCAGTGGAAAGCACCCGCAGGGCAAGTTGTTTGCACTTCATAAAAAACCTCCTATTAGATTTCCGCACATTCTCTGCATGACCTGCCCGGGCCAAAGCCGGGCAGCCGCACACTTTAATTTTACCCCCCCCCCCTATCCGTTTGACAAGAGTTTTTGTCAACAATCTTTTCGGTGATTTTTTGGCACATCCTACAAATAAAGCCGCTGTTCCACACGTTTCGTGCAGTACGGCGGTCGATTCGTCTCTATTGCAGTCCCTCTGGACGCAAAAAGAGCCGCTGTGCATACGCACAGCGGCTCTTGCTGTCTTTCGATATTTTATTTTGCGTACTCGACGGCACGGCTCTCGCGGATGACATTGACCTTGATCTGGCCGGGGTAATCCAGCGTGTCCTCGATCTTCTTTGCGATGGAGCGGGCCAGCAGGATGACCTGATCGTCGCTGATGACGTCGGGCTTGACCATGATGCGCACTTCGCGGCCAGCCTGCACGGCGAATGCCTGCTCGACGCCCTCGAAGCTGGAAGAGATCTCCTCCAGATTCTCCAGACGCTTCACATAGCTCTCGACATTCTCGCGGCGGGCGCCCGGACGGGCAGCGCTGATGGCGTCGCAGGCCTGAATGATGAAGGCCAGCGGAGTCTTGGGCTCCACATCGCCGTGATGGGCCTCGATGGCGTGGATGACCTGGGTATTTTCCTTGTACTTGCGGCAGATGTCCACACCGATCTGGACATGGCTGCCCTCGATCTCATGGTCAAGAGCCTTGCCGATGTCATGCAGCAGACCGGCACGGCGTGCCAGCGTGACGTTCACACCCATCTCGCCTGCCAGCAGGCCAGCCAGCCAGGCCACTTCCATGCTGTGGGTCAGAGCGTTCTGGCCAAAGCTGGTGCGGTACTTCAGGCGGCCGATGAGCTTGATGAGGTCGGGGTGCAGGCCGTGGATGCCCAGCTCCATAACAGCGCGCTCGCCCTCCCGCTTCATCTGCAGCTCCAGGTCGTGGCGGCACTTCTCCACCGTCTCCTCAATGCGGGCGGGGTGGATGCGGCCATCGCCGATGAGGCGCTCCAGCGTCATGCGGGCCACCTCGCGGCGGGTCTGGTCGAAGGAGGACAGGGTAATGGCCTCCGGGGTATCATCGATGATCAGATCCACGCCGGTAGCGGTCTCCAGTGCGCGGATATTGCGGCCCTCGCGGCCGATGATGCGGCCCTTCATCTCATCGCTGGGCAGCGGCACCACACTGACGGTGGTCTCGCTGCAATGGTCGGCAGCGCAGCGGCTGACGGCCTGTCCGATGAGGTTGCGGGCGATGTTATCGCAGTTTTCCTTCAGGTCGGTCTCGTAGGCAGCAACGCGCACAGCCTTTTCGTGGGTCAGCTCCTCGTCCACCTTGTGCAGCAGCACCTCGCGGGCGTCCTCCTGACTCAAGCCGGCCAGCGTTTCCAGACGCTCCATCTCCTTGGCGCGCAAAGCGTCGATCTCTGCCAGACGCTCCTCGGCTTCAGCGGCGCGCTTTTTCAGCTCTTCTTCCTTCTTTTCCAGCGCTTCGGTCTTGCGGTCCAGCGCCGTCTCCTTCTGATCGATGCGGTTCTCCTGACGGCTGATCTCCGCACGGCGCTGCTTGATCTCCTTGTCGGCTTCTGCCTTCTGGGCATCGACCTCGGCTTTCAGACGGAAAGCCTCGTCCTTTGCTTCCAGAACCGCTTCCTTGCGCTTCTGGTCGGCGGTCTTGATCGCCTCGTTCACCAGCCGGGTAGCCTCGGCCTCGGCGCTGCCGATCTGGGCTTCGGCAGTCTTTTTACGGTTGTTGTAACCAATAAAATAGCCCGCAGCCACGCCGACAACAGCAACGATCAAGGCCACGATCACTCCGATCGCGGTCATTGCGTTCACTCTCCTTTGTTTCAATTCAATGCAAATTAAAGCAGGAGACGCTGCGCAGCAGGACACGGGCAATGATATAGAAAGAGCTTTCAATGCAAAAAGTGACACCAAAACCATACGCACCGTCCAAAACCGGCGGCACGGGCAAAAGCATACGGCTTTTCTCTTTACGGTTCCATTTTATATCAAACAGGCACGCTTTGCCTGAAACGGGTACAGGGTCACACTGAAACCTGCGTACAGCGTCTTTGATTCCATACTACTAAATATAGTACGAAACATTTGCCCGCTTGTCAAGAGGAAAACCCTGCCCGCAGAACATTTTGTGCAGAAAAACAAAAACTGGAACGAAACTCCCACCCGTGAAAATGGGATAGCGGAGCGTCCGCAGACGCTCCGCTATCCCGAAATTAAAAATATATTTTCCTCTGATCATGCCCAAAGCACACGCGGCGGGCACTCCAAATCGTCCCTCTGCGCCAGCATTATTCTGCCGCATCCGTCACCCGGACGGGGTAGCCTTTCCGCACACAGCGCACCGCGTAGCGGGAACCCCCGCCGGAGGTGCAGGTGAACAGGGTCAGATCCCAGTTGTCCGTCTCGGTAGCGGTGGTCATCTCCTCGATCTGGGTGGGGCGCAAAGTCTCCACGCTCTCCACCTCATAGCTCCAGCGCAGACCGTCTGCATCCGTAAAATAGACCGAACTGCCGATGGCCAGCCACTTGATGGGACTGAAATGCTTTGCGTAGTTGTGGCCGCAAATTACCAGGTCATCGGCATAGGTGGTGCCGCTGTACCGCCCGGGGGCGATCTTCAGCCCGGCGTAGCTCCACTGCGCCATCACCGGCAGCTCCCGTTCTACCGCCGGGATGGAAAGCACCCCGATGTAGTCATGCCCCTCCACCTCTACGGTTGTCATCTCCTGCGCCGGGTCCAGCACCGGCTGCGGGGCTGCGGTCTCGTTTTCCTGCCGGTGCTCCGTAATGGTCTTTTGCATGGTCTGCTCCAGCTCGCCCAATACTTCCTGCGAAGCCTTTTCTGCCCGGGCGGCATCCCACCGGTTGTAGCCCAGCAACCCGGCGGCGCATAAGATCAGCACAGCACCCAGCACCATGCACAGCCTGCCGATTTTCCGTTTCATTGCATTCCGTCCTTTATATATAATAGTATCGTCTGCTTCAGTATACCATTCCCCGCTCCGGTTTACAACCGTTCTTGCGGTCGTTTTTTATCGGGCAGCAGCGCGCAGACCAGCCGCACCATCTGCCCGGTCAGGGGCAGCCACACCAGCGCACACAGTACGTTGAATAAGGTGTGTGCGTTGGCGATCTGCCGGGCGATCACGGCGCACTCCGCCCCTGTGGGCGAGCACAGCCGCACCAGCGCCGCAAAGGGCTGCAGCAGTGCGCAACACACCGCCGCTCCGCTCAGGTTAAAAATGGCGTGGGCTACCGCCACCCGCTTGGCGTCTCTTCCCTGCCCAATGGCGGCAAGCACCGCCGTGATGGTGGTGCCGATGTTATCCCCCAGCAAAATGGGAATGGCCGCCGTCAGCCCCAGCAGGCTGTGCACGCCGTCTGCCCCGGGCTGTGCCGCCATGCTTTGCAGCAGTGCCACCGTGGCAGAACTGCTTTGCACCGTTAAGGTCATGCAAACGCCCGCCAGCAGGCCGTGTAAGGGGCTTTGCTGCACCCGGGCAAGCTCCAGCCGGATCAGCGGGCTTTGCAGCAGCGGCTCCATGGCGCTGCGCATCACGGTGACACCCTCGAACAGCAGCCCAAAGCCGAACACTGCCTCGCCCACGCAGCGGCCCCGCCAGCCTTTACAGGCCAGACAGAGCAGCACCCCGCCAAACAGCAGCAGATACCGCCAGCTTTCCACCCGGAACGCCAGCAGCTGCGCCGTGACCGTTGTGCCGATGTTCGCTCCGAATACCACCGGCACCGCCTGCCGCAGCTGCAACAGCCCCGCTGCCAGAAAGGCAATGACCATGACCGTGACTGCCGAGCTGCTTTGCAGCACCGCCGTGACCGCAGCACCGGTCAGCAGCCCTGCCGCCGGGTTTGCGGTGCACCGCGCCAGCAAACTGCGCAGACGCCTGCCCGCTCCCTGCTGCACCGCCCGACACAGGCTGTCCGTCCCGTATAAAAACAGCGCCAATCCGCCGAATACCTGTAACAACACTTGGAATCCCTGCTCCATCTGCACCCTCCGTTTCTGCCTGTCCTTTATTTTTATGCAGCGAGAGCCGGTTTGCGCATTGACAAAGCCTACAAGTTTTTTGTGAATTTTTGTTTAACATTTCCCTACCCCCTTGCAATCCGGCAGTAAAAGGAATATTCTTATCAGGCGTTAATACTTAACAACTGTTAAGTATTTAAAAATGCAAACGAGGAGGGATCGTTGTGTCCGAGCCAAGCACCCCCAGCTTTCAGGGGATGTGCCACTTTATCGGGCAGCTGAGCAAGGCATCCAAGGCCGGGATGCGGGCGGCGCTGGCCGATTGCCCCAAATGCCACTTCAATATGCTGGAAGGCCTGCTGCACGCCATCAACTGTCACGGAAAGGACGGCGCCATTTATGTCTCCGACCTTGCCCGGGAGATTCGTCAGCCGCTGCCGGCGGTCTCGCGCGGGCTGCGGTTGATGGAGCAGGACGGCACCGTGGTGCGGGAGCCGGACCCCGCCGACCGCCGCAAAACGCTGGTGCGCATCACCCCCAAGGGGTACGAGCTGTGCCACCAGTGTGAGCAGGCTCTGCGCGACTACTTTGCCAGCGTGCTGGCACGGTTAGAGCCGGAGCAGGTAGCCCAGATGGACGCGCTGCGCGGCGCGCTGATGGATGCCATTCTTGCGGAAAATGCCGCGCGCAACATTGACCCGAAGGGAGAAACGAACCATGACAAAGATCTTTAAGCAGCTGGCCCGGCACTGGGCGGTCTGCCTTGTGGTGTTCGCACTGCTGTTCGTGCAGGCGTACTGCGACCTTGCCCTGCCGGACTACACCAGCAAGATCGTGGACACCGGCATCCAGCAGGGCGGCATTGAAAGCCCCCTGCCCCAGACGGTGCGCCAGAGTACGCTGGACGCGCTGAGCCTGCTGATGAGCGAGGAGGATGCGCAGAAGCTGCAAAACGCCTACCAGTACTACCTGCAGGACAATGGCGTATTGCAACTGCGCTCCGACCTGACCGAGGCCGAGCGCACCGCACTGGAAGATGCTGTGACCACCCCGGACATCGTGCTGTATATGGCTGCCGCACAGGCCGCCAACACCCCCGCCGGGCAGAACAGCATGGGCATGACCGGCCTTGCCGAGACGCCCTCTGCCGCTGCGAACGCAGACACTGAGACCGTCACCCCTACGGCAGCAGATCTGGACACCGTTTGCAGCCAGTTTGCCGCCATGAGCCAGATGCCCGGCTTTGACCGCAGTGTGCTGCAAAAGCAGCTGGACGGTGCCATGAGCCAGCTGGACAGCACCCTGCTGGAAAACCTGAAAAGCCAGTCTTTGCTGCTGGTGCAGCTGGAATACGAGGCGCAGGGCGTTGCGCAGGATGTGCAGATGGGTTACCTCTTCCGGGTGGGCGGCCAGATGCTGGCACTCACCCTGCTGATGGTAGCCGTGGCTGTGGCCGTGGGCTTCCTTGCCTCTCGGGTATCCGCCGCCATCGGCCGCGACCTGCGCCGGGAGACCTTCTCCAGCGTTATCGGCTTTTCCAATGCGGAGATTGAGAATTTCTCCACCGCCTCCCTCATCACCCGCACCACCAACGATATCCAGCAGGTGCAGTTCGTCTGCGTCATCCTGCTGCGCATGGTGGCCTACGCGCCCATTCTGGGCATTGGCGGCGTGCTGCACGTTGTGGGCAGCAGCAGCGGCCTTTCCTGGATCGTGGTGCTGGACGTAGCTCTGCTTTTGTTGCTGCTGCTCTTCCTGATGAGCGTTGCCATGCCCAAATTCAAGGTGATGCAGCAGCTGGTGGACCGGCTGAATCTGGTCAGCCGCGAGATCTTGACCGGCATCATGCCGGTGCGCGCCTTCAGCCGCGAAAAGTTTGAGGAGCAGCGCTTTGACAAGGCCAACCGGGAGCTGATGGGCACCCAGCTGTTCACCAACCGCGCTATGGTGGCCATGATGCCCTTTATGACCCTGATCATGAACGGCACCAGCCTGCTCATCGTCTGGTTCGGCGGCAAGGCCATGGACGCCGGCACTATGCAGGTGGGCGAGATGATCGCCTTTATCACCTACACCATGCAGATCGTCATGTCCTTCCTGATGCTGGCCATGGTGGCCGTCATGCTGCCCCGCGCCGGTGTGGCTGCGGATCGTATTGACGAGGTCATCCGCACCAAGGCCACCATCCACGACCCGGATGAAACCACCGCAAAAGCTGCACAGGCGCACACCGACTGGCAGGGCGTGGTGCAGTTCGAGGACGTAAGCTTCCGTTACCCCGGTGCAGACAGCGATGCACTGGAGCACATCAGTTTTACCGCAAAGCCCGGCGAGACTACCGCCATCATCGGCTCCACCGGCTGCGGCAAGTCCACCCTGCTCAACCTGATCCCCCGTTTTTACGATGTGACCGGCGGCAAGGTGACTGTGGACGGCATTGACGTGCGCAAGATGCCGCAGGCACAGCTGCACGACCTGCTGGGCTATGTGCCCCAGAAGGGTGTGCTGTTCAGCGGCACCATTGACAGCAATCTGAAATTCGGCGGCGAGGATATCACCGACGCACAGGTGCACAAGGCCGCCGCCATTGCACAGGCCACTGATTTTATCGAGGCAAAGCCCGAGGGCTACCAAAGCCCCATTGCACAGGGCGGCTCCAACGTATCGGGCGGCCAGAAGCAGCGGCTTTCCATTGCCCGGGCAATTGCCAAGGACCCCAAGGTCTATCTGTTTGACGACAGCTTCTCGGCACTGGACTACAAGACCGATGTAACGCTGCGCCGCGCTTTGAAGGCACAGACCGACAACGCCACCGTGATCATTGTGGCACAGCGCATCTCTACCGTGCTGCACGCAAACCAGATCCTTGTACTGGACGAGGGTAAACTGGTGGGTAAGGGTACCCACGCCCAGCTGATGGTCAGCTGCCCGGAATATCAGGAGATCGCCCGCAGCCAGCTGAGCCAGAAGGAGCTTGCGCTGGATACCTTGAATACGGAAAAGGAGGGTGAGTGATATGCCCAGACCCGGACGTCCCACCACCGAGCGCGCCAAGGACTTTAAAGGCACGCTGCGGCAGCTCATCCGCACCATGAGCCACTACAAGCTGCCCCTTGCGGCAGCCATGCTGTTTGCTGTTCTGTCCACCATCTTCAACATTGCAGGCCCCAAGGTGCTGGCAAAGGCCACCACCGCCCTTGCCACCGGCTGGATCGCCCGGCTGCGCGGCACCGGCAGCATCGATTTTGTGTATATCGGCCGCATCCTGCTGTTTTTGCTGGGGATGTACCTGCTGAGCAGCGCCTTCAGCTTTATTCAGGGCTGGCTGATGACCGGCCTTTCTCAGAAGGTCTGCTACGACTTCCGCCGCCAGATCAGCGAAAAGATCAACCGCCTGCCGCTGGCATACTTTGAAAAGCGCACCGTGGGCGAGGTGCTCTCCCGCATCACCAACGATGTGGACACGCTGGGACAGAGCCTGAACCAGAGCATCACCCAGCTGATCACCAGCGTGACTACCATGATCGGTGTGCTGGTGATGATGCTTTCCATCAGCCCCCGCATGACCCTGATCGCCCTGCTGATCCTGCCGGTGTCGCTGGCGCTGGTGCTGGTGGTTGTCAAGTTCAGCCAGAAGTACTTCAAAGCGCAGCAGGCCACGCTGGGCGTGGTCAACGGTCAGGTAGAGGAGGTCTACGCCGGCCACAACGTGGTCAAGGCCTTCAACCGCGAAGCCGTGGTGCTGGCAGACTTCAACGCCGCCAACGATAAGCTGTACGAATCCGCATGGAAGAGCCAGTTTCTCTCCGGCCTGATGATGCCCATCATGAACTTTGTGGGCAACTTGGGCTATGTGGCGGTGGCTATCGTGGGCAGCATTTTTGCCGCAAACGGCGTTATCACCATTGGTGATATTCAGGCCTTTATCCAGTATGTCAAAAACTTTACCCAGCCCATCCAGCAGCTTTCGCAGGTGTCCAATATGCTGCAAAGCATGGCCGCTGCCGCCGAGCGGGTGTTCGAATTCCTGAACGAGCCGGAAGAAGAGCAGCTGGCAGACCCCGCCCACCGCGCCGACCCCGCCGACATTGACGGACAGGTCACCTTTGACCATGTGCGTTTCGGCTACACCCCCGACAAGACCGTCATCCACGACTTCAGCTGCACGGTGCAGCCCGGCCAGAAGGTGGCCATCGTAGGCCCCACCGGTGCGGGCAAGACCACCATGGTCAAGCTGCTGATGCGCTTCTACGATGTGGATTCCGGTTCCATCACCCTGAACGGCCACAATGTGCGGGACTTTGACCGCAGCGCCCTGCGCGAAGGCTTTGGCATGGTGCTGCAGGACACATGGCTGTTCAAGGGCACCATTATGGAGAACATCCGCTACGGCCGGCTGGACGCCACCGATGAAGAGGTGATCGCCGCTGCAAAGGCTGCCAACGCCGACCACTTTATCCGCACCCTGCCCGGCGGCTACCAGATGGAGCTGAACGAGGACGCCTCCAACGTCAGTCAGGGGCAGAAGCAGCTGCTTACCATCGCCCGCACCATTCTGGCAGACAACCGCATCCTGATTTTGGACGAGGCCACCAGCAGCGTGGATACCCGCACCGAGCAGCGCATCCAGACCGCCATGGACCGCCTGATGGAGGGCCGCACCAGCTTTGTCATCGCCCACCGCCTTTCCACCATCCGGGACGCCGACCTCATTCTTGTGATGCGGGACGGCGACATTGTGGAGCAGGGCACCCACGACCAGCTGATTGAAGCCGGCGGCTTCTACGCCGATCTGTACAACAGCCAGTTCGAGGATGTTGTGGATTAAAGCACCTGTTATCGCAATATAACTGCAAAAAGAGCACCTGTTGCCTTTTTAGGGCAATAGGTGCTCTTTTGTATAAACTCCCTCAGTCAAAGCCTGACGGCTTTGCCAGCTCCCTCAAAGAGGGAGCCTCTGGCGAGAAGGAACA